>Ga0163144_10001682_pt1 | contig 51906 bp, 37 predicted proteins | sample OliLak19BULKMAT1_FD_123175 | JGI IMG/M metagenome (GOLD analysis project Ga0163144, IMG submission 123175) | Freshwater microbial mat bacterial communities from Lake Vanda, McMurdo Dry Valleys, Antarctica - Oligotrophic Lake LV.19.BULKMAT1 | ecosystem: Environmental > Aquatic > Freshwater >... | reverse complement strand
TAGCCTAACTCAATAGCCTAACTCAATAGCCTGACTCAATAGCCTGACTCAATAGCCTGACTCAATAGCCTGACTCAATAGCCTGACTCAATAGCCTGACTCAATAGCCTGACTCAATAGCCTGACTCAATAGCCTGATTCAATAGCCTGATTCAATAGCCTGATTCAATAGCCTGATTCAATAGCCTGATTCGATAGCCTGATTCGATAGCCTGATTCGATAGCCTGATTCGATAGCCATACTCGTTAGCCATATTCGATCGCATCCGCCGGTGGCCTGGATCTACCGCACGAGTCGATGGCTTTCGGTCCCTCTGAACGCGTTTTACCCTTAGGAGTTAACCTCATGGCCGGCGCCAGTCTGTTTGCACTGCTCGACGATATTGCGACCTTGCTTGATGACGTCGCTGTACTGACCAAAACCGCGGCTTCCAAGACGGCAGGCGTGCTGGGTGACGATCTGGCGCTGAATGCGCAGCAGGTGGCGGGCGTAAGTGCGGATCGGGAACTGCCGGTGGTTTGGGCCGTTGCCAAGGGTTCGGCCATGAACAAGGTCATTCTGGTTCCGGCGGCACTGGCAATCAGCTATTTTGCCAATTGGCTGATCATCCCGCTGCTGATGATTGGCGGCGCCTTCCTTTGCTACGAAGGCGTGGAGAAGCTCACGCACCGGTGGCTGCACAGCAAACAGGCAGTTGACGCCGAACATGCGGCGCATCTGCGCGCCGTGGTGGACACGAAAGTGGACATGGTCGAGTTCGAAAAAGAGAAGATCAAAGGCGCGATCCGCACCGATTTCATTCTTTCCGCTGAAATCATCGTGATCGCTCTTGGCACCATTGCAAGCCAGCCGTTCGTCACCCAGGTTGGCGTGCTGATTGCGGTAGCGGTGCTGATTACGGTGGTGGTGTACGGACTGGTGGCCGGAATCGTCAAGCTGGACGACGTGGGTCTTTATCTCACCCGCAGTTCTGGCGCTGGCGCAAGTGCGAAGAAGGCCTTTGGCGAGCTCTTGCTGCGCATTGCGCCGAAATTAATGAAGTTTCTTTCGGTTGCCGGAATGGCTGCGATGTTTCTGGTCGGCGGCGCGATCCTTGCGCACGGCATTCCGGTCGCGCATCACGGCATCGAACACGTGATGCAGTCAACCAGCGCGATGCTGCCTGTCCTTGGCGCATTGACCGGAATTCTGGTCGGCAGCGTGCTTGAGGCGCTTTTGGGAATCGTGGCCGGCATCATCGTGCTCGCCGCAGTGCTGGGAATCGGCAAACTGTTCCAGCGCGCCAAGCCGGCGCACTGAGTGACACGCTGACTGAACGTCGAAGGGCCCGAAATGCCGACGCCAAGCGCCGACTCCAAGCGCCGGCTCGAAACGCCGACGCGAACCGCAGCCTCAGGGAGCCTATGCAACTGAGCCTATGCCAGGGCGCGCCATGCGTTGCTGTCTCAACTCTGAGCTTCTTGCTCGCTTTCGCTCGGCGGTAACGGGGCGAGATAGCCGACGATCGCGAGCAGCATGCCGGTGCCGATGAATGCGCTGATCCCCGCCAGAGTCCCCAGAAATCCCTGATCGATGATCAGCAATTTACCTGCGACTAGGGTCATCAGGGAGGCGCCAGCCAGCCAAAGCGTCCGACGATGGCGCCGATTGCCGATGATCATCAAGCTCACGCCGAGCACGCTCCACGCCAGCGAGAGCGCGCTTTGCGCGTGCGAAGTACTGAGCACCGACTCCTGCCAAGGCAGCTGGAACCAGATCGCCACGGCGCGCACCGCGGCGACCGAATAGAAGATGCTGGCGACGGCAACAATGGCGTTGCGTGCAACCCCGGATGCCTCCTCAGGAATCAAGCTCGCGTCCCGATGCAGGCGATAAAGAACAAACAGGCACGCAATCTGCGTCAGCTCAAGCGGATTGAGCAGCGGGATGTGCACAGCTTCAGTCGCACCGAGCGCGAACAGCGAACGGGCCAGCAGCAGAATCAGCGCCGAGGTGGCGATCAAGGCCAGGCCGGCATGCCATTCCCGCGCACCAGCGCCAAAGGGCCAGCAAATCACCGGGTGTGGCTTTCTTGCCAGCCAGGCGTAGATCAGCGTTGGCAATGCCACAACAAGATAGCGCCAACCCGAATCCTCAGGCCATTGCAGCTGCGCGTGCGCGTGCACCACTAGGCTTGAGAACAGCAGGCCGCTGAGCCAAAAGCTCAATGCACCAAGGCTTGCCCCCGGCCAACGCATGCTCGCCGTGGTCCAGTTCACCGCCACCATCGCGCTCAGCAGAATCAAGCCTGTGCTCACATAGCCAGCCAGCCGAGGTGCTTCTGGGTGCGCCATCGCAACCATCAGCAGCAGTAGCGGCGCGACCAACTGCATTGCGCGCGTCACCAGCAAAGAGCGCTGTAGCCACATCGATAGCAGCGCATAGAGCAGCATCATTCCGGCCACCACAGCAATGACGCCGTTGGCAAACGCCAGTCCGCTTTGGTGTCGCTCCAGCTCAAGCAGAGCGCCGGCAAACAGCCACGCGGCACTGATCAGGACGCCAAGCACGGAAATCTCCGTCTGAGCGAGTCGATGCTCAAATAGCCAGGCACTGCACCAAGCCGCGGCAGCCAGCAAGATTGCGCCCAGCAGCTGACCGTTCAATACGGCTGCACTGTCTTCAACTCCGAGCGAGCTCAGCCACCAGTAGCCAGCTGCCAGCTGCAATGCAATTCCGGCAACCTGCGGCCAAAGCTTCTGATTGCGCGATGACAGCCAGACCAGCAAGGCGCCCTCGACCGCGAACAACGCGGACGTGAGCTGGGCATCGAAAGCGATCGGAATGGCAAGCGTGACGAACAAAATGCCCAAGGCGCCAAAGCTGTCCGCAAGCAGTTGGTACCTTTGTTTGCCGCGAAAAACCAGCCAAAGCAAGCTATAGCCCAAGCCGCCCAGAACCGCATGCCAGGCCAGAATCTGCTCTTCCGGCCACATCGCGTTGAGCAGCAGCGCGCTGACGAAAGGCGCGCCAAATACGATCGGGCCATCGAAGCCGTCGCCATCCTCGTTGCCGCGCCGCACAGCCAGGATTGCAACCAGCACGTAAAGGAGCAGAAAGCTGAGCAGGAAAGGTTCGACCGTGGCGCGCCAGAGCGGCGTGTAGTAGCGCAAACCCCAGGCGCTTGAGAGCAGGAAGGTGCCGACGAATCCAACCCGATGCAGCAGCGTCCAGCGCTTTTGCAAGGCCACGGCAAGCACACCCAGATTCAAGACCGCCAGATAGGCATACAGGGGGACCGGGTTGCCGCTGCCGGTCGAGGTCAACACGGGTGCCGCAAAGCCACCGATGGCGCTCAATACCGCCAGCACCATGGCATCCTGAAGCACCGCCAGCACAATCCCGATGGCCACCACCAGCACCATCAGGGCCAAGGCGCTGGGCGCATCAATCAGTTCATACAGCCGCATGGCCGCGTAGATATCAATCAGCAAAACACCCAAGGCGACGCCCTGCAAGGCGACACCGAAGCTGGGCCGGGCATGACGTTGACGAAATCCGAAAACCAGAGCGGCTACAGCAGCAATCCCGATGGCGACCAGCCGCATCCAGGGCGGAAAAGTGAACCAACCGGCGTCGGCCGCGTATTTCAACAGCGCGCCGATACCCACAAAGAGCATCAGGCCGCCCATCACGACCGGCCAGTTGGCGCGACTTAGCCATTGCCCGAGCAGGCTTTGATCGTTGCTTTCAGCCGATGCATGCAGCGCATTTGGCCGCACAGGCTGCGCCGATGCGCCGTTGCCGCGCACACCGGCGGGAGGGACCGCGCGCGCTTGCGGCGGCGTAACGGAGGCTTGCGCTGCTGCTGTGGACAGCTTGGGCAGTGGTGCCGGTGCAGCAGGTGCTGGTCCTGGTGCTGGACCCGGTCCAGTTTCCTGGCCCATAGCGTAGGCCACTGCGTCCGCCCAATCTGCGTCGATGTCCTGCGCCTTGACTGGCCGATCAGGTGCGTTTGGCGGTAGATCGTCCGCCGTAAAGATCGCTGGGGCTGGATTGGTGCTGAAGCGGGCCGGCTGAGGGCTGGCCGCAGCAGGCTGCTCGACACTCGCTATATCAACCAACTGCAGGGACAGATTCGAGGCGGGCTCAGCCACACTCGGTTGGATATCGGTCGTCCTTGCGGCAAATTCTAGCGGCTGCGGCGCAGCCACAAAAGGTACTCGCTGCTGGGTCAGCAGCCGTTCGAGGCGCTCGATTTGCGCGTTCTGGACTTGCAGCTGGCTCGACTGGGTATTCAGACGAGCCAGCAGCCAGCCCATCACGGCGCCAACAACCAGATAAGCGCCGCCAATAACTCCGCTAAGCGTGCCCAAAAAAGCGCCAACGATCACGTAAACCAGGGTCATGAGCACACGCTCCAGCGCGCGCGGCGCTGCGATCGCTTGCAAGCGCTCCGGTGGCCCGCAGATTGAAACAGTGAATTCATAGCGTCCTCTCGATGCAGTCTGCGCAAGCTCGCAAACACGCCGCAATATACGCAAGCTTCACGATGTCGGGGGCCGCAAGTGCGATTTTTCGCCACCGCAAGTGCCCTGATGCGCGTCTTAGGCGCGAGGCTTAGTGCTCCTGCGGGGCGAAATGGTCGCGCATTTTTTCGTACATCTGCCGGTCCGCGTCGTTCTTCACCAGCGGTGTGTCGATGGTCAGCACTACGTACTGGTCACCGACCTGTGCGCCTGGCCAGCCACGCTCACGCAGGCGCAGCTTGCGTCCGCTTTGCGATCCGGCTGGGACCTGGATCTCCACGTCGCCCTTCAGAGTTGGCACCTTAATGCGGTCCCCCAGTGCCGCCTGCCAAGGACTGATGCTTTGCTTCAGATAAAGATCGCGACCCTGCAGCTCAAAGCGCGGATGCGGCTGGAGCTGAATCTCAAGCAAGAGATCACCGGGTTGACCTGAGCTGCCCGGCTCTCCCTGCCCTGGCAGCCGAATGCTTTGGCCGGGCAAGATTCCAGCCGGAATCTTGACTTCGAAAGTGCGTGCGCCTTGATGCGTATCCAAACTCAAGCGCTGCTTTCCGCCGGAGTATGCGGTTTCAAGGTTGACTGAAAACTGCGCCTGCAGATCACGTCCCGGGCGACTGCGGCGCGGTCCCTGGCGTGCGCCTTGGCGAAACATCGACTCGAAAAAATCGCTGAAGCTGGCGCCATCACCGAAGTCCTGCGCATGCTCAAAGCCGCCTGGGCCGCCAGCGGGAATCTCATCGCCGGCCTTTAAGCCACGGGCGCGCAGCTGCTCGTAAGTGGCACGCTTTTTCTCATCGGAAATGACGTCATTCGCCTCATTGATTTCCTTGAAGCGCTCTTCGGCGTTCGCGTCCTTGGACCGATCGGGATGAAACTGCTTTGCCTTCTTGCGATAGGCCTTCTTGATTTCGTCCGCAGTGGCCGAGGGTGAAACACCGAGGATGTCGTAGTAGTCCTTAAATTTCATCCTGGTCCTTCAATTTTCGGGGCTGTGGCTCCAATCATGTCCGATCAGAGCCTCAGCCGCCATCTAGCAACGGTCATGGCACGGAATTAGTCCGATCACCGTTTGGGTGACACTTGGGGTGCGGCGATAGGTTTCAGGCTTCGGGGCGATTTAGAGCCACGACGGTTAGCGTGAAACGCGTTCAGCTTTGGCGAGCGCCTGCGCCTGACGGCTCCGCACAGAATCACGGTTGGCGGCCGTGTCCGATCGACCGGTCTTGTCATTTCGACCGGTCTTGTCATTTCGACCGGTCTTGTCATTTCGACCGGTTTTGTCATTTCGACCGGTTTTGTCATTTCGACCGAAGGGAGAAATCTCGTTCTGGGCGGTTTGAGATCGCTCCCTTCGGTCGAGATGACAGCCCAAGATTTCAGGCTCCGGGGTGGCTCCGTTGCGTGACCGCTGGCGGGAGACTCACGACTTCGGCGAGATTCCGGCCTGGGAGCGGTGTGCTACCTCCCCAAAGTTTGGGGAGGGCTGGAGTTGGGAATGGCAAGTCGGGAATGGCAGGCAGGCAAGCTCACTGGATGGCTGGTGCGACGCCTTGCATGCTCCGGGTTGGCTTGACGCCGGGAAAGCTAGTGCGTTTGTACCTCAATGCGCCGGGCCGTCTTGGCTGCCTGCTTGGGAATGCTGATCTCAAGCACGCCAAACTTGCCCACCGCCTGGATTTGGTCAAGATCGACGCCTTCAGGAAGTCGGAAACTGCGCTTGAAAGAACCCACCGCGCGCTCGCTATGCACGGTACCGCTATTGGCTTCCAGCTTGCGCTCGCCGCTCACGCTGAGCAGCTGCTTGTCGACTTCAATCGCGACCGTTGCGGGATCGACTCCCGGCAGGTCGAGGGCAAGAACGTAGCGCTCGGCTTCATCGACCACATTCACCAGCGGCGACCAGGTCGCATCCTGGGGAGGTGCCGCGCGATTCAGACACTCCTGAACCAGTGCCTGTAGGTTGCCCCGAAAATGAGCCCGGGGGAATTGAGACTGGGGGAACTGGGTCTGGACTCGAAACGTATGCATGATTGAACTCTCATTGGGTGACGGCGTTGCCGTCGATGAGTCATACATAGGGCACCTGCGGCGTAGTTCAAGAGCTCGCCTGCGAGCACCGCCGCAGGCCTTCATGCTTTGCCGTACGCAAGTCTTGCGCGGCAACTGCCAAGCTCAGAGCTTCGCCTGACGCGCCTGTGCGCACGCCTGAGCCTTGGCCTTTGCGTCATGCTGCGGCGCAAGCTCCTCCCATCCCGAAGCGTGCTGCTGGATCAAGTCATGCAGCAGCGAAACATGGGCCGGACTGGCATTGAGCGCGGGTATGTAGCGCAGTGCGGCGCCGCCCGCGGCCAAGAAATAATCGCGATTTTCCACCGCAATTTCTTCGTCCGTTTCCAAGCAGTCAACCGCAAAGCCGGGGCAGATGACATCTAGCTGGCGAACTCCGCGCTGCGCGAGCGCAGCCACCGTTAGATCGGTATAGGGCTTTAGCCAAGCCTCTTTGCCGACGCGCGATTGGAAGCTCATGCTGGCCTGGCCCTCGGCGACATCGAGCAGGTCCAAGAGACGCTTAAAGGTGCCCTGACAATGGCAATGATATGGATCGCCGTTGCGGAAATAGCGTTCGGGAATGCCATGAAAGCTGACCAGCAGATGCTCACCGCGACCGTGCTTTTGCCAGTGCTCCTGCACGCTGGTTGCCAGCGCCTCGGCGTATTTTGGATGCGCGTAGTAGTGGTTGACAAAGCGCAGCTCTGGCAACATCCGCCAGCGCTGCAGCTCACGCGTCACTGCGTCAAAAACGCTTGCCGTGGTGGTGGCCGAGTACTGCGGATACAGCGGCAGTACCAGCATGCGCCGCGCGCCGCGCTGCTGCAGCCGTTCCAGCCCCGCGGGAATGGACGGATTGCCATAGCTCATGGCCAGTTCGAGCACTACACGCCCCGGCCACTGTTGCTCGCAGGCGGCCTGGAGTCCGGCCGCAAGGTCCTTGCAGTGCACCAACAGCGGCGATCCGCGTTCGCTCCAGACGCTTTGATAGGCATGTGCGGAGCGCCTGCCGCGGATCGGCAGGATGATCAAATTCAGGATGCACCACCAGATCACGCGTGGAATCTCGATCACCCGCGGATCGGACAGAAACTGCTTCAAGTAGCGGCGCACCGCGCTGGGCGTGGGCGCATCGGGCGTTCCCAGATTCACCAGCAAGACGCCCACGGTATTCACTCGCTCATGCGGATAGTCTTTGATTCCAACAAATTTCATGCCTGCTCGCTTTGTGCAAAATGTGGATGCCGATAGCCAAGTGCCCGTGTGGTGTTTGCAAACACCGCGCTAGGGCGTGGCGGAGGGTTCGATAACAGCCGAAGATTTGCGTTTCTCGGCGGGTGCAAAGTTCAGCCTGGGCATTTCTTTCGGAAGCCGATCGGACCAGGCGCCCAGTGCGCCGAGAATCTCACTGCCGACGTCAATTTGCGGCATCGAAGGCTGAAAACCGGCCGCAGCTTCGCGCTTGGTGAGCAGGCGTTTCGCCATCAGAAATGCGGCCCGGAAATCGCGCGTCAGATTGAGCCCGTCGACCAGAAAAGCGTGACCGAAGAAGGTGATATCGGAGTCAACCCCGCATCCAAAAGAAGGCCGATCTGCGCGCGCTGCGCTCATCACCATCGCTTTCGGATCGCGCAACGCGTCAATGAATCCGCCCGAATAGCACGCCGAGACTGCAATGACGCGAAAGCCAATCAATGCATCGCCAATGGCCTGAGCCAGATCGACCGGCGTAATCTGATCTAGCGGCAAGGGCTTCAAGTCAACGAAAAGCTCGTGGTGTTCCGCCCCGTGCGTGGTGAAATAAATGAACAACACATCTTCCGGATCCATGCGATCGGACAAGCCTTGCAGGCCCGCACGTAGATTGCTCAGCGTCGCCAGCGGATAGTGTTCGACCGTGTTGACATTGTTGATCAGCGTCAGTACGCGCTGACGCACGCCAAAGCGCAGCTTGAACAGCCTTTCGATGTATTCCGCCTCGTTGCGGAACACGTCCTCATTGGCATCGGACGCAAATGCCAGCACAAACAATTCAGGCACGCCGGGCTTGCTGGGTTCAATCGCGCTCAGGCTTTGATCAAGCATGACCGGCTGATCGAACATCAGGGCCTCCGCAGACACCTCAAGCTCGACTGGAGCTCGCAGTCCGCGCTCGCTGTCCAAGAGTGAGATCGCGCTGCTTGGATCATGGCGCACATAGTCCGTCTGCGGCACCAGCAGCCAGTAGGCGGCACATAGATGCGCCAACAGCAGCGCGGAGCACCAGCGCAGCACGCGCGTAACATCCGCCCACACGTGATTTGCAATGGTGATCGCGATACCGGTCCACCAAACCAGAAACAGTGCGATCAGCCAGTGCGTGCTCAAGTCCAGGCTTACCAACCAAGGCAGCGCAATATTGAGCCAGAGCAAAGCCGCATTGAGCAGGATGGCGAGCGACCACGCCCGGACCTTCAAGCGCAGCGCCATCGACATGCCCCAGCTGAGCAGCAACACCACCATGCTGGAGGCGAAATCAGACTGCAGGCCGTCGATTTGCCAAATCTTCGGTGCCGGCGTCTGCAGCCACTGCACGCCGGCACTGACCAGCATCAGCAGCAGCAGCAGCAAAAAGTAATGTTCTGCGGGGCGCACCCGAAATTTGCGCTCGGGTCGCAACCAAAGCAGGCTGCGGGCACCGGCCAGCAAGGTATGCAGGAATTCCTTCACGGCGCCGGCATGACGTAGCGGAGAAAACTGGCCCCGATCATTTCGCGATCAGGTAAGGCTAAGAACGTCTTGCGCCAGATTTGATGTCGCGTGCGCGCCAAACCCGAGATCGCGGCACAATCTGCGCTCGCAATCTGGTTCATGTCGCGGTAAAGCTGATCACGCTCCGCACCGGGCGCAAGTGCACGGGCGCGCTCGAAGGCCGCATCGAAGCTTTTATTGCGGTAGGCCGAGCTATTGACCTGCGGTGGCGCGTTGGGGCCATAGTAAAGCTGCAGCACGCTGAGGGCATCCGGATAATCCAGGTTCCAGCCCAGGTCCATCAGCATGAGTTTGCCTTCGTTGACCGCGTTCAGATAGGCGCCGAAATCAGGAAAGCTCTGCCAGCGGATCTTTTCCGGCGGAAAACCCAGGGCCAGCATTTGCCCGCGAAAGAGCTCAAACGCCTGCTGCATATCGTTGCCTGCCGGTGAAGCCCAGCGCAAAACCGGCATCGCTTCCGGGCTCCAGCCGTGCTTGGCAAGCAGCTGTTTTGCCGAGACGGCGTCGGCCTTGCCATCCACAATGGCCGCAGGATCAAACTCGCGCGCGGAGGGCGGAATGAGGCCACGGAACAGCACGGCCTGACTGCCGTAAAGAACGCGATTGCGCTCGCTCCAGTCATAGCCTTTGGTAATGGCGCAGCGCAGGGCGCGACGGCGCTCGCTTTGCGCTGGGTCGGGGCTCTCGCCAAGTTCGGGATCGGCCATATTGAAGCTGACGTAAACGCTTTCACTCAACAGCGGGGATGCCTCATGGCAGCAGGCCTTGAAGGCCTCACTGGCACCCAGTTCCGAGGCCAGTCCCGGTTTCAAATCGACGTAGTCAAGCTCACCTCGACGCATCATTGCGCTGCGCTGGAAATGATCCGGCACGAAATGCAGCTCGATCTCGCGCAATATTGGGATGCTCTGCCCCGCCAGTGCCGCCAATCCGAATCCAGCGTGCGCATGGGCTTGGTAACCCTCCAAAGCGAGATCAAGCGGGGGTCTCCTGAAATGCGCATTGGCACTCAAGCGGGCCACACGACCATCAAAGTCAGTGAGCCGGTAAGGACCTGACCCGACCGGATGCAGGGCGAAATCGGCGCCATATTTTTCCACCGCTTCGCGCGCCACGATCGCGCTATAGCCCTGGGTCAGGGTGAACGGCAATTGCGGAAACGGGGTGTGCAAGCGAAATTCCACCGTACGCGCGTCCAGCGCAACGACCGCATCCCAGGGCGCATCCCAGGACGCATCCGGGGACGCATCCGGGGACGCATTCGGGGACGCTTCAAGCTGCGCGCCGGCAGCGCGCCAGGCGTCGATGCCCGCCAGCACGTCCTGCCACAGCCAAGCGCCTTCGGAAAGGCTGTCTTTGTGGAAATGGCGTTTGAAACTGTACACCACGTCTTCCGCCACCACTTCGCGCCCCTGGCCACCGGCAAACGCGGGGTCATCGGCAAAGCGCAGGCCCGCGCGCAGCTTGATTCGATAGCGCAAGCCGTCTGCGGACACCTCGGGCAGATCGCTCGCGGCGTTCGGGGCCAATTGGTAAGGCCGCGCAAGATAGCGATAGCGATACAGCGTGTCGTAAACATTCAGCACCACAGCATTGGTGTAGGCGGTGCCGGAACGCAGCGGATCAAACTGCGTCGGCGCTTGATCCATGCCGTGGCGAAACGCGCTTTGCGTGCTCGGCCCGGTTGCTGCGGGCTCAGCTGGCCGATCGCCACAGGCGCTAAGCAGAGCAAGCCCGAGCCAAAGCCAGGCAAGCTTGCCGCGGCAAAGTGAGCCTCTGCGCCGCACGCTCACAGCATGCCCTGCACTTTGATGCGCTTGATCTCGTCGCGCACGCGCGCCGCAGCTTCAAACTCAAGCTCTTGGGCGTGCTTGAACATTTGCAGCTCAAGCTTCTTCAACTTCTGCCCAAGCTGCTCGGGCGAAAGCGCCGCATAGTTGATCTCGGGTTCCGCCACGCTGTTGCTCAGGCGCGCACCGGGCCGGGTTGAGCGGCGTCCGCTCGCAGAATCATTCGCCGCCTCACGAGCACCCTCCATGACATCGGAAACCAGCTTGGTGATCGTGGTGGGCGTGATGTTGTGGGTCTGATTGTATTGTTCCTGCGTAGCGCGGCGGCGGTCGGTCTCATCAATTGCTCGGCGCATCGAATCGGTGATCCTGTCGCCGTAAAGGATTGCCTTACCGCGAATGTTTCGGGCTGCGCGCCCGATGGTCTGAATCAGCGACCGCTCGGAGCGCAAAAAGCCCTCCTTGTCGGCATCCAAAATGGCCACCAGGCTCACTTCCGGCATGTCCAGGCCCTCGCGCAAAAGATTGATCCCGATCAACACATCGAATACGCCCAGACGCAAGTCGCGGATGATTTCAACGCGCTCCACAGTTTCGATATCCGAGTGCAGATAGCGCACCTTGATCTTTTGTTCGGCCAGATAGTCGGTGAGATTTTCCGCCATGCGTTTGGTCAGCGTGGTCACCAGCACGCGATCGCCCTGCGCGGTGCGCAGTCCGATCTCAGACAGCAGGTCGTCGACCTGCCCCACGGCCGGTCGCACTTCAAGCGCAGGGTCTACCAGCCCGGTGGGACGCACCAGCTGCTCGACCACGGCACCTTCGCTGTGCTCAAGCTCGTATTTGGCGGGCGTTGCGGAGACGAAGATCATGCGCGGCGCGCGACGCTCCCATTCGTCAAAGCGCAGCGGCCGATTGTCGAGCGCGCTCGGTAAGCGAAAGCCGTATTGCACCAAGGTCTCTTTGCGCGAGCGGTCGCCTTTGTACATGGCGCCGATCTGCGGCACCGTGACGTGCGATTCATCCAGCACCAGCAGCGCGTCCGCAGGCAAATAGTCAAACAGCGTTGGCGGCGGCTCGCCTTCGGCGCGACCGGTCAAATGCCGCGAATAGTTCTCGATGCCCTGGCAGAAGCCGATCTCCTGCATCATTTCCAGGTCAAACGTGGTGCGCTGCTTGAGTCGCTGCGCCTCAAGCAGCTGATTGTCGCGATAGAGCACCTCAAGACGCTCTGCCAGCTCATCGCGAATCGTGTTCATGGCCTCCGTGACGGTGCGCCGCGAAGTCACATAGTGGCTCTTGGGATAGATCGTGTAGCGCGGCACCTTGCTCAGCACCTCGCCGGTGAGCGGATCAAAGCGCGACAGCTTCTCGATCTCGCCGTCGAATAGCTCAATGCGCAGCGCCTCGCGCTCCTCTTCGGCCGGGTGCACGTCGATCACTTCCCCGCGCACGCGAAAAGTGCCTCTTCTGAGCTCGCTGTCGTTGCGGGTGTATTGCATTTCGGTAAGGCGTCGAATCACTTCGCGCTGGGCAATGCGATCGCCGCGCACCAGATGAAACACCATGTTGAAGTACTGATTCGGATCGCCCAGGCCGTAGATGCACGAAACGGTGCAGACGATCAAAGCATCGCGCCTTGATAACAGCGCTTTGGTTGCGGAAAGCCGCATCTGCTCAATATGCTCGTTGATGTTCGAGTCTTTCTCGATATACGTATCCGAGGAAGGCAGATAGGCCTCGGGCTGGTAGTAGTCGTAATAGCTGACGAAGTATTCGACCGCGTTATCCGGAAAAAAGCCCTTGAACTCCCCATACAGCTGCGCGGCCAAGGTCTTGTTTGGCGCCATGACCAGGGTGGGCCGCTGCACCGACTGAACCACCTGCGCAATCGTGTAGGTCTTGCCAGAGCCGGTCACCCCAAGCAGGGTTTGCGCCGACAGCCCGGCGTCAAACCCGGCGATCAGCTGCCGAATCGCATTCGGCTGATCGCCTGCGGGCTGATAGTCAGACTTGAGTTCGAAACGTTCTTTCACCAGTGGCACTCGCTCAGGGGAATGGCTTGCAGCCCTTTCAATAGCAAACTTGCCGCAGTCATGTTGTGACTCCCTGCTTGCTCACTGCCAGCTCAGACCCCGCATGAATGGCGCTTCTTACAGGCTCAAGGCGCGTTATGGTGCCACGCTAGGCGCTTGCAGAGCGATCCAAACGCTGCTGGAACCGTGCCAGCGCGCAGCATCAAACGCGCCGCAAAGATCGTTAATGCCGATCAGCTTGACCGCAGCCCGCCATCTCGATCGCAGGCAGAGATCTCAAGCCGCCCAGAACGAGATTTCTCCCTGCGGTCGAAATGACAGAGACCGTCGCAACGACACAGCCGCCATCCGTCACTCTGAGCAGGCGTCAGTTCAAGGCCTCCGATTTCGCTAAAGCTGAACGCGTTTCACGCTATCCTGCGGCCTTGCTTCAGGGATGCCAGCTATGCCTGCCTTGCGCTTGATGCTCCGATTGAAATTGCTCTTGCTATCAGGCCTGAGCGTATTCCCCAGCCTGCTCTTGGCACAGCGCGGACAGGAGGTCCAGATTGAGGTGGTTGCGTTTGCCTTTGCGCAACCGCGAAGCCCAGGCAGCGTTGCGCAGGATGTTTGGCCAACCCTTCAGGGCACGCTGCTGCGAGATTCCGGAGGCGATCAGTACAGCCTGCTGCCGGCCGCGATGAGGAAGCTCAATATCGCGGCGCAACGAGTCGCGCAGGACGCGCGCACGCGGCCGCTGGCGCATGTTGCATGGCGCCAAGGATTGAGTGATCAGCGCTGGGTGCGTTTGGATCTTCCCGAAACGTCCGCCGATGCGGCGCGCCAGTTCGAAGGGCGCATTCTGCTGCGTGCCGGCAAGCCACTCAGCGTCACGCTGGAACTGCGTGCGCAAAAAGCGCGGCAGCCTGCATCCGGGCCAGAATCCGGGCCAGAATCCGGGCCAGTATCCGGGCCAGTATCCGGGCAGCTAGAATCCAGGCGCATTGATCAGATGAATCTCACGCGCGGCACGCACTATGGAGAGAACCAATACTTCGACCATCCTGCGCTGGCCGCGATCGTTCGCATCGACGCCATTGTGGCCGGTGAAGTGGCCGATCAAGTCACCGTGGAAAGCGAGTAGCTACGGAAAAGCGCTTAGTCGCCCGCCGGCTTCAGTTTGCGCAGAATCTGCTCACGCGCATCGGCCAGTATGGAGTCGCGGTCAATGCTGTCCAGCACTTCCACAACCATCCGTTTCGGGCCTTTGTCGCCCCAGCTTTTGCCGTGGATCAAATAAGTCTGCGCAGCGCGGCCAGTGATGAATGTCGCGTAGTAAGCCAATGCTCCCTGCGCGCCGACGGTGAGCGCCGTGGAGAGTCCGAAGCTAGCCGTTTTAAGCGCGCTGGAGACCAGATGCACGCCCCAGATGCCGCCCATCAGTCCGGCCAATTGCAGCGCAATCTTGGCCACTAACTGACCCGCTTCCACGCGCGTCATCGGCAAACCATACAGCTTGCTCAGATGCAGGACGAGCGCCACATCAAGCCCGGCTGCTGAAAGCAAATCGGCGACCGGAATGGGGTTCAGCCCCACCGCTAATCCCTTGCCGAGCGCATAGCTGCGAATCAGGCGATCAGCCAATTCCCGACGCACCTCAGCGATGCGTTGTCCGAGCCGATCGCTAAGCTCGCCTGCCAACCAGCCGGCATTGACGGCAGCGAGCAGGCCGCCTTCCTTACCCATCAAGTTCGCGATCGCCGTCTTCAGGGCCGCAATATCCGCTGCGGGCTGCACCCTCACTTCGCGTTCCGTGCCGTCGGGCTGCAGCTGAATTTGCACCCGTTCGGCCGGCGCCGCGGACACTGCCAGCACATGCTCGGCGCGGATCTTTCCCGCCACATGCTGGCGCAGGCTGTGCAGCAGCTGATTGCGTTCCAGGGTGCTGTAGCGATCCTGCTTGTTGAGCACCAGCAGCATCGGACGTCCCGATTCGGCCAGCTGCGCCAGGGACTCATGTTCGTTGGCCGTGAGATCACCATCCACCACAAACAGCACCAAATCGGCGCGCGCGGCAACCTCGCGCGCAAGCCGCTCGCGCGCTTCACCGTCAATCTCATTGATGCCGGGCGTGTCGATCACGTGCACGCCATCGACGGCAAACTCCTGCAGCAGTGCGGAGGCCCGCTTTTGCGTCGTACCGTGTAAAACACTGACCGCGAAGAGCGCCTTTCCGGTCAGCGCATTGAGTAGCGCACTCTTGCCCACGCTGACCCGGCCAAACACCGCGATGTGCAGCTCGCCAAGCTCAAGCTTGCGCAGCATTGCTTCAAGCGCGGCGAACTCGTCGCTCATCTCGCGCCGTACATCGGGCGGAATCGAGGCGTCTTCAAGCAGGCCGCGCAGGCTCTCCTGCGCCAGCAAATTGGCAACCGTGGCCGAATTCCCGAGGCTTGGTTCAGTCACTGACGCGCTCAGTTGATGCGGTGCGCTTGATCGCCCACTGAAGAAATTGCGGCGCCAAACGCAGCAGCAGATCACGATCACTCAAGCGACGAGCGAAGCCATCCAGGACCTGATCACGATCCAGGTCACGCCGTTGCGCCATGGCCTCGCTCACCGCGTGTCCAAGACTATGGAACACCATGCCGTACGCAACCGCGTGCAGCAGACCGCCGCCCACGGTGCCAAGCCCCGGGAACGCCTTGAGCACGTTTCCGGCCAGGGCAAGCAGGATGCTGCTGGAAGCGCGCAGCTTTCCGCCCGCCAACTTGAGCAGACGCTCCAGGTCAACATCACGCACCGGCACCCCATACAAGGCGGCAAGCTCACGCAGCATTTTCATGGCCAAAACGCTTTGGATGACCAAATCGCTGCCCGGGGCGACCGATGCCATGGCGCCAATCACCGCGTTACGCGAGCCATTCTGGACCACGCGTTCGGCCGCTGCCGCGCGCTGCTGCTTCTCCACCGCCTCCAGCTTGAGATCGACCGAGCGCAGCACAGCCTTCACCCGACGCGCTTCCGCGGGCGCGCGCTGCTCGGCTAGAAACAGCTTCAATGCGGCAACCACGGTCTCTACATCGGGCTTGCGCTGGCGCTGCTGGCGCTCGACGCGTCCATCTGGATGCACCACCTCAACTTCAGACACGTGTCCGGCGCTGACCGGCAAAACCTGCAGCCTGGTGCGCTGGCGAATGCTGCGCAGCAGCAGCTGCCGCTCGGCTTCCGCATAGCGGTCGATCTTGCTCAAGATCACCAGCATGGGTTTGTCAAATTGCTTCAGCCAGGTCAATTCTTCCAACTGAGAGCGGGTCAAATCAGCGTCCAGCACATAGAGCACCAAGTGGCAGCGCAAAGCCTCTTCGCGCGCGTGCACCGCACGCGTCACCCCATCGCGCTCATTGACTCCGGGCACGTCAGCAACGGCCAGCGGCTGCCCGTGCCAAACCAGCTCGTGCACGCTGACCTCGCGCGTGGTGCCGGCGCGCACATCGGCGCGCGCTGCCGCCCCGAGCAGGGCGCCAAACAGGGTGTTGAGCAATGACGACTTACCGGCGCTGACGTCGCCAAAAACGGCGATATAGCGCAAGGTGCCGGTGGCTCGCTGGTCCAGCATGGCAAGCTCCTGCACGACCTGTTGCACCGGCATCGGCGCCTGCAACCCACCGGCCTCGCCGAGTGCCACGATGCGCGCCTCAATGACGGGACGCGATTCACTTTCCGTGCGCCGTACCGGCTTTACCGGCGGATTCAGCGCTCGCATCATCAGCACGCCGGTCAACAGCACCACGGCGAAGATGCCGCTCATCAGCAGCAGTCGCATCGGGAGCGGCAAAGAATCAAGTTGATCCCAGAACGACGCGCTCGCGCCGGCTACCTGGAGCAAAGTAAACAACATACCCAGTCCCGCCAGCGCGACCAGCAGTGCATAGATCCGACGCAACGACTTTCGCTTGATCACGGGCATGCGGCAGACTCGGTAAGCAACACAAAGCCGCCTTCGCTGAGCCAGCGCGCGCTCGGCAAGCCGCGCGTGAAACCGGTATCAATGCGCCACTGCCCGGCTCCGCTCTGAGCCGCAGTTGCTGGATAGGTTCGGGTCAGGGTCCCGACTGGCTCACGCTGCACGGGTGCGAAGGTGCAGCCAGGGCAGAATCCCGAATATTGTTCGAGTGCGATAGGCCCGCGCCCAGGCGTTTGCGTGGTGCCGAGCAGCCAGCGGGGTTCGCCGAGTCCGTCATAAAGATAGCTGACGATCAGCTCCTGGTCGCCCTGCAGCAAGACCGAAGCGCCATATCCGGAGCGCTCAGGCTGAAACCATAGCCCGGAAAGCGCAGTGGTTGATAGCTCACGCACGCAGGCGCCGCCGCTGAGCCACTGCATCGGTTCGCTGCCGGAGCGTCCCATGAGCTTCCAGCTCAACTGAAACTGCTGCGGCGACACCATGGTCAGCGTTAGTTCGCCCACCGCAGTGCCAAGCGCACGCTGTCCGTCATCGCTGAAGCGGGAGATTGGCAGCACGTGACTGCCGCGCTGACCCGCAAACAGCGTGTCGTTGAACCCCAGGTAAAACACCGGCAGTCCTTGTGCATCGTAGGTGTACCAAACGAGCTGACCGCGCACGCCCACGCGAGTCAGGAACAAACCGTGGCCAGAGCGCGCCGGGTTGAAAAAAGCGCCCGTGACCGGCACCGGTGCGGGCGAAGGCGGCAACTGCAGCTCGATCGACACCGCTGCCGCGCGCGTTCCGGCGTTGCTGAGCCTGAGGTAGTGCCGCCCAGGCGCGCTGCCGCTCAGGCTTTGTAGCTGGCTCATTGCGGCGTTGCCGCTTGCCAAGCTGGCGGTTCCGGTGGCTGCTGCCGCCACCGTGGCATCCGCACTCGCAGCCGGAAACGGCAGCGGAATCACTTGCCACGTGACACCGGCATCTCCCTGCAGGCGCAGCTGTGCAGTCTGCGCTGCGCCTAGATCAAAAAACTGGCGCGTGAGCTCTTGTCCGGGCGCCAAGTACTGCTGCTGCACGCCAACCTGCAAAAGCCGCGCCGAATCGTCAGGCGTGCTGCTGCGCTCAATAATCACCATGCTGGGCGGCAGCGGTGCGCTTGCAGCAAAGCTTGCGAAAACTCGCAGCCATGCCAGCGTGCGAGACCCCGGCGCCGGGGCACCCAGATCATAGCGCAGCGCAACCGGCACGATGGCGCCGCTGGGTAGGCGCGCGGGCAAGGTGGCCGAACTGTCGGCGCGTGCCGAAACCACTCCGGCTTGCAGGCGGGCACTGCGCGCCAGAGTGCCGGCATTATGCAGCAGCAGCCAGTACGAGCCGGTGCGCGCGGCTTCAAGGCTGCAGGTCTCGCTCCCGCTCGCACCGTTGGCGATACAAATTTGTTCGGCCGCCTCTGCCGCGCCGTTGGCATTGCCGTCAAAGCCAAGATAGAGGTCGACATCCCCGCTGCTGAGCGCGGTGGCCAGCAAAGCCTGTCCAGGCTGCATGGTGAATAGCCGCGTGCTGGTGCCGGCAGGATCCGCAAAGGCGTCGTTGGGATCATTGGCATCCGCAGCCAGGCTCACATCCTCGGCCGCTTGCACGTAGCCCCAGAGTTCGGCGCGCGCTCCCGGCAAGGCAACCAGACCCGATAATTGCACTGCGAGCGTTCCGCGATCCTGATCTGTGCGCAGTTCCAGCGTCCTCGGCAAGTTTCCAGGATCTGCAAACAGACTCAACGGGAGACGGATTTGGTCCCCGTCGGGCGAGTTTTGAAGCGCCCGAACCTCGCCGTGCAGCGTCTGACCGAACAGCTCCGGTGCCAGCACCTGGACGCGAATGGTGATCTCCTGCTCGCCACCCACGGCAAGCGCAAAGCTGCTCGGCGACGCCTCGATGCGGGTGCCGGCGGGCGCTTGGGTTTCCATGCGCCAGCTGCCGGCGCGCAACGCACGTACGCGGCGGACGAATACGCACTCGCCCATGCACTTGGGTTGGTACAGGCTGGGAAGATTGAGCTGCGCGGGATCGCCCCCGCGCAGTGGGTTCCCGGCGCGAATCTGGGCTACTGACAGCGGCAAAAAGAGGCTGGCTTGCAGCGCGCGCTGCACCTGCAGGCGCCCACCGCCGCGCGCCAGTGGATTTGCCAAGGTCACCCCATCGTCGTTGCGTACCGCGTCCGGCATGGCTGCCAGAACCAGCACCGACTGGATCACATCGGGGCCCCAGTCCGGACGCAGTGCGCGCAGCAAAGCCGCGGCACCCGCCACGTGCGGCGCCGCCATCGACGTGCCACTGAGCACGCGGGAGCCCGATGACTGAAAATCCGCGGCAAAGATGTTGGTTCCTGGCGCTGCCAAATCTGGCTTGAGTACGCCTGCCTGTACGGGGCCGCGAGCGCTCGAAGCGGCCATGATGTCCGCGAGTCGCGGATCGCGAACCTTGGCACTGGCGCTGATGCGACCGCGCGCATCCGGAGTATTCCTCAGCCACTGCCGCAGCAAGCTGCCGTCGCTTTGGCCGAGATGGATGCTGGGCAGAAAATGCGCATCCGCGACCGTGCCCTCGCCTTCCAGCGCGGTATTGATCAGGATCATTCCGGCGGCCCCGGAGAGCGAAAGATTGCGACTTTTGGCAAGTCGAGCCTGCACGCCGCGCTCGCAAAGCACGATCTGGCCGTTGAAGGTCCCCGTTGAAAAAGGATTGCTGGCGCCGGTGGGTGGAAAATCTGCGTCGGTGCCGCGGCTGCACAGGCTGGAGCCAAAGCGTTCACCCAAGGTGATTGCCGCCGTCCCGGGCATCGCGCCCGAAATGCTCGGCCCCTGAAAGCTGGGTTTTGGCGGCGCAGTGCTGCCGGTCAGTTGGTCCAGTACCGTTTGAAAGCTGCGATCGCTGCTCAAATTACCGACCGCCATGACCCAAGGCGCATCAGCGGGCGACGACACACTGCCGACTACCGGTCCGCTATTACCAGCGGCGGCCGCAACAACAATACCGGCAGCGCGCGCATTCAGCATACTGCGCTCATCGCTGATCAAATCGATCAGCGCCCAGGCATTACTGGGCGCACCGCCAATCGAATAATTGATCACATCGACGCCATCGGCGACCGCCTGATCCAGCGCAGCGAGCAGCCATTCGCCACGACAACTGCCGCGACTCCCTGCGTTACCGCGACTGCAGGCCTTGTAGCTGATCAGATTGGCGTGCGGGGCAATCCCGGACAAGCGGAGACTGAAGCTCGTGGTGGGCGCTTCCTGCTGCGCGTCAAAAAAGCCCCCGGCCGCGGTTGAAGCGGTATGCGTACCGTGCCCGTCCAGATCAGAACCGTCGCGGGTTCCTTCATCGCTGAAATCGTAGATTCCGATCAGCTTGTCGTTGCAGCGCTGAGCTTGCGTGCTGAGGCACAGCCCATAGCGTCGACCACGCGGATTGGTATGGCGATAGCCGGTGGCATCCACATTGGCGAAGGCTGGATGTGCGGGCGCAATACCGGTGTCAATCACGCCGATCACAACGCCTCTGCCGGTGCTGCCGTTTGCGCTGCTTTGGGATGCCCAAACCACGTCGGCACCGACGAACGGGGCACTTGCATCAGTCATCGTCGTGCGCGTGAAATCCGGACGCATTGAATGCACTAAAGGCAGACCGCGCAGGAGTTCAACCTCATCGGCGCTCAGCCGAGCCGAGAAGCCGTTCACCGCAAACTGGTAGCGATGTCTCGGCAGCAAAGCGCGGCCCAAACGCCTATTGAGCGTGCCTAGCGCCGCGTCTTGGTCGCGGCTGACCGCGGCGAGCAGACGCTTGCCTTCGCTTGACTCGGGCGCCAGCGCTTTGGATCGATTGCCGCGCAGCTGTTCAACCGCAGTGGGTTGCGCCAGCTCAATCAGGTAGACCTGCAAGTCGACCTGGGTATCCGGCGTGATCGCATACGCGTGCGGTAAGCCGGCACAAAAAAGCAGCAGCAAAACCCGGCACGTTGACGTGCAGCGGACGGCTAGCTGAGCGAACCTATGATCAAACATTGGCACCTGCGTCAATAACCCTGGGGTGCATTGTAGTCGGCGCCGGAGTCCAGATGGACTCGGCTTGATGGAATCAGATGAAATCAAATGGTCGGGATGGCGAGATTCGAACTCGCGACCCCCACAACCCCATTGTGGTGCGCTACCAGGCTGCGCTACACCCCGCCAATGAAATCATCTGCCGGCTCACTCAGCGAGCGAGTATCACCAGCACTTGCTCCAGAGCTTCTCTGAGCTCTCGGATCAATGCCACCGGGGCCGCCGCTTTCGCTGCGTGTGGAGCTTCCTCCAAGCGCTGCCGGGCGCCCCCAATGGTAAAACCTTCTTCGTACAATAAACCACGGATCTGGCGCACCAGCACCACGTCCTGCCGCTGATAGTAGCGCCGGTTACCGCGCCGCTTTACCGGCTTCAGACCCGGGAATTCCTGCTCCCAGTAGCGCAGCACATGCGGTTTAACCAAGCATAGCTCGCTTACTTCACCGATTGTGAAGTAGCGCTTCGCCGGAATGGGCGGAAGCTCGCTATTACTGCCCGGATCCAGCATTTGTCTCGACTCTTGCCTTCAGCTTCTGACCTGACCGGAAGGTTACCACGCGGCGCGCCGAAATCGGAATCTCTCGGCCTGTTTTGGGATTCCGACCCGGCCTCTGATTCTTCTTGCGCAGCGAGAAATTGCCGAAGCCAGACAGCTTCACTTCTTCACCGCGCTCAAGGCAGTCAATCAGAGATTCAAAAAACGCGTCGACAAACTCTTTGGCCTCGCGCTTGTTCAAGCCGACTTGCTCAAACAGCTGCTCAGCCATCTCCGCTTTGGTCAAAGCCATTCCCCCTACCTCCTGATCACTGCGTGCAGCTTTAAGGTCAGCTGCTCAATGCAACGGCCCACCGCTGCATCCACCTCAGCGTCCTTAAGCGTGCGCGAGTCTTCTTGGAAAATCAAGCCGATAGCGAGACTTCTTGAGGCTTCACCCAAGCCTGGTCCGCGATACTCGTTAAACAGGACACATTCTCGCAGCAAGCTGCCGGCAGCGGCACGGATGACAGCTTCAACTTGGGCAAAAGAAACGCTTTGATCAAGCACCGGAGCAAGGTCGCGGCGCATGCCGGGAAAGCGTGAAATCTCAGCTGCGTTTGGAATCATCGTGACACTGAGCGCCGCGACATCGAACTCCATGACCCAGATGGCGTCCCGGCTGTCGAGATTGGCCTGCAGCAAGGGATGCAGTTGCCCAAGTACGCCCGCCAGCATGCCGTCCACGAGGACTTCAGCCGATCGACCCGGATGCAACCAAGCCTTTGTGCTCGGCGTCAACGTGAAAGGTCGCTGCAACAGCGTCTCAACGTCGCCCTTGAGATCGAAAAAGTCTGGTGCGCGAGCGTCTTGCGCCCATTGTTCGGGCACAGCGCTGCCAATCGCAACCGCTGCGATACGTGTAACCTCGCGCTTGCCCTGATCAAGAAACACCCGACCAAGCTCAAACAAGCGAACGCGTGGCGCTTGTCGGCGCATGTTTTGTAGCGCAGCTTGCACCAGAGGCGGAACCAGCGACGCGCGCATGACCGCCATGTCGGCCGACAGCGGATTGCACAGGCTCGCACCAACTCCGCTCAGTCCATACAGATTCGCCTGGGTCTCGGAAGTGAAGGCAAAGGTGATCGCTTCTTGATAGCCGGAAGCCTGCAGTCGATGCCGAAGCACCGATGCCGGAACCCGGCTTTCGCTATCGATTCGCGGCTCAGAGGTGGTCGGGAGCCGCGCCAGCGGAATGCGCTCATAGCCAACCAGCCGCGCCACTTCTTCAATCAAGTCTTCTTCAATTTGCAGATCGAAGCGCGCGCTTGGCGCCTGCACCTGCCACCCGTCTGCCGCTATGTGTAGGTGACAACCTAGCCGCGTGAGCAAGGTTTCAACTTCTGCATCTGAAACCGTTAAGCCAAGCACCTGGGCCAGACGGTGGCGGCGCAAGCGCATTTCCGCTGGTGGCTTGAGGTGCTGCGCAAGCTCGGCCACCACCACCGGTCCCAACTGGCCGCCCATGATTTCAAGCGTCAGCGATACGGCGAGCGCAAGCGCCGCTTCCGGCGCGTTCGGATCGACGCCGCGTTCAAAACGGTAGCCAGCGTCCGTGGTCAAGCCAAAACGGCGCGCCCGCCCCATGATTGCTGCGGGGGCAAAATGCGCACTTTCGAAAAACACCGAATGCGTCCCGGCATGCACACGCGTGCGGAAACCGCCCATGACCCCAGCCAGCGCCACCGGGCCCTGCAAATCAGCAATCAGCAGGCAATCCTGATCGACCGCGACGATGCGCTCATCAAGCAACTGCAGGCTTTCGCCCACCGCACCTCGGCGTACGCTGATCGCGCCCTGCAGTTGGTCGGCATCAAACGCATGCATTGGCTGACCGGTTTCAAGCAGCACATAGTTGGTGATGTCGACCAGCGGATGAATGCTGCGCAGTCCAGAGCGGCGCAATTTTTCCCGCATCCACAGTGGCGTAGGAGCAGCGTCGTTCAATCCGATGATTTGCTGACCCAAATAGCGTGGACAGTCCGCTTGCGCCAGCAATTGGATGTCCCTGCGCACTGCGACAGAAACCAAGGACTGAGGGCGCGAGTTTGCGATCAGCGGACGATCAAATACGGCGCTCAGCTCGCGCGCCAGCCCTCTGACGCCAAGGCAGTCGCTGCGATTAGGCGTCATCTTGAGCTCAATGCTGACGTCGTCGAGCGCCAGCACGCAGCCCAGCGCAGCGCCAGGCGCGCAGCTGTGATCCAGCTCAAGCAGGCCAGAGGCATCAGGATCCAGGCCCAGCTCAGCGGCTGAGCAAAGCATTCCGAACGAATCGACGCCGCGCAGCTTGCTGGCCTTTATCACCAGTCCATTCGGCAGGATGGCCCCCTCCAGCGCCAGCGGCGCCGCAAGTCCAAGCCGTGCATTAGGGGCGCCGCAAACGATCTGAAGGGGTTCTACTGCACCCACATCGACCTGACACACGCGCAGCTTGTCGGCATTTGGGTGCTGCTCAATCGCCACGATATGACCCACCACGACCTGGACAAACTCGGCCGCAACCGGAGTCGCAGCCTCCACCTCGAGTCCGACTGCGGTCAGCCGCTCAAGCAGTCGTTCGCGGCTGATGTCTGCAAGCGAAACGCGTTCGCGCAGCCAAAGTTCGGAAATTTTCATGGCTAGCTCTCTACGCCAGTCCGGTCAGGAAAACTGACTCAGGAAGCGAATATCGTTGTCAAAGAAGGCGCGCAGGTCCTGCACACCGTAGCGGAGCATGGCAAAGCGCTCGACACCAAGCCCGAAGGCAAAACCGGTGTAACGCTCCGGATCAATGCCGCCGGCACGCAGAACATTGGGATGCACCATGCCGCAGCCAAGCACCTCAAGCCAAGCCGAAGACCCGTCCGGCTTCTGCCAGCGGATATCCACCTCCGCGCTGGGCTCGGTAAACGGAAAATACGAGGGTCGGAAGCGCAGCTCAAAATCGCGCTCGAAGAAGGCTCGGATGAAGTCAAACAGCAAGCCCTTGAGATGCGCAAAACTGACGCCCTCATCCACCAACAGGCCTTCCACCTGGTGAAACATGGGCGAATGCGTCTGGTCGGAATCGCTGCGATAGACCTTGCCGGCAGCAAGTATCTTCAGCGGTGGTTTGCCAGCGTGCATGGCGCGGATCTGCACCGGCGAAGTGTGCGTGCGCAGCAGCCGCCCGTCCGGGAAATAGAAGGTGTCGTGCATCGCGCGTGCCGGATGATGCGGCGGAAAATTGAGCGCCTCAAAGTTGTGCGCGTCGTCTTCAATCTCTGGCCCCTCTGCGGGAACAAAGCCGGCATGACCAAAGATGGACTCGATGCGCGCCAGGGTGCGCGTGATCGGATGCTCAGTGCCATAGCCCTTGCGGCGTCCGGGCATGGAGACGTCCACGCTCTCGACAGTCAATTGCGCGGCAAGCGCCACAGCCTCAAGCGCTACTTTGCGCTCGCGCAGTGCGCCGTCAATGACATCTCGAACCAGGTTGACTTCGGCGCCGAACGCCCTGCGCTGCTCAGGTGGAAGTGTGCCGAGCAGCTTGAGCTGTTCGGTGATGGCGCCCTTCTTGCCGAGATAGTCGACTCGCAACTGCTCGAGCTGGCTCAAGAGCGTGCAATCGGCAACCGCCGAGAGCGCCCATGATTGGGTTTGCTGCAAATCCATGGCTGATTTCCAGGCTGCAAAAACGAAAACGGAGAGGGCTAAGCCCTCCCCGCATGAAGCACAAGGCGAGCGGCGCGCAGCGCCGCCGCCGCAGCATTAGGCGGTGAGCGCGCCTTTGGCCTTTTCGACCACGGCAGTAAAAGCTGCCGTGTCATGCACTGCCAGATGCGCCAGCGCCTTGCGATCGATCTTGATCTCGGCTTTGGTGATCAGGTTGATCAGACGGCTGTAGCTAAGTCCGAGCAGACGCGCAGCAGCGTTGATGCGGACGATCCAAAGGCTACGGTAGTCACGCTTTTTCAGCTTGCGACCAATGTACGCGTACTGTGCTGCCTTGGTGACTGCTTGTTTGGCGACGCGGAAGACCTTGCGCCGGGCATTGTAGTAGCCCTTTGCGCGCGACAGGATTTTCTTGTGACGACGACGTGCGACAACGCCGCGTTTGACTCTTGCCATGCTCTATTCTCCTGATCGGTTATGCGTAAGGCAGCATGCGTGCGACGCGATTGTGGTCCGACGGTCCGACGTGCGCTGGTGCGCGCAAACCGCGCTTTCGCTTCGTGCTCTTCTTGGTCAGGATATGGCTCTTAAAAGCATGACCGCATTTGAACTTGCCGCTTCCGGTCTTACGGAAGCGCTTCGCAGCGGCCCGATTGGTCTTGATCTTGGGCATAAAAAATTCCTCAATGATTCGTACTTTGTTTTGTCACCCCGCGGCGCGTCCCTTGCGGGTGCTTTGAAGCGCGGCGGAGCGTGGTTATGCCTCTGCAAGCAGGGGCTTAGGTACCCTGGATCGTCTCAGGGGTGGTGCCGGCAGCTTGCGCCACCTTCGTTGTTGTCACTGGAACGACCGCTGGAATCAGCGCCTTCTTCGGGGCAATTAGCATTGACATCACGCGTCCCTCAACCTTAGGACGCTGTTCGATCAGCGCTTCTTCCTTCAATTCGGCTTCGATCTTCATCAGCATCGCGCCGCCGAGCTCCATATGAGTCATCTCGCGGCCCTTAAAGCGCAAATTGACCTTCACTTTATCGCCTTCCGCCAAGAACTTTCGAATCTGGCGAATCTTGGTCTGATAGTCGCCCTCTTCGGTACTCGGACGAAACTTCATTTCCTTGACTTCGATCTGCTTCTGCTTCTTTTTCGCAGCGTGGGCCTTCTTTTGCTGCTCAAATTTGAACTTGCCGAAGTCCATGATCCGACAAACGGGAGGATCTACATTGGGCTGGATCTCAACCAAGTCTAGTTCAGCCGCTTGCGCCATACGCATGGCCTCAAAGCGCGACACGACACCAACATTTTCCCCATTTGCGCCGATTACGCGCACTAAGGGCACGCGGATCTCATCATTGCGACGATTTAGCCGCTCGGTAGGCGTAGCGATGTGTAACTCTCCATTGTGAAAATATTCCGCCCGCCCGGACAGGCAGACGGGCAAGAACCCGACACGACGCGCTGAGCTAGAGCTCGGACCGAGAACGTCAACGCAGGGACCCCTCAGAACTTTTCACGAACGTGCAAACCCGATAGTAAAACGGAACCACTCGGATGCTCAAGACTCTCGCGGCCGTGCAAGCGCGCTAGAGCGGCTCTGCGGTGCAGCTTACGAGCTCAAATTGCGCCAAGTCGGCTGAAAAATCGGCCCAAAACGACCAGAGCAAGCATTTTCTGCCGAGAAGGCGCTGCAAGGCGTACGCAATCGGCCGGCCCAAACACAATGCGCAGGCCCAGGTTACGAAGTCTGCATTCAGCGCTGAGACGGATTCAAGCTAACTTTCATGACCCGAAGCCGCGCCAACGCATGAAACGCGTCGCGCGCACCATGAAGTTAGATTTCGAGCCTGCCTTTCCCACCCCAGCCCTCCCCAAACATTGGGGCGGGAACGAAAACTCGCTCCTGAACAGATTTCAGTGAAACTGAACGAGTTTCAAGCTGACTTTCATGGCGTGAAGCCACCGACTCAAGATCAAGTTAGTTCCCGCTCAATCCACGTCAAGCGGGAACCTTGGTGCGGAAAGATCAGAAGTTCACGCCGAGAGAAAACACCACGCGCCCGTCGTTGTTGGTGCCATAGACGTCTTCAAGGCCCTCGTTGGTGTTGACATAGGCGAAGCCCACGGTCATCGGGCCGATGGGACGACTTACGCCGACTGAGTAATCGGTGATTGAGCCGCCGTACGCGTCATCCAAATCATAGTACCCAAGGGTGCCCGCCACGGTGTATTCCTCGGCCACGGTCAGCGTCCCGGAGACCGCGTAGTAAAGGCCGTCTTCGGAAGTGTTAAACACGTCATTGGAGTAGCCAACCATGAACGAGGCCATGCCGCCAAAGGTTGCCTTCCCGATAACTTCCGCGTAGTCATAATCCACTTCGGCAAACGGATAGGCGTAGTACACGAAGGAAGTATCGACATTCAGCCAGTCATTGACGTCGCCGTTCCAGCCAACCACAAAGTCGGTCTCGAAGTTGGCGCCGTCACCCGGCACGAAATCCACCGTGCTGGCAAACGTGCTTAAGTACACGCCGCTGTCAAAGCCCCAGGTGAAAGTGCCTTGGATAGTTGGGTCTTCGTTGGTTTGCGAGATGCCCCGGAACCGGTAGTCGGAGGCAAAAGTCAGATTGCCCGTCCACGGTTTGCTTGCCTCTTCGCCGTCATCCTGGGCGAAGCCGAGCGCAGGAAGCGCGCAAGCAAGGATCAAGGCATAACAAAGCTTGTTTTTCATCTTGGACTCCACCTGTGATTGAATTGGTGCGCTGATTCTGCGACAAAAGTGCCTTGGTTAGCTAGAGCTAACTTTTATGCCCGAAGCCGCCCAGGAGCATGAAACTTGTCGCGCGAGCCGTGAAGTTAGGTTTCGAGCTTCGCTTTCCCCTTCCCAAACATTGAGGAGGGCGCAAAAAACCGATTCTGAACGAATTTCGGCGAAGCTGAACGGACTTCACGTTTAACAAGAAGATTTTTTAATGTTTGTGTAAATCCTCATAAAACCAGTATATGCGTCTGATTTAGAAGCGTTTAGTCACCTAGCTAGCGGCTTCACTTGGGCCGGATCTAGACGCCAGCAGGCGCTCCAGCGCCACTTTTGCCATGATCATTCCGAATGCTGCGGTCACATGCATGACCGCGCCCAGCCCGCCCGAACAGTCCAGTTTGAGCGCATCGTCCTGGCTACAGCCGACTGGATAGCGCACGTTCTCAAGCGAATACACCGCTTGAACGCCGAAGTAGCGCTTCGGATTGCGGGTCCAGCCGTAGTCGTCGCGGAGCTTCCGGCGCACCAATCCGAGCAGCATGTCATGCTCGGTTTTCGAAAGATCCCGCACCCGCAATTGCGTGGGGTCGGTACGCCCGCCGGCCGCGCCGCTCACGACGATCGGAATTTTGTTGCGTCGACAGTGATAAATCAGCGCGACCTTTGCCTTGAAGCTGTCGATCGCGTCCAGCACCACGTCGCAGCTGCTATCGATCTCGGCTTCGATCCGGTCCGCGAGCAAAAATCGCGCGCGCAAATCAAGCTGCAGCTTTGGATTAATGCTGAGCAGCCGTTCGCCCAGAGCAACCACCTTGCTGCGACCGAAGTTTCCCGCGTGCGCATGCAATTGACGATTGGTGTTGGAGATGCACACTTCATCGCCATCAAGCAGCGCTAGCCGCTGCACACCCGAACGAACCAGAGCCTCGGCCGCCCAGGAACCAACGCCACCCAGTCCCACGATGATGACTCGGGCATCGGCGAACTTGCGCAGCGCCCCCGGGCCGTAAAGCCTTTCCACCCCCGCAAAGCGGTCTAGATCAGCAGCTTCAGGCGCCTCGATTGCTACGTCAACTGTCATGGCACCCGGCCAAGCGCAACAGGTTCACCTTAACCACGCCGTCGCCAGCGCACCGCAAGCACGCCGGCTTGGCGCTCCAGCAGGCTGGTGTATTGATAGCTGGTGCCGTCTATTTCGACTTCGGCCTTGGCAATGAAAAAATGGCTGACGAAGCCAATTCGGTTCAGATACTCGATCGGAAAACTCAATCCGGCTTCCGTGAAGTCTTTCTGGACATCGTCACTGGTGCGCCAAGGCGTGCCGCGTGCGCGCCACTGCTCCAGCTTCGACTGCGGCAGCTCCGGCGCTATTGCCGCCAAGACCGGCCAAGACGCGGTATTGACATTGATGACCTGGACCCCGCCGTCGTTGAGATTGCGCGGCAAAGCACTCAGGTAAGGCAGCAGCTTGCGCAGCCCCAGCTCGTCGAGACCCTGCACGCCGCGCAGCTCAATGGGATCCAATAGCGGTCGGTTCGGCGCTCGGTAGGATGGTGATCCGCGCAAGTAGTCAAGATCTTCAGCACCGCCCAATTCGGGCATATTGTCCGCGTCAATCCAGTCTTTTACGGCAGCAGCGAGCTTGCGATCCAAGCCCTGGCTCTCCAACAGGCGCACGAAGACGTTCTGCATCGCCACATCAATGCTGCCATCGGGTCGTGCCAGCTGATTGATATTGAAGCGTCCGTCCAGATCTTCCGCGCGCGCGCGAATCTGACCGCGCTCGTAAGGCAAAGGCGGGATCATGCTCGCCCATCGCTCATTGAGGTGATCGAGTCCTGGCGAGCTTTCCAAGTCACGCAGCAGTCCGGCCAACGCGTAGTCCTCAAGGCCGCGCGCAAGCAGGCGCGCCTGCGCACTGCGATTGGCGGCCTCGGCGCGCAGGGTTGCCTGCTCTCCTGACACCACCATGGCATAGGCAATCGTTGCTGCCAGCGCAGTCGCCAGCACTGCTGTGAGCAGCGCCACGCCGCGCTGCGATCGCCCTGATTGCCGGCCGGATTTACGCACTGGCATGGCCGAGCAGGCGTTGGCGCGTGAAGCGCCGCGCAAGCAAAAGCACGGCCAGGGGTGCGCACAGCAAAAGCCCCGCCGCCAGCATCAGCACGCGCTGCGGTTGCGCAAGCCACTGCGAGGAAAGCAGTGTGAGCGCGAGCATGAACACAGGAATCACCACCAGCGAGGTCAATTGGGCCGCCGATTGCGGGTCGCGCGCTGAAAGTGAAATCCAGACGCTCAGCACCGCACAGTGCAGCGCCATCAAAGGCGGCAGCAGGCCTACCGACAAGCACCAAGCAAGATCAGGCAGCCATACCAAGCCATGCTGCAGATACACCGCAGCCGCAGCAAGCAGCCAGCCAAACAAAGCCGAAGCCCAAGTTACCAGAATGGCAGGCAGCACCAAAGACAGCAGTTTGCCGTGCAAAAACGTCGCGCAGCGGATCGGGGTTGCGAGCAAGTATTCAATGGTGCGTCGCTCGCGTTCGGCGGCGATCGCGAACGCGCCGGAGACTGGAACAATCACCCATGGCGTCAGCACAAAGTAGCTTGATGACATGCGTAGCGCGGCCCAGCGCAGCAGTTCTGGAACATCCAGCTGGAGCACCGGCGCCATCATCTTGACGTAGCCCACAACCATGGCTGCCAAGGCATCCTTTCCGGTAACACCCAGATAAGTCAGGCTGCTGGCGCTCAACACCATCAGTGCGGGCAACAGCGCCCCAATCGCGGGCACAAACAGGATCAGAACCAAGCGCAGTCGACTGCGCTTGATCAGCAGCAGCTCATTGCGAAACATCAGCCAGACCGGACTATGCAGGGTCATACATGGCGCTCCAATCGGCTCCATATCGCCACGCGCTGGGCGTAAGTCCTGCCCGCTTGATCTGTTCCAGCAGCAAGATTGCCGAGCTGGAATCGGCGCAGGCAAAGCAAGCGCTGTGCCCACGCAGGCGCGTGGCGCCAAGGCCCTCACGCAGCCGGCTTGCGTGCTCGGGGGTCAGCGCGTCGGCAAACTCACAGCTGAGCGACGAGGCCGCTTTGAGCCAATGCAGCTGCGGACCCAAGCGCCCCACGCGGTGCGCCAGCGTGGTCACTTCAAGCTGATCGTGCGTGGCGAGCACCACGCAGCGTCCAAGCTTGAGTTCATGCTGCAAGAACTCGAACCAGAATAATTGCGCGGACGGATCGAGCCCGCTGCTTGGCTCATCTAGCAGCAGGCACTCAGGCTCATGCAACAGCGCACGCAGCAGCGCCACGCGCAGCTTGAGCCCTTTGCTTAGGCTGGCAACCGACCCATCCAGTCGCGACGTCAGCTCTAAGCGCTGCGCACCGTTGGCAATGCGCGCTTCCAGAGCATTGGCGGCGATGCCACTCAGAGCCCCAAAGTAGCGCAGATTTTCGCGCGCAGTGAGGGTTTCATATAAGCCAACCGCCTCGCCCACGTAACCTATCTTCCTGCGCCATGCCTGGCGATCGCTTTCCGAGCGCAGCGCTTTGCCTGAGACCTCCACGTATCCGGCATCGGGTTCAATCAAGCCGGCCAACACCCGCAGCAGACTGGTCTTTCCGCTGCCGTTGTTGCCCACTAGCGCCACGCATTCGCCCGCAGCGATCTGAAAGTCGATCGAACGCAGCACTTCGCGCTGGCCAAGGCGCAGAGACACGCCGACTGCGCTTAGCATCACAGCTCCAGCGGCGGCAGACGAACCTGGAAGCGCGCGCCGCCAAGTTCATCGGAGCGATTGACCTGGAGTTCGCCTTCATAGCTGGCGACGATATCGGTCACGATCGACAAGCCGATGCCGTGCCCGGGCGTGCGCTCATCGCCGCGCACGCCGCGCTTGAACAGCGCGTCAACTTTCTCCGGCGGTATTCCCGGGCCATCGTCCTCGACAGTAAGCAATAGGCCGGGGCGTCTCATTCGTGCGCTCACGATCGGCTTTGCAGTCAGCAGCACGCGCGCCCTGCCCCATTTGAATGCGTTCTCCAGCAGGTTCCCGAGCAACTCCAGCAGATCACCCAAATCACCATGGAAGCGCGCTGCGGGGTCGACATCGAGCTCGCACAAAATCCCGCGCTGGGCATGCAGCTTTTCCAGGGTTTCAATCAAGCCCATGACATTGCTTTCGACCGGCAACGGCGCCGCATAGGTTTGATGTCCGCTGGCGCGCGCGCGCGCCAGCTGATAAGCGATGATCTGATCCATGCGGGTGAGCTGCTCGATCGCATCGGCACGGGCCTCGTGCGAGATGGACCCATCGGCGCCATCCAGCAGACTACGTACCACAGCCAGCGGCGTCTTGAGCGAGTGCGCCAGATCGCCCAGCGTGTTCCGGTAGCGCTTGAGCGTCTCGCGCTCTGAGCGAATGAAGCCATTGATGCTTCTAGTCAGCGCCTTCAGCTCTCTTGGATAGTCGTTATCGAGCTGCTCGTGCTCGCCGCGCTCAACCTCGGATAAATCCTGCGCCACGCCGCGCAGCGGCCGCAGGCTCATGCGCAAGAGCAACCCGGTCACCACGATGAGCGCGCCGCCCAGTCCAAGCAACCATTTGGCGAGCGCCTCACGAAAGGCGCGCTTCTGGCGCGACAGGCTGTTCTCGTGTTCGGCGACGAAAAAAGTAAACTGGTCCTGCGGCCGGGATTCAAAGGTGAAGCCGTGGCGATAAACGAACAAACCGCCCTTGCGGGTTTGCACCGGTCCTTCGAAGAGATACTCGCCCGAGGTCAGCTCTCCGGCGAAAAGATCCTCGCGACCCAGAGCCGAGGGTGAGTACCAGCGAAAATTCTTGGGCCCGAAGAAAGCCGCATACAAGCCAGACCCGGGCCGCTCGAATCGGCTCTCGGGCAATACTTCGGGCACCACCAGGCGGCCGTCGCGCGCCACATCGGTGCCTTGCAAATAGGAATAGAAATAGCCCTGCAGACGCAATCGGATGGCTTCAACCGCGCTCTCGTTGAAGGCCCGATCAAGACCGACGCCCACCACCGCCAGGAATGCCGCGAGGGCAATGGCGGTGCTGATGATCAAGCGAGCGCTTATCGAGAGCGAGCGCATGCGATCGCCATTGAGACCTGCTGACTATTCGAAATCAATGTGACACCGACACGCGAGCGCGCACCGAGCTGACAAAGCTGCGCGGCAGAGCATGCGATTGCTTGCCAACCGCACGTCTGAAATGTCGGTGTGCGACAACTAGGGCGTACGCGGAACCGCGAAGCGATAGCCGCGACCACGCACGGTCTCGATCGGCTTCAAAGAGCCATCTGGATCCAGCTTCTTGCGCAGGCGACCGACAAATACTTCGATCACATTGCTGTCGCGGTCAAAATCCTGCTCGTAGATGTGTTCTGTCAGATCGCCCTTGCTGACCAGCTCGCCCGCATGCAGCATCAGGTATTCCAGCACCTTGTACTCATAGCTGGTCAGATCCACAACGACATCGTTGACCGTAACCTTCTGGGCAGTGGTGTCCATCTTGACCGGGCCACATTCCAGTATGGGCTTGCTCCAGCCGGCAGAGCGCCGCACCAGGGCATTAATGCGCGCCAACAGCTCCTCAATATGGAACGGCTTGACCAGATAATCGTCGGCGCCGCCTTTCAGGCCATCGACCTTGTCTTGCCAGCTGCCGCGTGCAGTGAGGACCAAAATCGGATAGCGACGTTGCGCTTCACGCAGGCGTTTGATGACTTCCATGCCGGGAAGCTTTGGGAGCCCCAGATCGACAATCGCGATGTCGAATGGAATCTCCTTACCCAAGTAAACCGCCTCTTCGCCGTCTGCCGCGGTATCGACGGCAAAACCTTCGCGCTGGAGGCGTGCTGCTAGTGTTTCACGCAGCGGAGCCTCATCTTCAACCAGCATAATTCGCATGCCTTACTCCTTTGAGTCTGATCGCTCCGGTGGGTCTGGTCGCCCAGTCTCATCCGGTGGTTTGGGTTTCACTTTCCGCCCAGCAGCACTGACTGGATCCGAAGTCTGCACTACAGAGCGAATAGTACGCGTTTGCACCTTGCCCTCATCAGTCAATACCTTGATTCGATACAACTGGTCATTTCCTACCGTGACAGTGCGCGCGGAAAGAATTTTGCCGTTGGTCTCACGCTGCACCTGACCGACCGCCTGACGCAGGCCGTCGCTCGAGTTTTCCGCGCCCGAACTGAGTATAAGCAAGAGTGGAGCAATCAGAATCATGCGTGCATCTTAATGAGGCAAACTGAACGCAGCGAAGTGGCTCCAAGCGCTGCGAATCGGGCAGCCAAGCATCGGCTGCGAAGGATTGCTCAAACATTAAACCTGAAATGCATCACATCGCCTTCCTTGACGAGATATTCCTTACCCTCAAGGCGCAATTTGCCAACTTCTCGACAACCTGCTTCACCGCGATACTGAATGTAGTCAGCAAATGCGATCACTTCAGCGCGAATAAAGCCGCGTTCAAAATCGGTATGAATGACGCCAGCCGCCTGCGGTGCCGTAGCGCCGGCGCGCACCGTCCAGGCACGCACTTCCTTCTCGCCCGCGGTGAAGTAGGTTTGCAGACCAAGCAGCTTATACCCGGCACGAATCACGCGGTTCAAGCCGGGCTCTTGCAGACCAAAATCGGCCAGCATCGCGTCCCGATCGGCGTCATCCAGCTGGGACAACTCTTCCTCAAGCTTCCCGCAAACGGCAACAACCTCCGCGCCTTCGACGGCGGCGCGCTGGCGCACGCGCTCAAGCAGTGGATTGTCAGCGAAACCGCCCTCCAGCACGTTGGCCACGTACAAAACCGGCTTCAGAGTCAGCAAAAAGAGCTCGCGCAGCAGCGCTCGTTCGTCGCTGCTTAAGCCGTGTCCGCGCGCCGGCTTCCCTTCGTTGAGTCCGGCGCCGACGCGCTTGAGCAATTCCGCCCGCGCGGCAGCATCCTTGTCGCCGGTTTTGGCGGCGCGCTCGTAGCGATTGCGCGCCTTCTCGACGCTGTCCAGATCAGCCAAACAGAGTTCAGTATCGATGGTTTCGATATCTGCGATAGGATCGATGCGCCCATTGACATGGATGATGTCGGCATCTTCAAAGCAGCGCACCACATGCGCAATCGCGTCCGTCTCACGGATGGTGGCGAGGAATTGATTGCCAAGCCCCTCACCCTTCGAGGCGCCTGCAACCAAGCCGGCAATATCGACAAACTCGACCGCTGTGGGAATGATCTTGAGTGGTTTGGCAATCGCGGCGAGCGCGGCCAGGCGCGGATCCGGCACCGAAACGACGCCGATGTTCGGATCAATGGTGCAAAACGGAAAATTTGCCGCTGCAATGCCGGCCTTGGTCAAGGCGTTGAAAAGAGTCGACTTGCCGACGTTCGGCAGCCCGACGATACCGCATTGCACAGGCATGTTTGGACCTTCGTTTACTTGGGAATGAAACGCAATGGCTCGCCTTGAGCGATTGCGTTTCGTTCCCGGTGCGGGGCCGCGGCTTGCTAACGAACGGGTTCGGCGCTGTGCAATTGCTTCATCGCGTCATTGAGCTTGGCTTTGACCACTTGCGGCATCACGGCCAAGCTGCGTTCAATCGCATGCTGTATCGCTTTCTCCTGATCGACTGAGGCGCGCCCGAGCACCCACGGGGTTACTTTGTCCTTGCTTCCTGGGTGTCCGATACCAATGCGAAGGCGATGAAATGCACCGTGTCCAAGCACCGCCATGATGTCGCGCAGCCCATTCTGTCCGCCGTGCCCGCCGTCAAATTTGAGCCTGGCAGTGCCCGGTGACAAGTCCAGTTCATCGTGTGCGACCAGCACGTCCGCAGGCGCGATCTTGAAGTAGTTGCTGAGACTGGAAAAAGCCTGGCCGCTTCGGTTCATGAACGTGGTCGGTCGCACCAGCAGCAGGCGTTCTCCCTGCAATTGGGCTTTCGCCAGCTCTGCGTGATGCCTGCTGTCCAGCAGCCAGCGCGCGCCGCATTGCTCCGCGAAAGCGTCAATAAACCAGAAACCGGCGTTGTGCCGGGTTCTGGCGTATTCGGCCCCGGGGTTCCCGAGCCCGACCAGCATTTGTATCGCCATACTTGACTACCCATGCGGGCGGCTATGCGCCCGCAAAGGATCCACCCAACAGTCGTTCAGGTTGGTAATTTTGCCCTTTCGCTTGCTCCCTCCCCAAAGTCCGGGGAGGAAATAGGCAGGCTTGAGGAGTAACGTCATCGCACGAACTTGCATGCTTCGACACCGCTCCACGCCATGACAGTTACTTCTTCTTCGCTGGCGCGGCCTTGGCCGGTGCTGCGCCCTTGGCAGCTGCACCACCCTTCGCCGCACCTGCGCCCTTGGCTGCAGCTCCGCCCTTGGCAGGAGCACCCTTCCCAGCTGCCTCGGGAACCTTTTGCTTGGCCGCCGGTACCGCAGTCGGCATCGCCGTTTCTGGAGCCGCTTCTTCCTGTTCCGCTGCCGGCATACGTGCCACTACGATCGCAACATCCTGCTCCTTACCCAAACGAAGCGATGGAATTTCCACGCCCTCAGGAAGCTTGATGTCGGACAGATGCAGGGTGTCGCCGATCGCGATATTGGACAGGTCAACTTCCAGAAACTCAGGCATGTCCTTCGGCAGGCAGGCAACTTCGACGTCGTTCAGCTCATGCAGAATCAACGAGCCACCGATTTTTCCAGCCGGGCTCTTTTCCTGATCCATGAAGTGCAAGGGAACGCGCAGACGAATGATTTCGTTGTCGCTGATGCGCTGGAAATCGATATGCATGACGATTGGCTTGTACGGATGCCGCTGCACATCACGTACTAGCGCCTTCTGCATGTCGCCACCCGCATCCAGTTCCAGGATCGAAGTGAAGAACCACTCGTTCAGAATGTAGTGACCGCATTTCAGCTGATCCAGCTGCAGCGCGCGCGGAGCAAGTTCGCCACCATAAATGATGGCGGGCACTTTGCCCGCACGACGCAGGCGGCGGCTCGCACCTTTGCCTTCGTCCTTCCGGAATTCAACCGGAATTGTTTTGATCTTTGCCATGTGACTTAGTCCTTTTTGAGATTTTCCATTCCCTGACTCAACCGGCGCCGCGACCAGCAGCCGATCCGCAAGGAGCCAAGACAACGCACCGTTGCCTTGGCTCATTGCGGACAACATCAATCCAGATAAAGGCTGGAAACGCTTTCGCCCTCAGCCACGCGACGAATCGTTTCGGCCAGCATCTGCGCCACCGAAAGCACGCGAATCTTGCCGTTTGCTTCGGCCTCTGGCTTGAGCGGGATGGTGTCAGTGACCACCAGCTCGTCGAGCACGCTCTTGTTCAAATTACTCACCGCCGCGCCCGAAAGCACCGGATGCACGCAATAGGCAACCACCCGCTTCGCGCCTCGGTCTTTCAGAGCCGCTGCAGCAGCACATAACGTGCCCGCCGTATCGACGATGTCATCGACAAGGATGCAAGTGCGACCCTGCACGTCACCAATGACGTTCATCACGGTTGCTTCATTGGCGCGCGGTCGCCGTTTATCGATGATTGCCAGATCAGCATCGTCCAGCCGCTTGGCCATGGCGCGCGCGCGCACCACGCCACCCACATCCGGCGCCACCACGATCGACTCGCTCATATTGTGCCGACGCCAGATATCCGCAAGCATCAGCGGCGACGCGTAAACGTTATCGAGCGGGATGCTGAAAAAGCCCTGGATCTGATCGGCATGCAGGTCAATCGTGAGCACGCGATCGGTGCCCACCGTGCGAATCACGTCGGCGACGACTTTTGCCGTAATCGGCACGCGCGCATTGCGTGCCCGTCGATCCTGTCTTGCGTATCCGAAGTACGGCATCACCGCCGTGACGTTGGCTGCAGAAGCGCGCTTGAGCGCATCTACAATGACCAACAGTTCCATAAGGTTGTCGGCCGCCGGGGCACACGTGGGCTGCAGCACAAAGACATCGCGAGCACGCACGTGTTCAAGAATTTCAACCGAGACTTCACCGTCCGAAAAGCGGCCAATGGTGGCTTTGCCAAGCGGCATGCCCAGCGACTGCGCGATTTTTTCAGCCAAACGCGGATGCGCGCTGCCGGCGAACAACATCAAGCCGTCAGTGTTCATGGCGGGCTCCGCAAGTGAAAAAATGGCTGGGGATCAAGGAATCGAACCTTGGAATGCGGGAATCAAAATCCCGTGCCTTACCGCTTGGCGAATCCCCACCAGAAAACTTACTTTCGCCTCAAAGATCTCGTGTGCGGCGTCAAGGCGCGCGATTTTCGTAACGCACAGGTGCGAAGTCAACTGCATGCTGAGCGCTCGTTCATCCCCGGCAGCGTTTCCCTGCCGGGCTCTGTCAACTCGGACGCCCGGCGTGGCGTACACGCGGGCGCACGCAGGCCAATCCGTCTCAGACCTCGCGATACAGCTCTCCGCCCGTTGCCGCAAACTCGCGTGCTTTCTCCTGCATCCCTCGCTCCAACGCGGCGGCTTCGTCGACGCCGATCTTTTCCGCGTAGTCGCGCACGTCTTGCGTGATCTTCATCGAGCAGAAATGTGGGCCGCACATGGAACAGAAATGGGCCACCTTGTGCGCGTCCTTGGGCAGGGTTTCGTCATGAAATTCCTTCGCTTTCTCAGGATCCAGACCAAGATTGAACTGGTCCTCCCAGCGGAATTCAAAGCGCGCTTTGGACAGCGCGTTGTCGCGCACTTGCGCCACCGGATGCCCTTTCGCCAAGTCCGCTGCGTGCGCGGCGATCTTGTAAGTCACGATGCCGTCGCGCACATCGTGCTTGTTGGGCAGCCCAAGATGCTCTTTCGGCGTCACGTAGCAAAGCATCGCGGTGCCAAACCAGCCGATCATGGCGGCGCCGATGGCGCTGGTGATGTGGTCATAGCCGGGTGCAATATCGGTGGTCAGCGGACCGAGGGTGTAGAACGGCGCCTCGTCGCAGTGCTGCAGCTGCTTTTCCATGTTCTCTTTGATCAGCTGCATCGGAACATGGCCAGGCCCCTCGACCATGACCTGTACATCATGCTTCCAAGCAATTTTGGTCAACTCGCCCAGGGTTTCCAGCTCGGCAAACTGCGCGGCGTCATTGGCATCCGCGATCGAGCCGGGCCGCAGCCCATCGCCAAGCGAAAAGCTCACGTCGTACGCCTTCATGATTTCGCAGATGTCTTCGAAATGCGTGTAGAGAAAGCTTTCCCGGTGGTGTGAAAGACACCACTTCGCCATGATCGAGCCACCGCGGGAAACAATGCCCGTGACGCGCTTGGCGGTGAGCGGGATGTAAGCCAAGCGCACGCCGGCATGAATGGTGAAATAGCTGACGCCCTGCTCCGCCTGTTCGATCAGGGTATCGCGGAACAATTCCCAGGTCAGATCCTCGGCCTTTCCGTTCACCTTCTCAAGCGCCTGGTAGATCGGCACCGTGCCGATCGGTACCGGCGAGTTGCGGATGATCCACTCGCGCGTCTCGTGAATATGCTTGCCGGTGGACAGATCCATCACGGTGTCGGCGCCCCAGCGGATCGACCACACCATCTTTTCAACTTCTTCGGCAATCGAGCTGGTCACCGCAGAATTGCCGATGTTTGAGTTGATCTTGACCAGGAAATTTCGGCCGATGATCATCGGCTCAAGCTCTGGATGATTGATGTTGGCCGGAATGATGGCGCGCCCGCGAGCAACTTCGGAGCGCACAAATTCTGGCGTAATGCGGTCCGGCAGCTGGGCGCCGAACGGCTGTCCCGGATGCCGCTTCAGCAGGCCTTTGTCAAGCAGCTCATCGATGCGCTGATTCTCGCGGATGGCGATGTATTCCATCTCGGGGGTGATGATGCCGCGGCGCGCGTAGTGCATCTGGGACACATTCATGCCTGGCTTGGCGCGCACCGGCACGCGCTGCAGCTGGAAGCGCAGGTGCTGCGTGCGTGCGTCGTGCAGTCGCGCCACACCAAACTCAGAGGTTGGCCCGGAGAGCGCTTCAACATCTCCACGCTCATGGATCCAGGTCGAGCGAACCTCCGGCAAACCACGCTTCAAATCGATCTCGATGGTCGGATCCGTGTAGCAACCGCTGGTGTCGTAGACGGAGATGGCGGGATTGATTTCAGCGCCAAACTGCTTTTGCGTTTTGGCCTGGCTGATCTCACGCATTGGCACGCGCAGATCGGGACGGCTGCCAGCAACATAGACCTTGCGCGAATTGGCGAAATTGCCGCGCAGCTCTTCATTCAAGGTTTCATTTGGCAACTTGGCCGGGTCAAGCATTGCGTTCATTTGGTTACTCCGCAGTTCGTGTTGGCTCGGGTCCGCAGGCGGCCCAAGGAGGAATCATGACATGAGGCCAGCGCGCCGGTGCAGATGCGCGCCGTTTGAACTCCGCCGTTTGAACCCAGCACGGCTATTGGAAATTCTGGGTTGAACGCGTGGGTTGAACGCGCACGCCCGAGTGCCGGGCTGCTAGGCGAAAAAATAGTGCCGCACCTGATCGAGGCAAGCAATCAGGAATCCAGTCAAAAAGAATAGATAGCTCAGGCGCAAATAGCGGTACTTGTGCCGCGCCAGATAGATTCCGAGACCGTAAAAGTCATTGGCGAGCGCCTCATACACGGATGCATCATGGCGTAGCGTCTTGCCAAGAACCTCATAGAACCGGTCCCGGCTGAGCGCCGAAAAATGCCCGAAAAACATGATGTTGAAGTTATTCGGGAGGCGCTGCGGGTCCGCGATTGGCAACGGCTTGTACTTTGGCAACACGGCGACGATGGCCATCAACAGGGCGGCAAGCGTAAACACAATCAGAATCAGGACCGAGCTTCTGAACATGGGGTCCGCCAAGCGACCGAAGGACAAAGTCAACACGATTGAGGACACCGTGATGATCATGTTCGCTTTGGCATCGGCCATCTGGCTGAGCTGGACGTGATGCCGGTGCGCGCTCTGCATCAGGTAGTCCGAGGTATTGCGGCCCAAGATGCCTGAAAAATATTGCTGCGCCGCGAGGTGGGATTCCGAGGACGGGTCGCTGGGATGGTAGGTTTTGAATTCGCTCATGCCCGCAGTATCTGCGGGCTTGCCTGCCGGATCAACGTTTGCGACTGCCTTTTTGGCGCACCCGGCCCATACCCGCGCCCATACCGAGGCCCAAAGCGCCCGCGCTCAATAGACCCATCAGATACAGCGCCACGTCCATCGCATGCCAGCGTGCGCTCAACCAGGCATAGGCCATTTCCGGACCCACGCGCTGCAGGCCTTGAGCGAGGCCGAGACCCAGCTGCGCGGCAATGTTGGCGCTGGCTTCCATATAGCCTGCATACAACACGGCAATGACGAACAGGATGCCCGCCGCAAGCGCGCGCAGCCAACCAGCGCCAAATCCAATGTAGACCAGCCAGAGCGCCAGGAGCGCGCCGACGATGGGAGCCAACCAAGGGGCAGAGCCAGGAAAAAACAGCGCACACATCGACCACAGAGCCGCTAAACAGCTGCATCCGAGCAGCGCGGCGATCACACCGAGACCCCGATGCACGGCCGGTTCAATCACGCTTAGGGGCAATCGCTGGGCCGGGCGGTCGCGCAGGTTCGGCGCGTGGCAGGCGCGATGCAAGCTTCAACGGATGCCCGTTTCGTTGCGCGCAATCACCAGGCGCTGCACTTCCGAGGTCCCCTCATAGATCTCAGTGATCTTGGCGTCCCGGAAGTAGCGCTCAACCGGCATTTCCTTCGAATAGCCCATGCCGCCATGGATCTGCACGGCTTGGTGCGTGATAAACATCGCCGCTTCCGAGGCGACCAACTTGGCGATTGAGGCCTCGTTGCCGAAGCGCACGTTGCCAAGCCCCTTCAGCCAAGCGGCCCGCATGGTCAGCAGATACGCCGAGTCATAGCGGCATTTCATATCGGCAATCTTGGCCTGGATCATCTGAAAGCTTGCGATTGGCTGCCCAAAGCTTTTGCGCTCTTTTGCGTATGCGACTGCGGCCTCGTAGGCGGCACGCGCAATTCCGAGCGCCTGAGAGGCAATGCCAATGCGTCCGGCATCCAGCACGCTCATGGCGATCTTGAAACCCTCGCCTTCTTTACCCAGCACGCAATCGGCGCCGAGATGGTAGTCGGTGAACTCGATTTCACAGGTGGCCGAGGCGCGGATGCCGAGCTTGGGTTCATGCTTGCCGCGCATAAAGCCCGGCTTTCGCGTATCCACCAAGAAGGCCGTAATGCCCTTGGCGCCCTTGTCCGGTTCGCTCATTGCAAACAGCACCAGGCGATGCGCAACCGGGCCCGAGGTGATCCAGCTCTTCTTCCCGTTGACGAGGAAGCTGCCATCCGCTTGCTTCGCGGCCCGCACGCGCATCGCTGAGGCGTCCGATCCCGACTGGGGTTCGGTCAGGGCATAGGCGCCAACTTCTAGCCCGGAAGCAATCGGCACCACCCAGTCTTGCTTTTGCTGTTCCGTGCCGCACTTCAAAATACCGTTGCAATACAGAGAGTTATTAACGCTTATGATGGTTCCGTGCGAAGCGTCCGCGGCGCTGATTTCGATCATCGCAAGCGCATACGAGAGCGAATCCATCCCCGCGCCACCGTACTCGTGCGGAACTTCGATGCCCATCAACCCCAACTCACCTGCTTTGCGGATGTTCTCGAGCGGAAACTGACCGGTTTCGTCGAAGTGTGCAGCGGTTGGCGCCACCACGTCCTGCGCATAGCGGCGCGCGACGTCCTGAATCTGAAGTTGCTCATCGGTAAAGGAAAAATTCATGGTCAGGGCTCGGTCGCAAAAGTTGAGCCGGTGAGTTTAGCCGAAGACGGTGTAAGCGCTGTCATAGGGCAAACGTGAAGCCGGTCTTCGCGATCCGCGACGCGCGCGGGATGCCCCGGAACGCCCTCGAGCGCTGCGAAAAGCGCTTGCGCGCTACAACCACTCGAGACCCTTCGACAGGCTCAGTGTGAACGGGCTTGCGACTTGCCGCAGATCTAAACCGCGCAGAACCAATCGCGCACGTTAGCGCAGAGCGGATGTGGTGTGCCGCGAAACCGCACAGGTGGCGATATCACAGCCGCAAAAAGGTCGGCCTGTGACTCAATGCGTGCGTAGAGGTTCTCGTGCCACCGCGAGGCTCTCGTGTCACAGCGCGGTTCTCGTGCCACCGCGAGGTTCTCCTGTCACAGCGAGGTTCTCCTGCGCTTCGCAATCGGTGCGCGCCATCCGCGTTTGGAATGCGCATCCACGCGTGAATCGCACCCGACGCTCGGCCAACGCTTGGCAGCCAATAGCAGTTCGCGCCAAACCACCTGCTGGGGCTGAATGGGTTGCCCTGAATGCGCCCCCTGAACGCGCTGGCCTGAATACGTTTGCAGCCGCGTCAAGAGCTTGCTTTTGACCGGTACAGTCCAGCGGATCAGCACGCGCCATGGATCTGTGGTCATGGCGCGCTGACCCGAAGATCAGATGGAACCAGGCATGAGCGAAATCCTTGACCGGCTACCCAGTTATGCAGCCACCTTGAAACAGCGCCTGGGTGCGTTCATGGTGGCCCAGAATGCGCGCAGCCTGCACAGCACGAGTAAGCGGGACGCCAGCTGGCGCGCGCTGGCGGGATTTCTGCGCGACGAACTGCAGCTGCGCTGGCAGCTGACTCAAAAGCGTGATCAGCAGCTGATCCACGCCGGGCAGGCGCGTCGCGTGCACTATCTTTCCATGGAGTTCTTGCTTGGCCGCGCGCTGAACAACGCAATTGCGGCGCTCGACGTGGAAGCATCCGTGCGCGAAAGCCTGCAGCTTGGCGCATTGAGTCTCTCCGAGGTTTTGGAAGGCGAGCGCGATGCCGCATTGGGCAATGGCGGCCTAGGTCGCCTTGCCGCCTGCTTTCTGGATTCCTTTGCGGAGCTCTCAATGCCGGCCTTTGGCTACGGACTGCGCTATGAGTTCGGCATGTTCGCGCAGCGGATTCAGGATGGGCGCCAGATCGAGGAGCCGGACGCCTGGCTCAAGGCCGGTAACCCTTGGGAAGTCGCGCGTCCGGAAGTGCAGTATGTGGTCGCGTTCGGCGGCCGAGTATTGGCGGACGGCCACGGTCGACGCTGGGAGCCGGCGCAGCGGGTGCTCGCCCAAGCCTTCGACTTCATTGTGCCGGCGCACCACAGCGAGCATGTCGCAACCTTGCGGCAGTGGCGCGCGGTGGCCGCCGAGCCAATCGACTTTGCGGCGTTCTGCCGCGGCGACCACATGGCCGCTGGCGCGCACCGTCTTGAAGCGGACGCTTTGAACTGGGTGCTATACCCCGACGACAGCAATGACGCGGGTCGCGAACTGCGTTTGCGCCAAGAGGCATTTCTAGTATCTGCGTCGCTGCAAGATTTACTGGCGCGACATCTCAGCGAGGGCGGGCGGATTGATCAGCTTGGCCTGCGCAACGCGATTCATTTGAACGATACCCACCCTGCTCTGGCTCCAGCGGAGCTGCTGCGCCTGCTGCTCGACGAGCACGGCCTGGAGTGGGACGCTGCATGGCGCATCACGCGACAGGCGTGTTCGTACACCAATCACACGCTGCTGCCAGAAGCCCTGGAGACCTGGCCAATCGCCATGTTTGAGCGCCTGCTGCCGCGCCATTTGGAGATCATCTTCCAGATAAATCAGGCCTTTTTGCAGGAGGTGCGCTCGCGCTTTCCAGGCAATGAGGCGCTGGTGTCCGGCGTCTCGCTGATTGAAGAAGGCGAGGCTCGCCGCGTGCGCATGGCCGCGCTGGCGATCGTCGCCTCGCACAAGGTGAACGGGGTTGCGGCGCTGCATTCAAAACTGATGTGCGAAACCATTTTTGCGGATTTTGCAAAACTTTACCCGCAACGCTTCTTCAACGTGACTAACGGAGTGACCCCGCGGCGCTGGCTGCAGCAGGCCAATCCGGGTCTGAGCCGCTTGTTGGATCTACGCATCGGCACGCAGTGGCGACGCGATCTGACCCAGCTGCAGGCGCTGAAAGCGTATGCGGATGACCCCGATTTGCTCTCCGCGCTGCACGCCGTAAAGCGCAACAACAAGCATGCGCTGACGCAAAAAATCCGGCGCGAGCTGGGGATTGTGGTTGATTCGAACAGCCTGTTTGACGTTCAGATCAAGCGCATCCATGAGTACAAGCGGCAGCTGCTGAACTTGCTGCACGTGGTGGCGCGCTATCAGGGGATTGTGCAGAACCCGCTGGCTCCGAACGGCAAGCCTTGGCTGCCGCGCACCGTCGTGATCGCCGGCAAGGCGGCGTCCGCTTACCGCACCGCGAAGCAGATCGTGCGTTTGGCGCATGATGTGGCGCGCGCGATCAATAGCGATCCACGCAGCGCGCATCTGCTGAAGCTGGTGTTTCTTCCCAACTACGGGGTCAGCACCGCCGAAGTGGTGATTCCGGCAACCGATCTATCCGAGCAGATCTCCACCGCTGGAACCGAGGCATCCGGCACCGGCAATATGAAGTTTGCGCTCAATGGTGCGCTCACCATTGGAACCTGGGACGGCGCGAACATTGAGATGGCGCAAGCCATTGGTGAATCCGATGTGTTTATCTTCGGCGCACGCGTGGAAACCTTGGCTGCGCTGCAAAGCACCGGCTACGATCCGCGCCTGTATGTGGAGCAGGATCTGCGCTTGCAACAGGTGTTGGCGGCAATTTCGGACGGCCACTTCTCACCGGAAGAACCCAATCGCTATCGGGAACTCATCGAGCACCTCATGCTGCGTGACCGCTATTTTTTGATGGCGGATTTTGCCAGCTATCTGGCCAGCCAGGACCGCGTCGACCAGCTGTACGCGCAGCCCACAGCCTGGGGCGCTGCGGTGATCCGCAACATCGCCGGCATGGGTGAGTTCTCCGCCGATCGCAGCGTGCAGCAGTATCTGGATCAGGTGTGGTCACCGACGGCGCTTCGCCGCAGTGGGCTGGGGGCCCAGAATCATGCTTGATTCGGAGTCGGTCGCGGCTCTGCTTGAAGCCCGCCATGGTGATCCTTTCGCCGTGCTGGGCCTGCATCTGGACGCGCACGGCGGCGGCTGGCTGCGCGCGCTGTTGCCGGGTGCCAAGCAAGTGGTGGTGAGCGCAAAAGATCCCGTGAGCGCGCGCTTACTGCAGGGCGCCGTCGGCTTGGGTGGCAGTCTTGAGATGACCCGCCGGCACAACGACGGTCTGTTTGAACTGCACTTGCGGCACTGCCAAACGCGTTTTGATTACCAACTGCAAGTGCGCTGGCTGGATGGCTCCCGCGGCGAGTACGGCGACGCCTATGCCTATGGCGAATTGCTTAGTGACGATGAGCTGGCCGCGCTGAGCGAAGGCCGGCACGCGCGTCCGTACACCTTGCTGGGCGCCCACCTCACCGAACTGCACGGCGTGCGCGGGGTGCGCTTTGCGCTCTGGGCGCCCAATGCGCGGCGCGTGAGCGTGATCGGCGGCTTCAACCAATGGGACGGGCGACGCCACGTCATGCGCCTGCGCCACCGCGCCGGCGTGCATGAGATTTTTGTTCCCGGCCTTGCTGCCGGGGAGTTCTACAAGTATGAGTTGATCGACGCACGCGGAAATCTGCTGCCCCTGAAGGCCGATCCCTATGCCTTTGCGGCGGAACTTCGACCCGGCACCGCAAGCCGCGTGGCGGGTTTGCCGATGGCACGCCAGCGACCGGTCACTCGCGCTGCGGCAAATCATCGTGAGGCCGCAATTTCCATTTACGAAGTGCATCCCGCCTCGTGGTGCAAGGGCCGCGCGAGCCAATTCCCAAGCTGGCACGAACTGGCTGAAAAGCTGCCCGCTTATGCCGCTGAGCTGGGCTTTACCCATATCGAATTGATGCCAGTTGCCGAACATCCATTTGACGGCTCATGGGGTTACCAAACGCTGGGTATGTTTGCGCCCAGCGCGCGCTTTGGCGAATCAGAATGGTTTGCCGATTTCGTGGCCGCCTGCCACGCACAAGGCGTCGGCGTGTTGCTGGATTGGGTGCCGGCGCATTTTCCAAGCGATGCGCACGGGCTGGCGCAATTTGATGGCACGGCGCTCTACGAATACGCCGATGCGCGCGAAGGCTTTCATCGCGACTGGAACACCCTGATCTACAACTTTGGGCGCCATGAAGTGCAGAACTTTCTGCGCGCCAATGCGCTGTACTGGCTGGAACGCTTTGCGCTCGACGGCTTACGCGTGGATGCCGTGGCCTCAATGCTTTACCGCGATTACTCGCGACCGCCCGGCGCATGGATTCCGAATCAGTTTGGCGGGCGTGAAAACCTGGAGGCGATCGCGCTATTTAAGTCGCTCAACGAGCAAATTGGCAGCCAACAGCCTGGCGCGATCACACTGGCCGAAGAATCCACCGCGTTTCCGCAGGTTTCTGCGCCCACCTATGCGGGCGGCCTTGGCTTCCATTTCAAATGGAACATGGGCTGGATGAACGACACGCTGCGCTACATCAGTGGCGATCCGGTGCACCGCCGCTGGCATCACGAGCAAATGACCTTCGGCTTGATGTATGCCTTCAGCGAGAACTACGTGCTGCCCATTTCGCACGATGAAGTGGTGCATGGCAAAGGCTCCATGCTGGAAAAAATGCCCGGTGACGACTGGCAGCGCTTCGCTAATCTGCGCGCCTATTACGGCTTCATGTGGGGGCATCCGGGCAAGAAGCTGCTGTTTATGGGACAGGAATTCGCGCAGCCGTACGAGTGGCGACACCATGAAGAGCTGCCCTGGCATCTGCTTGAGCAGCCACAACACCGCGGCGTGCAGCGTTTGATTGCTGCGCTGAATTTCTTGTACCGGGAATGTCGCGCCCTGCATGAATGGGACTGCCGCGAGGCTGGCTTTCGCTGGCTGATCGGTGACGACCGAGAAAATTCGATCATGGCCTGGGCGCGCTTCGATAGCTTGGGGGCGCATGCCCTGGTCATTTGTAACTTCACGCCGGTGGTGCGTTCGGGCTATTGGATTCCCTTGCCGGAAGGCTCGTGTACGCACTACCGCGTGGCGCTGAACACGGACGCTGATGCATTCGGCGGCAGCGGAGTCGGCGAAAACGAGCCGCCGCACGCGGTGCAGCAGCACGCTGGCACGCGCCGCTTGCAGCTGACTTTGCCGCCGCTTGCAGCGGTTTTTCTGCTGCCGGCATGAACGTGCACCTAGCGGGCGCACTGCTGCCCGGGGCACAGGCCCCATTCGGCGCACACCTGCGCGCCGACGGCGTGAATTTTGCAATTTGGTCGGAGCACGCCACGCGCATCGAGCTTTGTGTGTTTGACGCCAGCGGCGGACGCGAACTCAAACGCTATGTCATGCACGGCCCGGACGATGGCGTGTTTTCTGGCCTATTGCCGGAGGTCGGCGAAGGACTGGTTTACGGCTATCGGGCGCACGGTCCGTACCAGCCCGAGCGAGGGCATCGCTTCAATCCCAACAAGTTGCTGCTTGATCCCTATGCGCGCGAAATCATCGGCCGCCATCACTGGGAAGATGCTCATTTTGGCTATGTGCGCGGCGATCCCGAGGGCGCGCGTTCGTTCGACACCCGCGATAACGCACTCGGCGCGCTCAAAGCGCGCGTGAGTGCGCCCATGCCGATCGCACCGATGGCGCAAACCGCGCGCCGCGCGGACGCCCAGATCGTGCTCTATGAGATGCATGTGCGGGGCTTCACGATGACGCTGCCCGGCGTACCGGAGGCCCTGCGCGGCAGCTTTGCAGCGCTCGCGCATCCGGCCGCAATCGCACATTTCCAAGCCCTTGGCGTCACCACGCTTGCGCTCATGCCGGTGCACTACGCAATCAGCGAAGCGCGCTTGCTGCGCGCCGGCCTGAGCAACTATTGGGGCTACAACAGCATCGGCTTTTTTGCCCCTGACCCGCGCTTCAGCACGGACCGCAACGACCCGCGCAAAGCCAACAGTGAATTTCGCGCCATGGTTGACGCCCTGCACAGCGCCGGCTTGGAAGTGGTGCTGGATGTGGTCTACAACCACAGCGCAGAAGGCGACGAACTGGGCCCAACGCTGAGCTTTCGCGGTCTCGATCATCACAGCTGGTACCGCTTGCTCCCGGACGATTCCAGCCGTTGCGAGAACTTCAGCGGTTGCGGCAACACCTTCAACGTGGCGCATCCGCGCGTCACGCAGTTCGTGCTGGACTCCTTGCGCTATTGGGTGCAGGTCATGGCTGTGGACGGCTTTCGCTTCGATCTTGCGAGCGTGCTCGGGCGCAAACAGCACGCTTTCGATCCAGAAGCGGCGTTCTTCACCGCCCTGCGTCAGGATCCGGTGCTTGCCGATATTCGCCTGATTTCCGAACCCTGGGATTGCGGGCCGTATGGCTATCAGGTCGGCCGCTTTCCGGGTCGCTTCATGGATTGGAACGATCGCTTCCGTGACGCCATGCGCGGCTATTGGCTGCCGTCAGAACCCAGCCCCTCAGCACGAACGCCATCAGAGCAAGGCCCATCAGAGCACCTAAGCGCACCGCGGCGAGTCAGTCGCGGCGAGTTTGCGCGTCGCTTTTGCGCCTCCAGCGATCTGTTTCACCACGGCCGCCGGCGTCCCACTGCCAGCGTCAACTTTGTCGCGGCGCACGACGGCTTCACCCTTGCGGACGTGGTCAGCTATGCGCAGAAGCGCAACCATGCCAACGGCGAGCACAATCGCGATGGGCGCGAGCATGAGTTGGCTCACAATTTTGGTCTCGACGGCCCCAGCGCCGATCCCGTCATGAATGCAACGCGAACCCGCGTGCGGCACGCGCTGTTGGCTTCACTGTTGTGTGCCCAGGGCACGCCAATGTTGCTGGCCGGCGACGAGCTGGGCCACACGCAAGCGGGCAACAACAATGCCTATTGCCAAGACAATGCCATCACGTGGTTGGACTGGTCGCACGCGGATGCCGCCACGCTCAAGCTCACCCGTGCGCTGATCGCGCTGCGCAAACAACATCCGGTGCTGCGGCATCCGGAATGGTTTTCAGCCCAAGTGACGGAGCGGGAAAAAGTGCGCCTGATCTGGCGCGCACCGAACGGGCAGCTGATGCAGGTGCCGGACTGGCATGAGCATGAGCAAGCCGCACTCGCCTGCGATCTCTACGCGCCGGAAGCGGAGCAACCCACGCTGCGCATGCTGTTCAATCCAGATCCCATCGCGCAGACGTTCAACCTGGGCCAAAAGGCTTGGCGCGTGGTGCTCGACAGCTCCGGCCAAATCACACCCGATCCGGAACGCGCCCTGCAGGCGCCCTTCGTTTGCCCAGAACTTCACCTACTCGCCCCCGCGCACGCTTTGCTCGTGCTCTTGCCGCCTGAACTCATCGAGTCCAAGTCATGATCGACCTCCACGCCCGCAGCGCTGGCGTTTTACTGCACCTAACCTCCCTGCCCGGCCAACACGGCATCGGTGATTTCGGCCCCGAGGCCTATCGTTTCGTGGATTGGCTCGTCTCGGCTGGACAGCGGATCTGGCAATGGCTGCCGATCAATCCGATCGGTCCCGGCGACTCGCCCTACCAGAGCGTGAGCGCCTTTGCTGGCAGCCCGCTGCTGGTTGCCTTGCAGCCGTTGATCGCCAAAGGCTGGCTGTCCAAGCCGGCTCTGCCCGAGCCAGCATTCGACGAGATTCGGGTCGACTATGCGCGCGTGATTTCCTGGCGCTTGCAGCAGCTGCGACTGGCTGAGCAGGGTTTCAACCTGCGCGCAGATAGCGCGGACCGCAACGCTTTTCAGGCCTGGTGCCAAGAACAGGCAAGCTGGCTGGACGACTACAGCTTGTTCATGGCCATCGAAGCCGCCAACAGCGGCAAAGCCTGGTGGCACTGGCCGAAAGCGCAGCGCGATCGCGACCCAAGCGCGCTTGCCGCCGCGCGCGCGCAGCACGCAAGCGAGACGCGCTTCTGGCAGTTTGTGCAGTGGTGCTTTGATCTCCAAGCCAGCGCATTGAAGACTTACGCGAACGAACATGGCGTGGCCCTGATGGGCGATCTGCCGATTTTTATCGCGCACCACAGCGCCGATTGCTGGGCTCGACCGGACCTGTACTTTCTTGACGACGCGTTCCAGCCCACCGTAGTCGCAGGATGTCCGCCCGATGCCATGGCAGCCACCGGACAGCGCTGGGGCAACCCGCTTTATCGCTGGGACCGCATGGCGGCCGAAAACTATGCCTGGTGGACGGCGCGGCTACGGCGCGCGTTGCACCAAGCCGACGTGTTCCGGATCGATCACTTTCGAGGCTTTGCCGGCTATTACGAAATACCCGCCAGCTGCCCCACAGCCGAGCAAGGCACCTGGGTGCCGGGCCCGGGCAAGGCTCTGTTTGACGCCATCAGCAGCGAGCTCGGCGCGCTACCCATCGTGGCGGAAGATCTTGGCCTGATCACTCCGGACGTGGTTGCACTGCGCGACGATTGCGGCTTTCCCGGCATGAAAATCCTGCAATTTGGGTTTGGCAGCGACGCTCAAGACGAATTCTTGCCGCACAACTGGCCGCGCTATTGCGTCGCTTACACAGGTACGCACGACAACGACACCGTGCGCGGCTGGTGGCACAAAGCCAGCGCCCACGAGCACACCTACGCCGGCAGTTACCTCGCCACCAGCGCCCAGGACGTGCACTGGAGCATGATCCGCGCCTGCCAAAACTCAGTTGCCAACGTCGCCATCTGCCAGCTGCAAGACGCGCTCGGACTCGACAGCAGCCATCGCATGAACGTACCAGGCACGCTCGGCGCCCATAACTGGAGCTGGCGCTTCCAATGGCACATGCTGGGCCACGAACC
>Ga0163144_10001681_pt1 | contig 51909 bp, 53 predicted proteins | sample OliLak19BULKMAT1_FD_123175 | JGI IMG/M metagenome (GOLD analysis project Ga0163144, IMG submission 123175) | Freshwater microbial mat bacterial communities from Lake Vanda, McMurdo Dry Valleys, Antarctica - Oligotrophic Lake LV.19.BULKMAT1 | ecosystem: Environmental > Aquatic > Freshwater >... | reverse complement strand
GATTGAAGTGTTCTATAATCGAGTCCGTCGGCATTCGACTCTTGGCTATTGTTCCCCTGCTGAGTTCGAAGCGAGGGCGATGGGCTCTTAACCCGGTGTCCATGAAATCGGGGGAAGATCACATTCCTTCTTTACTGCTGAATCGCGGACAGCCTCCACTTCCCTTCTTGGATTCGCATGAAGGTCCAGGCTTCGCCGGATTCGGTCGGTATCTCTTCGCTACCTTCGACGAGATACCCTGGTTCTCCGTGCTGCTTCGTCAGAGACAGGTTGTAGTCACGGGCACTCCAGCGCAGCCCTGCCGTCACGTACTGCTTCGCCTGTTCGGTCCAGACCTCCAGGATCTCCGCACGGAGGAGCACCACATCCTCCACATGGTTCTGGATGTCCTGACTGGTATTGTCGGCTAGCGCGGCGCTGAAATAATTCAGCATCTCCGGCGTAACGAGCTGTCGTAACTCGATCAGATCCTGGTTGCTCCAGGCTTTTTGAACATCGATCAGGAGTTGTTGAAAGTCTGCTTTGTCGGCAGAGGTCACAGTATCCACTGATAACTTCTTCCTGGTCGTGGCTGACCGCGTTGTCGGGAGATCGTCGTTGGACGGGTTGCGGCCTGAAATCCCGGAAAAATCAGGGAGGGATGGCCGTTGTATTTTCAGGAAATAGAACACCGTCGCGCCTGCCACAAGCAGGAGGATCAAAAGAATTCCAGCGGAGCTGAAATCTTGGGTAGTGTTGTTGGTTTCGGGAGCAGGCGCATCGGCATCGGTGGTCTGCGCGCTGCTGCTCGTCGCTCCCAAGAGCATCTCGGCGATCGATAATCCGGCGATGCCAGCTGCAAGCCCAGTCGGCAGTGATGCGCTTTGCCGTGTCGATGTCGTTGCGTTCAAGACAAGCTCCTTGTTATCGGCTTCGTTGGCGCACCATGCGCCCGCCGGCGCCACATCCTAACAGCAATGGTCCCTTGAAGATGAAAGATTTGAGGAGAGCGATTGGGGCGTTCGATGTTTCGTCTGTGGATGTGAGTGGATGTGAAGCGTTGGTGGATAGGGTCAGGGGAGTGCGCACAGTGTCAGGGCCACTCTTCAATGCGCCTGACTATCGTGAGAGAACGGTCTGTCCTTCTGCGAAATCTTGGAGGGGGCTCAGCTGGTACGGTGGGTGACGGAGGGGTTGAGTAAATTAATGCGATTATTGAGGTATATCTGTAAAGTGACTGGGAATTTGGAGTTATCTTTATTCAGACTTTTGGGCTGCGCGAATGGCGAGCTCCTCGGGTATGAGGTAACGTCTTGGTCCCAAAATCGCCGTACCGATGCGCACCGTGGTCGCGCCTTCGGCGATGGCGATATCCATGTCTTCCGACATGCCCATGGAGAGCGTGTCGAGTTCGTATCCATCTTTCTTGAGCCGATCATACAGTTCCCACAGCATGTGGAACTGGCTGCGCTGCAGGGCTGTGGCAGTCGTAAGTTCAGGGACAGCCATCAGTCCGCGCAATTTCAGGCGGGGCAGGCGTACAACATGGGCTGCCAGCTGGGTCAGCTCTTCAGGCTCCACGCCGCTTTTACTCGTTTCTCCACTCACGTTCACTTGTAGGCAGATTTGCAACGGCGGCAGCGACTCGGGCCGGTCTTTCGCCAATCGGTCGGCAATTTTAATCCGGTCCACACTATGAACCCAGACGAAGTTTTCCGTGATGCGTTTGGTCTTATTGCTTTGGATCGGGCCGATGAAATGCCACTCGATCGGCAAATCGGTCAGGTCCGGCATTTTTGCCAGGGCTTCCTGCAAATAATTCTCGCCAAAAATCTTCTGTCCTGCGTGCCAGGCTTCTCTCACTCGTTCGGCTGGCTGGGTCTTACTTGCGACCAACAGTGTAATCTCGTCGGGTGATCGGCCGGCGGATTGCGCGGCTCTGGCAATACGGTCTTTAACGGCTTTCAGGCTTGAGGCGACTGTTGTGGTCTGTTCCATTAGCGGTACAGGTGCTCGCGTGTGAGAGGCATCGTGTTGTTCAGTCCATTCGTAAAGAGGACGTGATAGAGCCGCATGTCTCCATAGCGAAAGTTGGCAATGCAACCATTCAGAAACATCCGCCACATACGAACAAATGAGGCATCGTACAGGGCCTCGATCTTTTTGGCGTGGACCTCGTATCGTGCGCTCCACTCCTCAAGCGTTCGTGCGTAGTGCAGGCGAAGGTTTTCGATGTCCGTCGGAATGAGTTTGACTTCGCACATGGTCCGTACGATTTCGTCGAGCGTGGGAATGTATCCACCGGGAAAGATGTATTTCAGCGTCCAGGGATCGCCGGGTACTGGCCGCTCTTGTCCGACGGTGTGGAGCAGCCCTATCCCGCCGGGCTTCAAGATCGATTGGACTTTTTCCATAAAGGTCGAAATGAATTGTTTCCCCACGTGTTCAAACATGCCGACTGAAACGAATTTGTCAAACGTGCCCTCAATCCTCCGATAGTCCTCCAGCTCGATTGAAATCTCTTTCGATAGACCCTCTCGCTTCAGGAGATCGGTTGCATACTCGACTTGCTGTTTGGACAAGGTGTAGCCTACGCCGCGCACGCCATAATGCTTCGCAGCATAGATCAGCATGCCGCCCCAGCCGCAGCCGATGTCGATCAGTGTTTCTCCTGCCTTCAACTGAAGTTTCCGGCAAATGTGTTCGTACTTCTGTTGCTGTGCTTGCTCGAGCGTGTCGCTCTCAGAACGAAAGTACGCACAGGAGTAGGCCATGCTGTCGTCAAGCCACAGCTTATAGAAGTCATTCCCGCGATCGTAATGGTAGGCGACGTGTTTCGTCGAACGCGAGAGCGTGTTGAGCGATGCCTGGCGCAAGTGTTTAATAGCGAGTTTGGCTTTCAATCCGACAGGCAGATTAAGGATTGTGTCGTCCGCTCCGAAGCGGAGCAGTTGTGTGAGATCGCCCTCGACCTGAATATCTCCTGCCATATACTCTTCGCCGAAGCCCAACGACCCGCTTTCGAGCGCATGCTCGGCCGCGCGCTGTGTGGCAATGGTGAGAATGAACTGTGGTTCCCCGGCGCCGTACGATTTTTTGACCCCATCCCAAAACTGCACTTGAAACGAAACATCCCGTGCATGATCGCTCAACGCTTCGAAGAGTTGCTCGAATGTTTTTCGCATGATCTTCCTCTTCCGGATGATAGGACTTGCGTGTGCGAGACGGCCCGAACACCCTCAAGAAGCCCTGCCAGGTGCCTGTGATAATCTCTTTCTCCGGTTCTTGTCAAGATCCTCATGCGGAGGGGGCAGGCCGATGAACCGGCGTGAGTCATGAGTGCTTCTTCGGGGTGCGCGAGCGCTCGGCGAAAGATATGGGGTAGAAATTTCCGCCGGGAACCATTCCGTGAGTCTCTAGCGTCGGCCACCACACTGGCGTTGGTATGTGTGCGATTTCGCAATGAACGGCATGGTGCATGGAGGATAGATCATGGTGAATATTATGAGACGATCGGTACGAGTTGTCTCAATCGTAAGGGGGTTGTTTTTTGTCGAAAAATAGCCGACAATGCGATCCGTTCATTGCTCGACGAATACAGCGGTCAACCTATTCAATAACAACACAAAGAGGCGGAACGATGAAATTAAAACATATGTTGTGGCTAGCAGCTGTATTAATAATCCCTGCCAACGTCTGGGCGTATGGCGATAGTGCCGGGAGCGGCAGTGGTACGGGGATGTGTAAAAAGGTGAATTTTTCAGAATTCTCGCCAGTCAATAATTCAGAGGTGGCGCCACAATCTGCTTTTTCATTTTATGCAACCGAGTCAACATTTCCCAAAAGCATTAAGGTGACGATAAAAGGTCAATCCATACCGCTCACCGTGGTTGAAAAGCAAAATGGGTATAAGGTTACTGGAAAACTTCCTGACACACTCAGAGGGGCCTTCGCAAAAATTAATATTGAAGCGAGAGGCATCGCTCAATGCGAAGTCACCGACGGATGGTTGGTTAAGGTGACTCAGTAAATCTAGTAGGGGCCTGGAGCTTGTCGTCTGTGAGGGGGGCAGCGAAAGCTGACCCCCTTTTAGTTCTCCGAATGTATTCAGGAGCCTTCCTTGTTGAGTGTATTGGTGTTGATTTCCTAGCCCGCATTATTCACGTAGACTCCTACTAGAACCGCCGATACGTTGCTACAATAAGTCTGACGGCGAGCGGGCTTGCCGCTCAGTCGGTCAACATACTGTTATGCGCATGCTTCCCTTCCTTGCGGTTCTGCGTGCTCGTCTCACCAGGTGTCTCGGTGGTTTCGTCACGACCTCTCATGAATAATGCGGTCTCGCTCTATTGCCGAAAGGCAACATCCAACATCACGTAACGTTTTCGTGATCGAATGCAACCAGGGCCGGCCCAACCGTTGTGGTTGGGACCGGCCCTGGTCGTGTTTCAGCGTATTATTCTTGATCAGAGAGCAGGAGGACTCGATATCACAGGTGATCCGATACGATCGGACCACCTGTGCGGTTCTTCTTCTATTGAGGAAAGGATTTCGGCTCTGTGGCCTGCTGCCACCCTTCGCCGTTCAGCGTGCGAAGAAATGCCACGAGATCAGTCTTTTCTTGGTCCGTCAGTTCAAGTGGGAGGATCAAGGGATCCTGGTGAGGATTCTTGACGCCACCCTTGTTGTAGAAATTCACCACTTCTTCAAGCGTTTTGAAACGACCGTCATGCATGTAGGGGGCGCTTCGTGAGATCTCCCGCAAGGTCGGTGTTTTAAATGCGCCAAGCTCCTCAGCATTCTTGGTCACCATGTAACGGCCAAGATCGACTTTGTTGTCGTCCCAGCCGATGCCGAGGTTGTGAAATTTCTCGTCGGTGATGTTGAACCCGGAGTGGCACTTCGTGCAGCGTGCTTTCTCCCTGAAGAGGGTGAGACCCCTTTGAGCGGTTTCGGGAATGGCTCCTGCTTCTCCTCCCTGATCGAACCGGTCTGCCGGGCTGTTGCCGGAGAGGACGGTGCGCTGGAAGCTGGCGATCGCCTTACCTACGTTGCTGATTGTGATGTCTTCACTGAAGACGTCCATGAAGAGTTTGTTGTAGCCGGGGATTTTCTTCATCTTCGCGATCATATTATCGTAGCTGAAAAATCCGTGCTCGATTGGATTCGTAAAGGGTCCGATCGATTGGGCTTCTAACGAATCGGCCCGGCCGTCCCAAAATTGCATGCTGCTGAAGACTCGGTTGAAGGATACCGGTGCACTGCGACCACCCTTCTGGCCTCGGATGCCTGCGGAGACCGGCATGCCGTCCGTAAACCCGAATTTTGCCATGTGGCAATTCGCGCACGCGATCGTGTTGTCTGCCGACAGTCGCTTGTCAAAGAACAATGCCCGACCTAACTCAATCTTCGCAGCTGTCAATGGATTGTCAGCCGGAATGACGACGGCGCTTTCTTCTAGGCCGAAAGGAATCTTGAGCTTGTAATCGGCTGCCGTCGCGACCCAGGGCGACAGCAGCGCCACTGAGCAGACGGCCAAAGCGCCGAGAACGCTCTTGCGCAACAGAGAAGAACCTCCGAGCGCTGGAAGGCGGAGTTCGGAGTTCGATACGGCTGGCTTCATTGTGGCTCCTTTTGTGTGGGTTGTCATAACATGTGATATTTGCCGTTGTTTGAGTCGCTCCCAGTGATTAGCTGCAACGGATTAAAGGATTTAAGCCGTTCACCTGATGTGTGATGATTCATGGCGCGAATCCTAGCGATCATGCTCTTCCTTTTCAAGTTGTATTTTACCGCTATCTCGAACTTTTCACCAGGGTTCCTGCGGGGCTCTTCTGCTAGCTAGCCGGCCTTAAACACGGATGGGCTCCTGTGCCTGACCAGGTTACCAGTGCCGATAATGCCTCTTCTGTGAGGGCTTTTGTGTCAGAAGTCAGGTTGGGTACGCCGGAACATAATACAGTTTTCATAATAGCTGGAGAATATAGATATCATTCTTTACGCGACATATACGTCTTATCTATATAATTATTAATCGAAATATGTATTGATAAAATATTGTAAATTAATGGGGGTAGACCTTATAGGGTTCGTCTAGCGGACTGAAAGGGCGTCATTTTCTAGAAACACGCGCTTTTTCAATCAGCGCTGCGAGCTCAGGAGGTATATGCATACTTTTGAATGAATTGACGTTGGTGCCCCCTGTGTTCCCCTGAGGCACCAGACCGGCAGCAGTACCGATGGCCGCACCGACAATGCGCAGCAACTGACCCAGAGTCTCTCGAACATTACCCCGACGAACACCCCAGAGGAACATGTGCCAATGCACGCGGACATGCTCAACCGTGGATGTTTGCCCAAGGATGTGGGCACGTTCCAGATGCGAGAAGGCCACCTCTGGCTTTCCTCGCGCTTCGGCTTGATGGGCCGCAAGGATTTCACTTTCCACGTATGGACGGATGCGGCGACCGAACGTGCTCACTCATATCTCCTTGAGACCCAACTAGTAACAATAAGCGGGCCATGTTTTACAGTCCGACTGTCTACGTTACAGATGGTGCGCTCAAAAACCAAGTGCAATAATTTGGGGAGATCATGTTGCATGGGAGACATCTACACGCAGTTGAGTCTTGAAAAGCGGACGATGATCCACCACAGCTGGAGAGGGGCATCAAGCTTGCGGCGATCGCCGTGGGGTTGAATCGATTCGCCATCGATGCTATATCGCGAACTTCGTCGAAACGGTTAGGTTCCCTGTCCGCGCATCGTGGCCTCGACGTCCTCCGGTGGCAGGCGGCTACCGTGCCGATGCGGCCCAGACATGCGTCCAGGCCTGTACGGTCGTGCATCGCACACCGCCTTCGGCCCGCCGCCTTGTGGGACTAGGGCACCCTTTACCTGAAAGCATATTACTCGTCCGAGCAGATTGTGGGGACACTGGCGCTGGTGCATTCCGACATGCCTTCGCTGCAGGTGTCTCACGAAACCTTCTATGGCTTCACAGCGAGCTTCCGTTGCCGGGTGTCAGAAAGCCAGCCATCTGTTTTTCCCGGACGGGTTCGATTTGAGTCCGTGCCACGCGGGGATTCTTGTCCTCAGCCATTGAGTCACCAGCTCCATCCTTCTGCACATTTCTCGCTCGCTCTTCGCTGCTCCGTTACGGGGTACTCTCGGTTCAAGGTAACAGCTCGCTCCCGGTTTTATCCTGTCCCGTAATCCTCAGCCATTTCATAAAAGTGAGCAATAGTGAGCAGTAATCAATTGGCGTAGAAGCTAATGTTCCTAACATTTAGTGGTGCTTACTTAAGTGTCTATAATCCATAGAGCGCCATGGTCGATGCTGAAAGTCAGGCGTCGACTGCCTTTCCGCTACCCATTGCCACTCGCATTGGCGGCGGTTGGGTCAAGCGGTTAGCCGATATCAGAGTGCCCCCGTCATACATAGTTTTGTATGGAGGTTGCAGATGTTTGCTAACAGAATCCTTCTGTTCGAAGACGACGAGTGTATCGCCAGGGACATTCAACAGAGGTTGGAGAAGTTAGGCTATACCGTCTGCGAGGTGGTCCATTCCGACGAGACCCTTCTCGCCCGTGTCGAGACACTTCGTCCCGATCTCGTGATCATGAGTATGTCGGTACAAACTGACCTGGCTCGGCACGAATCCACGCGACACCTTCTTGAACAATTGCGGATTCCCGTTCTGTATTCGACGATGCACGCCGATCCCATCGCACTTCAATCCCTGACACACAAGGAACCGTTCTGCTATGTGCGGACACCGTTGGATGATCAGGATCTCCACCGTACGATTGCGATGGCCCTCTATCGGCACCAGACGGAAACCAAATTGCGAAAGATGGAGCGGTGGCTCGCGGCGACGCTCAATAGCGTGGGGGATGCCGTGCTGGCCTCCGATATCGAGGGTCGTGTGACCTATCTCAATCCCAGTGCGGAAGTGCTGACGGGTTGGACCTCACTCGAAGCCACCGACCGCCCTGTGTCAGAGATATTTAAGACGATGCGCGGCGACGCGCATACTCCTGTCGAAAGCCCTGTCACGAAGGTTATTCAAGGAGGAGTCGTCCTACAGCTGGCCGAGGGCACGCTGCTTCAGCGAAAAGATGGAACCACTCTTCCCATTGACGATAGTGCCGCTCCGATTCGTGACGAGAAGGCGCAAATCATCGGCGTGGTGATCATTTTTCGCGATGTCTCGATACACCGGCGCTTCGAGCAGCAACTGCGTGAGGCGCAGAAGCTCGATAGCGTCGGCCAATTGGCCGGTGGCATTGCGCACGATTTCAACAATCTCCTGACTGTCATTAACGGCAGTTGTTCTATGCTCCTCAAGAGCATGGCTTTGGACGATCCACAAAAGGCCAAGGTCGAGATGATCCAGGAAGCCGGAGATCGCGCCGCGGCGCTGACTCATCAGCTTCTCGCCTTCAGCCGCCGACAGATACTTGTTCCAAAGATCCTCAACCTCAACGATGTGGTGGCGAGCATGGTGCGGCTGCTAGGAGAGCTTATCGGCGAAGACATTGAGTTGCTTACGGTCCTTGAACCCACTACGGTCTATGTGAAAGTCGACTCCGGACAGATCGAACAGGTGATCATGAATCTTGCGGTCAATTCCAGGGATGCCATGCCCTGCGGAGGCAAGCTGACCATTACGACGAAGAACCTTGAAATCCATGGTCAAGAAGCCCGTGCCGATCATGACGGCATAGACTGTCCCTCCGTGATGCTTGCGGTGTCGGACACCGGGGAGGGCATGGACGGAGACACGCAAAAGCATATCTATGAGCCGTTTTTCACGACCAAGTTAGTCGGAAAAGGCACGGGCCTCGGGTTATCAATGATCTACGGAATCGTCATGCAGAGTAGTGGCCGTATCGCGTGCTCGAGCGAGATCGGGAAAGGCACCACATTTCGTATCTATTTCCCGCGGGTCAGGCAGGACGAGACCGTGTCCGCGCCTCTGCCAACCCACACCGCCGCCGCCGGCGGATCGGAAACGGTCTTGGTTGTGGAAGATGAGAATCTCGTCAGGAAATTGATGCGAACTATCCTGGAGTCGCGTGGGTATTTCGTGCTGGATGCACCGGGTGGTGAGGAAGCCTTCCACGTCTGCCGGAGGCATAAGGGACCCATTCACGTGCTCATCACCGACGTAGTGATGCCCAAGATGAAGGGACCGGAAGTCGCTGATCGACTGCGGTCCATGTATCCGGAGATGAAGGTCCTCTATGTGTCAGGATACACGGCGGACATGATCGATCAGCATGGGGTCTTAGAGTCTGGGACTCATTTTATTCAGAAACCCTTTGCTCCAGTCGATCTATTAAATCGGGTGCGGGAACTCTTGGATAGTCAGCCGGCGGTCTCCTGAGGGCTGCGTTCATGCAATAAAGCCCCCTGGCTCATGATGGCGGTTGCCTGGAAGCCATTCAGATTTCCTGCAACAAGAAAAAGCCGGATCGGCACGCGCAATCGACTGTCTCTTCTTGCGGCCTCTGTCGGTTCTACTGCGTTCACAGCCTAAGCCGGAACAAACTTCAGCGCCACGCCGTTAATGCAATACCGTAACCCCGTTGGCTTGGGACCATCCTTAAAGATATGCCCGTGATGTCCCACGCAGCGGGCGCAATGGACTTCTGTCCTGGGAAAGATCAATCTGTAATCAGTAGTGGATTCGACCACTTTGGGGTCGATCGGTTGCCAAAAACTTGGCCAGCCGGTGCCGCTGTCGAATTTGTGCTCCGACGAATAGGCAGGGAGGTTACAGCCTGCGCAATAGTAGATACCCGCTTTCTTGCTATCGTGCATGTTGTCGGTAAAGGGGCGCTCGGTATTTTCGTGCCGCAGGACCTTGTAGGCCTCCGGCGCGAGGAGCTTTCTCCACTCCTCGTCGGTCTTTACAACTTTGACAATCGGGCTGATCTCAATCTTGGGCGGCATCGTTCTGCTCCTTTCCTGTTAGGTCGTCCACGAGGTGAGTCGAGGAACCGAATGTATCCTTACATAGGGATTGGTCGGTGAGCAAGGCACAAGCAGGATGCTGAAACAGTCGCGTTTTTCACCCGCCCGACCCAAGGCGCGCCAAGACGCCCCTTTTCCCATACAGCGTTCTCGGCTCATCGAAATCCTCAACATACCCCTCCCGGGAAAAGAGCTGTTCCGACAGCTCGGGGTTGGGCGGGTGGCAATGCTACGCCTCCGGTTTCGATTCGCCTTCGGCCTTGCTGACGAACTGTTTGAGCATCCTACGGGAGCGTGCTGCTATTAGCCGTGATCGCTTTTCCGAAACTTACAGGACAATTGAAGGGGAGCGAGGGACTCCGGAATACTTGTTCCGGAGTCCAGTCGGTTACGCTGAAGCTGGGACAATGCCTATTCCGAAGCGGAAGCCTCCATAAGCCGCCGTATCATGGTTAAAGGCAGCGGGGAGGACCTCCTCGATTCGTTCCACTAGAATGAAGGTCAGATTCTCGCGCACTTCTTGTGGCACATCTTTCAAGTCCTTTTCGTTGGACTTGGGCAGAATGATCCGTTTGATACCGGCACGATGAGCGGCCAACACTTTTTCTTTGATCCCGCCGACTGGAAGGACTAATCCGCTCAGACTGATCTCGCCGGTCATAGCTGTGTCGCTACGCACGGCTTCCCCGATATACGAAGAGGCAAGAGCCGTGGCCATCGTGATCCCTGCTGAAGGTCCATCTTTCGGGATGGCTCCGGATGGCACATGGATATGCAACCCATTCCGTTTGAAACGGGAGATGTCGAGTCCCATGCTTTCAGCGTGTGACCAGAGGTAGCTTCGTGCAGCTCTGGCAGATTCCTGCATGACGTCTCCCAACTGACCGGTAATCGTCAGTTCATGGCTGCCTGGGAGCAGCGTGGTTTCGATATAGAGGACATCTCCACCACTCGGAGTCCAGGCCAGCCCCGTGGCTACGCCCGGAGGCAAGACCTTGCGTGCCTCCTCCGGCATGAAACGTTCGGAGCCGAGCCAATCTGGAAGGGCAGTCGGTTGAATGGATACAGGGGTCCGTTCCTGGCCTTCAGGAAGTTCCGCAAATGTCAGCGCAACCTTGCGGGTTAGGCGGCCGAGCATCTGTTCTAGCTGGCGAACCCCCGCTTCCCTGGTATAGCGGCTGATGACCAGGTTCAAGACCTCGTCTGAAAGCAGGGCTTGGCCGGCATCCAGACCCGCTTCCTTGAGTCGTCGCGGCCAGAGGTACCGACTGGCGATCTCCGCCTTTTCCCGTTCGCTGTAACCCTGGAGCCGGATAATCTCCATCCGGTCGAGCAGCGGCTGGCTGATCGTATCCAGCGTGTTGGCGGTCGTAATGAAGAACACCTTGGATAGATCGAACGGCAGATCGAGATAGTGGTCTCGGAATGTGTGATTCTGCGCCGGATCTAGGACCTCCAATAAGGCCGCAGCCGGATCGCCACGGAAGTCGCGTCCCATCTTGTCGACCTCGTCCAACATCAACACAGGATTATTCACGCCGGCTCGACGCATGGCTTGAATGATCCGCCCAGGCAGGGCGCCAACGTAGGTTCGGCGATGGCCGCGCAATTCCGCTTCATCATGCACACCTCCAAGACTTAGACGTTCGAAGGTCCGTCCCATGGATCTGGCAATCGATTGACCCAGGCTGGTCTTGCCGACGCCCGGGGGTCCAACGAGACAGAGAATGGGCGCCTTGGCCGTGGGATTCAGTTTCAACACGGCCAGATGCTCGACGATCCGCTCCTTCACTTCTTGAATGCCGTAGTGATCTTCCTCGAGCACTTGACGAACCGCGCGTAACTCCAAACGATCTTCCGAGGCCTTCTTCCAGGGGAGCTCCAGCACCAGTTCGAGATAGGTTCTGAGGACTTGATGGTCTGGCGAGGTGGGTGGCACCTTGGCTAACTTGGCAATCTCCCGTTCCACTTCCTTGCGCACAGGGTCGGGAAGATCGGCTTCCTGGATCTTTTTCTTGAGTTCGGAGACCTCGTTCTCCTCTCCCTCGCCCTCGCCGAGTTCCTGTTGAATGGCCTTCAATTGTTCACGGAGGACATACTCTCGCTGGGTCTTACCGATTTTGGCTGAAGCCTCGCTGGTGATTTTTTCCCGCAATTGTAGGATCTGGATTTCTTTCGAAAGTGCTCCGTAGAGCGATCGCAGCAACTCGGTTGTGGAGGAGCGTTCGAGCAGCTTTTGCTCCTCCTGTACGGTGAGATTGAGGAGCGAAGCCACGCGATAGGCCAAAGCGACGGGATTGTCCTCATTACCAAAGGCTGTCGCTGCTTCCTGAATACCTGGGACTTGAATTAATTGAGGCAGATCTGTGACTAATCCCTGGATGGCTCGGTGGAGGGCCTGGACTTCCGTACTCTCGCCTGTTGGATGATCTAGCTGCCGGGTCTGGACGAGCAGAAACGGCGTTGCCTGCTCGGCCTTGATCAACGCGACACGCTCGAGCCCTTGCGCGAGCACATGGACGGTGCCGTCTTCTGACCGTCCGATCTGTTTCACGATGGCCTTGGTGCCGATCGTGAAGAGGTCATCGAGCCTCGGCTCATCCGTTAGGGGATCGCGCTGGGCGACCACCAGAATCGTCTTCTCTTCTGTTCTCAGCGCCGCCTCCACGGCAGCGATCGACCGTGCACGCCTGACCGTCAAGGGCATCATGATTCCAGGAAATAGGACAGTGCGTTTAATCGGCAGCACCGGTAGCGTGATAGCCTTTGTCTCGTTGTTCATATGGAAGCATCCTTCCGTTCGGTCGGTGAAGAAACCCACGACGGCTTCAAGGAAAGAGATAGTTTCTGTCAAGCACAAGTCAAGGGGAGAGGTGGATGAGTCAGGCAACGGCTTGTAATGGAAAGGACGATCTAGGGAGTACTTGCCTCAACGATCGACAAAGATTCCGCCCTGGGGATAGAGAAAGAGTCTTCCATTACCGGGGCGAGTATCGTCCGGGATTGAGGAATCAGGTAGTCGGGTATGGATGTCGTTGCCATTGAGATCGAAGAACCCGGCTACACTCTGCCCCGAGGAGTCTCCGAAGCCTGATGTGACCCGGTACTGGTCCTCCCCTCCCTCATCAATGAAGAGCCCCCAGCCTGCATAGTCGGCTCGCCCAAGACCGGTCGAGCGCTCAAAACTGTAGAGGTCCCGGCCTTTTCCTGCGTCGATCATCAGGCTCACGCTATGGTCCCAGGCGACTCCGCCGTTGTAAAAGGGGCCGGAAGAACTGTAGCGATCATCTCCCTGTTGGTCGATGAAGAGGCCGACTCCGAAGTGGGCGGAGGCGCCATGCCCATAGCGAGCGGCTTGGTGCTCATCGTCGCCATCGAAGTCCAATTTCATGCCGGCGCCGAAAAAGTAGCCTTGCCCTTGTGAAAAGTTGGCGCTGTCATAATGATCCTGCCCTTCGAGATCCAATAAGATTCCCCAGCCACCGGCCAGGTTGTAGGGTTGCCATTCCACCTTCTTTGTCAGAATTCGTTGTCCCGATCCGGCACCCAGCCCGAAGCAGTCATATTGATAGAGAGGGTCGCCTGGTTTCCCCGTTGGAGCATCCTGCGCGTTATAGGCACTGGGATAGGTGTCACCGCATTGATAGTGGTCGTCGCCGGCAATGTCGATGACGGCGCCGACCCCCAAGGGGCCGCCGAATCCGATCGCGAAGCCATGGCTGGTATAGCGGTCATTTCCTGCCCCATCGAGCAAGAGGCCGAGTCCTCCAATGGCGGCACCCTGAGTCAGGCGATTCCCGATATAGACGTCATTGCCTTTCGCATCGAACAAGATTCCGAGCCCACCGAATCCAGCGCCTCCTGATCCCATGTCGAGCTGGTAGACATCGTCGCCATCGTGATCGATTAACAACCCCACCCCTAGCCGCCCGGTGGCTAGTCCGAGCGGAGCCCCTGTGTACGTATCGTTCCCTGCGAGGTCGATGACGACGGCATTGCCCTGATTTTCGTGTGCAGATGCGGCAATCATGCCTCGGTAACGATCGTTGCCGCCTACATCGATAATCAGGCCGACTCCCTTGTCAATCTCATAGGTATTCGGTCCTGGGCCACCAATGATCATCAGTCCGTAGGATGTCTTTTGAACCAGCAGGACGTCACCTGTGACGCCGGGAGGATTGGCAGAAACCGGCAGTGGTATTGTCCAGGTTGCAGCGGCTTGGTGAAGCCAAGCTTCATTGGCAAGGCGGGCGAGGACTTGGGCGGATGCAAGAAGACTGGCATAGTCGACCTGTTTCTCAAGCAGCTCGGCAAATCGGAGATCGGCTTTAACTCGCGCGCTTGCCTGCTTCGACAGGATCGAGATCTGCGGAGTGAAGTGTTCCACTATCGACCGCGCATGCAGAAATAGGAAGTGTCTCTCTGCCTCGGTTAGATTCTTCAGCGCTTTCTCGCGCTGCAGCGACGCCTGCTCCAAGCTTCCAATCATGAAGGCGAGGAGGTCTTCATGGGTGGAATGCGTCGGCAGCGGAACCGGGTGAGAGAAGGTGGAGGTGCGATCCATACCGGCTTCGAGCACATCGAGAAGGCCCGAGAGATTGATCGCCCCCTCTTTTGCCATGTCAGCCAATGCGAGTCCCTGGCGCTCTAATTCCGTCAGACCGTCCCAAGGCTGTTTGAGGGTCTCGATTGCGAGGCGACGTTTGAATTGTGCCGGGATCTTCTCGACCGTTTCATGCTCAGCTCGCAGGTCACTGTGACGCGATCCGGTGAGTTGCTCAAAATCCTTTCGGACGGTCGGCGTCAGTCGGTCAAGCGCCGATTGGCGCACATGACTGTTGGGTACGGGTGGGGGATCCATCAACGCACCGAAGTGTTGCAGTCCACTGCAACCAGCCACCCACAAGAGCAGCGGCATACTGAATAGCAGCGGCAGGAATCGATTCATGATCTGTGTCCACAGCCTGCGGAGAGTCGTCACCCGTTGTTATCGGGTTTGGGAAACGCTTTACGCATTGACCCCGGTACAATGTGAAACTCATACAGTCGACACTCCAGGGGACCATTGAAGAGTGGAATGCGTTTCGATGGCGCAAGGCCGATGAGTTTGGGAACACGCAAATCGCCGGTAAATATGTAGGCTCGCCATCCGCTGAATCGCTGTTTTAACCAGTCGCCCAACTTGGGATAGAACGCATCGAGTTCCTCTGGCCGGCTGAGTCGGACCCCATAGGGAGGATTGATCATGATCACGCCCTGCTCAGCCGGAGCCTCAAGGTCGAGCACGTCGCTCTGCCGCAGACGAATATCGATTGCGACCCCTGCCCCCTGAAACGTCCGCTGCGCAATCTTGACTGCGGCAGGATCCTGGTCGGACGCATAGATGGCCGCCGGCACCTCTGTCAGTTGTTTCACCCGAGAAGCTTCGCGCAGATGGCCCCAGCGTTTGGGATCGTGGATAATCAAGTGCTCAAACGCAAATGCCCGGGACTGCCCGGGCGCGATTCTGCGCGCCATCAGCGCCGCTTCGAGGGGGATCGTTCCCCCTCCGCACATAGGGTCGAGCAGCACGTCGTTCGGCGTCCATCCAGCGAGGCGCAGCAAGCCCGCCGCCAGGTTTTCTCGCAACGGTGCCTCGACAGACACGATACGATGGCCTCGCTTAAAGAGTGGGTCGCCGGAGGTGTCTAGATAGAACGTCACCGTTGACTCATCGAGAAACGCGTCAAGCCGGATGTTCGGGTAATGGGTGTCTACATTCGGTCTCTTATGGCGCACTGCCATAAACTTATCGCAGACCGCGTCTTTAATACGCAGCGTGATGAAGTCCAGGCTGGTGAGTGGACAACGGCGTGCGCTCACTTTCACCTTGATGGTCTGCGACGACGTGAACCAGTCCGGCCAGGGCAAGCTATAGGCCGCGTGGTACACATCGTCTTCCGACAAATAGGGGGTTTGGCCCACTTCCCAGAGCACGCGGCTGGCAATGTGACTCTTGAGATTGACCCAATACATGCTGGACCAGGGAGCGAGGAAGGCGACCCCGCCGTCTGTCTTCGTAGTCATCGGTACGCCAAGGTCGTGGAGTTCCTGTTCGAGCACGCCCTCCAGCCCACTCGGGCAGGGTGCAAAGAACCGTAGTTTTGTGCTATCCATTTGAAATCACCATCTGACTGAGCATCGCGATGAACTATTGCAGCGCCTGCGGCACGCCTGTCACCAAGAAAGTTCCCACCGGCGACAATCGTCTGCGGTTCGTCTGCGACTCATGCCAGACCATTCATTACCATAATCCAAAAATCGTCGCAGGCTGCATTCCGGAGTGGGACGGCAAAATTCTTCTCTGCCGGCGTGCAATTGAGCCCAAGTCCGGTCTCTGGACCTTCCCTGCGGGTTTTATGGAAATTGGCGAGAGCACTGAGCAGGCGGCCGTTCGTGAGACATTGGAGGAGGCAGAGGCTCAGGTGGAGCGTATCTCCCTCTTTGCAGTCCTGAGTCTCCCACACATCGGCCAGGCCTACCTGGTATTCCGAGGGCCGATGCAATCGCCCGGTTTCGGGGTGGGTGAGGAAAGCCTTGAGGTACAATTGTTTTCACTCTCTGCAATTCCCTGGGACGAGATTGCGTTCCCTGTGGTCAAGGACGCACTGCGTCGGTATGTCGATGATGTGACGCGAGGCGAGTTTCAGGTGCATGTTGCCAGCCTGCCAGACCGACTCGCCTAACCCTCGGTAAGAAGCTGAAACAGGCCTCCAGCTTCGTTCTCGCATCGTTCTCAAGAACCGTAAAAGGTTAGATGTGAAAGGTGAAACGTGGAATTCCAGAATGTACTTCCTTCGAAACATTTCACGTTTGACGTTTCACGGATTGCTGGACGGTCTTGTTGAACATCCTGTAACTACCCGTTAATTCAGCGTGGGAATCGTGAGTAGTGGCCGGCTGCGGCCTTGACCATCGTGTAGAAAACGAAACCCTTCGCCTTCAGTGTAGTCGACAGTCACGCCTTCCATCCGTGGCGCACTTCGCCGATCAACCGCAATCGTGAGGCCGTCGATCTGTTGAATGTCGTCGTCAGGCTGGGTATTTGCTTCCAGTGTGATACCGAAGCTCAAGCGTGAATCGTCCACATCGCGCACAGAAATCCGGACGACCGGATCCTCAGGGTGATGGGTTTGAATCGCTCTCAGTTTTGTGATGGCGGCAAGGGTGACAGCAATCATAAACGGGCCTCTGTGTGGCGAACGATGCTGTGAATATCGATCAGGTGATGTTCACGGTCGATTGAATAGAAAATCCTCCAGTCCTCGACCGCATATTTGGATAGGCCTGGCAGATCTGGCGCGATGGCCTCGTGGCGCAAGTTATCGATATTAGAGGCAATCCATTTGGTCTTGTCCAAGAGTCGCTGTGCCATGAACGGCTCAAGTGTCCCAAGATCTTTGAGGATAGCTGGGCGATAGGTAAGACGATACCAGGCCATGTTGTCCTTACCAGCGGAGACCGAGCTGGTCCGCAATGTCCTCGCCGGACAGTCTCTCCGTACTGGCCAATGACTCTCTTAGACGGGCGTGGAGGCCACTGCCGAGCTGGAGTCCGAGGTCAGGATCGCCCAGTAGCTCGCGTAGGCGATCGTCGACGATGCCGCGTATGAGTTCTTTGAATTGTTCTTGGGAAAACTGGGAGATGTCCATGAAGAGGAAGGATACGGAGGCGAGCGCCTAAAATGCAACTGCCGCGGTGGTCTACTCGCCCGCATGATTCATGAAGCTTCTGCTGCACGCGCGGATACGCGGCTATGACGGGCAGTCTCGCCGTTCAGCCTTTCGACATACTGCACGAGTATGCCCCATGACTTCACGCCTCCGAGTGCCCGTCTCGCTTCGCGTCTGCACGCGTTCGCAACGAACCTTCATGAATCATGCGGGCTAGAGCCCGGGCTTGATCTGAAGTTGCTGGATCAGTCGCTGGATCATGCGGCCCAGCTGGTCTTGATGCGGGGGGGCTACCGTCAGAAATTCAAGGCCGATGCCGGCAGATCCGGACCAGCGGACGGCGGCATTGTCGACTATGATGGGCTTGGACTCACCAGGAATATGCAGGTGGATGGTGAGTTGCATGCCGGTAAAGGGGCTGATGATACTGTCCACGCAGCATCCCTTGGCAGAAAGGTCGCGGACTGATCCTGCATGGCGAAAGCGGTTTTGGTGTACTAAGGTGCAGGAGAGTGACACGGGGAACCTGAGATGTTTTCTGGTGACCATGGTTGTGCAGTAGAGATTTCTATGGAACGACGTTCGCTTGAGTTGCGAGGAACTGTCCCAGGCGGGTTCGTTCCTGTTCCAGCATCTCACGAAATTCTACGCCAAACTCAAGTTGAAGAGTCCACTGGACTGTGGCGGCTTGAATGGTGATGGCAATCGGTTGCTCCGGAGTCTGGAGATGCACGGTCAATCGCGCACCGTTTTTTATCGGAAGATCGCTCACGACCTTGCATCCGCCCATCCCGAGGTTGTAAACGATGCCGATCCCAGCATAGTCGCCTGAAAATATCGCCGGAAATTCCACTTGATAGCGAGCGTGCTGTCTCTGTTGCGTCATCGTAGGGTCCTTGACGGTCTTGGTTCCAATGGCGGCCTCTGCAATGAGACGTTCCCGATTATGCGTTCATCTTCGGTAAGGCTATTCGGTGAACGGGCCGTTGTCAAAGAAATAGAGATCTTTGAAGATTGCACGTTTCAGCAAATTTGGGCAGATATAGGTAGGGCAACTGGATGGCGTTCCAGGAGTAAACTGTGGCGCAAGTTATATGTGGGAGCTAGGGAGGTTGGAGAATTTAAACGGACGTAATAGATGAGTGGTCGATCTTTTGACAGTTCCTGGCCCATCGGCGTCAGCGCGTATTCCACTTGATTGTCGTTTGATTTTCGCCTGGCGCACTTCTAGAATGCCGCCATTGGATTGACGCTGTGATGCCCACCACCTCTCGTTCTCGAACAACCTCTCTGCCCAAGAAGAAGCGTGTGAAGAAGCCCTCCGGCCTCGACACCTCGCTGAAGCGCCGTTTTCAGACCCGATTGCTGAAATGGTATGAGAAACATGGCCGTGATCTGCCTTGGCGGAAAACCTCCGATCCCTATCACATTCTGGTCTCTGAGGTGATGTTGCAACAGACTCAGGTCGATCGGGTCATTCCGAAGTACCACGAGTTTCTAGACCGCTACCCAAGCTTTGAAGAATTGGCCGACGCCCCGGTTTCGGATGTGAAGAAGACATGGTACCCCCTCGGCTACAATATTCGGCCCGAGCGGTTACATAGTATCGCGTGTGAGACGGTGGAGCGTTATGGGGGGCAGCTTCCGAGCGATGCGGAGGAATTGCTGTCGTTCAAGGGAATTGGACGATACACGGCCGGCGCGATCCGGTCGTTTGCCTTCAACGAAGATGCGCCCATTCTGGATACGAATGTCATTCGCGTTCTTCATCGGGTGTTCATCGCGAAGGGCGATCCTAAGACTCAGAAGGCGAGGCTTTGGCAGCTGTCGGAAGCCTTAATTCCAAAGGGGAAGGGCTATGACTTCAATCAAGCGATTATGGACTTTGGAGCGACCTGCTGCACGGCGAGAAAACCCTCCTGTCGGCAATGTCCGATGAAATCGTTTTGCAAGACATACCCTTTTGGTTAGCAGGCTGCAAAAAAAACACGGTTTACACATTAATACCGTGGAAATTTGACAGACGGAACGCAAGCCTCAAAAAAACCTCAGGATGCTCAAAAAGGCCGTTCAGCAAGGCCGCAGCGAGCGAAGAGGCGAGGCGTACGCTTCGGTACGTTGAGCCTCTGAGCAATGCGAGAACGCCGCTGGCGGACTTTTTCAGCATCCTGTTAGAAGTCGTGGAGAGCGATGGTGTCGCATGAAGGTTGTTGAAGTCGCTGCGGGTCTTGTTTATCGTGAGGGCCGTTACTTGATCGCCCGACGGAATCCGGGCGTGCATTTGGCGGGCTTCTGGGAGTTTCCAGGCGGGAAGTGTGAGGTGGGTGAAACTTTAGAAGAATGTCTGCGGCGGGAGTTGTTCGAGGAACTGGGTATTGGGATTGACGTACCGATACCGTTTCAGATTATTCGGCATGAGTATGAGGAGAAAACCGTGGAGCTGCATTTCTTCCGTTGCCAAATCGAGACCGGACAAGCCACAGCCATCGATTGTGCGGAGATTCGATGGGTCTGGCCGCACGAGTTGGGCGATTTTGAGTTTCCCCCAGCGGACCGTCCTATCATCGAAGCCCTACAACGGCAGACCATGGGACAGGTGTCATGAAGGTTGTCCTGGATATTGAGACCATTCAAGCGCCTCGGGAAGAATGGGCGCGTCTGACGGGGAAGCTTCCGTCAAGCAGCGAATCTGTTCCGGCAGGCGAGGGCTATGATTTGTTTGCGGCGGGGGCTGCCGAAGCTCAACGACTCGCTGAGGATGAACAATATGCAAAGTCGGCTTTTGACGGCACGTTCAGTCAGATCGTCTGTATCGGCCTCTTAGAGTTTTCCGATCAGCTTGAACCGCGTGGGGCTGTCGCCTGGTACGGCGGAAATGAGCGGGAGTTGCTGCGGCAATTCTGGAGCCGTTTGGCTCAGAACCGCCCGTCGCTTTTCATCACCCATAACGGTCTGGGCTTCGACATCCCGTTCATGAAGAAGCGATCGATCATTCACCAAGTCAAACCGAGTCTGGAGATCAACCTTGCCAAGTTCCGCACAGAACCGGTCTACGACACCATGGCGATCTGGAGCAATTGGGATACGCGTGGGTGGGTGAAACTCGATGTGCTTGCGCGAGCGCTGAACGTTGAAACGAAATCCGGCAGTGGGGCTCAGGTGGCTGAGATGTGGGGGAGGGGACAGGGGCAAGAGTTGGCTCGGTACTGCCTACAAGATACCTATGTGACGTATGCCTGTTATTGCCGGATGAATTTTCGACAGCCTCTGTCCAGTGAAGTGGTCTTGCTCCAGCCGGAGTTGCTGAGTGTCGATTGAGAACGGCTAGCGAACTCTCGTCGCGTGCGCCAGTTTCTTCTTCGGTACCGGTTTGCCAGATACCTTGGTCAACCTGAGCGCGGTAATTTCTTCATCACGGTCCCGTAGTTCCCGCTTCATCCATTGGGACTCCTTGCGAAGCATCGCGATCTCGGAGTCCTTCTTGGCGAGCGCCTCTTTTGCCACCTTCAAGTCAGTGAGTTTCTGGGCCAAGAATTCGTCTTGTGCGACTTCCTGCCCGACACTCGCAGAGGCCGCCTGCGCTTTCGTCTGTGCAGACACCACCAAGGGCGCAATTGAAGTGATCGACGGAGCTTTTGCGATCGGCAGAGGGTCGGGCATCGGCGCCTTGGCGAGTGCATGATAGTCGATGATCATCGTCATAGCACCGAGCGCATCGCCGGCGATATAAGGCGGAGCCGGTTCGGTGTGCGCCACCGACTCAGGTATAAAACCCGTCGGCGCAGCGCCCTCTTCAATGGTCACGTAGATGGATCCCTTCCGCACATAAATACTGCCCGTGATGGGTTCAGAGCCTGACCCTGCCGATGAGGATAGGCGGAACCCAACAAGCTGTTCAGGTTTCGCTTTAGATAAGCCTTGTGCGAGCAGGGGGGAGAGAAACTCTGCATCCTCATCGTTGAAAATTCTCATCGGCTTGCTGCCACCAGCGGGCATTCTCGAAGATCCGCTCATGTCGTCATTGCGATATAACCCTTTCACGACCTTTGTCATGGTCAGTTGGTCGATGACAGCCGGATGGCCGGCTTCAAACGACCAATTGGACACTTCTTCTAAGTAGACGGTGCCTTTCGTATTGTGACTGAGTGTGGTTTCTGTTCCACCGGCGCATCCGCTGATGATAAGGGCACAGGCGGCGATTCCAACTACGCTCTGCATAAGCGGGCGTTGCGCATTCATGAGTGGGAAGTAGCTCTTCATCTCGACATTCCTTTTTCCAGGACAGGCGTATAGGCGATCATCCGTGGCGAGGCGCCTTGTCGGCGTGCCAGAGGGATTACCAGATTCCCAGGCCCATCAGTGCCATGCTCAGTGCAATCCATCCGAAGATTCCCAACGCAATGAGGGTTTCTAGACTTATGGAGGCAGCGGCTTTTTCTTGTACGCGGGACTCTTGCTTCTCGATCATGACTGTCTCCAAGAGTAAAAATGTGCGGGTACGTAGTTGCGATCCATTTGGATAGCAAGGACTATGCCTTTGGAGAGATGGAGCAACTCCGCGATGTACAAAAGCAAAATCTAGAAGAGGAGAGGAATGATTACCCGCTAGGTGTGGATGACATTGAGCAGGAAGTGGCTGAGCCTATGTCCATGATAATGTTGTGATTAGTCGAAGGATTCACCGGGTTATTTTTTTGAACGTCGCGTGGAAATCACCTGTTCTGCGATGGATGATTATACGTATGGTGCCCTCACAGGATTTCTTGAGTGCTGTGAGGAGGAAGGGGAGTTCACAAACAGAAGTTGTGCGCAGATGTTCGTTTTGGAGCGTCTTCTACAGAAATGTCCATGGAGAAGTCGGATGGGCTCCAACAAGTTACTTCAGCAGCGGACCTTCTGCATACAAGGTTGTGGAGGATGCATCGTAGATGGCAAGGGAAACCATGTCTCCCGGTCGAGAGGATATCGTACGTTTGTCCCAGATGACGGTGATATTGCCATCCGATTTTCCCATACCTTGCGCCGCGGATCGCTTCGCGTCCCCTTCGACCAGGACGGGAGTGATCGTCTTCAGATACTCCCGGTTGCGCTCGTAGGAGATGTTTCGTTGGAGGTCGAAGAGTCGCGTGACTCGTTCGGTCTTCACGGGTTCGGACACATCGTCCGGAAACTTCCGTGCCGCAATGGTGTGCTTTCGCTCAGAGTATTTAAAGATAAACGCTGAGTGAAACCGTATTTCCTCAACAAGCCGGTAGGTCTCGGCAAAATCCGCATCGCTCTCCCCACAGAACCCACCAATAATATCGGTGCTGAGCACGATGTCAGACCGCATGGCGCGGATACGCTCGACCAAGGCACGATACTCTTTGTTGGTGTAAGTGCGATTCATCAAGCCCAGGATGCGGTCGCTGCTGGATTGAAGCGGCAAATGAATCTGCTTGCAAATATTGGGATGTGCCACCACGGCTTCGAGCAACGAGAGTGGAAAGTCTTTGGGATGAGGGGAGGTGAACCGCACACGTTGGATGCCTGGTACATCTGCGACAGCCGTGATCAATCGTGCAAAATCCCAGTCGCCGAACCGGTAGGAGTTGACGTTTTGCCCTAGGAGTGTGATCTGCTTGAAGCCTTGCTCAGCGATCCGCTGGGCTTCCTGAACGATCCCCTCTGGGTCGCGAGAACGTTCACGACCTCGCGTGTAGGGAACCACACAGAAACTGCAAAAGTTGTCACAGCCCCGCATGACGGCGATCCACGCATTCACCCCGTCGGCTCGGTCCGGTACCACATCGTGATAGGTCTCATATTCCGACAGGTCGACCGCAAGGCCCTTCTGATCCAGCCCCTCTTCTTGAGAGAGCATCGCGTTGCGGATCAACATCGGTAGCTGGCGATAGGCATCGGGGCCTGCGAGCACATCGACCAGTGGTTGAATATCCGTCAGCTCCTCTTTCAGATTTTGCGCCATACAGCCGAGGACACCGACGACCAACGGGCGCTGTTGCTTGAGCTTCTTCAGTTCAGATAAGTGTTTGTAGACCTTATTGTGAGCATTCTCCCGAATCGCGCAGGTGTTCATCAGAATGACATCTGCGCGCTCGCGCTCGTCGGTAAAGACAAAGCCATCCTGTTTCATCAGCGAGCGAACGAGCTCCGAGTCGTACTCGTTCATCTGGCAGCCAAAGGTTTCAAGATGTACCTGAGCCGGTGTAGATCGAGTCGTCATAGAACAGGCACTCCTTGCATGGACTGACGGCCTTCTGTCAGCTGACCCACCGCCCAACGATCCGATGCTCCGATTACCCGAACTTCCCTCAGATCATTGGTGAGGTCGATGTTCGATGACACGCCCACTTTCAAAAAGTTTTCTGTCACCCCTAACCGGAAACCATCCTGTACTCCTGACTCAAAGAGAACAGGTACGGTAGAGCCGATATACCGTTCCGCAAAAGCCAGGCGTTTCAGGCGGGACAGTTCAGCGAGTACCTTTGCACGCTGCCGAGCGACTGCGATCGGCACCTGATCGGCCAACTTCGTTGCAGCAGTGCCGGGCCTTGGTGAATAGGTAAAGACATGGAAGTACGAGAAGGGCAGTTCCTGCGCGATGCGCAGGGTGTGCTCGAATGCGTCATCGGTTTCGCCGGGAAACCCCACCATCAGATCAGTTCCTAACCCAAGGTGAGGAATGGCCGTCACCGCCCGCTGGATCAGACGGACATACTCTTCCACGTTGTACGGACGATTCATGGCCGACAAGGTGGTGTCGTCACCGCTCTGAAGGGGGATATGGAGATAGGGGCAGAGCTTCGATGAAGATGCCATCCGATTGAGGAGGGCGTCCGTGATCGTTGTCGGCTCGATAGAGGAAATCCTGATTCGATCAAGTCCTTCGACCTTTTCCAATTGCGCGATCAACCCGACTAGATCGAGATCGCCCTGGCGATACTGCCCAACGTTGACACCGGTCAGCACAATTTCCCTGTAGCCTCCTGCTGCAAGTATGCTGGCTTCTTGGATCACATCATCCAGGAGGCGACTCCGTTCATGCCCGCGCGCGAAGGGGATGAGACAGAAGCTGCACATCACATTGCAACCGTCCTGGATCTTGAGCAGTGCTCTGGTAGAGTCCGGTTCGCCATACTCCGGCAGAGTGAAATCTTCCCGGTCGATGGTGCGAGTATGGAGCACTTCCGGATCCGGCTGCTTTTTTAGCGCATCGGGGGCTGGAAGAAATGAGGGTAAGTCCCATTTGAATTGATTGCCGACGATCAGATCGATTCCGGGAATGGTGCGCAGCTCGTGAGCGCCGGTCTGGGCGTAACAGCCGGTTACTGCCACAAAGGCATCGGGGGAATGTTTCAACGTCTTGCGGATGACGTATCGACACGTACGTTCCGCCTCCTCTGTCACGGAGCACGTATTCACGACGAATAAGTCAGTCGGGCTACCGAATTCAACGACATGGTAGCCATCACGCCGCAAGCGAGCTTCGAGTACCGCTGTCTCTGCTTGGTTCAGTCGGCAGCCGAGTGTATGGAGCGAGGCACGTTTCATCATAGTCGGCCATTATAGGGAGATCCTCGCGACAGGAGCAAGGATCTCCCACGAGTTCTCCGCCCGCCTACGCAGAAAGCCACGGCTGTAAAAGCCGTGGGGCTCCATGTGAATAGCTCAAACTCGATCTGACGCTCGGTGTCGGATTGGGTCGAGAGTTTGGTTTTTTAAAAAAAGCACGTTTACCGTCCACGATGGCCGCTATCGGCCAATTTGCGACAGTCGTTAGCCTATTTTCACTGCCAGAAAGCTGCGGTTCAGCTGACCTAACGAATAGAAAATTTTTGAAACGCCACAGGTAGTTCAATGTTTGAGTAATTGGTTAGGTGCGTGTGTTTCCGTGAACTCACGATACGTCGCTGCTAGCGGCACGGCAAAGAGGGCGAGGAGCATGAAGTTCAGCGCGGCATTCTGCCAGGCGCCGGTCCACAGCGAAAACGCAGTGTCTGGGATGAACCAGGCGACCACCGAGACTGCAACGATGTTCGAGCCCTCTCACGGTTGCCATACGCCCTGTGCTCTTCTCTCTACCCCCTTCGCTCACACAAGACTCCCGTATCGTCTCTGGAGTGATGGATACGCCTCCAACTTTGCAGTAGACTTGCCCACATCAGGTTATTGAGATTGCTTTGCTCAGTTGCCGGGCTGGCCGCAGCTGACCTAACCGTGAGGCGTTGCTATGCCGCACTTCGAACAGCACAGAATACGCCGCATTGGATGGCTTCGTGCGGCTGTGCTTGGCACCAATGACGGTATTGTTTCCACGGCGAGTCTTGTCTTAGGCGTCACAGCAGCAGGGGGGAATTCAAAGAGTATTATGATCGCGGGCGTGGCCGGTCTTGTGGCTGGTGCGATGGCGATGGCGGCTGGCGAGTATGTGTCGGTGAGTTCGCAAGCCGACACCGAGCGCGCCGATCTCGATCGGGAGCGTAAGGAGTTGGCTACTGACCCCACGCAAGAGCACAGGGAAATGACCGCGATCTACGTTGGGCGTGGGCTCGATGCAGGACTCGCCTCCAACGTCGCAGCTCAGCTGATGGCGCATGATGCACTCGGTGCACATGGGCGTGACGAGCTGGGTATATCCGATACATTGACCGCACGACCTGTTCAAGCCGCATTGGTGTCGGCCGTCACGTTTTCAGTTGGCGCGGTCCTCCCTCTCCTGGTTATCCTGTTGGTGCCGGTATCTGCGCTCATGTGGGCTGTTTCCGGGAGCTCGCTTGTGTTTCTCGCACTATTAGGCTCTCTGGCGGCGCGCGTCGGCGGCGCGTCTGTGATCATCGCAGCCGCGCGGGTGACCTTTTGGGGTGCCTTAGCCATGGCCTTGACCGCTGGGGTTGGGGCTTTGTTTGGAGTCACTGTCTGACCTCTACCACCCCTGATCAAAGGAGCATACGGCACCAGGACCCATTGCGCGGCACGTGGCGGAAATCTGGTTCATCTGGTTGGTTTGGTCTGTCTCGTGCGTGTGGTTCGACGAACGAGCGAGACCGACAGAGCCGCAGATAAGATAGCGCGCCCCTGAATCGCCCCCTCTCATCCACACAAGGCTTCCACAAGACCGCTGTCGTTGTTCGATCACGACGAAGGCATGGGCCAGGCCGACTCTTAGAAAGATTGAACCTACGCTCCTACCTTTTGATCGCCAACAGTTCGACCTGCCACTTCATGCACGCTTCCAGCCACCAGATGCTGGACCAAGTTATAAAAGATGATTGGGACCATGACTCGTGGGTACGAGCCAAGCACAAGAGAGGCCAGGACCAGCCCAGTCCCGTTATTATTCATTCCCAGTCCGTACATGAGCGAGACACGGTCAGCCTGGTCTACGTTAAACAGACGGCTTAGCCCATACCCGGAGGCAAAGGCCGTGACGCAGAGGCCCGTGGTGATGCCCAACGTCACCGCCAAAAAGTCGAAATCGCGGTCCGCCACCGCCTGGGGAAGCGAGACCGATCCATTCGAGTAGTTCAGTAGCAATAATACGATGGAATTGATGAGTTTGATGAACGGCATGACGGCCGTGAGCCGGGCTTCAGGCACTGCGAATCGTACAGCAAGGCCCAGCACGGATGGCAATACGATCCAGAGCCCCAAGAACGCTCCCGATCCGTAGGCGGCGAGGTCCTGCAGCACCGCCTCATACTCCTCTGACGCCATCTCCCCGAATACCTGCAGCGCCACAGGCGTGATGAGAGGGCTCAGAACGGTTGAGGAGAGGACCAATCCTAAGCTCAGCGCCAAATTTCCATTGGAGTTCTGCGCCCACGCCGTAGACGCGCCGGCAATCGGCATGGCGGCGACCAACGCAAGGCCGACGAGGATATGCTGCGCTTCATCCGGTTCATACCACAGTCGCATGACGAGGGTGACACCGAAAATATAGATCATGGGGATGACCAGATTGGCTGCGAGTCCGGCCAACATCACTCTGCTTTTTTGCAAGAGGGATTGTAAGTGAGACGTCTTCACGCCCAATCCAGCGTTAAACATGAGCGTGGCGAGGAGGAGCAGGAGCAACGAAACGTGGATCTTTGTCTGGAAGATGTGAACGTCGCCTAAGTTCACGTTCCTGATCCATAACCCAGCCGCCGGAAAGACGGCGGCAATGGCATAGGCGCTGATCAAGAACCAGAGCAAATGATGGTGGATGAATTGTGACAGCGCGAGGAGCGTGGGTTTGCGGTTCTCCATCATGACTCGATCGTGCACTCACACAGAATACGCGAACGGCATTGGGAAATCGAGGCGCGAATAATTTGAATATTTGGCTGAACGTTGAGGCAGAAAGGATGTAGGCATGACTCAGCATGACACAACGACGGAGAATGGCCCTTTGCTAATGGAATGGACCCAGCCTTCTTCCCACATGAGCTTCACACGAGGCAAGACGGGTGTTGTTGAGCGCGCAAGTCACACTCATCGTCAAGCAGAAGGGAGGGACGTTTTGCACATCACAACAGTGAGGATTGATTTGGCAAAGAGCGTGTTCCTGTTACACAAGATGGATGTGCGAGGGCACGCGGTGTTCAGCAAGTAATCGATCGCAGATGTACTATCCGGTCTCGATGGAAGTGTCGCGTTGATTTTGATAGCGTCATCTGGTTGGAGCACCTGATAGCAGTCGGTCGTTCAATTCGGCTCAGGGTCGGAATCTACCGGTTGCTTCTGACGCATCTGTCCGATCAAGTCTAAATTTCTTCACGTCACGTCGCTCGCTGACCTGGGTTGAAGGCCTTGGAAGACCATGGTACAGTTCGTCGGCCTGCCCACCCCATAGATGAGATACTCTTGTGACACTGTCGCAGTTGGGGGCTTCCATCTTCTTGGTTTTGCTTCTTCTCCTCCCTGTATCCGGCGGGTGGACAAAGGAGATTCTTCCGTTCGAACCTGACCTCGCAACGAGAATTGATGAGCTCTACGATCACGAGGCGCGGTTGTTCTTAATGTTGTATTCACTCAAAGGCAATGGCCAAGTCGACTACGTGACGGGCCGTGTAGTCGAGGACTACTCACGAAGCAGCTACGGCAATCCTGTCTATCGAACGGAAGCCTATCCCTTGTTCTACTGGTGGAACCACACCATGTATAACGATCCGGAGCAGGATGGCGTGAACGGCAACGAACGGGTCTACCAAGAACACATCGAGTTCGATATTTCACGCTATAAGCCCTGTACCTTTAATGGACAACCCTGCTGAGACTCGATGCGCATACGCGGGGTGGTTTTGAAGCCTCTTAGACCTGCCCCTCCTTCCCTTCTCGATCGATCAGATTTCGAGAATGTCTGAGCCGCCCCTCTATTCCGATGATATGCTGCTCCCTCATGAGTACTAAAGCGCCACGATGAAAACAGGCTCGCTCATTCAGATCCTTGCTAACCGGCGGATCGCCATCATGTTGCCCCTGGGGTTTGCCTCCGGGTTGCCATTAGCCCTCACCTCCGGGACGTTACAGGCCTGGCTGACGGTTGCAGGGCTCGATTTGAAGACTATCGGCATCTTTACGCTTGTGGGCCTCCCATACACATTGAAATTCTTGTGGGCCCCATTGATGGATCGGCTGGTTCCCCCCTGGCTGGGGCGGCGACGCGGATGGATGCTGGTGACCCAGATGAGCGTTGCGCTCGGCTTGGTGGCCATGGCCATGATCGGGCCAGGCCAGCGCCCTGAAATACTTGGGATACTAGCCCTCGTGGTGGCCTTTCTCTCGGCCTCACTCGACATCGTATTCGATGCCTATCGGACCGATGTGCTTTTACGTCCTGAACGGGGATTCGGCGTAGCGGTGTGGGTGAATGGCTATCGCTGTGCGCTGCTGCTTGCAAGTGCCGGCGCTCTCCTGTTGGCCGATCATATCGGGTGGCAATATACCTATTTGCTGCTTGCCGGACTCATGGGGGCAGGAGTCGTCACGATTCTTGTCAGTCCGGAACCGGCAGAGCCAAGTGAGACACCGGCGAGTCTGGCCGAAGCGATTGGAGGACCGCTGAAAGAATTTTTTACCCGTCCAGGGGTGGTCGGGCTTCTTGCCCTGATTGTTCTGTATAAGCTTGGAGACGCAGTCGCGGCTTCGCTTCAAACGGCATTTCTTATTGGAGGGATGGGTTTCTCCGTCAGCGAGGTTGGATATGTGAAGGGCCTCGGAATCGGAGCGACACTTATCGGTGCATTGGCCGGGGGTGTCGCGATGGCCAAACTCGGAATGGTTCGATCACTACTGCTCTTTGGTCTGCTCCAAGCGGTCTCGAACTTGGGATTTATGTGGCTTGCCTGGATGGGTAAGAGCTACATGGCCCTCACGACATCGATTCTTGTCGAAAATGTGACGGGCGGTATGGGAACCGTCGCATTTGTCGCACTCATTATGTCGCTGTGCGATCATCGCTATACGGCGACCCAGTTTGCGTTGCTTTCTTCTCTGGAAGCGCTCGGGCGAGTGTTTTCCGGCCGTCCGTCGGCGGAGTTGGTTGAAATGGTTGGTTGGGCGCAGTTTTTCTTCTGGTCGTTTCTGGTCGCGTTACCAGGGATCTGGTTAGTATGGGCTCTCAGAGCCCAGTTGCATCGAGAAGTCGGTCGTGATGCGCAGGCCGCAGCCGGTTCAGCCGACCTTTGACGGCCCCATTCGTCGCTGAAGAAACAGGACGAACAGCATTAATGTTGGAAGGGGGGCTAGGACGAAGGGGACAAGCCACACCCAGAAATTCTTTCCGCGCATACGGGCTTGATCAATCATCCAGACAAACACCCATACAATCAAGCCGACAAAATTGAGGGTCATCCAGCCGGTTGCATAGTTCGTGAGGTCGCTAGTGTTGTCTAGTGCGGTCTTAAAGAAAAAGATCCCTAACATGACGATGAAAAACCCTAATAAGGCTCCGACAAGGCGTTTGCTCCAAACAAACATATTGATCCTCCAGATACACACAATGAGAGCAGCATGATGGCTGCCACACACCTCAAGGGCCTAGCCCGCATGATTCATGACGCGGCTGCTGCAAGCGTGGATACGCGGCTGTGGCGGGCAGTCTCGCCGTTCAGCCCTTCGACATACAGCACGAGTATGCTTCAGGCCTTTACGGCTCCGAGTGCCCGTCTCGCGTCGCGTCTGCACGCGTTCGCAACGAACCCTCATGAATCATGCGGGCTAGGCTAGTCATCCGGCTGTTGTTTGTCAAAGGGGAGCCACGGTCTCCGTTTCCATCGAATCTGTTGCGCCATCGGTTCAGCAACAAGTAAAACCCAGTATGAGTCTTCTACGTTTAAGCGTCATTGTGGCGGTATTGGCGGTGAGTGTCGTGCTGGCACTGATGAACCCTACCATGGATCAATATCTTAGTTTCGTGCAAGCCGAACTCACCAAGGCCTTGGATCGGATGGATCAGTCCACGCCAGAACGGGAGGGAACGGTGGTCAGGAATATCTTTCGCAGGCATAGTCAGGAGTTGCTCGATAGCATGGTACGTCCTCACACCACGCGCAAAAATTGGGGAATTTTCAGCCGGTTTGACACTACGGTGTTGGGTACGCGAGTGGTAGTGATCGGCATTGGCAACCAGTTCGTTCCCATTGAGGGAGTGGATGAAGCAATTGTGACCCTTGGCCGCCGTGTGTTCTAGTTTTTTTATGCGTTGGTATCCCGTGAATGATAATTAGGGGCCTGTTTTTGGTCGAAATTCTGTGAATAAGTCGGTCGAAATTCTCCAAAGTCGGTGTTTTCTCACCACTTGTTGTTATCCACAGAAACTCCTCCGTTTCCCCAGGCACACCACTACATTTGGTGTTGACAATTTCTGATGATCGCTATATATAGATAATCCGTGCTTAACTTGCCATAATACCCACCAAAAGTAGGGGGTCGAAAACACTTAGTATATCGACTGAAAGTGAAGATGCAGACAGGCTATTTTAATTTGGGATCGAAAGCAGTTCCATCCTATATGCAGACTGGGGGGAAATCGTGAGAATAGAACGCCGATTTACACATCGCGGACAAAGTCCCTATCAAGACCTGCCGTTCGTGAAACGTTCGTCGGAAATTCGTAATCCAGACGGATCAACCGTGTTTAAGTTGGAACACATCGACATTCCAGAGCCCTGGTCTCAGCTCGCGATCGATATTCTCGCCCAGAAATATTTCAGGAAAGCCGGCGTGCCGCAGTACGATGAGCAGGGAAACCCGATCATCGGGTCTGACGGTAAGCCGCAGTTGGGGGGAGAGCGTGACTCTCGACAAGTGTTTGAGCGTCTCGCCGGTTGTTGGACCTCCTGGGGAAAGGATTTCGGCTATTTCAAAACTCCGGAAGATTCCGATGCGTTCCATGATGAGCTCTGTTACATGCTCGGGCATCAGATGGCCGCGCCCAATTCTCCCCAGTGGTTTAATACAGGGCTTCATTATGCCTATGGGCTTTCAGGGCCTGCACAAGGGCATTTTTATGTCGACCCCAAAACCCATGAAGTCGTCAAAGCCACCAACGCGTTTGAGCATCCGCAACCACATGCGTGCTTCATTCAATCCGTTGATGATGACTTGGTCAGCGAAGGCGGCATCATGGATCTCTGGGTGCGGGAGGCGCGCCTGTTCAAATATGGATCGGGGACCGGCACCAACTTTTCCAAGCTTCGTGGCGATGCCGAACCGTTGTCCGGTGGCGGACGTTCGTCTGGATTGATGTCGTTCCTTCGCATCGGCGATCGCGCGGCTGGCGCGATTAAGTCCGGTGGGACGACCAGACGGGCCGCCAAAATGGTCTGTCTCGATTTGGATCATCCCGACATTGAAGAGTTTATCAACTGGAAGGTAGTGGAAGAGCAAAAAGTCGCCGCCATGGTGACCGGTTCAAAAGTCTGCGCCCAGCGCCTGAACGCTGTTCTCAAGGCCTGCCATGTCGTCGATACATCAGGTCAGATGAAAATCGAGGTCGATACCAAGCAGAATCCGATCCTCAGGGAGGCCATGGCCGCCGCCCGGCGGGATGCGGTTCCAGAGGCCTACATCCAACGGATGTTCTCCTATGCGCAGCAAGGGTTCACACATTTTGTGTTTCACGAGTACGACACGAACTGGGACGGTAAGGCCTATCAAACGGTGTCCGGCCAGAACTCAAACAATAGCGTACGCATTCCCAATGATTTCTTTGCGGTGCTGGAGGCGGATGGCGATTGGCAACTCAAGCGACGGATCGACGGTAAAGTCTCCAAGACCATTAAGGCGCGGGATCTCTGGGATCAGATTGCGTGGGCTGCCTGGATTTGCGCGGACCCCGGCACGCAATACGACACCACCATCAACGAATGGCATACCTGTCCGGAAGACGGCCGTATCAATGCCTCTAATCCTTGTTCCGAATACATGTTTCTCGACGATACGGCGTGCAATTTGGCATCGCTCAACCTCGCCAGATTTTTCTCGACCGACGGCCAATTCGAGCTGGAGAATTTCCGCCACGCCGTGCACCTTTGGACGATCGTACTGGAGATCAGCGTCCTCATGGCGTCGTTTCCCAGCCGTTCTATTGCCGAGAAGAGTTTCGAATTCCGAACGCTGGGGCTCGGCTATGCCAACTTAGGCACTGTGCTGATGCGGCAAGGCATTCCCTACGACTCTCCCAAAGCACTGGCCATCTGCGGTGCGCTGACCTCCATTATGACCGGCGAGTCCTACAGCACCTCAGCGGAAATGGCCGCAGAACTGTCGCCTTTCCCGGGCTATGCCAAAAACCGCGAGGCCATGTTGCGTGTCATCCGTAATCATCGGCGAGCCTCGTACAATGCTGCTCCGGAAGAATATGAAGGTTTGACGATGACACCGATAGGAATCCAGCCGGAGCATTGCCCTCCCGCACTGCTTGTGGCGGCGCGTCGTGCATGGGACCGTGCGCTTGAATTGGGGACGGCCTACGGGTACCGCAATGCGCAGGTCACGGTGATTGCTCCTACGGGCACGATCGGACTTGTGATGGATTGCGATACCACAGGCATCGAACCGGATTTCGCGTTGGTCAAATTCAAGAAACTGGCCGGCGGAGGCTATTTCAAGATCATCAATCAAAGTATACCCGCGGCACTCAACACCTTGGGATATACCGAGTCTCAGATTCAGGACATCGTGAACTATTGCGTTGGCCGGCAGACCTTGCAGACCGCACCATTCATTAACCATGAGGCCCTACGGCGGAAGGGGTTCGACGATGCGGCCCTTGCACGAATGGAAGGCGGTCTGGCTCAGGCCTTCGAGATTCAGTTTACGTTCAACAAATATGTGTTGGGTGAGAATTTTTGCCGTGAGAAGTTGGGGTTGACCGATACGCAATTGAACGAATCCAATTTCAACATGCTGAAAGCGCTGGGATTCACACAAGAAGAAGTCGCTGCCGCCAATGATTATTGTTGCGGTACCATGACGGTGGAGGGGGCTCCGTATCTCAAAACTGAGCATCTTCCGAACTTCGATTGTGCCAACCGTTGTGGCCGGATTGGCCAGCGGTATATTGCCGTCAATGCGCACATCCGCATGATGGCAGCGGCGCAACCATTCATTAGCGGCGCGATCAGTAAGACCATTAACATGCCGGCCGATGCAACGCTTGAAGACGTCAAATCATCCTACCTTTTTGCCTGGAAGAGTATGGTGAAGGCTGTCGCTCTGTATCGAGACGGCTCGAAGCTGAGCCAGCCGTTATCAGCCTCAACGGACAGTGGTAAGACCATCGAGGCCTCGTCTGACATCCTGTCGATTGCGGAAAAAGTTACAGAACGAGTGTTGGTCCGGTACTTAGCGAAACGACGACCGCTCCCAGCCAGACGTAATGGATACACGCAGAAAGCCGTCGTCGGGGGGCACAAGCTCTATCTACGGACGGGTGAGTATGAGGACGGGACATGTGGCGAAATATTCCTCGATATGCACAAAGAAGGGGCGGCATTTCGCAGCCTCATGAACTGTTTTGCCATTGCAATTTCACTGGGGCTCCAACATGGCGTCCCGCTGGAGGAGTTCGTCGAGGCCTTCGTGTTTACCCGGTTTGAGCCGAACGGGCCGGTCAAATTAAACGACCGTATCAAGATGTCCACGTCTATCATCGATTATATCTTCCGAGAGCTTGCCGTGACCTATCTTGATCGTTATGATTTGGCGCAGGTCCAGGAAGAGGATCTTCGAATGGACTCTGTTAAGATGGACGAGCAAGATCCTGAATGTGTTGAGGAGGAAGCCACTCCAGAAACGCTGGCATCAGCGTCAATCAGTACTGAGATGTTTCCTGCACGACGAGGTGCGATCCCGCGTCATAAAGCGAATGGCCATGGAAACGGAAATGGGAACGTCGCTCATACCGTCGAATTGAAGCGTGAAACGTTGACGTTAACAGCCATTCAAATGGCTCGCCAAAAGGGCTATGAGGGAGACCCCTGCTCCCAATGTAAGCAGTTCACCATGGTGCGGAATGGCACCTGTCTCAAGTGTGAAACCTGCGGCGAGACGAGCGGCTGTTCATAAGAGGGGAGCTCAAGAAGTACGCCTCTTGCGGGCAACAGACTCTCACAGTCTCCAATCAGGTGAACCACCTGGTCTTGCAGCAAGAGGCGAAGCTGGTTCATTCTAAGGTCATCGTTTGCTGTCTAATATCTGCTCAACAATTTGAATGCCGCCTAGGGAGTAGCATCCATGCCCACAACGACACAATTAGTCATTAGCGGAAAGAGTAAACCCGGTGTTTTGGCTCAAGTGGCTCAGGTCCTTGGTGAGGCAAAGGTCAACATCAAGGCCTTTTCTGCGCCAGAAGTCACTGGAACGGGAAAATTGAGGTTGTTGGTTGCAGATCTCGAAGGGGCTCGGGCGGCGCTGAAGGCAGCAAAGATCAAGTGCACAGAGGAAACTGCCTTGCTGTTGAGTCTCGAAAATAAACCGGGCGCGTTGAAAGAAGTCGCGGATCTGTTGACGAAGGCTCGCATCAATATTAAATGTGGCTACTGTACCCCGTCTCGCGAGGGGAAACGCGCGATTGTCGTGCTGACCGTTTCACACACGGCGAAAGCGCTCACAATCTTACGGGATCAATCGCTCGACGAGTTTTAGGCCATGCCTCGCGGACCTCAATCCGGTTGGTCACGCGGTCTGGTCATTCTTGTTGCCTCGATCGTTATTGCAATGCTGGCCGCCTGCAGCGGAGCACCGAAACCTGTCTATTTCCCAGGTTATCCTATCGGGTTCGTCGAGCGCGGGGTTGCATCATGGTATGGCCCTGGATTCCATGGAAACAAGACGGCGAATGGCGAGCGGTACGATATGCACCAGTTGACGGCTGCTCATCGAACTTTACCACTTGGTTCGATTGCAGTGGTTCGATCAATGAGCACTGGTCGGCAGGTCACGGTCCGTATTAACGATCGTGGTCCATTTGCAAGGGGGCGGGTGCTCGATCTTTCGCTCGCCGGAGCCAACGCGCTGGGAATGATTGGAGCTGGAACCGATGAGATAGAATTACGTGTCGTTGGATATCAGGGACGAACGACTGATATGGGGTTTTTGCGAGTGCAAGTTGGCTCGTTCTCTGATCAGCAGAATGCACTGAACCTATTAGAGCGTGTAAAACCGTTCTATTCCGGGGGAAGAATTCAGTTTGTCGACCTACCTGAAGGAAGGCGATATCGAGTACAAATTGGTCAGTTTTCCAGGGAGGCTCAAGCAGAAGACGCCGTCTCCCACCTCGAATCCTCCCTCGGGCTTCAGGCGTTTGTTTTTCGAGACGACGGATAATTCACAGAGGTATTTTTATCGAGTCCACCTTCCTAATTACTTTGTCTTTCCGCGAATATGCAATGAACTATCTGATATTGTAGCGCGTTTGCAGCATATGCTTGCTCGTCGCTCCATCCCTATGGTACATGTATAGTTCAATGGATACAGGTCCTATAGGTCCCTATCAAGTCACTCTGTTCTCCCAAATCTTACAATGCCGGGTCAAGGCAAGAGGGGACAGCCCCTGGCCGATCCCGTATTCCAGGCCGACCGACATAGCCGGTTACCTCTAATACAATGCAATTCATGGATGTGTTAATCCTCTTAGGTCTTATCGTTCTCTCAGCTGTGATATCCACAGCCGAAATCGGTTTCTTTGCGGTCAACTCAACGAAACTGAAGGCGCTTGCACAAACTGGAAATACTCGAGCGAAGTTGGCCCTCCATCTCCGCAGCGACCCCCAAAAGCTCCTCTCGACTATTTTGGTCGGTGATCGTCTCATTGGCGTGGCCACGCCGATGTACGCCACCTTTCTGACTTTGAGTATCTATGGAGGCCAAACATTTTTTGATGAAGCCATTGCCGTTATGGTCGGCCTGCTGACCTTTGTCCTTTTGGTGGCCGTCGATGTCATTCCGAAAACATTGGCCGCCAAGTTTGCGGTTCCGGTCACTCTGAACATGGCCTACCCTGTGTACGTGGTTCAGCTATTCCTCAAACCATTATTGTTCATGATCGTACCGTTGATTTATAAACTGACGGGTGGAAAGGGTTTGACACTTCCCCTCGTGACCGAAGAAGAGTTGAAGATCATGCTCGATGAAGGAGGGAAGACCGGGACCATTGAGTTTGAGAAGGTGAAAATGATCAAGAACGTCTTCCAGCTCAAAGACATCACAGCTGAGGACGCCATGACGCCTCGTCTCTATGTTTTTTCATTGGATGGCAATCTATGCTTGAGAGAGGCTCAGGAACTTCTCTATAACTCGAAATACTCTCGGATCCCGGTGTATGACGGGACGCTCGATAACATTACGGGCATTCTCTACAAGACGAGAGCATTGACCGAACTTGCTAAGGGACAGAGTGAGGGGAAGCTCAAAGATATTGCCTATCCCCCGCTGTTCGTTCCCGCCGGTAAGACGGCGGACGACCTGATGAAGCAGTTTCAACAGGAGAAACGGCATATGGCCGTTGTGGTCAACGAGTTTGGTGGCGTGATGGGGATTGTCACCCTTGAAGATCTTCTCGAAGAAGTGGTCGGGGAGATCATGGATGAAACCGATATTACGGAAGAACTGATCAAACGGTTAGGGAAGAACCAAATTCTTGTCCATGGTAGAACCGAAGTGCGCAAGGTCAACGATTTTCTGAAAGTCGACCTCGGCGATGATGCGGTGACGATCGGAGGCCTCATTCAACAAGAGCTTGGTCGAATTCCAAAAGTTGGAGAAGAAGTGCGAATTGCCAACTGCCGAATCGTGATCCATGAAGCCGAGCCACGCTCCATCCGCAGTGTCCAAATCTTTCGCGAAGAGAAGTCGCCGGCTCCAGTAGAAGTTCCGAACCTCGATCTCGTCAGCTAAGTCGATTTTCACTTCTCCCAATCAGAGAAGCAAATTCCTGCTCTGTCAGAATCGTTACCCCCAACGTACGGGCTTGCTCCAGTTTCGAGCCTGGATCTCGTCCTGCGACCACATAGGATGTCTTTTTACTCACGCTTGAGGACACACGCCCGCCCATTGTCTCCACCGCCTGCTGGGCGTCGTCTCGTGAGAAATAATCCAGTCCACCGGTAAACACGAATGTCTTCCCTGCAAGTGGAGATTTTTTTTGGTCACCAGCCGCAAGGCCAGGGGCAACTCGTACGCCCGATTTCTGGAGCTGTATGATGGCGTCCCGGTTGCGTGGCTCAGCCCAATAGACAGCCAGGCATTCTGAAATCTCAGGACCGATCTCCCGAATGTGCTGAAACCGTTCCCGATCCGCCGACATGATTTCCTCGAGAGAGGCGAATTCACGAGCCAGGATTTTGGCGATGTGTTGTCCAACTTGCCGGATCCCCAGTCCCATCAGAAACCGATCCAGGGGAGGGGTTGTACTGGCTGCGATCGATTCCAAGAGGAGAGTGGCGGATCGATCGGCAAATCCATCAAGTGTGACGAGATCATCTTTAGTTAGGCGGTAGAGGTCGCCGAGTGATCGTACCAGTTCTTGATCGACCAATTGCGCCACGGTCTTCTTTCCTAGGCCGTCGATGTTCAGTGCGTGCTTGGACGCAAAATGCTCGATAGCCCCCTTTAATTGAGCGCCACAGATCAACTGGCCTGTGCAGTAGAAGTACGCGCCTTCGCGACCAACGGTCGATCCACACACTGGGCAATGATCCGGCATGCGAAAAGGGGCGCTGCGTTGCTCACCGGAGACGGGGACCCGCTCGGCAATCGCGGGAATGACATCGCCGGCCCGTTCCACCTTGACGGTATCGCCCATCCGAATGTCTTTGCGTGCCACTTCATCGGCATTATGCAGGGTCGCCCGGCTGATGGTGACGCCACCGACTTCCACCGGCTTCAAGAGTGCGACTGGGGTGAGGGTTCCGGTTCTTCCGACAGAGACGACGATATCCTGCACAACGGTGATTTCCTTGCGCGGCGTAAATTTGTAGGCGATAGCCCATCGCGGACTGCGAGACTTCATCCCAAGGCGACTCTGCCAGTCTCGGCGATTGACCTTCACTACGACACCGTCGATTTCATAGGGCAACGTATCCCGTATCGACTCCGTTTCGAGATGAAACGCCATCACGCCTTCGATTGACGGACAGAGGCGTCGATGTGTCGGCACAGGAAGGCCCCATTGAGCCAATATTTCCAACTCCTCCCAATGGGTTGGTGGAACAGGTAGGGCTACGGCCATGATTTCATAGCAGGTCACGACCAATGGACGGGTCGCGGTAATGGTGGAGTCCAGCTGCCGGAGTGAACCAGAGGCTGCATTGCGCGGATTGGCGAAGGCATCGCCGCCCCGTTCTGTGATTCGGCGATTCAATGTTTGGAAATCGTCGAGGCGCATATACACTTCTCCCCGCACGACAAGATGATCGGGGAAGCCGGATTGAGACTGTAACTGCAGTGGCAATGAACGGATCGTGCGAAGATTGACCGTCACATCCTCTCCAGTCGTTCCATCGCCTCTCGTCGCACCACGAGTAAAGATCCCATGGTCGTACACCAGTTCGATCGAGAGCCCATCGAACTTTGGTTCGATGCTGTATTCGACGGACATGGTTTCCAGCTCACGTTTCATCCGTTGATCGAATGTCAGGACCTCATTCTGTTCTACAATTGAGTCCAGACTGAGCATCGGCTGTTCGTGGGGAACTTTGACCAATTCTTGAAGAGGGGAGGCGCCGACACGTTGAGACGGAGAATCTGGGGTCACCAATTCAGGGTGAGCCTGTTCCAGATCGATCAGTTCACGAAAAAGGCGATCGTACTGAGAGTCGGAAATATCTGGGCGATCCTTGACGTAGTACAGATAGTCGTGGTGTCTGATTTCATCTCTGAGGGTATTCAGTCTGGATAGGATGTCGGCGTGGGCCATAGGACTGGATGGTGACGAACTGAGGAAGCGATGGTCCAGACCGTACCATAGGGCCAGGGAACGGGTCAAACGACGAATACCCCATATTCGCTTTGACTTTCACCGTGATAAACACTATTTTATACGCATAGTTGAGTCGAGTTCGCTTTATACTGCAGCCTATGTCCGCATGTTGCTGCATGAGGAAAAGATTGTCTCCACCGCCAGGGGAGGTATCCATGAAAGGGGAGAACTTCGTGAACAAGTTGATGCCCAGATTCAGCTCTCGAATTGTCACCATTATCTGTGGAGGGGTCTTGCTGAGCGGATGTGTGATGGCAGAGAAATACGATGCGGAAAAGGCGCGTAGCCTGAATTTCCAACGCCTTCTTGCGCAGGAAGAGAAGCGCACCGGTGAGCTTGATAGCGAAGCGAAGCGAAGCAAAAATGAGGTGATGGAGTATGAAGCCAAGAATCGTGAACTCACGGCGCAGGTGCATGCTACTCAGGAACAGATGACGCGTATGCAGGAAGAATCCGAGGCCATGAAGGAATCGGCGTTGCTGGAACGCAAAGCGAAAGCCGATATGAAGCGCCGGCTCACACCGATGCACAAGGCACTGCCGGTTGAACCGATTCCCAACACCGTGGATCCGAACGCGTTTGCGCTCAGGGCGGCTCCTGAGGCTCCGGCTATGCCCAAGCAAGCAGAATCGCTGCAGGGGGGCATGCAATCCCCCACTCTGCATATTGTGAAACCTGGCGAAACGCTTTTTCGCATCAGTCGGCAGCATGGGGTGACGGTAGACAAGGTCAGAAAGTGGAACAAGTTGCCGGATGACATTATCGAGGTAGGGCAAAAGCTGATCGTGGGCCACGAGTAATAGGACGGCCACGTGGCCCCGCCGCAATACTCACTCAGTTTCGACCAATTTCGGCAGTATGCCAAAGAGGGTAATCTCGTTCCGCTCTATCGAGAGATCCTCGCGGATTATGAGACCCCTGTCTCTGCCTTTGCTAAAATCGATCATGGCCCCTCGGCTTATCTCCTGGAGTCCATTGAGGGAGGTGAGAAATGGGCGCGCTATTCCTTTCTTGGCAGCGGTTCCCCGATTGTCGTGTACGAGGATCGGGGAGACCTTCTTGTCGTGCAGGGCACGCGCAAGAAGCGTATTCCGAGCCGTGGGAATCCTCTAGAACGTCTGCGGGAAATGATGGAAAGCTATCGTCCGGTCACCATGCCGGATCTTCCACCATTTGTCGGCGGCGCGGTCGGATATCTGAGCTATGACATGGTGCGCACGTTCGAAGACTTAGCTGCGCGTCAGAAGGATCCGCTCAACCTTCCTGATTTTGCCTTTCTGCTTACCGACACCATGCTGATCTTCGACAATGTCGCCCAGAAGATCAAAGTTGTGGCCACCGCTCATGTGACGGCAAGAGGGGAGCGCGGCATCAAGGCTGTCTATCGATCGGCAACAGAACGGATCGAACGCACGATCAAGAGGCTTAAACGTCCGCTCCGCCGCACGCGGGTGCATCGCCGCCGTAAGCCCGTGGCCTTTACAGCGAATATGAGCAAGGCGGATTTTGAGAAGATGGTCATGCGGACGAAGGAATACATTCGAGCGGGCGATATCGTGCAAGCGGTGCTATCCCAGCGATGGGAGGCCAATGTGCAGGCACCTTCTTTGGAACTCTATCGCGCGTTGCGCGTGGTGAACCCTTCTCCGTATATGTATTACCTGCGTATAGCGGGGGTGGAACTGGTTGGCTCCTCTCCGGAGACACTCGTGCGTTGCGAGGACGGCGTCATTTCCGTCCGTCCCATTGCCGGCACGCGCCGCCGCGGCATCAATCCTGATGAGGATCAGCAGATGGAGCGACGGCTCTTGGCGGATGAAAAGGAACGGGCTGAGCACGTGATGTTGGTCGATCTGGGGCGAAACGATGTCGGGCGTGTGGCCAAACCCGGTTCAGTCACAGTGGATTCGCTCATGCATGTGGAACGATATTCCCATGTCATGCATATCGTATCGAATGTGACAGGACAACTGGATGAGTCGAAGACCTCCTACGACGTGTTGCGGGCTTGTTTTCCCGCCGGCACCGTCTCCGGGGCGCCGAAGATCCGAGCCATGCAGATAATCGATGAGCTTGAGCCCACGAGACGTGGTCCCTATGCGGGTGCGGTGGGCTACTTTAGTTTCTCCGGCAACATGGATATGTGCATTAATATCCGGACGGTCGTTGTGAAAAATCACCAGGCCTTCATTCAAGCCGGAGCCGGCATCGTCGCCGATTCGAATCCTGAACACGAATATGAAGAGACGTGTAATAAGGCGAAGGCCATGATGAAAGCCGTTGAATTGGCCGAGCAGGGACTGGAATGAGCATGTAAGGCGTGAGGCGATCAGCGTCTCACAGGCTTTTCCCCTTACGCTCACACCTCATGGTTTATTATGCTACTGATGATCGACAACTATGATTCCTTCACCTATAACCTCGTGCAGTATTTCGGGGAACTGGGTGAAGACGTTCGGGTATTTCGCAACAATAAAATTACGATTGACCAGATCGAGTCTCTACAACCGAGCCGCATCGTGATTTCTCCGGGGCCCTGCACGCCGATGGAGGCAGGTATATCAGTCGACACCATTCGGCATTTCGGCGGTCGCCTTCCGCTCTTGGGTGTTTGCCTAGGTCATCAGTCTCTCGCTGCGGCGTTTGGGGGCGAAGTCGTTCGAGCTGAACGGTTGATGCATGGCAAAACATCGAAGATCCAGCACGACGGGAGAACAATTTTCCATCAACTGTCCAATCCTTTCGATGCGACACGTTATCATTCTCTGATCGTGAAGCGTGACACGCTGCCTTCCTGTTTTGAAGTCTCCGCTGAAACCGCCGAGGGAGAAATCATGGGACTGCGCCATCGGTCGTTGGGTATCGAAGGAGTGCAGTTTCATCCGGAATCGATCCTCACCACGTTCGGGAAGGACCTCCTCCGTAACTTCCTTAAACTCTAGCAGACCAGGCTGCTCTCAATTCCATGATCAAAGACGCGATTGCTACACTCGCTGACCGCGCTTCTCTCACCGAGCAAGAAGCTGAATCAGTGATGCTCGAGATTATGGACGGCGCAGCGACTCCAGCCCAAATTGCGGCCTACTTGATGGGGCTCCGTCTGAAGGGAGAAACCGTTGAGGAAATCGCCGGCTCCGTGCGGGCGATGCGTGCCAAAGCCGTTCGTATTGCTGTTGGGAATCCCCTGGTCGTCGATACGTGTGGTACCGGAGGGGACGGGGCTCACACGTTCAATATCTCCACAACGACGGCGTTTGTTTTGGCAGGCGCAGGTTTGACCGTGGCAAAGCACGGCAACCGTTCGGTGTCGTCCAAGTCAGGGAGTGCAGACGTTCTCTCGGCCCTCGGGGTAAAGATTGATCTGCCGACTGAACGTGTGGCCGATTGCATCAATGAGGTTGGGATCGGATTCCTCTTTGCTCCGCTCTATCATGGAGCCATGAAACATTGCGCCAGACCAAGGCAGGAAATGGGCATCAGGACCATGTTGAATCTCTTGGGCCCTCTGACCAACCCAGCCGGCGCCACCGTTCAAGTGCTCGGCGTCTACGAGGGGAGATTGACCTCCCTGCTGGGAAATGTGCTCATGCATCTGGGATCGCAACATTGCTTTGTCGTACATGGGATGGATGGACTCGATGAAATTACGCTGACCACTAAGACGCAGATTTCGGAAGCGAAGGGGGGCGTTCTTTCGAACTATCTTCTGGATCCGGCGGAGTTCGGACTTGCTCTAGTCCAAGCCAAACAGCTGACCGGAGGGACGCCGCAAGAGAATGCGGCGATGACACGCGATATTCTCCAAGGGCGCAAAGGACCGAAACGGGACATCGTCTGTTTGAATGCCGCTCCAGCCCTGGTTGCAGGGCGCAAGGCGACCAGTCTTCAAGATGGATTTCTCTTGGCAGGCCAGGCTATTGATTCCGGTGCCGCGGCCGAGAAACTGGCTCGCCTCATCGCATTCACGAATAAAGGATGACTGCATCGTGATTCTCTCTCGAATTTTGGAGCACAAGAAAGCGGAACTTCGGCACAAGCAAAGCCGGGGCTACCTCTCAGAACTGAAGAAGCGGATTCAGGACGCACCTGGTCCACTCGGTTTTGCCGTGACCCTCGAAGCGACGAGAACGGCCGGCAGTCCTTCGCTGATCGCCGAAGTCAAGAAGGCCTCACCCAGTCTTGGCCTCCTCCGCCCCGAATTTGCCGATCGATTTAACTATCTCGAGATTGCGAAGGCCTATCATACCCATGGCGCTTCGGCGTTGTCCGTCTTAACCGACAAGGATTTCTTCCAAGGGAGCCTCGACTACCTTCGCGAGATCAAACAATCGGTGCCCCTGCCTGCGTTGAACAAAGAGTTCATGGTGGAGGAGATCCAGTTTTACGAAGCGCGCGCCTACGGTGCCGATGCCGTCCTCTTGATCGTGGCTGCGCTTGAACGACAACAACTGATCGACTTCTATGCGCTCGCCCGTGGTTTAGGCTTGGATGTGCTGATCGAGACTCATCACGAGCGCGAACTCGATACCGTATTGGAGCGACTCCCGCAGGCTCGGTTGATCGGCATCAACAACCGAGATCTCAAGACCTTCACGACAAATCTGGCCGTGACGCTGCGTTTGGCGAAACGGATTCCGTCTGACAAGCTGATCGTCAGCGAGAGTGGCATCCAGCAGCGCGCCGATGTGGTGCGCTTGGTCGAAGCCGGCATCCATGCCATGCTCGTTGGAGAATCACTCATTCGGGCTGATGACATCGGGAAGAAGATCCGTGAGTTGAGAGGAGCTCCGGCTCCGTCGCACGCCTAACATGTCCTATATAGCCAAAGTCAAAATTTGTGGCATCACCAACGCCGAGGACGCCGCCACGGCAGTCGATGCCGGGGCCGATGCTTTAGGATTCGTGTTCTATCGAAAGAGTCCTCGGTATATCGAGCCCACAGTGGCGCGGCAGATCATTATGAGTCTGCCTCCCTTGGTGACACCAGTCGGTGTGTTCGTCGACGAAGACCAACAAGTGGTTCGGAATCTGATGGACGACTGTGGACTCACCATCGCACAGTTGCACGGAAACGAATCGGCGACCTATTGCAAAGAGTTAGGTCGTACAGTCCTCAAAGCGCTGCGCGTGAAAGATCGGAGCACATTTCTCGCTTTGGCAGAGTTTCGTGGGCGAGCCGGTGTACGAGGGTTTGTGCTGGACGCCTTTTCCGATCAGTCCTATGGAGGCACTGGACAAGTCATCGACTGGCAACTTGCAGCAGAGGTGGCCAAGGCTGCGAGCGTGCTTCTGGCTGGAGGGCTCACCCCGGAGAATATCGAGAAGGCGATCCAGGTTGTTCAACCCTACGGCGTGGATGTGAGCAGTGGTGTCGAGCAAGCGCCTGGTAAGAAAGATCATGAGAAAGTCCGCGCCTTCATTCGCGCGGCGAGGCTGCAATATTCATGAAGGTTCGTTGCGAAAGCGTGCAGACGCAACGCGAGACGGGTACTCGGAGGCGTGAAGTCCTGAGGCATACTCGTGCAGTATGTCGAAGGGCTGAATGGCGAGACTGCCCGTCGCAGCCGCGTATCCGCGCTTACAGCAGAAACTTCATGAATAATCCGGCTAAGGTTGTCTCTCCACCATGACCTGTTTATACTGCACCAGGCCTCAGCAGGCAGAAGGATGATGATGAGTTCAGTTCCCAACAAGCAAGGCCGCTTCGGCGCGTATGGTGGCCGCTATGTCCCTGAAACGCTCATGCCTGCCCTGCTTGAATTGGAGCAGAAATATGCCTTGGCGAAAAAAGACCGGGGCTTCCAGTCTGAGCTCACGTATTATTTAAGGCAGTACGCCGGACGTCCCACCTCGCTCTATTTTGCAGAACGGCTCACGAAGCGGTTGGGTGGAGCGAAAATCTATTTGAAGCGCGAAGACCTCTGTCATACCGGGGCTCATAAAATCAACAATGCGATCGGGCAGGGGTTGCTGGCCCGCCGGATGAAGAAGCCGCGCATCATCGCTGAAACCGGGGCCGGACAACATGGGGTGGCGACGGCGACTGTTGCGGCGCTGTTCGGGCTTCAGTGTGAAGTGTATATGGGGACCGAAGACATGCAGCGCCAAGCGCTGAACGTCTTCCGGATGAGATTACTCGGTTCGACCGTCACGGGGGTCGACGCCGGGAGCCGCACGCTCAAGGATGCCATCAGCGAAGCCATGCGGGATTGGACGACGAACATCCGCTCGACCCACTACATTCTCGGTTCAGTGCTCGGAGCCCATCCCTACCCGATGATGATCCGTGACTTCCAAGCCATCATTGGGCGTGAAGCGCGGCGCCAGATTCTGGCGGCAGAAGGCCGATTGCCGGATTGCCTTATTGCCTGCGTCGGCGGTGGCAGTAACGCGATCGGACTCTTCCATGCGTTTATCCGGGACAAGAAGGTGAAAATGATCGGTGTCGAAGCCGGCGGTCTGGGGGTCGCGAGTGGAAAACATGCCGCCCGTTTTGAAGGAGGAAAGCCGGGCGTCTTGCAAGGCACCATGACCTATCTGCTCCAGGGTGACGATGGACAAGTGAATCTGACACATTCGGTTTCAGCTGGGTTGGATTACGCTGCGGTCGGTCCCGAGCACAGCTATTTGCGGGATCAAGGCCGAGCCGAATACACCTCGGTGACTGACGATGAAGCCATGGCTGCGTTCGATCTACTAGCCAGAGAGGAGGGCATCATGCCGGCCCTCGAAAGTGCCCATGCCATTGCCCATGTGATGAAGGTGGCGCCCACGATGAAGAAGAACCAGCTTCTTGTTGTGAATCTCTCCGGTCGTGGAGATAAGGATGTCCAGCAGATCGCCAACATGCGAGGGATCACGTTGTGACATCGAAGCTCGACCATACCTTTACACAACTTCGGCAGCGAGGCGAGAAGGCGCTTATCACCTATATAATGGCAGGCGACCCCTCGCTGCGTGAGACTGAGCAACTAGTTATGGCGTTAGAACAGGCCGGGGCCGATATCATTGAACTGGGTGTTCCATTTTCCGACCCTATCGCCGATGGCCCGGTCATCCAACAGGCAGCAGAACGAGCCTTGCGCAGTGGAACATCGCTTCGAACGATCTTGTCCATGATTGCACGCCTCAGGGCTAGAACTCAGATCCCACTGGTCTTGATGGCCTACTACAATAGTATTCACGCGTTCGGTCCTGAACGGTTCTGCCAGGAGGCAGCCCGGTCCGGTGTTGATGGGCTGATCATGCCTGACATGCCACCTGACGAAGCAGGACCGCTCAAAGGGCCGGCTGCCGCCGCTGGGCTTCCGCTGATTTTTCTTCTTGCCCCTACGAGCACTGAGGCGCGCCGGACTTTCGTGGCTCGCCAGTCACAGGGCTTTGTCTATTATGTGTCACTGACCGGCATCACCGGCGCGAAATTGCTCAACCTGGCTGATGTGAGGGAAAACGTCCAAAAAATCAGAAAAGTCACTCACCTTCCTGTGGCGGTGGGCTTCGGGGTTGCGACGACGGAAGACGCGGCTAATGTCGCGGCCATTGCCGATGGGGTCATTGTCGGTAGTGCGATCGTCAAGCAGATCGCCGCATATGGACAGCAACCGGAGATGGTGAAGCAGACGGCAGAATTTGTCCGCTCACTGAAAACCGCCATGCGATTGGCTCAGCCTAAATCAGGCTAGGTGTTTGATCACACCTTCTTCTCTCCGAAAGCCAGACAAAGAATTGCTGGACTTGACCAGATTCAGTCTTTTCAACTGCATTGGGAATCACACAGAGGGGGCATGGACTATCGTTTGGCTTGGGGGGGCATGGCCTGAATCATCTCGGCCGCTAATTCCTTCGCGATATCTTTTAAGTTTGGCCGGTAAAACATGTAGCTACTTGATTTTTCATGTCGTGCCTTCCACACGGTGGTGCCGGTCGTGGCATCAACCAGACGGAGGCTCAGGCCGACCCGACCGACATTGTCGCCTTCTTTGCGCATGTATTCCCAAGAGTTGACCCGTACAACCAGAAATGAATCCACGTTGAGCGCTTTTCCCAATTTCACAGCAGAGTCCTTGTCGGACTGACCAGTCATCTCTAGGCGTGAGAAGTAGAACACCAACGCATCGAATGCCTCCTTCGAGGTTTGGAAAATATCCGTTACATTCTCTGGAGACATCACACGTTCGATGTGGCCGCCTTTGTTTAGGGAGGCCGACAACACCTCTTGAATATCCTCACGTGCGTTGTCGTATTGACTCGCCATGGGGGGCAGCACAGCAATGGCTTGAGGCCGGAACATTTTCGCCCCTGGTCCTTCCCACACTTCCTGTAGGCCGCCACAGCCGGCGACTAGGAAAAGAAGAAGACAGAAGATGGCAGCGTGTTGTATGTGATGAAAGATCTTCATGGATGTAAGTATACCATTAGAATGTTAAAGAAGCAGAGCCAGATACCAGCGCGCCCTTTTCTCGGAAATCATACCCGCCGCCCACATCGAGACGGAAGGCAAAGATCCGTAGGCCCAACCCTGCCGTAGGGATAAATGGTGTCCCTGGGTCTTTCATGTTCTTAAAGGCACCGAGGCGGAATGACAAGAATTCAGAGAAGATGGTCTGCTCGACTCCGAGACTCAACACTTGGCTCTTGATGCCGGGAACAAACGTCTTATTCGAGGTGACGTCGACATCTGCCGTCAACGTCAGTGAGGAATAGGGGTTGACAGCGACACCACCTCGAACCTGAGGCCCGAGTTTCAGTTCTTCACCACCTGGAACATCAAACGTTGGTTGATTGAGATCTTTTGCCACCAGGCCAAAGCGTAGCCATGAGGCTGGGCGGTAAATGGCACCCACGTCGATGCCGAAGGCAGTCGAGAGTGTGGCTTTCCCAAAGTTGTCGTGAATGGACACGTCGGTTCCTCCTGTGAGGAGGGTGCTTCCTCTGTACGCGGCACCTTGAATGACTTTCCCCGTCACCCCGACAGAAAATGTTTTATCGGAAAAGGCGTAGGCATAGGAGAATGCCACCTGTCTGGCCTCTAGCCCGCGGAGAGCCATTTCACCAGTCAAACTCACAGTTGAGCCGTTAAGAGTCGCCGTTGCCGGGGTGCTCACAAACCCGCCACCTGTTGCAATGTCAGAGACGTTGAATCCGAGGGCATGTTCCCCTAGATGCCCCTTGACATAGAGCCCCGCGGATCCATTGATGGATACTGTGGCGCCGTCTCGATTGATCCGGGCGGCGATGTCTTGTGCCCTAGCCTGGTTTGCAGTCGAGATATCATTCTTATTGAAATTTTCGAGGTCGTGGACGGCGTCGGCGATTCCGAGACGGTCGATCACCTGTCCACCGCCTTGGATTCTGACATCCACGGTCTGCGTCATCGCAAGTCCGGCGGGATTCCAAAAGGTGGCTAAAGAATCTGTTGTCACGGCCACGCCTGCCCCCCCCATACCAACGGCACGAGGTCCCACGGTGACAAACTCTAGCGCCAGGGCTTGGGCAGGAACGATCAAGCCCATGAAAACCACAGCGGCACGAAGAGACCAAGAATAAGACATTGCCTCGCAACTCCTTGCCCGTAGGGAGATCTTTGTGAGTTTATTGGATGAAGGCGCTCTCGTCAAGACTAGACGCAGTGATTATCTGAATGTAGATTATGAATGAGCGTGACATCGGAACATGCCGATGAAGAAGGCGGGATGCGACAGGATAGTTTAGACAATTTGTCCGTCCTGCATGTGAACGATCCGGTCGGCTTGAGCAGACAGTTTGTCGTTGTGGGTCACGATCACGAAGGTGGTCCCGCGAGCCTTGTTCAATTCACGCATCATCGCGAAGAGCGCCTCGCCTGTGTGCGTGTCCAGGTTTCCTGTCGGTTCATCAGCCAACACGAGGTCAGGTTTCTGCAAGAGAGCTCGAGCAACTGCCACGCGCTGTTGCTCGCCACCGGACAATTCACCCGGCTTGTGATGTAATCGAGCTCCCAGCCCGACTTCTTGCAATAACGTGATGGCTTCTGGTTCGATATCAGCTGGATTCCGTCTTTGAATCAGCGCCGGCATACAGGCATTCTCGAGCGCCGTGAACTCCGGCAGGAGATGATGAAACTGGAACACAAATCCGATGCGCCGGTTCCGGAAGTCTGCCTGCTCACCTTCCGACATGTGAAACATGTCCTGGCCGTCGAAGTGGACTGTCCCTGTGGTCGGACGATCGAGCGTTCCGATAATATGGAGCAGCGTGCTCTTTCCGGCTCCCGAAGCCCCGACAATCGCAATCAACTCGCCTCGCTGAATCTGTAAATTGACGCCCTTCAGCACTGTGAGAGTCTGCCCGCCCATGGGGAACGATTTGGTCAGACCAGTCACGGTGATCACGCCGGCGCTCCAGACTGAGTGTGATGTGCTGAAGGGGTGGGCATGATCATTCGTAGCGTAGCGCGGCCACCGGTTCGAGCTTGGCTGCTTGGAGTGAAGGGAAGACCGTCGCGGCGAAGCTGATCAGAATTGCGGAGCCGGCCACAAGGAGCACATCCATCGCTTGGACATGGACGGGGATCCGCGAGATGTAATAGACCGATGCGTCGAAGGTCCAGAATGTTTGGATCAGCCACAGAAATGCGTAGCCGAGAGGGATGCCGATCGCGGTTCCAGACAGGCCGATGATCAATCCGTTCAGCATGAAAATGCGCCGGATGCTTTTCCTGGTGGCGCCCATCGCCTTGAGGATCGCAATCTCTTTTTGCTTTTCTGTCACGATCATGGTGAGGGTGCTGACGATGTTAAAGGATGCCACGATGGTGATCAACACCAACAGCAAAAACATCATCGTCTTTTCAAGTTTGAGCGCCGAGAATAGATTGCGATTCATCTGCATCCAATCGCGCGCGCCATAGGCGAAGCCGAGCGATTGCTCCACGGAACGGGCCGTCTCGTCCGCGTGGAAGACGTCTGTGACTTTAATTTCAATGCCCGTCACCGTGTGCCCCATATTGAAAAACTTCTGCGCCTCCGCGAGATCGATGTAGGCCAACGACGAGTCGTATTCGTACATGCCGGATTGAAACAGCGCAACCAGTACGAACGTGCGGATTTTCGGCACCATGCCGATCGCACTGATCGGGCCGGCTGGAGGGGACACCACATTGACCGTATCACCGACAAAGACGCCGAGCCGCATCGCGAGTTCCTTGCCCAGAATGATACCGGGTTTTTCCGTCTCGACTGGCGGGCCATTGGGATTATCGGCCGGTGGCTGTTTCACCTTGACCGGCTTGCTGAGGTCAGTTAACTCTCCGGTCGAGAGATTTTTGGCTAACTCCGTCACCGTCGCTTCGCGTTGCGGGTCAATTCCGCGGAGGACAATGCCTTGCACGCCGTTCTGGGTCGTGAGCAAGACCTGCTTGAGCACAAATGGGGTTGCCGCGACGACACCGGGAACGGTTGCGACTTGCTTGGCGACGGGATCGTAGTCGCTCATGCTGTCTTTCATCCGATCCTGCACGATGATGTGGGCCGTCGTCCCAAGAATCTTTGCCTGAATGTCCTCTTTAAACCCGGTCATGATGCCGACCGTCCCAATCAGTGCCGCCACGCCGAGTGTGATTCCGGCAATGGAGACCACGGTGTTCAAGGAGATCGTCCGATTCCTGCGCTTGGCGCGCAGATATCGCAACCCGACAAAGATTTCGAAGGGAAGGGCCACCGTTATTTCTCGGGCCTGAGTTGAGGGAAGAGGACCACGTCGCGGATCGACGCTTGGTCGGTAAAGAGCAT
>Ga0163144_10001679_pt1 | contig 51965 bp, 29 predicted proteins | sample OliLak19BULKMAT1_FD_123175 | JGI IMG/M metagenome (GOLD analysis project Ga0163144, IMG submission 123175) | Freshwater microbial mat bacterial communities from Lake Vanda, McMurdo Dry Valleys, Antarctica - Oligotrophic Lake LV.19.BULKMAT1 | ecosystem: Environmental > Aquatic > Freshwater >... | reverse complement strand
CGCCTGCGCCCCTGCGCCTGCGCCCCTGCGCCTGCGCCCCTGCGCCTGCGCCCCTGCGCCTGCGCCCCTGCGCCTGCGCCCCTGCGCCTGCGCCCCTGCGCCTGCGCCCCTGCGCCTGCGCCCGTGCGGCTGCGGTCACGGGCAGAAGTAGACTTCGATCGCGTTGCTGAAGTTGAACGTCGCCTGGCCGTTGATGGTGTCGCGGAACCAATACTGGAAGTTCCACGTGTCGCCCGGGAGGATCGCGCCGAGTCCGCTGCTGTGCAGTGGCGACGTGAGGTCGAGCGGCCGGTTCGCGATGCCGAAGATGTCGGCCATCAGGACCTCCGGCGTGCGGATGACCGGCTGTGAAGCGGTGCCCGCGATGCAGAAGACACCTTGCCCGGTCGGCACTGTGGCGCGACCGCCGCCGTACACGAAGAGGCCGAAACCCGACGACGGGAGGCCGTTGGCGGACATCACGAGGTTGTTCGCCGCGACCGACGTCGAACCGTTGGTCGACATGAACGACGGGATGCCCGTGCTGTTCGCCGTGGCCTGGCAGTAGGTCGTCACGCTGCAATCTGCGACGATCTTGAAGATGCGCCCGGACTGCGAGACGATGTAGACCTCGCCGTCGAGGTCTTGGGCAAAGCTCGTGATGGTCGAGATCGTGCCCGACGGCGGGCGCAGCTCGACGGTGCGGTTCGTGAACTCCGATACCGTGCCGGTGACCGTGTCGTAGCGGAGGCTCCAGATCGTGCCCGAGCAATAGTCCGCGTAGAAATAAGTCCCGTCGAGGGAGGGCAGCGCCGCGCCGCGATAGACGTAGCCGCCGACGACGGAGCAGTTGCCGCCGCTCGTGGGGTAGTCGCGGATCGGGAGCTCCAGCGCGACCGAGTTGCAGGTGCAGCCCGTGAGCCCCGTGCAGTTGAAGCCCTCCATGCAGCGCCAGCCGAAGTTCAGGCCGCCGACACCGGCGGGCCCGAAGCTGACTTCCTCGCGGTTGTTCTGGCCCACGTCGCCGATGAAGAGGTCACCGGTCAAACGGTCGAAGCTCCAGCGCCACGGGTTGCGGAGCCCCAGGTGCCAGATCTCATCATTGAAGCCGCCCGGTCCCACGAAGGGGTTGTCGCCGGGAATGAAGGGCGCCGGGATATCGATGTCGAGGCGCAGCATCTTGCCGAGGTTGCTCGTCTGGCTCTGCGCGCGGCCGTTGGGGTCGTTGCCCGACCCACCGTCGCCCATGCCGATGTAGAGCCTCCCGTCCGGCCCGAACTGGATGTTGCCGCCGTTGTGATTCGAGAAGTCCTGGGTGACCGTGATGATGTTGCGCACGAGCGCGGAGTTCGCGACGCTCGGATTCATCGTCACCGCATACTCGTTCACGAAGGTGTGCCCGCCCGTGCCCGTGAAGTTCACGAAGAAGCGGCCATTGTTCTCGTAGTCCGGGTGGAAGGCGAGGCCGAGGAGGCCGCGCTCGTTCCCGCTGTTGTTCACCGGGCCGCCGGCGGCCGACGTGAGGTTGATGAACGGCGTCGCCAACAGCGCGCCGTTGAGGATCACGCGGATGCGACCAGCTTGTTCGACCACGAAGTGACGGGTCGGGTCGCCGGGCGCCTGGGTCATGTAGACGGGGCCGCTGAGCCCTTGGGCAAAGACCTCCGTCGTGAGAGATTGGGCGGGGGTCGCCGGCGCGTAGGCCAGCGTTGCCAGCGCTGCGGCGCCGGCCAGGATCGAGCTACGTTTCATGGTGGTGTCGATGGGAGGGCTTCGCCCCCGTATTCGCCGAGGCACGGTCGGTCGCCTCGGGCTGTGCGGTGATTTGTATCGTGGGAAGAACGGCACCTCGAAGCTTCGAGGGACCAGTCAGACGTGTCAAGGACGATCGAGGACGCTCATCTATGGTCCCGCGTAGAGACCGGGCGAGCAGGCTCCAAGTTCAACCACCCCCCTTGTTGCCGAGGAGCTTCTTGGCCCCTTCGCCGAGACCCTTGCGGGCTTTCTCCACGGCCTCACCCGTGGTCCCTGGGACGGCTCCCGCGGCCCCGCCCTCCGGCGGGGGCGCCGCGCCAGTGCCTGGTTTCGTGTCCGCGCTGTTGACCCCCCCGAGGACTCCCTCGAGCGCCTTGGTCCCTATCTCGAGCACCTTCTCGACCGCTGCAGCGGTCTGCTCCTGGATCTTCTCGGAGTCGACCCCGAGACTCTCGGGTAGCTGGGCACCGTCGGGCAGGAGGTCACCGTCGGGCAGGAGGTCACCGATGGGGAGCTTGTCCTTGACCCCGTCCTTCAACTTGTCGAGCTGGCCGTCGAGTCGCTTTTCGATCTTGCCGAGGCCCTTCTCCACAGCGTCGCGGGCCTCGTCCTCTACGGCGCCGCGAGCCGCGTCGAGTCCGCCGCGCAGCCCACCCTCGAGGCCGCCTTCGACGGTCGAACGTAGGAGCTGCGCCGCCAAGGGAGAGAGGTGCTTGTCCGCCTCGCGCAACGCGCTGGACGAGACCTCGTCGAGCAACTTGCCAGCGAGCTCGGCCACGGTGAGCCCCTCCGTCCCGCTGAGCGCGGTCCAGTCGGCTTCGTAGGCGGGGAGCTCGAAACGCTTCGAGAGGTTGTCGAGGCCCGGGATGCCGCTCAGGTCGACCGTCGCTGCGAGGCCCGCGATTTTCACCCTCTCGATGCGGAGGCGCGGACCGCCATCGCCTTTCGGCGCGTCCTTGTCGGGCGTGCCCGTGCCCCCTCCGACGAGGCGCCGCGCATGCTGCAGAACGGGCAGCAGATTGTTGGCCGGGCCCTTCTGGATCAAGTGCAGCTCGAGCCCTTCGAGTCGCAGCTCGTCGATGACCTTCGGCTCGCCCATCAACGAGCGTGTGCCGACGCCGAGGGCGAGGGTCCCGATCTCGAGGAGCGGCTTGTCACCGAACCCCTCGGGGCTCGCGACTTTGTAGCCCTCGAGCGCCATGCCACTCGTACCGAAGCCCAGGCTCGCGTCGAGGCCCGCGAGTGTGGTCGGTACGCCGAACGCATATTGGGATCCCGATTCGACGGCGCTCTTGGCCGCCGGTGGAACGAGGAACCAGCCGGCGAGCGCGACCAGCGCGAACAGGACGACCGCCAGCGCAGCCAGTTTGAGGAGGAGCTTCATAGGGGTGCGGTGAGCGCGAACGTTGAACCAGGGTATAGACCCTGACGCGGGGACACCTAGGCGTCACCGCCGGTGATTTCCGTGAAGCACGGCTCAGAGACCCGCCGCAGAGAGTTTCACTCGCACACGTCCACCCGCAGGCCGCCCGTCATGCCGAGACCGAACATGTCGGCCGTGTCACGGAACAGCAGCTGGTAGGTCAGGGGCGCACCGACGAGCTCGGCGCCGATGTCGACCGGGATCGTCGCGGCGCCGTTGCCGTCGAGGAACAGCGTCGCTTTACGGATCAGCGAGCCGCCCAGGTTCAGCGTACCGCCGAAGTGGTCGACGCTCGTCTGCTGGCGCCCCATGAACAGGACCGCGACCTGGTTCGGCGCGCCACCCGTGACCTCGATGACGAGGTCGCGAGCCGTCCGCGAGGCGCTCCCCGTGAACGTCAAGCCCGCCCGATCGCCCGTCACGCGGCGCTTGCCCAACGCCAAGGGGCGCGGCGCAAAACACTGGCTCGATGAGAGGTCGAGGGACGTGCTCGCCATCTCGACCGGCTCGCTCATGCCGAAGGCCGACCACAGGTTGAAAGCCGCCTGTCCGGTCTGGTCCGTCACGTTCTCGTCGCGCAAGAACGTCACGTACTCCTTCGAGGTCGTCTGGTGGAAGAGGCGCACCTCCGCGCGCGTCGCGTTGGCCGGGATGTCGAATCCAGCCTCGCTCCAGTACTGCTCCTCGTCGTACGCCGCGCCGACGACGTACGCGCCCGCGTCGGCATAGGCCTGGGCCCGGAACCCGCGCGCCGGGATGCGGTTGTCCTTCTCCGTCGTGTTGTTCAGGAGGAAGTGGAAGCTCTTGCCCGTCGGCAGCCCCGTCGCCAGGGCCATCTGCGTATCGAGGCCGTGATCGATGGCGTACACGACGGTGTCGTTCGTCGTCAGCGTCCCGGACGTGTAATCGTAATTGCCACGCTCACCGATCAAGTTGAGGCCATCGAAGAAGCGCACGTTGAGCCACATGCGGCGACCCTCGCCGTAACCCGTAGGCAGCTTGTGGCCGCCCATGTTCGTCACGCGTACGACGAGGTCGTCATCGAGCTCGAGCGCCTCGAGGTCGGCGGCCGCCTGCAGCATCGCGACATTGCGAGCGATCGCGTCGTCGACGGATTGCTGGGTGAGATTCGTCTCGTAGTCGGGATAGAGGGAACGGATGGCGCGCAACACCCAGGAGTTCGCGCCGCTGAAGTGGTGTCGACCGAGGTCCGCCCGCGGCGGCGCGCCGAGGAGCGGGTTGCAACCATTCCCGCCGTTGAGGTCCGGCATGTGGCAGTCTTGGCAACTCCCGACGGCGGTCCGGTCGCCACCGAAGCGGCCGCCGGACTCGATATCGTCCTGCGCGAACACCGAGAGCGCCCACTCGCTGTAGGTGCGCTCGACCGGGAACATGTCGGTCTTGTTCGCGGTCGGGTGCGGGGTGTTGAGCGGGCCGAGCTGCCACGATCCGTTCGCCTGACGCTCGAGCAGCGGGTTCGAGACGTCGTGACACGTGGCGCACAGGAGGCTCTCCCGGTGGAACGGGGACTCGCGCCACTGGTGGAAGAAGAACTGTCCGAGGTCGTACGGGCCGCGGCGACGGTCATCCGGGTCGATGATGAAGCTGCCGCTGTGCGGGTCTGTGAGGCCGGGCGGCGCGAGCGCAGCCAGGATGCTCGCGTCCTCGCCGGGGTTCTCGGGCGCGAAGATCGGATCGACCATTCGGTGGCAGAAGTGACAGTTCACTCCGTCGAGGTCGCCCTGTTGCGGATCCAGCCCGGACCCGTTGGTCGGCGTCGACCGTCCCGCGAGCCACCCGCCGGGCGCGTGGCAGCGGAGGCAGATCTCACCGCCGAAGTCGGCGTCCTGGTTGGCGATCGCGAGCGCCGCATAGAAGATCGGGTCGCGTCCCGCCTGGCCCATCATGCTCGCGGACCACGCTGTCAGCGGCTCTGCCGCGGGATCGAAGTTCCCGTGGCACGTCGCGCAATTCGGTGAGTCCTGGATGGGGTCGAGGATCGTGTTCGGCTGCGTGCCGGGAATCGTGAAGTCCACCAGCGTCGAGGGGACTTGGACCTGCTGCGCGAGGAACATCGGCGCTGCAGCGCAGAGGCTCGAATACGCGACGACGGCGCCCAGAAGGGCGACCGATTTCGATTTGGAGTTGAAGCGCGACATCGGCGATCAGTGGGACGTGGGCAATGGGTTCGCCCAGAGCAAGTCTCACCGGTCGACGGACGGGTCGCAAGGTGAGTTCCCTACCTGGGACGGCGGTGGCCCCGATTCCGACATGCGAGCCTCGATTTCGACATGCGAGGTGCAACCCGCCGAGACCGCGACAGTCATCTCGGTCCCTGGCGGCACAAGGGCCGCGGGTAGGACGATCACTCTTGGACTCGATTCTCATGTCAAAAAACACCCTGTCTCCGCGCTGCGTCGCGGGCTTCGCCCTCGCCGTTGCGCTCCTTCCGCCTGCGCTCGCGCAGTCGGCACACCTCGCGCCAGCCGCGCCCGGCGGCTCGGCGGAAGTGCGGTTGCACGACGCAGCGCCAGGCCAGCGTGTGCTGCTCTTTGATCGCGAGGGCGCGCACGTCGCCTTTGGCATGCGGCCTGAGATCACGCTCGGTGAGGAGCTCGACGTTCGCCAGCTGGCGCGCGCGGGCGGCCTCGGGCGCCTCGTCGCGAGCGGCGAGGTCGATCCGCTCGGCGCGCTGCGGATCATGTTGCCGGACGAGGCTTTCACCGCGCAGTCGCGCTTGGCCGTGGCGCTCGTCGGGCAGGGGACGGTGACCGTGCTGGCGGAGCTGCGACTGCCGGCGACGGTGCCTGTGGTCCCGCGGCTCTCGAATCTCCAGAGCCGCGAGATCCTCGTGACCGAGTTCATGAAGGACCCTGCGGCCGTGGGCGACACACGCGGTGAATGGATCGAGTTCTTCAACACGACGTTGAGCCCGATCGACATCGAGGGCTGGGTGCTCACCGACGACGGCTCGGACCGCACGGTGCTCCAGAACGGCGGCAACGGCATCGTGATCGGGGCGCGTACGTTCGTCGTGCTCGGCCGCAACGCGGACCCGACCTTGAATGGCGGCGTGAATCTGAGCGCGACCTACAGCGGCTTCACGCTCGCCAATGGCGCGGACCAGATCATCCTCTCGCGTCCGAACGGGCAGCTGTCGGACGCAGTGCGGTACCTCGCTGACGGGACCTGGCCGAGTCGGCCGGGGACCTCGCTCTCGCTCTCGATCCGCGCTTGGTTCACCGGGCACGATGACGTGGCGCGCGGCTGGTGCGAAGGGCGCACTCCGATGCCGATGGGGGACCTCGGGACACCCGGGGCAGTGAACGACCTCTGCCTCTGAGACGCAGCGCGGGGTTGTCGAATCGGCGTACGGTACCAGGTACGCGGCGCCGATTCGACAACCCCACCCCCCGCCATGCCCACGGGCTATCCTATTGGGTGATGGAACGAACTCGATGGCGAACGGGCGATGTCCCGCAGCTGGCGACCTCCAGCTTGCAATCCCCTGACCAGCGCTCCAAGAGGCTCGTCGCGACGCTGCTGCTGGTGGCGTCGCTGTCACTGGTCCCCATGGCTTGCGGTGGTTCCGGCAAGGCGCAGCCAGGCACGCTGACGACGACCTACTTCGACCCAGCCTCGCGTTCGCTGCGCGAATCCGAGGGGCGCCTCGAAGGCGACCACCCAGTCGGCCCCTGGACCTGGTGGCATCCGACCCAAGAGGTCGCGAGGACCGGCCAGTACGATCACCTCGGGCGCGAGACCGGCGAATGGGTCGAGTACCACGTGGGTGGCATTCCGGCCGCGCGCGACCGCTTCGTCGAAGGGCAGCTCGAGGGGCCGTCGAGCGCGTGGCATCCGAACGGAACGAAGAGCGCCACGGGCCAGTACGTCGGCGGTCAACGAGTGGGCCTCTGGGAGACCTTTCACGAAAACGGTGCGCCCGATACCCGCGCGACTTACGTCGAGGGCGAGCTGGACGGTCAGGCGCTGGGCTGGTACCCGGACGGCACCGAACGCGAGCGCGCTCGATTCCGTAGCGGCAAAATGATCGGCGTCATCGAGGCGTTCCATCCGAACGGTGAGCTCGCCGCGCGCAAGGTGATGGACGACGAAGGGCGCGCGTTCGGACGCTCCGAAGAGTGGTTCCCCGACGGCCGCGAGATGGGATTCAAGTCCTTCGACGACGAAGGTCGTCCACACGGCTACGAGGTCGCCTACCACGCCTCGGGCGCACTCGCGACTCTGCGGACTTGGGAACACGGACAGCTCGAAGGAGCCGCGCGTGCCTGGTTCGAGGACGGACAGCTCCACTACGAGGGCCCCTACGTCGCAGGCAAGCGCTCTGGACTGTGGCGTTCCTACCACCTCGACGGGGGCCGGCAATTGGTCGCGATCTTCCAGAACGACAACCAGCAAGGTGTCACGCGCACCTGGTACCCGGGCGGGCAGCTCAACTCTCTGGCGGTCGTCGAAGACGATCTGGCGAGCGGCCTCTACCAGGAGTGGTATGCAAACGGATTCCGCAAGACCTACGCCGAGCTCGAGCGGGCCGAGTTCGCGGGCCTGCGGCTGCAATGGGAAACCGACGGCGCGCTCGACGAGGCTGTCTCGGGTCACTACGCGGACAACGAACGCACGGGGTCCCTGACCTCCAAGGACCTCGAGTTGGCGGAATCCCTGGCGGCGGACCCTGCGCCGCGGCCCGTGGTCGGCGAAGATCCGCTTCCAGCCCTCGAGGCCCTCGAGGCCCTGCCGACACCTGCGCCCATCCTTCCTCCGGACGCTCTCACACCTCGCTCCAACCGATGACGATCCTCGCTTCGAATCTTCGCACCGACGACGCGGTCTGGCAGGCCGTGCAGCTCGAGGCCACGCGTCAGGAACGTCAGCTCGAGCTGATCGCTTCCGAGAATCATGCGTCGCGCGAGGTGATGGCAGCCATGGGCACGGTGCTCACGAACAAATACGCCGAGGGTTACCCGGGACGCCGGTACTACGGTGGGTGTGAACACGTCGACACGGTCGAGGAGCTCGCGCGCCAACGTCTGCTCGAGGTCTTCGGCGCCGAGCGCGCGAACGTGCAGCCGCACAGCGGGACGCAGGCCAACATGGCCGCCCTGATGGCGCTGGCCGAGCCGCACGATCGTGTGCTCGCGATGTCGCTCGATCACGGCGGACACCTCTCGCACGGGCACCCGAAGAACTTCTCGGGCATCTTCTACGAGTTCCACCACTACGGCGTGGAGCAAGACAGCGAGCTGCTCGACCTGGATCGCGTGCGTGAACAGGCGCAGCGTGTCCGTCCCAAAGTGCTCCTGGTGGGGGCGTCGGCGTACTCGCGGGTGCTCGACTTCAACGCCTTCGCGAGCATCGCGCGCGAAGTGGGCGCCGCGCTCATGGTCGACCAGGCGCATATCGCAGGGCTCGTCGCGGGCGGCGTGCACCCGAGCCCGGTCCCCGTCGCCGACATGGTCACGATGACGACCCACAAGACGCTGCGCGGCCCCCGCGGTGGCGCGATCGTGTGCCCGAAAGAGCGCATCGTGAAGGTCAACTCCGCGCTCTTCCCGGGCGGGCAGGGCGGGCCCTTGATGCACGTGATCGCGGCCAAGGCGATCGCTTTCCGTGAGGCCCTGGCGCCAGAATTCAAGACCTATGCGCGGGCCGTCGTCACGAACGCGAAGGCGCTCGCCGAAGGCCTGATGGCGCGCGGCCTGCGGGTGGTCTCCGGCGGTACGGACAACCACCTGATGTTGGTCGATGTGGGCGCACAAGGGCTCTCCGGCGCCGAGGCGGAGAACGTCCTGCACGCCGTCGACATCACGTGCAACAAGAACCTGATCCCGTACGACCAGCGGCCGCCGATGGAGACCTCCGGGGTTCGTCTCGGCACCGCCGCCATCACGACGCGCGGCCTCGACGAGCAGGACATGGGGCACCTCGCGGGCTGGATCGCCGACGTCATCGCGGCGCCCCACGACGAGGCCGTACACAAGAGAGTGCGTGGCGCCGTCGGTGAACTCACGGCGCGTCGCAAGATCTACGTTTAACGAATCGGCGCCGCGTACCTGGTACCGTACGACGATTCGTCAACCCCGAGCCCGCACCCCGAGCCCGCACCCTCAACTTGCCCGACGCTCGTACCCGAGCTGCTTCAGCACCTGCAGGACCTCGCTCCAACTCGGAAAGGGCCGCGACTGCGCCCGCTTGAAGTGGTCGATCGCGCAGACGAATTCGAGCACCTCGTCCGGGAGCTCGGCCTCGCCGTCCTCGGAAGAGGCGGTTTTCGAAGAAGCGGCCCCCGGTCCGGAGTCCGCCGTCGACGGGGACACTGTGGGCCGCTTGGGCTCGCGCGGACTGGTTTGTTTGCGGGGCATGGCTCGATTCCGAATTCGGGGTGGCGCCGGGCGCGTCGGGGGGCTCCCCGGCACGCAGCGGAGCGGGCGCCCCGTGCCGCTGAATCGACTCTTTCTAGGAAGTCGCTTTAGGCGCGACCGGAATTCCGAGCTTGGGCGCGGGGGGCCCTCGCCAACGCCGCCTCGACGCCGGAAGTGTCCGGGGCCTCGATGATCCCGACCTCGGTGATGATCGCCCGCACGAGGGCGCGCGGGGTCACGTCGAAGGCGGGCGCGTAGACCTTCACCCCCTCTGGCGCCGTGCGGCGACCGAACCCCTCGGTCACCTCGCTCGCGGGGCGCTCTTCGATCGGGATGCTCGAACCGTCCGCGAGGGACGGGTCGATCGTCGAGAGCGGCGCGACGACGTAGAACGGCACCCCGTGCGCAGCCGCCGCAAGGGCCACGCCGTAGGTGCCGATCTTGTTGCACACGTCGCCGTTGCGCGCGATGCGGTCCGAGCCGACGAAGACGGCGTCGATACGGCCCTCCGACATGACACGCGCGGCGGTCCCATCCGTGATCAGCGTCACCTCGATGCCGGCGCGCATCAGCTCGAAGGCGGTGATGCGCGCCCCCTGCAGGAGCGGTCGCGTCTCGTCGGCGAACACCCGGACGCGCTTCCCTTGTTCGACGGCGACGTAGATCGGCGCGAGCGCCGTGCCGAGCCCGGCCGTGGCGAGCGCCCCGGCGTTGCAATGGGTCAGGATCGTCGCGCCGTCCGGGATGAGCGCGGCCCCGAGCTCGCCCATCCTGCGACAGCTCGCGCGATCCTCGTCGTAGATGGCGTGGGCCTCGGTGAGGCTTGTTTGGACCAAGGCCTCGCCGTCGGCGCCCTCGGCAACTGAGCGCTCGAGCGCTGCGAGCACTCGGGCGGTAGCCCACGAGAGATTGACTGCGGTCGGCCGCGCTGCGTCGAGCGTCGCCTTGGTCTCGCGCGCGACGCGCAGGACCTCGGCCGCGGAGGCGCGCCGACTCGGCTGGAGACCGAGCACCATGCCGTAACCTGCGGCGACACCGATCGCGGGCGCGCCGCGGACCGCGAGGCGCCAGATCGCGTCCACCATGCCCGGTACGTCATGCACCAAGAGGCGCTCCTCGCGGAGCGGGAGCAGCGTCTGCTCTAGGAGGTCGACCGCGCCGGGGAGGGCGCGACGATCGGGCCCTTGGCCCGTCCAGAAAAGGGTCTCGACAGTCATAGTGTGTGTCACCCGCGCGACTCGGCGACGCCGTCCGGCAAGCGCCCCGTGATACGTTCGCAGACCGACAAGTAGCGCTCGGACACTCTGGCTAGCACACCTGGTTCGACTTCGGGCGCGGGATAGTTCTTGTCCCAGTCGAGGGTCTCGAGATAGTCGCGCAGGATCTGCTTGTCGAAGCTCACCGGGCTCGTGCCGAGGCGGTACTCGGCGGCGTCCCAGAAGCGGCTCGAATCGGGCGTCAAGGCCTCGTCGATCAAACGCACTTCGCCCTGGCGCACCCCGAGCTCGAACTTGGTGTCCGCGAGTCGAATCCCGACCTCCGCGAGCTCGCGCGAGCCGCGCTCGAAGAGCGCGAGGCAGATGCGTTCGCCCTCGGCATAGCGCGCGTCGCCCAAGAGCGCGCGCGCCTCGTCGGGCGCCAGCGGTCGGTCGTGGTCCTCGTTCTTGGTCGTCGGCGTGAGGATGGGGCGGGGCAAGCGCGCGGCCTGCACCAGACCTGGCGGCAACGGCACGCTACAGATCGAGCCGCGCTGCTGGTACTCCTTCCAGCCCGACCCCGCGAGGTAGCCGCGCACGACCCACTCGATCGGGTCCGGTTGGCACCGCTCGACGATCATGACGCGGCCGCGGAGCCGCTCGCGCCACTCCGCATCCAGGCCGTCGACCTCCTCGATCGCCGTGCCGAGCAGGTGGTTCTGGACGATGTCCGCCGTCCGCGCGAACCAGTGCGCTGCGATCGCCGTCAGCACGCGCCCCTTGTGCGGGACTCCGACGCGCATGACGACGTCGAAGGCGCTGACCCGATCGGTGGTGACGAAGAGCAGACGCTCCGCGTCGAGGACGTAGACATCGCGGACCTTGCCCGAGGCCAGGAGCTCGAGGCCCGGGACCCGTGTTTCACGGCCGAGGAAGATGCTGGGGCGCCGCATGCGTGGCCGCGCGCAGCGAACCTGTCGCCCGCGCGGCTAGGCAGTATGAGGGGCGCGCGGGGTACAATCCAACCCAAGATGAAGACCGCGGGCCTCCAGCCAGGTGTCCCCCTGTTCGGGGAGCTCCGTGTGCCCGGCTCGAAGTCGATCGCGCAACGCGCGCTCGCCGCAGCAGCCTTCGCGCACGGGACCACGAGATTCGTGGGGTTGCCCGCCTCAGCCGACGTCGTGCACGGGCTGCGCGCCGCCAAGGCCTCCGGCGCGCGCTGTCCGAGCGAGAGGCGCGACGACGACCTCCTCATGACGGCGCTGTTGCACAGCCGGGGCCAAGGGGGCTTGGCCGGCTCGCCGCCGGATGCAGCGCAGTCGGCCCGCCCATGGTGCACGGTCGGTGTGGGGGAGTCGGGCACCGGAGCGCGCCTCTACACGGCGCTGCTCGCGCTGGCGCGCCCGCCAGGGTCCGGCGCAGAGGTGCGGGTGGAGGGCAGCTTGCTACGGAGACACAGCCCAGCGCTGTTCGTAGCGCTCAGGGAGCTCGGTACAGGTGTCGAGCACACACACGGCCACGTGAACGGCTGGCCGGTCCTCTTGACGTCGCCGAAGAAACCCGTCGAGGCGCGTCTGACCCGACCGACCTCGAGCCAGGAGGTGAGCGCGCTCTTGTTCGCCCTCGCCGCCTGGGATGGGCGCGCGGTGCTCGATGTTTTGGGCCCCATACCGAGTGAGCCCTACGTCGCCCTGAGCGTGCGCGTCCTCGAGCATTTCAGCGTAGGCGTCGAGCAGGTGGAGGTCCCTGGCGGTCGCCGGTGGTTCATCGGCGGGCCTTTGCGCGCGCCGAGCGAGCCGCTGATCATCGAGGCCGACGCGAGCAGCGCCGCCGTGGCGCTGGCCGCGGGCTGCCTCAGCGGCGGCGACGTCCAAGTGTCCGACTTGGGTGTCGATTCGCTTCAGCCAGACCTCGTGTGCATCGAGCTGCTGCGCGCCTTCGGCTGCCACGCCGAAGCGACGACGGAACGTGTGGTCGCGCGCGGCCGCCCTACCGGCGGCGCCACCGTCGACTTGTCGGCCTCACCCGATCTCGCGCCGGTCGCTGCTGCGCTCGCGGCGGACGTGGCTCTGCGAGGCCTCGGAGCGAGTCGAATCGTGGGGCTCGGGACCTTGCCTGGCAAGGAGAGCTCACGCATCGCCGTCCTGGCTGGCGGTCTGACGGCGCTCGGTGTCACGGCGACTCACGGTGACGACTGGCTCGAGGTGCGACCCGCTGGGGGCGGCGGCGGTCCCGGTGGCCCGCTCTTGCTGGACCCCGCCGGCGACCACCGCATGGCGTTTGCTTTCGCGCTCTTCGGCCTTTCGCGACGCGATGTGCGGGTGCAGGACCCAGGGTGTGTGGCCAAATCCTGGCCCACGTTCTGGACGGACCTCGCCGCGGTGGCCGGCACCCCATAAAAGGATGCGTTCGGCTTCGACGCGCAGCAGGATCGCGTTGACCGGCGTGGCGGGAAGTCCGAGGTGTCGAATAGCCGTTGCCAGAAATCCACTTTGGTCGCTCCTAGGCCCGAGTTTACCGAGTTCGCGGTTGACCTCGGCGCGCGCCGCCATGCTCAACTGGAGCGTTGATGCACGTCCATCGGTGTGCAACTGAGGAATGCAACGGGAGGCCAGGTGCGGAGGGCACAGGCCCTCGACCTTGAGCGCTTTGTTACCGCCACACGCCGGACGCTAACCCAGAAAAGGAACGTCGCGCTGCTCCCCGAAGGGCTCAGCGCGACGTTCCGGTCCATTTCTTTCTTTGGGCCGAGCAGGCCCCCCAGGCTTACTCCGACCAGGAGAGCGCGAGCGACTCGATCGACGGCGACAAACCTGACTGGACGTTGCTCGTCATCGTCAGGTGCACCTGAATGAACTGGGCGCCGTTGAGCGCTGCAGCGTTCGTCTGCCAGCGATCGTCCGTGAGGAAGGTGATGCCTTCGTTCTGCAGGACGTCGCCGTTGCAGCGGATCGGATCGTGCGAGAGGCTGCCGTCACAGACCGGGAACATATTCGCGTTCTGGGTCTCGCGGTCGGGATAGAAGTCCCCGTACGGGTCCATCTGGGTCGCGTCCACCCGAGCTCGGTGGTTCTCCGTGATCACGAGCGCGCCGCGGTAGCGGACGTCGACCGTCGTGCCGAGCGGCTGGTCCTCGGCGCGCGGGTTCAGCACCGCGGGCCTGAACACGGGGTTCACGAAGCGCGGGTCGTCCCGGGTCAGCGGGTTACCGTCGCTCAGAAGTGGATTGATCACCGGGTAGAACAGAGACGCGCTGCGGTTGACCCGCACGACGAGATCCAACGCGCCGATGTAGTAGGTGTTGTCGAGACCTGGGGTTCCGGGCGGATTGAAACCACCGTTGGCGACGGTCTCGAGGTCCGGGTCGACGATCACCTGGTTGCCTTGAGTATCGAAGCCGCCGGCTGAGAAGGCTCGGAAGTACGGCACCAACTGCGTCGGGTGCGCCATGCTCGTGTCGAACGTGTTCTGCGTGAGGGCACCCGACGTCGGGAACACATCGAACTCGATCAACAGCGGCAACCCAGCGGTCTGGACGTTGCCGGGCGAATAGAACCGGTTGACGCAAGCGCCGCCCAGCGGCGGGAGGTTGCAGTCGGGTGGCATGCCGCCCGGGAAGATTGGCGTCGGCGCGCCGGTGAGCTGTTCCCAAGCCGGCATGTCGACACCGCCGCCCGATGCGCCACCGCGCTCGCGGATGAGCGTGTCACGCCACGTGTAGTAACGCTTCGTGGGGCCACGGTTGAACGGCAATGGCAAGAGGGTGGTCCCGCCAGCCGTTTGAAAGCGGTCGCCGGGAATGACCTGGTAGCCGAGGAAATCCTGGTGCACTACCTGCGGCGGGTCGTTGACGATCGTCAGGTAGTTGTTGTCGAAGATGTTCGTGAGGCCCGATTGCGGGAGCACGATCGCGCCCGTTATAGGATTGATCGTCTCGTCCGGCAGGAACGCTGCGTGAGCCATCGACATGCGGAAACGCGGGTAGCTCTCGAAGATCACGTTGCCGAGGGGCGCGAAGGCGACTCCCTCGATGTCGACGTCGAGCAGGGTGCGGTCGATGTTGGCGTCGATGCGGTTGTCGATCTTGAACGGCAACGCGAAGTCGACGTAGCGATACAAAATCTGCGTCTTGGCACCGAATGTGTTCAAGGGCAGGTTCTGGCCAGCGACTTGCTGTGTCATCCGGCCCGGTAGCGTGTTCTGGGCGCGGTCGCCGACGATCTGGGTGCGGATGGGAGGCCGGGGACGGATGAGCTGGCGGCCGAGCTCGTACACGTGCTCGCCGTTGAACTCCGGGAGGAGCTCGACGAGGTTGGGCGTCGGATCGCCGGGGTCGTTGTCCCGCGGCGCTTCTTCGTCCGGGCTGGCGAACAAGATCACCCGACCACCGGTGCGCGCCGTGGCGGCGTTCGAGGCGATGGTGACGGGCTCGTTGATGATCGGTCGGTTGAACACCGCCGACTGGAGGGCGTTGCCAGCGAGGTCACTCGGCGCGAACTGGCGTGTGTCGATGCGCAGGTAGTACGTCTCCGAGCTGCCGAGCACGTGTGCCAACGGCAGCTCCGGAATGAACGTGAACTGCTGCAGGTCGACGCTGCGCTGCAAGGTTCCGGGCACGTAGTCGATGGCCTCGGCCGGGTTCTCGCGGCGCTGGATTCCGAAGGTGTCAAAGATCGAGATCGAGCCCGGATCGACAGGCTCGTTGAAACGAACCGTGCAGGTGGTGTTGGGCAGCAAGCCGGTGCCCGGGTTGTTCGGGAAACCAGTCGCAGCCGGCGTCAACTCCAGGAAACAGATTGCGCGCGCCGCGTCGACGACCGGGTCGAACGGGACGAGGAACTGGCCCGGGGTGGTGCCGCTGGTCACGAACTGGCCCGGGTCACCCTGAAAGCTCGCCGGAAGGACGAGCAGCCGGATGCGCAGGTTGAACAACTGCCCGTTCGGCTGCACGGTCGCATCCTCGAGGACTTCGGCGAAGAGGCCGGCTTGCGCAAAGATGTCGCCCTGCTGCGGTGCTTGGGCACAGAAGGCAGAAACGAAGGTCGACTGGGGCAGCAGGAACTCGAACGGGTCGCTCGGCGACTGCTGCGGCGGCATGTTGATCTCGAGGTCGAGCGAGGCGACGATCCTGGGCGGGCTGTCGTCGCGCAGGTACCCGTTGTACGGGTCACCTGTCACGCCCGTGCGGCCTCCCGCGCGCGCGGCGCGCACGAGGTCACGCGTCGGTGAGCCGAAGTCGATCGAGCCGTTGCCGGACTCGCTGAGCGAGTGGGCGCTCGGGTTCTGGAGCAAGAGGTTCGTGCTCTGGCTCGTGCGGCGCGTCGGGAAGCGCACCTGCAGGTTCGACAGCAGTTGGTCAACGCTCGCCGGGAAGCCGGTCATGTTGACTGGCAGCACGGGGTTCGTGGAGAACGACTCGGTCGCTGAGACCGTGGGGTCGACGATCACTCGCGTCGAATAGAACTCGGGGCCGCCGACACCATTGAACTCCGCGAGATCGCCGTGGTTCGGGTCGAGGAGCAGTCGGCTCTCGAACGGCACGACCGAGGGCACCCCTGTGAGCACCTTCACGGACTGATCGGACAACGTGCTCGGATCGATCAGGTCGCTGAACTGGAACACGAGCGCCGCGTTGCGGGGGACCATTGTGTAGGCACCGAATCCGACAAACCCGCTGTCGCTCACGACTCGCAGGTTGTCGCCCAGGGCCTTGACGATCTGTCGGAACTGGGCGAGCTGCGCCTCGTTGTCGATGTTCCGGAACACGACGAGGTTCTGGTCCCCCGTGATCTGGTTCGTCTCGACGATGTAATCGCTGCCATCTCCGAGGTCGGTCGGGTTGATGACGTAGTTCTCGTTGGTCGTGACGCGCAGCCCCTGGGCGTCGAACCCGATCACGCGCACGAGGCGACCGAAGTAGGTCTGCGTCAGACGCAACTCTGGGGACAGGCCCGCTGCGCTCGGGTCCACGATGAAAAACGACTCCTGCGACCCTGGTTTGCGCACGAAGGTGCCGACGGGATTTGTGCCCGAATTCGGCGTGCTCGTGTTGTTGCAACCGCTGGTCGCCAGCAGGCCAGAGAAGGCCAACGCGGTGACGGCGAGCGTCACACCACGGCCGCTCGACCCATGGGAGATCGACCTGCGGAGGGACGGCGCTGCCGCGGTGGGTTCAGTCACCCGATCCCGGGACGTCCTGGAGGCGGAACTCTGTACGGTGTGCATGTTCGTTCGACCCGACGGGTCACACTCTTGGGGTGGCTCCCCCAGGCGCCGCGGGACGGTCGCCGGCGGCGAGCCGGAGGCCGGTCCCAGGCGTAGGGAGCGCGGAGCTGATGTTGGAAAGCGGGGGGAAGGTCGCTGGGGCGTGGAGACTGGTGGAGGGAGTCGGCATGCACCTCCCGTGGGGGTCACGGCAAAAACCGTACCCGACCTCGGAGGCCAGCATGGCGCCCAGCAGGCCACAGAGCGTACGACCCGCTCGTCAATGGGGCAACGCCGATGCCGATGAGTGCGATTTCGCTCGGCCCTTTTCGCGCCAACTCGGGTCGAGCGGAGCCCCACATCCGCGCGTGCCCACCGCGGCTACCATGCCGCCGATGGGGCAGAGTGTACCGGAGCGGCTGCCCGCGGCGACAGTGGACGCGCGCGCCGCCCATGTGCCCCCTGGGCGGGTGAACACCTGGGCGAGGCTCATTCTCGGGACGGCGTGCGGAGCGCTCGCCGCGCTCCTGTCCCTGTTGAGGCTCGTCCCGGACAGCCTCGACGATGCCTTCATCGTCCTCGTCCACGCGCGCAACCTGGCCGAGGGCGAGGGGTTCGTCCTGCAACCCGGGGGCCCGCTCGTGGCTGGGTTCACGAGCCTCTTCGACGTGCTGCAGAAGTCGCTGCTGAGCGCGGTCGGCACCCCCGATGCGCTGCGGAGCGCGGCTTGGCTCGGCCTGGGCTGGCTCGTGCTCTACGGGGCGCTCGCCGGCGCTCGGTGGGCCAAAGCGCGACACCGCGGCGTGGCCGCGGCGACTGCGCTCGCCCTCGCGACGGCGCCGGGGGTCGCGGAGGGCACCGCGTTCGTCCTCGAGACCCCCGTCTTCGCGTGTGTGTGGTCCGCGCTGCTGATGCAGGTGGCCGCGGGACGTCGTAGGACCGCGTTCGTCCTCGCGCTCGTCCTGCCGCTCGTCAGGCCCGAGGGGCACCTTCTCGGCCCGCTCGCGTGGCTGGCGGCGGAGTGGACCTCACGGACACGAAGCTGGCCCCGGTCGTCGTCACAGGAGGCCCATACGCTCCACCGCCGAGCCCGGGGCCCTGCGCTCCGGCGGGCCTTGGCGGAGGCGCGGGTCCCGTTGTTGGTCCAGTGTGGACTCCAGGGCTGCATGCTCGTCGCGCGTAAGGTCGTGTTCGGCGCGCCGTTCCCGCTGAGCTACTACGCCAAGGCCTCCGACTCGCGGCTCCTCGAGCTGCGCGATGGCGCCGCCTACATCGGTCGATTCCTCGGCACCCCTTCAGGTCTGCTGTTGGCTGTGGCGCTCGTGGTCGCGCTGCGGCCGATTCGGCCGTCGGGCCCAATCCCGGCAAGCGACTCGGCCGCTGCCAGCGACCTGGCCGCCGCACCCGACCCAATCGCCGCACACGACCCAATCGCCGCACGCGCTTGGGCCTCGGCGCGCCTCCTCGCCGTGCTCGCGGGGGCTGCCCTCCTCGGTGTGCTCCTCGCGGGCGGCGACGGGTACCGCGGCGCGCGCTTGCTCGCGCCGGTGACGATCGCGGCGTGGTGCGCGGTGCTGCACGCCGCACAGGCGCGGCCCCGAGCGGAGCGGCGCCTGATCGCTGCCCTCGCCCTGGGCTCGGCGCTCGTGCCACTCGCGCGGCCGCTCGCCGCTCCCGCGGCCTCGTTCAACGCGCTGCGCAGCGGTCCCGTCGGGCTCGAGGCGATCGGACCCGACGCAGGATTCGTCTCCGCCCTCGAACGCGCGCTCGAAGGCCGCGAGTTTGAGCGCGAGCCCGTCGGATCCGGCGGCGCCGAAACGTGGGGGCCTGAGCCTGTCCCGTGGGCCGAACGGCCGATCCTCGCGCACCGACATGGCCAGCGCCTGGCGTGGTTCCGTCCTCGCTTTCGCTTGCTGGATCTGACTGGGCTCACGAGCCCGGAGGTCGCGGCGTTGCCAGCCCCTGGGCCCGTGCGCTTCGGGCGCGACGCGCTCGTGTACGCGCTCGCGCAGAGGGTCGAGGCGCTGCACCTCGACCATGCTTTCTTCCGCGCTCGCGGCTGGTGGGAGGAGGCGCCCATCGCGGCCCTGTCCACGCCCGCCGTCGCGTCGATGTTCCTCGGCGAGCCGCTGCCGACACCGGATCTCGCCGCGCGCCTCGCGGCGGTGTACTGCCTCGCCACGTTGCCCGATCAGTGGGGTCCGGGTCGCCACATCAACCTGCTCGTGCGGCGCGACCTCGCGGCGCGTTTCCGCGCGGCGGGTTTCCTCGTCGGGCCCTGAGCCGGAGGCGCGCGAGGCGGCGGGCGAGGCGCCACCCCGTCGATCCGGTCGAGACCAGAGGTACCGAACCCGACCCCAAAAGTAGGTGGGCGTCGCGCGCGCTCCGCGCGCGACGCCCACCTACTTTTTGGGTCGGGTTCGGTACCTCTGGTCTCGGCCGGACTGCCGCTCAGGCGCATTCACTCCGCGCTCGAGACTCCGAGCATCTTGCCCACCAGCATGACCCATTGTTGGGACATGGCGTCGTTCGTGTATTCGGGCCGTCGCGCGAGACTCTGGGCATCGCGCAGCGTCCGCAGCGCTTGGTTGCGCTGGCCGGTGTAGTACTGGCCGAGCGCCATGGAGGCGAGGTTGTGCGGGTGGCGCGCCTCGGGACCCGGGCGCCCGCTGCGCAGACCGGCGCCGAGGCGCTGGAACATTGGCAAGAAGTTCCCGGCGCGCGACTGCATCGCTACTTCCAGGTTCTCGTACATGCCGGCGCGCTGCACGTCCGGGAACTCGCGCTTGAGTCGCTCGAGCGCCAGGAGGCCGACGCTAAAGTTGCTATGACCCTGGTCGAGCTCGGTGTCGAACAGCAGCGCGCGCACGACGCGCTCGAGCGCTTCGCGCTGCTTGGTGAGCTCGGCCTGGGTGCCGAGGATCGTGCGCCAGAGGTCCAAGGCCTCGAGCTGGGCCTGGATGGCGTCCGCCCGCCGGCCGTACGCCTCGAGGCGCTCTGCGTGTCCGCCGAGCGCTTCAGCCAGCGCGCGTGCATCAGGATTCGTCGTACGCAGGTCGTCGATGGCCCCGGCTGACAAGTGGAGCGCTTCCTCGATGAGCCCCGCGTCGAGCGCTGTCGCCCCCGCGCCGCCGTCGTCGGTCGAGGGACTTTCGAGGAGCTTTGCTGCCAGGAAACTGCGCGCAATGCTGCGTTGCCGCGGCGCGCCTCCGGGCACGGCGTCGTAACACGCGAGCGCCTCGCGCAGGACGCGCACGATCGGCTCGCGGCCGAAGACCTGCGCCTGCTCGTTCCAGCCCGCGAGCTGCAAGCGCACGTCGCCGGGTTGGCTCGTACCGGCGGGGTATTGGGCGTCGATGGCAGGCAAGAGCTGGAACCAGACAGGCGCGACGCGCTCGAGGCGTCCGTACTGCGTGCCACGATTCAAGTAGACCGTCGCGGCCTGAATGAACAGCACTCGGTCCTCGGGTGCTTCGTCCTTCACGACCTCGAGGACCTCCCTGTCGAGCGCCAATGCCTCATCGATCGCGCCCGTCTCGACCATCGCATCCGCGAGCGCCCGGCGGGTCGAATTCATGCTCGCGGTGCGTCGACCGAAGGCCGGCACTTCGAGCGCGAGGGCGGCGAGCAACACCGGCCGTGCCTCGTCGAAGAGGCGGTTGCGGGCGAGGACCCGTCCGAGCTGCGCCCGGATCCCAACGGAGCTCGGCGAGACCTCTCCATAGATCTTCGCCGCGACGTCGACTGCGCGGCGATACGCGGCGATGGCCTCGCTCGCGCGCCCCTGGTCCTCGAGCCGCTCGGCCTCGAGCCGTAGAACACTCGGATAACCCGGGTGGTCCGCACCGAACGCGGCGACGAAGCGTTGTTCGAGGTCCCGCGCGCCCGCCCCCTGCCGCAACTCGCGTTCTTCACTGCCTGCGAGCAGGATGTCCCCGAGGAGCGCGGCCTGGTCGGTCAACAGGTCTCGCTGGAAGCCGACAGTCGCGAGGTTTGCGCGCGCCTCGATGTAACCCACTGTCACCGCGGCGACGCCGAGCGCGAGCGCCGCGACGGTGACCGCGCCAGCGCCGACCGCCAGACGGTGGCGGCGCACGAACTTACGGACTCGGTAGATGGTGCTCGGCGGGCTCGCGAAGACGGGCAGATTCTCGAGGTAACGCTCGAGGTCGCGCGCCATCGACGCTGCGGACTCATAGCGGCGCGCGGGCTCTTTCTCGAGCGCCATCATCACGATCCAGTCGAGATCGCCGCGCAGCCGCTGCGCCACCTCGCCCGTCATGAGGCTGCGCGCCTTCGCGATCTCGTCGCCGTCGGCGCCGAGCCTCGTGAATCGAGTCGACGGCGGCGGAGCCTGGTAATCACGGATAAACGTCTGGATCTCAGCCAGGCCACGGTTGCGCAGGTCCTTGGCCTCGAACGGCGGGCGCCCCGCGAGCAGCTCGTAGAGCACCACCCCGAGCGAGTAGATGTCCGAACGCGTGTCGACCTCGCTCTCGCCGTGCTCGGCCTGCTCCGGGCTCATGTAGACCGGCGTGCCGATGAACTGCCCTTGCTCGGTGAAGACGGTGCGCTCCGTGCGATGCTGCTCCGTCGCCTTCGCGATGCCAAAATCGATCACCTTGGGCACGTGGCGCCCGTCCCGCTGGGTGACGAGGATGTTCGTCGGCTTGAGGTCGCGGTGGATCAGCCCGCGCTGGTGCGCGTGCTGGAGCGCCTCACACACATCGACGAAGAGCCGCACGCGCGCGCGCGGATCGAGCCGGCGCTCGTCGCAGTATTTGGCGATGTCGACGCCCTCGACGAGCTCCATCACGAAGTAGGGCCGACCCGTGCTCGTCGCGCCGGCGTCGAGCACGCGGGCGATATGTGGATGGTCGAGGACCGCGAGGGCTTGGCGCTCGGCCTCGAAGCGCGCGATCACCTGGCGCGTGTCCATGCCCAGCTTGATGATCTTCAGCGCGACATCGCGGCGCACGGGCTGCAGTTGACGCGCGTGGTAGACCACGCCAAAGCCGCCCTCGCCGAGCTCGCTCACGAGCTCGTAGGGACCGATGATGCTGCCCGGACCCTCGCGCAGTTCGGCGCTCGCGCCGCTGCCGTGTGGGCGGATCGCGGGCGCCTCGAGGAACGAGCCCGCGGTCGCGTGGGCGGCGAGCAGATCGAGGACCCGGCCTGCGAGCGCGCGATCGCCGCGGGACTCGCGCAGCACGTGCGCGGCGCGCTCGTTCGGGGGCAGGCTGAGCGCGTCCGAGAAGATCTGCTCGTCTGCGGGTCGCTCGTTCCCTTGCTCGGCGGCCCCGGCTCGTCCTGTGCCATCGTTCATAGCGTGGAAGGGTTCATCGTGTTGGAGGGTCTGGCGCCGGTCGTGACGAGGTCGACGGTGCGTGCCGGGCAGAGTGCTCCACCGATCCCTTGGGCGCGGCCTCGTCGCCCTTGGAGACCTCATGAAACAACCACGCGCGCGTGAAGGCCCAGCGCCGGTCTGCGGTGGCGCGCGAGATGCCGAGCACCTCGGCGGCCTCGACGAGGGTGAGGCCTGCGAAGTACCGCAGCTTGACGAGCTCGGCCTTGGAGGGATCCTCGCGCTCGAGGCGCCGCAGCGCCTCGTCGAGCGCCAAGAGGTCGAGGTCCGGAGGCAGCTCGACGGCCGCGTCGGGGGCGAGCTCTTCGATGCGATGGGCGCCGCCGTGGCGAAGGCGAGAGCGACGCCTGGCGCGCTCGACGAGGATGCGGCGCATGGCCTCTGCGGCGGCCCCAAAGAAGTGCGCCCGGTTGTCGAACGCGAGCCCCTGACCGTCGGCGCCGAGGAGCCGGAGGTAGGCCTCGTGCACGAGCGCCGTCGCCTGCAGCGTCACATTGGGGCGCTCGCGGGCGAGGCGCTGGGCCGCGACGGCACGAAGCTCCCCATAGACGGTCGCGATCAGCGCGTCCGACGCCCCCGCATCACCGTCGCTCGCCGCTCGCAGCAGGCGGGTTACTTCACCCATCACACCTAGCTTATACGGCGCAGGGCCCCGCTGGATTCACCGGGTCCTCATGGTCTCGATTCGACAGTGAATCCGGTGCTAGACCCGCCCGATCGGCGAGGGCGGAGCGCGGCTACGGGTGCCGGCAACGTGTAGAGTGCGGGCGAACGCGCGAGGCGCCTCGCGCCGATCCGCGAAACGCGGGTCCACCCGGGGGCCACAGCCTCCGAGTGTCCGTCGCGCCGATTCGGCGCAGCACCTCGAGATCGGGTCACGACGTCGATGATTGCCCTACTCACTCTCAGCGCCGCGCTCTTCGTGGTGCAGACCTCGCCGCCGGTCGCGGGCGATCTCGATGCGGCCTTCGAGCGTGCACGCGTGGAGGCGCGGCCGCTCGTGCTCGGGGTCTACACGGCGGGCGAGGCGCGCTCGGAGGACTTCCAGAAGCGTGTTCTGCGCCAGAAACCCGTCAGCGCTGCGCTCGGCGAGGTCGTGTTCGTGCAGGCGCTCCTGGGGCAGCCGTCCAAGGCCGACGCGCGCCGTTTCGGCGAGCTCGACGTAGACGGGCACGCGCGCCTCGTGCTCGCGGCACGCGACCGCTTGCCGAGCAACGCCGAAGGGGTGCTCGCGTCGCCCCAGCACACTTGGTTCGCGCCGGATGGGCGCGTCCTCGTCGCGGCGCCGTTCGAGCTCGAACCCGAGGAGTTCCTCTGGCTCGATGGACGCGCTCGACAGCTGCTCGCGAGTGGCGATACCGACGTGCCGCTGCGACCCATGCCCGAGGACGCGCGCGCGCCGCGCCGCTACGTCCTGGGCGCAGCCTTCGTGCCCGCAGATGGCGATCGCTTCGGGCGCGGGCTCTTGCCGCACGAGGTCGAGGCGGAGCTCGAAACGCTGCGCAAGCGCGGTGCAACCGACGGCGGTGGCGGCCGCGGTGGGGGCGGATTCGGAGGTGGAGGCGGCGGCGGAGGAGCTTGGAATCAGGAGGCGATCCAGGCCATCGTGCGGCTCGCTTTCACAGACACCAAGGACGCCCAGGCCGAGGTCAAGGGCGAGCTCGGCAGCGTCTTTCTGCGTTTCGGCGGCAGCACCGCGCTGCTCGACGCGGGCCTCGAAATCGTCGGTTACGCCGCGCCGCGGCGCGGCGTCGAGACGGTGTCGCTCTTCGTCTCGGACACGGTCCCCGCGCTCCGTGCGCGCGCGGCCTCGGCGCTCGAGGCGATGGGTTTCGAGGGCGAAGGCTGGAACGACCTGCGCAAGGCGTTCGAGAAGGAATCCGACCCCGCCGCGCGCCGCGCCCAGCTGCGCGCGATCGGCGTGGTCGGGCGCGGCGAGTCCGCTGCCAGGCGCATCCTCGAGAAGGAAGCCACGAAGGGCAAGAACGCTGCGGACCGCGCCGCGGCCTTGATCGGGCTCGGGCACTTCGGAGACGCGGCGGCGGTCGAGGACACGCTGCGCGCGTGCCTCGGTGACATGAAGCTCGACCTCGCATTCGCGGCTGCGGCCGCGATGGCTTTGACGCGCGACCGCGAGCGTTTCCACGCCGCCATCGTCGAGCGCGCGGCGGGTCTCGAGGGCGCGGACGCGGACAACTTCCGCTTCGCGCTGCAGGTCCTCGATGGCGCGCCGACGGTCGCGCTGCGTCCGTTGCTCGAACGCGCGGCCCCGGATGCATTTCCGCGTCCGAGGCTCTTCTTCGAGGCCCGCCCCGCGGCGGGTGCCGGCGGCAACGGCCTCTCGCGCGGCGGGCGCGGCGGCCGCGAGGGTGGGGACGGCTCCGAGCGACCCGGTGACGGCGGCCAATCCGGTGGAGGGCGTGAGCCCAGAGACGGCGGGGCCCCATGACCGAGGCCGCGAGCAGAGCGCGCTGGTTCGCGAGCGCTGGTGTAGAGGACGCGGGCGAAGCGCACGTGGGCCTCGACGCCTGGGCGCGCGCGTACATCCTCGTCGGCACGCCGGAGGCCAAGCTCGCGCCGCCGCCCCGGCCGCGGCTCGCCCGCGCGGGGGACGCCGCAGTCGACCGCGTGGCGCGAGCGCCCGCGCCGGCTGCGCCGGGTCGCCATCACCCTTTCCGCGTGGTCCAGCGCGCGGAGAAGATCCCGACCGGCCGCGGCCTCGAGCGCTCCGCGGGCCGCGCGCGCCTCTTGCATACGTTCCTGCACCACGAGGTGCAGGCGGCGGAGCTCATGGCCCACGCGCTCTTGCGTTTCCCGGCCGCACCGCCGCGCTTTCTGCGCGGCCTCGCCGCGATCCTCGACGACGAAGTGCGCCACGCCGCCGCTTACAACGCGCGCCTCGCGGAGCTCGGGCACCGTTACGGCGACTTCCCCGTGCGCGACTGGTTCTGGCAGAGGGTGCCGAGCGCTCCGGACCCGCGCAGCTTCGTCGCGTTGATGGGGATGGGCCTCGAAGGTGGCAACCTCGAACACACGCGCCGCTTCGAGCGTGAGCTGCACGCCGTCGGCGATTCCGTCTCGGCCGCGCTCGTGGCCGAAGTGGGGGCGGAAGAGGTCGCGCACGTGCGCTTCGCGACACGCTGGTTCCAGCGCTTCTCCGGCTGCGCCGAGCGCAGCTCGCCCGACTTCGACTCATGGCGTGAGGCGCTGCCTCGCCCGCTGACCCCGATGGTCCTGCGCGGTCTGCCGCTGGACCGCGAGCGGCGCGCCCGCGCGGGCCAAGGGGAGCCGTTTCTCGACGCGCTCGAGGGCTATTGAAGCCGCAGGGGGGCGCTGCGGAGAGGGTCGGTCTCTATCTGAACCTCGACGCCGAAGAGCAGCTCGAATACTCGCGATCGAGCGGGGCCCGGGCGCCGGGCGCGCGCGATCGCGCGACCCTGTCCGCGATCGCGTCCGCGGGCGCGATCCTCGCGCCGCGCTTGCCGGCTGGGCTCGTGGCGCTCGTGCCTGCGCACGGCGCAGCAGCTGAGGCCCAGGTACCCAAGATGAATTCCGTGGAGCAGGAAGTCGCGCGCGGACTGACGCATTCGCTGCTCTGGTGCCCGACCAAGGCCGCGCGGGCGGAGGTCGAGCGACTGGGGCTCCAGCCCTTGCAGGCTCTCGATCTGGCGCTCGGTGCCGCGTTCGGTTTGGGCGCACGGACTTTCGAGCTCGGGGCGCAGCGCTGGCCCTCGGACGAGGTCCTCGCGTGGGCCAACGACCGCGCGACGTTCGCGGGCCACGCGCCGCTTCCGGGTGGAACCGTGGTGCGTACGCGCGACGAAGCGCGGGGCCACCTCGTGTCGGCGTCGCTGCAGACGAACTTCGTCCTGCGGCGCGCGCTCTCTGCGGCAGGTCGCGGCGCGCGCCGCATCCGTGGGGGCGCCGCGCCTGCTGCGGGTGACGACGCCTGGCTCGAGGCGGCGCTCGCGCGCGGACCCTTGACCGTCGACCCCGTGGTCTCGATCGAGACCGAGTACGCGCAACACGGCTGGCTCTCGGCGGAGGGCGTGCTCACCCTCGGCGCGCCTTGTGTCCAGGACGTCGATCCACACGGTCGTCACGTGCAAAGTCGGCGCCTCGAGCAGGGCCTCGAGCTCGGCTTACGAGGAGCGCTCGAGGCCGCCACGCGCCGCGTCGCCGCGGACCTCGCGGCGCTGGGCTTCCAGGGCCCGTTCGGCGTCGACGCCTATCGCTGGCGCGGAGCCGACGGCGCGCTCCATCTGCGCGCACCCAGCGAGGTCAACGCGCGCTTCACCATGGGGTGGTGGACCGGCATGGCGAGCGCCGCTGATCACTGACCGAGGAGCACCTCGAGGGTGTCCGCCAGCAGCGCTGGGTCCAGGACCCCGCACATCTCGCGAGCGGAGTGCATGGAGAGCTGCGCGATGCCGATGTCGACCGTCGGGAGGCCGAGGCGCGTGGCGGTCAGCGGTCCGATCGTCGAGCCGCACGCCAGGTCCGTACGTGTCACGAACGATTGCATCGGCGCGCCGACAGCGCGGCACGCCGACACGAAGCGCGCCGCCGTCGCGGCCTCGGTCGCGTAACGCTGGTTCTGGTTGAGCTTCAGAACCGGGCCTGCATTCATGAAGATGGAGTGGTCCGGCTCGTGGCGCTCGGAATAATTCGGGTGCGTCGCGTGGGCCATGTCCGCCGAGACACAGAGCGAAGCTGCGAGGGCGCGCAACAGCTCCTCGCGACCGCCGCCGCGCTGCAACACCAGGCGCTCGAGCACGTCCGCGAGCACCGATCCGGCGGCGCCCGAGCGACTGCTGCTGCCGACCTCCTCGTGGTCGAAGAGCGCGAGCACGACCGGCCCCGCCGCCTCGCCGGTGCGCACGATCGCGAGCAAGGCCTCGAGGCCGCAGAACGTCGAACACAGGTTGTCGAGGCGCGGCGCCGCCAAGAACTCGCCGTCGCGGCCGAGCAGCCGGCTCGGCTGCGCGTCGTGAAACATGACGTCGTACGAGAGAATGGCCTCCCCGTCCGCGCCGATCTGCTCCTGGAGATAGCGCTCGAAGCCACCCGGTTCGCGTTCGCCGATGGCCCAGATCGGCGCGAGGTGCGACTGCTTGTTGAGGACGAGGCCGCGCTCGTTGACCTCGCGGTCGAGGTGGATCGCGAGCTGCGCGACACGCGCGAGTGGGCGCGAATCGAGGAACAGGCGCTCTTCGGGGCCGCGGGCGCCATCGACGAAGACGCGCCCCGACAGGCCGAGATCGCGGTCGAGCCACGAGTTCAGGAGGGCGCTGCCGTAGACCTCGACCCCGAGCTGGCGCATCCGCGCGCGACCCGTGTCCGGGTGGGGTTTCACCCGCAGGTTCGGGCTGTCCGTGTGGGCGCCGAGGACACGGAAGCCTGTCGTGGGGGGAGTGCCCGGTGGGACGAACCAGGCGTGCACGGAGCCCCCGCGGCGCAAGAAGCCTTGCCCTTTGGTTTTTCCTTTGGCTTGGCCGTCCTCGCCGTTGAAGGACTCGGTCTCGCAGTGCTCCTGGAACCCCGCCGCCGTCAGTCGCTCGGCGACCTCCGCGACTACGTGGTAGGGCGAAGGCGAAGCATCGATGAACGCGCCGAGGCGCTGCGCGAATTCAGGTCCGGTGCGTCGCTGCGGCATGCAAATTCCACGTCGAGGTCAGAGCTGCGAACGGGTGGCTGTCGGTCAAGGCCACGCTCACATCGCTTTGACGCGCGTGACACCGAGCAAGCGCTCGATGGCGCGCATGCGGCGGCCGAGGAAAGGCACGTGCTCGATGCGCGCGACGACCTGGCCTTCGCGCCGGATTACGATCGTGCCGCCGCCGAACGTCAGGAACCACTCGAGTATGTCGGGGACCTCGCGCGACACGGTGCTGCCCTGACGGGGGAAGCTCTGATCGCGGCCCCACGGCTGGATGTAGTGCACAAATTCGTTCGGCTCGAGGCGCCAGTAATCGAAGCGCGGCTGGGCCATCCCTACACAGAAGAAAATCAGCAGGAACAGCCCGATCGCCATGAACGCGTCGGTGCTCAGCTGGATATCGCGGTGCGCGACCCAGTCGCCGAAATGGCCGAGCACGGCCCAGCCCTGCATACGCGCGATGTAGATCCCGAGTCCGCCCGCCATCAGCACCAGCGCCACGATCACGAACTTCTTCTGGTCGAGGTCCGTGACGATCACCATCAAGTTGAACGCCAAGGCGGTAATGGCGAACCAACCGAGGGTGTTGTGTGAGACCCATCCGAGGCTCTGGAGGAGCCCGCAGAGGAGGAAGGCGATCATCGTCGGCCAGAAGTAGATGATCATCGGGAACGAGGCCACCGGGACGGCTTCCTTGTCCTCGTCCGGGTTGAACGGGAAGTAGACCTCCCAAACGGACTCCCGACGGGTCGGACTCGGGGGGGGCAGCGGGACTTGCGGCGAAGCTTCGCTCATGGTGCTCGTGTCGTCCGTGGGCCGCGGGGTCGCTCTGCCGCGACGCCGGGGCGGGTTGTGGGATTCTTCGTCGAGGGTCGATCGATCAGCCTCTCGTGCGCGGACTCCCGGGGCGAGGATGTTAGCGTCTCGATACGCCAGCGCGCGCCCGGCATTCGCCGACGCTCGTTCTGCTGTGCGCAGTCTGTCCTATGCCCAGCCCACTCGAGTGGCCCCCTCGAAGACCAGCGTCGCCCTGAGCGCCTGCGCCGCACCTCCTCCTATTCCATGGCAGAGCCTGACTCCGAGCCCGAGACGCGTCCTGCGACGCTCGAGCCCACACCGAGCGCGCGGGCGACGAGGTGGGCGGGGAACGAGGCCAGAGGAGCGACCGAGGCGCCCCCGAGTGCGGGGCCGGAGACACCGTCGAATCGGACAGCGGCTGGGGAACCTCTAGGGTGGAGCTCCGCGCTCGCCACCCTCGAGGCGCTCGAGTGCGAGGCCGTCGCGGCGCCCGAGGCGACGATCGCGCGCCTCGTCGAGCTCGAGCGCCAAGTGCTGGAGCGCGAGCTCGAGGTGCATCTCGCACAAGGCCAGCACACGGACGAGCATCCTGTGCGCGCAGCCCTCGTCAGCTGGCGCGCAGCGCTCGACGCGCGCGGTCTCGACGCGGCAGCGAGCGCGGTGGACACGCTGCTCGCGCAGCACGACCTCGCGCGTCTGCGCGGACTCGAACACGTCACGCGGCAGCTCGCGACCGGCCAAGCGCCGGAAGTCGCCGAGGAGCCCTCGAGCAGCGATTCGACGTTCGTGTCGCTGCTCGCCGTGGAAGAGCTCGCCGGGGCCTACCGCGAGCGCCCGAGCGCGTTCAGCGGGGATCCGGGGGTGCCCGACGCGGGCGCCGTGCTGGCCGAAGCGCACGTCGTACGTGAGCTGCTCCGGAGCGAACTCGAGCGCGCCTCGCCCCACACGCGCGACCAGCACGCGCGTTGGGTCGAGCTCGCCATCGACACCGCAGACGAGACGCTCTTCGCCGCGGGCGAGGTCGCGCCGCGCCGCGCCGCAGAGCGCCTCGGCCGTGTCGTCGAGCAGCTCACCTGGCATCGGGATGTATTGCTGCCAACCTCGGAGACGACCCTCCGCGAGCGCCTCGCCCGCACGCGGCGGCGGCTCGAGGCCGAGCGCCTCGAGCAGCTGTGCACTGCGCTCCTGCAGCGCCGCTTTGGCGCGCGCCTCGTCGCGCTCTGGGATCGGCTGATCGTCGCCGGTCTGTTGGTCGTCCTGGCGCTGCTCGGTGTCGAGCTGGCGTTCGGCGGTGGTATTTGGACGCTGCGTGTGGACTACGGACTCTGCGCGCTCTTCCTCTGGGACTTCACCGTCCGCGCCGCGCACATCGGCTTCCATCGCACTTGGCTCGCGCGTCACTTCCTCACCGACTTCTTGCCAGCGCTGCCGTGGACTTGGTTGCTCGTCGGCGGCGGTGTCGGCGCGGATCCCGCGCGCGCCGGCTGGCTCCTGCGGCTCGTGCGCCTGCCCCGCATGGCGAGGACTGTGCGCCTCCTGGCGCCGCTCTTGCGCCTCGTGCGCGCCGTCGGCTTCCTCGCGCGCGGGCTCGATCGCCTCGTGCGACGCCACGGGCGGCTCCTCGAGAGGGAGGTCCTCCTCTTCCCGACCAGCGCCGAGCGTCGCGCCGCGCGCAACGAACCGGAGTCGACCGACACGACGTCTTTCGAGGTGCGCACGCGACTCGATCGGCTCATCATGCGCACGGTCGAGGACGCCGCGGCGCGCAACACGTCGATCGAGATTGGCGGGAATGCCGCGCCAACACCCGCAGGCAAGCACGGACGTAATTTGGCACTGGTGGCCGTGGTCGATGCGCGCACCGCGGGACTCTGTACTGCAGAAGACGCGCTGCACGACCCGCGCCGTGTGCCGAGGCCCGCGGTGCCCCGTCGTGCGGCGCGGCCGATCGCGGAAGAGCTCTTCGCGCGCCTCGCGCGTGTGACACCCGCCGAGGTCGAGGCCGAGCTTGGAGACGCGAGCGTGCGCCGGGCGGCGCGCGGGGTGCGTTTCCTCGCGCGGCCGCCGCTCGGATGGCTCCCGATCCTGCGCGGCTGGGTGCCGCGAGTGGCGCTCGACGCACCCGACGACACGTTGGTCGCCGAGACCGTGCGCTCGGTCGCGCGCAGCTTCACGCGGCAGCACGATCGCGTGCTCTGGTGGGCGGACCTCGCGACGACGATCACACCTTCGGAGATGGTCGGCCGGCTGGGTGCGACACTCGTCGCTCGCACGGCGCGGCCGGCGGTTCGACTGCTCACCGTGGCGGGTCTCTATGGGATCCTGTCCCTTGGCCTCCAGCTCTTCGGAGCGGGTGGCGTGCTCGCCGCGCTATTCGCGCTCGCCGACCGCATGATCGGCACGACGGTCAAGGTGCTGGGCTCCGTGTGCCTGTTCTTCCTGGCGATCGGCGCTTGGTTGCAGCGCCTTGCGCGCGATGCATCGACGTTCCAGGAGCAGGTCGCGGCGGCGCAATTCCTGCACCTCACGGACAGCATCAAAGCGCGTCAGCGCGGCGAGGACGCGGCGTTTCTCGCGCGGCGTGTGTTCGCGCCCGAGGTGCGCCTGACCCACCCCGAGCTCACGCCGGAGGCAGCGGCGGCGCGCGAGGCGCGACGCTTCACTGCGAGCCTCGAGAAGTTCCAGCGCGAGGGTGTCGAGGTGTCCGGACAGGGCGAAGACCACGACACGGTCGCGCGCGCCGTGCTCTTGTACAGCGACCACCGCGGCGGCGCGCTGCTCGTCGTGACGGACACACGCGCAACGGGGCAGCTGCTCGGCAACCTCGCGTTGCGGCGGCTGGTCGAGCGTTCAGGGCGCCTCGGCGCCGCAGATCTCGCGTCGCTCGCGCGGATCGATCTCAAGCGCAGGCGAAGCCTCCTCAATGGGCCCTACCTGTGGTTCCACGCCGTGACACGGGCCTTCGCGAGCCGCGCGGCGCGCGCCATCGTGGACTTCAACGCACACGCCATCCCGGTCGTCGAGCTCGAGCGCTGCTCGGATGAGACACGCATCGAATACGAACTCTGGCTGGCAGATCGATTGCCAGAGTCGAGCCCGCGCGAGAAGAAGCAGACGAGGCGGAGCCTGACGTCAGCGTTCACCGTGCTGCATTTCCTCGACGCGTGCCCGGCGCGGGACGACGAAGTGTTGCGACGTTTCGGTCCAGCAGTGCATGCGCGGCTCTTGCGCAATCGACGCGAGCTCGCGCGTTCAGTGCTCGGCTGTTGGCCGCTCGCGCGGCTGCCGCTCGAGGAGCGTGTGCTCAACCTCCGCGCGTCGTACGACCGTTGGATCGGGGGTGGGCGGATCTTTTGGATGCCGCTCTGGCTCGTCGGGCGCGCGGCGCGCGCGTTGCGTTTTGCAGGCGCCCGCATCGTGGAGTCGATCCAGTTGGTGCGTTATCCCGAGCGCCCCTTGAGCGGCGGCGGGCTCCGTCAAGCCGATTTCCCGACGGCGCTGCGCAAGATCGACCGCATGCGGGTGCCTGCGGCGCTCGAGGCGCTGCGCCTCCGCGCGCGGTTCGACCCGGAATATCTCGGGTTCGTGGACCCGGCCGGCGCGCCGCGTGGGGACTCCGCGTCGTCCGAGAGCGCCGCCGGGGCGGTGGCCGTCGGCGAGGTGGCCGTCGGCGAGGTGGCCGTCGGCGAGGTGGCCGTCGGCGAGGTGGCCGCTGGCGAGGTGGCCGCTGGGGCGGTGGCCGCTGGGGCGGTGGCCGCTGGGGCGGTGGCCGCTGGGGAGGTCGAGCGTGATCTGCGCTTCCTGCGGGCGGCGCCGGACGTCGGGCTCGAGATCGAGCTCCTTCGCGCACGCACGGCCCGCGACCTCGCGCGACTTACAGCGGACTACCAGAGCGGTCTCGGGGAGCGGCTCGACGCGGCGCTCGACATCGATTTGCGGCGAGACCCCGCGCGGCGCCGGGCCCTCGCGCTCGCGTACCACGCGGACCTCGACGGCGTGCGCGCGCTGCTCGGCGGCTTCGCGATCATCCTCGAGGCGGCTAAAGAGGCGCGCGCGCTCGGCCTCGCGCCGCGCACCGTGGGCTCGCCCTGGCTCGCATGGCGTGCGCGGCGCTGGTGGCCCGGGGCGCGGGATGCGGCGGGCGAAGGGACCCGGGACAAGGCCTTCGCGCGCGCCGTGCGGGCTGCGATCACTCACGATCTGGACGGCGCGCGCGCAGCGTTCGTCGAGCTGCAGCGGCGCGGCGCACCGGCCGCACGCGCGGAGGGCGAGCGGCGCCTCGTCGAGCTCCTGCGGCACCCCGCGGAGTTGACGGAGCAGCTCACAACGTTGCGGACGGTGCAGACGACGACCTTGCTCGACGTGCGCGGCTACCGCGCGCACGTGCACAGCCTCGGACAGTACGAGCTCGAGGATCCGCGCGCGGAGTGGGCCGCGGTCTTCGAGCTCTGATGTGCGGCGACCCGCGCGCCGCGCTGGCGACTACTTGTTGAACTTGTAATCGGAGGGCACGACCACGATCCCGCTCGCGGTCACCGTGAAGCGCTCACCGTCGCGCTCGGCATCGAAGCCGATCTTCTCGCCGGCGGGGATGTCGACCCACTTGTCGACGATCACCTTGCGCAACAGGGCGCCGTGGCCGACCTTGACGCCGTTCATCAGGATGCATTCCTGGATGTCCGCGTCGTGGCCGGTGTAGGTGCCGTTCGAGAGGATCGAGCGTCGGACCTTGGAGCCCGCGACGATCGAGCCGCTGCAGAGGAGTGAGTCGACGACCTCGGCGCGACGACCATCGGCCTCGTCGAAGACAGTCTTCGCGGGCGGATCGTTGTGCCAGAGGGTGTAGATGGGCCAGGACTGGTCGTACAGATTGAAGTCCGGGACGACGTTGCAGAGGTCGAGGTTCGAGTCGAAGTACGCGTCGATCGTGCCGACGTCGCGCCAGTACGGCTGTTCGGGGTTCGGCTCGTTCACGCCGCGGAACGCGTGCGCGAACACAGGGGACCCGTCCTGGACCATGCGCGGCAACACGTCCTTGCCGAAGTCGTGCGAGGACTCGGGGCCGAGCGCCGAGTCCTCCTCGAGCCGTCGCGCGAGCTCCTTCATCTCGAAGATGTAGATGCCCATAGAGCCCAGGCACCAGCCGGGCCGGCCGGGCATTTCGGTGCCGACTTTGGGTTTCTCTTGGAAGCCCGTGACCGCGCCCTCGACGTCCGTCTCGAGGATGCCGAAGCGATCCGACTCCGCGGCCGGAATCGGGACCGCGCCGATGGTGCATGCTGCGCCCGACTCGAGGTGCTGCGTCAACATTCGACCGTAGTCCTGCTTGTAGACGTGATCGCCCGAGAGGATCAGCACGTGCCGCGGTCGTTCGTCGCGCAGCAGCCGCAGGTTGTGCGTGATCGCGTCCGCGGTCCCGCGATACCACGCGGTCGAGCCACCGTGTTGCGGGGGCCGCGCCAGGATGAACTGCGCGAGGCGCCGCGGCAGGAAATTCCAGGCGTACCGCAGGTGCTCCTCGAGCGAGTACGCCTGGTACTGCGTCAGGACGAAGATGCGCCGCAACCCGGAGTGGATGCAGTTGGAGAGCGTGAAGTCGATGATGCGGTAGGCGCCGCCGAAAGGCACGGCTGGCTTCGCTCGTTGCAAGGTCAGGGGCTTCAGGCGTTCGCCCTGCCCGCCTGCGAGAACGAAGGTGACGGTGTCTTTGAGCTCCTGGGTGAGGTTCATCGGTGCGTAGGCCAGCGGGGGGATCGACGTACCGCCTGAGGTTAGCGACTGGAGGTCGCGTTGCCTTTCGATTCGGCCTCCACACTTCTCTCCTGCGCCCGCCCTCGATAGGCTCCACAATGGGCGTCCCCGTACCCCATGATCGTCTTCCTCACTTCGCCCGGCGCCCAAGAGCGGGCCGCGTCCGGGACCGTGCCCGAGTTCGAGGCTCGGCCCGAGGGAGGCGGTGTGCCTTGGGTCATCGAGTCCGATGGGCGAGGTGGCTATGCCTACGCGACCCCGCCGAGCGTCCGGTTGCCCTTGGGTGTGACGGTCGACGGCGTGCCGAACCTGAGCGGCCCACTCGGTGCCGTGCCGGGCGGAGTCCTGTGTGCGCCGGCCGTCGACGGCGGCGCGCCGCGTGTCCTCGTCGCGGGGTTCGAGGAAGAGCTGTTCGTCGGGGTGGTCCCCTGGGAGCGACTCGGAGTGCCTGGTGGCCAGCCATGGGGAGAGCAGGCGAGCGACCCGAGCGGCGTCCCCGCGGACCCCGCGTCGGTGGCCAGCGCGGAGGACACCGCGGCGGGCATCCGCGCCGCGCCGGTGGTGGTGCGCGAGCTGCTGCAGCCGCATGGTCGGCACGCCACGCTCGTTCGTTGGCGTCTCGCGTCCGGCGATGCTGCGACGCTGCGCGTCCGGCCCTTGTTGCCGAGCTCGGACCAGCTTTCGCCCGAGCGCGCCGAAGCGCCGCAGAGCGCGCACCGCGAGCCCCGTTGTAGCGCCGTCGAAGTCGGCGGCGCGGTGCTCGTGCGCGAGTCGGCAGCGACACCGGCGGTGAGGTTCGGCGGCGACGACGGCGTCGATTTCCGTAGCGCGCCGCATTGGGTGGAAGGCCGCACCGGCGCCTCCGCTGGGGGCGGCGGGCTGGACACCAGTACGCGGTTTCTGGCGCCCGGCGCGTTGCGAGTGGAGCTGCGCGCGGACGACGCGCGGCGCGCCTCGTTCACGCTCGAATTGGCGGTGGCCGGGCACGGCCGACGAGCACCCGGCGCTGCATTCGAGTACGAGCTCGGACGGCGCCAGCGTCGCGACCTCGAGGCCCGTCCAGGTGGTGCGTCCGCGAAGGTGGCGGACTGGGCTGTGCGGCTCGCTGCGCTCACGGAGCGCTGCGTTCACCGCACGGACCAAGGGCGCCCCGTCGTCGGTTGTCCCTGGAGCGAGCACGCCGCAGCGCGCGCGTTGACTGGGGCGGAGCTCTGGGGGCTGCTCCCAGGGTTCATCGGCGCGGCCAGCGAGCTGTGTCCGGGCCGCGCGCTGCCGACGTTCGCCGGCCAGGACGCCGTGTGGCGGTCCTTGCGTTGGCTGGTCGTCGCCGAGCTCGAGGCCTTCGAGTTCTCCGAGGGCCCAGGGTCCGAAGCTGCCGTTCCTGCCAGCGTCGTCGAGAGCGAGCTACGGTTCGCGTGGTGCCTCGGCGAGCTGGCGCGACTTGGCCACTTGCGCAGCGATCCCGCCCTCGCGGCGCGGTGCGCCGACGTACGCACGACGATCGCGCGGCGTCTCGTCGATCGCTGGATCGGGAGCGGTGAGCGTGCCACGAGTGGGGCTCCCCGGGCGCAGCTCCACGGGGGCGCCGCGTACGCCTCAGCCGCCGACATCTGCGGCTCCATCGCCGCCGGCGGTGACACGTCACGCGCTTGGGCGCGCGCCCGGCGCACCTTCGTGCTGGGTTTTCGCGCCGGGGTCTTGTCCGGCGACGTGCAGCGCGCGCAATTGCTGCGGGCGGCTGGCCTCCCCTTCGGGCCCCTGGGCACACGCGCGCGGCGCGCGGTCCTCGGTGTCTACGCAGAGGAGGTCGACGTCTACGCAGAGGACGTCGGCGGGCCGGACGTCAGCGACCTCGACGCGCTCGAGCTCGCGGACGTTGTCCGTGCGGCGCTTTACACACTGCCCAGGACTCGCGCCGCTGTCGCGGCCTGGCGGGCCCTCTGGTTGCGCTCGCTCGAGGCTGCGCCTCGGACGCGCCTGTACGACCCTCGCCAAATCGCCGCTTGGCGCGCGATCGACCTCGATTTGACGCACGGGGACCCACGATGAGGGTCCTCGAGCTCGGCTGGGAGTTCCCACCCCGCATTTCCGGTGGCCTCGGGACCGCGTGCGAGGGGCTCGTGCGCGGGCTCCTCGCCAACGACGCCGATGTCCTCTTGGTGTTGCCTCGCGCCGCGGGTGGCGAAGAGGCCTCTGGCGCGACGGTTTTGTGCGCCTCGACACTCGAAGCGGCGAGCCGTGAGGCTCGTCACGCCGCGGCCGTTCAGTCCACGAGTTCGACGACTCCTTCTGCGGCGACCGCGCCTAATGGGCCGAATGGGCCGAATGGGCCGACTGGGCCGACTGGGCCGAATGGGCCGACTGGGCCGACTGGGCCACGTGCAAGCCGCGGCCGAGGTTCCCTCGACGTGCTCGGGCTGCCGACTTTGCTCCGGCCGTACGCGTCCGCCGCGGACTACGCGCGCGCGTTCGATACTAGCCCGGCGCCACTGTCCGGCGGATACGGCCGCAACCTCGCCTCCGAAGTCGCCCGCTATGCGTCGGTCGTAGGGGACCTCGCCGCGCGCGAGTCCTTCGACGTCATCCACGCCAACGACTGGATGACGTTCCCCGCCGGGCTCGCAGCGCGCGCGGCCTCCGGGCGCCCGCTCGTCTTGCACGTGCACGCGTCCGAGTGGGATCGTTGCGGGCGGGCCGGCGATCCGGTGGTTGTCGAGATCGAGCGCCGCGCGCTCGCGGAGGCCGACGGCATCGTGTGTGTCAGCCACTACACGAAGCGTGTGCTCGAGCGGCATTACGGGGTCTCACCCGCGCGCATGCAGGTCGTGCACAACGCCGTTCGCCGACGCGAGGCCCCGCGGCCTTGGCAGGGCAACGAGGCCGGGGCGCACCCCGCGGCTGCTTGGTCCGCTGCGCTGGATGCAGGTGCGCGACGCAAGTCGGGCGTCGAGCCGCAGACGGTGCTCTTCCTCGGGCGGCTGACCCGTCAGAAGGGGCCGGAGTTTTTCCTCGAGGCGGCGGGACTCGTGCACGACGCGCGCCCGGATGTGCGCTTCCTCGTGGCGGGGGCTGGGGACTTGAAAGCGAGCCTCGTCGAGTCGAGCGCAGCCAACGGCCTCGCGCGCACGGTGTTCTTCACGGGTTTCCTGGCGCCCGAAGAGGTCGAGGCCGCGTACGCGTCGGCGGACCTCTACGTCATGCCTTCGGTCTCCGAGCCCTTCGGAATCGCGCCGCTCGAGGCGCTGAGCCTCGACGTGCCCGTCATCGTGTCGCGCCAGAGCGGCGTCGCCGAGACGCTCCCGAGCGCGCCGAAAGTCAACTATTGGGACGTGCGCGATCTCGCGGGGAAAGTGCTCGCGTTGCTCGCGCAGCCAGAGCTGCGTCGCGCGCTCGTGGCCTCCGGTCAACGCGACATCGAGTCCCTGCGCTGGGAAACTGCGGGCGCCCGCCTCGTCGAGGTCCTGCGCAACGTCGTGGCGACCCAGGCGGTTGGGCATACTCGAAGGGAGTGGTGGCTATGACCGACATCGTTTTCTATTTCCAGGTGCACCAACCCTTCCGGTTGCGTCGCTATACCTGGCTCGACATCGGCAAGTCTCACGACTACTTCGACGACGGCCTCAACCGGATGATCGTCGAGCGTGTCGCCGAGCGCTGTTATCTGCCGATGAACGCGCTCCTGCGCAAGGCGATTCTGCGCACGGACGGGCGCTTTCGCTGCGCCTTCTCGATCTCGGGGACGCTGCTCGAACAGTGCGAAATCTGGGCGCCTGAGGTGATCACGAGCTTCCAAGAGCTCGTGGCGACGGGGGCCGTTGAGTTGCTCTGCGAGACAAGCCAGCACTCGCTCGCCGCGCTCGAGGATCCCGAGGAGTTCCGCGCACAGGTTGACCACCAGCGCGCGACTCTTTTGCGCCTCTTCGGCGTCGAGCCGACGAGCTTTCGCAACACCGAGCTCATCGTCGACGAGAGTGTGGCGCGTCAGGTCCAGGACCTGGGCTTCGACGTGTTGCTCGGCGAGGGCGCGGACGGGCTGCTCGGCCAAACGGCTGGCGCAAAACTCGGCGAGCAGCCAGCCACGGACTTCTACCATCCGAAGGGGAGCGCGGCGCTGACTCTGTTGCTCCGCAGCTACAGCTACAGCGACGATATCGCGTTTCGCTTCTCGAACAAGACCTGGGACGCCTACCCGCTTTTCGCGCCGACCTTCGTCGAGTGGCTCGAGAAGGTCCCGGAGGGCGCGCCATTTGTCGGGCTCTTCATGGACTACGAGACGTTCGGCGAGCACCAGTGGGCCGAGACCGGGATCTTCGAGTTCATGGCGGCGCTGCCCGAGCTCGTGCTCGCGCGCGAGCGTTTCCGCTTCGCGACGCCAGCAGAGGCCGCGCGCGCCGACGTGCCGCGCCACGAGCTGGCCTACCCGCGCGCGTATTCGTGGGCGGACGCCGACCGCGACCTCTCTGCTTGGCTCGGGAATCCGATGCAGAAGGCGGCGCAGCGCGCCCTCTACGAGCTCGCCGCTCCGTGCCGCGCCGCCGCCGGCGCCGAGCCTCGCCTCTACCAGGACTGGCGCAAGCTCTCGACCTCGGACCACGTCTATTACATGGCCACCAAGTGGGCCTCCGATGGGGACGTGCACGAGTACTTCAGTCCGTATGAATCACCACACGATGCGTTCATCTTGTTCATGAACGTCATCGAAGACCTCGCGCGGCGCGCTCGCGCCCACGCCGGGTCCTCACTCCCTCCGCCTCCTGCACCCAGTTCGTCTCAGCGATCGTGACTTCCCATCCTGCGCTCTTCGAGGTCTCGTTCGAGGTCTGCAACAAGGTCGGCGGCATCCACACGGTGCTCTCGACCAAAGCCAGCACCCTCGTCGAGAAATACGGCAACGACTATGTGTGTGTCGGGCCCTGGCTCCTGCGTGACGAGGGTCGCCAGCGTGTGCCCTTTATCCCCGAGGGCGGCCCGGACAGCCCGTTCGCGGACTTCGAGGAAGCCTGTCGCGAGATGGGGGTGCCCGTGCGTGTCGGCCGCTGGGAGATCCCTGGCCGCCCGCGCGTGCTGCTCGTCGACTTCTCGAAGCAGTACGAGAAGAAGGACGCGATCCTCGCCGGCCTCTGGGAGACCTACAAAGTCGACTCGCTGCAAGGCAATTGGGATTATGTCGAGCCGGTCCTCTTCGGCGACGCTGCGGGCAGGGTCATCCAGCGTTATTGGGAGGATTTTCATGCGCCGCAACACCGCCGCGGCGTGGCCCAATTCCACGAATGGATGACGGCCGCGGGGCTCCTGTACCTGAAGCGCCATTGCCCGGGTGTGGGCACGGTGTTCACGACCCACGCGACGATGCTCGGTCGCGCGCTGAGCTCGGCGGGGCGCTCGCCCGAGGACGGTCTCGGGGGCGACCTTGCCGACGAGCTCGCGGCACAGCATGGGGTGGCGGCCAAACACTCGCTCGAGCTGGTCACGGCGCGCGAAGCGGATGTCTTCACGACCGTCTCCGAGATCACCGCCGACGAGGCCGAGTTGCTGCTCGGCCGCCGGCCTGCGCCCGTGCTGCCGAACGGCATCGATTTGGACGTGGTCGACAAGCTCGCCGGCTCGACGCCCCGCGCCGACGTACGGACGCGACTCACGCAATTCGCCGGCGCATTCCTGGGTGAAGACGTCGCCGACGCCGTTCTGCTCGGTACGTCGGGGCGCTACGAGTTCCACAACAAAGGCATCGACCTCGTCCTCGACGCGATGGCCGACCTCGCCGCCGCCGCGGGACGGCGGGTCGTGCTCTTCGTGCTCGTGCCCGCGGGGAACTCCGGGCCACGGGCGGAACTCAAAGCGCGACGCGCCGGAGCAGAGCCCTCGAGCGACGGCCCCCTCGGTATCGCGACCCACCTTCTGTTCGACCAAGCTGGCGACCCGATCAACAAACGCTGCCAGGAGCTCGGGCTCGTGAATGCGCCCGGCTCGCGCGTAAAGGTCGTGCACGTGCCGATCTACCTCGGGCCACAGGACGGGTTCCTCGAGGAGTCCTACGAGGCCGTGGCGCGCGCCCTCGACCTCACGCTGTTCCCCTCGTACTACGAACCCTGGGGTTACACGCCCCAGGAGAGCCTCGCGCTCGGCGTGCCCACGGTCACGTCGGACTACGCGGGTTTCGGTCGCTGGGCGCGCAAACAAGGGCTGAAGACGAGCGCTGGGCTAACTGTGATCAGTCGCGCGCGACGCCAGTACGGTGACGCTCGGGCCGAGCTCGCCGGCGCGGTCGAGGCGTTCTTGCGCGACGCGCCTGGCCGCGAAAAGTTGTCCGACGCTTGCCGACGCACGGCCGCGCTCACGAGCTGGAGCGACCTGATCCGGCACTACGAAACGGCCTATCGCGGCGCAGTCGACGCCATTCAGGGGCGGCTCGAGTCCGGTGTGCCTTTTGTCCGCCGCGCGCGTCAGAAGCTCGTCCCGAGGGCGGAGAGTCGCGCGCCGCGCCTCAATCGTTTCGACGTTTCGGCCACCTTGCCCGACGAGCTCGCGCCGCTCGCGGAGCTCGCTCGGAATTACGCGTGGTGTTGGGATCCAGAAGGACGCGACCTCTTCCGCGATCTCTCGCCGCATTCGTGGGACGCTGCGGGGCACAACCCCGTCGTCTTCCTGCGGGGCGTCTTCCGTCAGGATCTCGAATCCAAAGCGAGGGACGCGGAGTACCTCGCGCGCCTCGGCCGCGTGCTCGCGCGGGTCCGCGGCTACCTCGGGGTCGTGCCGGGCGCCGCAGTGCCGGGCACTCCGATTCGCGTCGAGCGGCCCGTGGCCTATTTTTCGGCGGAGTACGGCATCCACGAGTCGCTTCGTATCTATTCGGGCGGCCTCGGCATTCTCTCGGGCGACCACCTGAAGTCTGCCAGTGACATCAACCTGCCGCTGGTCGCCGTGGGCTTGTACTACCGCAAGGGCTACATGCGTCAGCGGCTCACGGCCGACGGCGAACAGCTCGCGATCGACATCGACAACGACCCGCGCGACCTCGCGGTCGAGCCCGTGCTCGATGCAGCGGGTCAGCCGCTCGAGGTGCGCCTCGCGTTCCCTGGCCGTGAGCTCGTGCTGCGTGCCTGGCGTGTGCCCGTCGGCCGTGTGTCGCTGTATCTGCTCGACACCGATGTCCCCGCCAACCGCGAAGAGGACCGGGTCATCACGAAGAACCTGTACGGCGGCGACGAGTCCACGCGTATCCAACAGGAGCTCGTCCTCGGCCGAGGCGGCGCGCGGTTGCTCGCCGCCATCAAGATCGAGCCGGCGTGCTGGCATATGAACGAGGGCCACGCAGCGTTCCTCGCGCTCGAGCGTGTCAGCTGCCTCGTACGCGACGAAGGGCTCACGTTCGACGAGGCGCGCGAGGTCGTGCGAGCGTCGACTGCCTTTACGACACACACGCCGGTTCCGGCGGGGCACGACCGGTTCCACGAGAGCCTCGTGCGCACTTACTTTGCCGATGTCGCGGATTGGCTCGGCGTGCCGTGGGAGCGCTTCTGGGGCCTCGGTCAGCCGACCGAGTCGAAGGAGGACGAGCGCAGCCTCTTCAACATGACGTGCCTCGCGCTGCAGTTCGCGAGCTTCGTCAACGGCGTCGCGAAGATCCACGGTCAAGTGTCGAAGCGCCTCCTGCGCTCGAATTGGCCGGGGCTCCTCGAAGGCGAGGTGCCGATCAACTCAATCACGAACGGAGTGCACTTGCCGAGCTGGGTGCGCGGCGGCATCGCCGCGCTCGTCGGCGCGACCGACCGGCCCGTGCGGGGCGAGGACTTCACGGCGCGCGCGCGGTCGATCGATCTGCATCGATTGTGGGCCGTGAGGCACGAGGCCAAGGTCGAGATGCTGCGCCACTTGCGCACGAACCTGAAACGCTCGTTTGTCGAGCGTGACGACAGCCCGGTGTTGCTCGCGCGGGTGCTGGACGGGATCGACGAGGACGCGCTCTGGATCGGCTTCGCGCGGCGCTTCGCGCCTTACAAGCGCGCGCATCTCCTGTTCACCGATCGGGATCGCCTGCGGCGTGTCCTCGACGGCGCGGACCGGCCGGTTCGCATCGTCGTGTCCGGCAAGGCCCACCCGCGCGACGGCCGCGGCAAAGAAATCGTCCAAGAGATCGCACGCATCGCGCGCTCGCCGGAGTTCGTAGGGCGAGTCTTCTTGGCTGAGGATTACGACGTCGCGCTGGCGCGCGCGCTCGTTCAGGGGGTCGACATCTGGCTCAACACGCCGACACGCCCGTTGGAAGCGAGCGGCACATCGGGGATGAAAGCGGCCGCGAACGGCGGACTCAACCTGTCCATTGGCGACGGTTGGTGGCCGGAGGGCTGGGACGGCGACAACGGCTGGATGATCGGCGACGGCCGCGTCTACACGAACCAGGCCCTCCAGGACCAGCTCGACTCGGAGACCCTCTATCGCTTGCTCGAAGAGGACGTCGTGCCGTTGTACTACGACCGCGACAAGGACGGCTTCCCGAAGGGGTTCGTCGAGCGCCAACGGCACGCGCTCGCGACTTTGCCGATGGTCTTCGACACCGACCGCATGGTGCGCGAGTACGCAGCGGAGGCCTATGTGCCGTTGGCCCACGCCGGTGTCGCGATCAGCGGAGATCGTTGCCGCGCGGCGCGCGAGCGGGCGCAGCACAAGGCGCGCATGCGGGAGCTCCTGCCCAAGGTGCGGGTGCTCGAGGCGCGTGTCGGCGACCTCGTGGACGTGAAGGTGGGTGACCCGATCGTCGCGCACCTGACGTTGGAGCTCGGCGCGCTCGACGCGAAGGACCTCGTGGTCGAGCTCGTGCTCGGTCACGAACGCGGGGACGCGGATCTCGTGGCGCCGCTGCTCGTGCAGTTGCGGCGGACGAGTGGCCCGGACTCGGCGGCGATCTTCGAGGGCTCACGGGCCGTCGATCGCTCCGGGAGCTACGCCTACGGGCTGCGCATGCGGCCGACCGATCGACTCGGGGATCCGACGGACCTGCTCCGGGACCTCGTCCGCTGGATCGGCTGATGGGCTATCTTCGGCGCATGTTCGAAGGTGCAGGCGAGCGGAGGAGTCGCCGACGAATCTCGGCGACACGGGGCATTCGCGCGTGCGTCGAGCGAGGGGCTGCTGCGATCGCGCCGGCCTTGCTCGCCCTCGGAGCCGCCACGGCCAGCCAGCGGCCGGCGGCGCTCGATGGCGCGCCGGCCGTGACGGGCGAGGTCGCCGCGCGGCTCGCGCTCGAATACGCCGAGGCCGATCGTTTTGCGCACGAGGCCCTCTCGACTGCCCTCGCGGCGCGCGTCAACGAAGGGCTCGCCGAGTGGGCCAGCGGCGTCCCGACCGACGCGCCCCTCGCCGCGTGGTTCGCGGACGAGGTGCAGCTCGTCGCGGCGGATCGACGAGCGTTGTTCGAGCCGTCCGGCGCGAAGGACGATGGCCTCGCCGCGGTGATCTCGGAGGGCCTCGGTGGCGCCGCAACCGTCGTACCGAAGCGCGTCGCTGTCGGTGAGCTCATCACCTGGCTCGAGGGTGTCGGGGGCGTGCCGCCGTGGAAGCTCAAGGTGCTCCGCGCCGAGCGCATCTCGGAGACACAATTGGGCTTGCTCGTGCGCTGCACGCCGCGACCCAATGAGCTGGCCGAGCCTGCTGCGCAGGTGCCCCCCGCAGAGGGAAGCGGAGGCGATACGACTCGTGCGGCAGGCCACCTCGAGCTCCAGCTCGGCTTCGAGCGCCCCACGAACAGTGACGCCGCGGATCCCACCGTTTGGCGCGTGAGCGCGCTCGGGCTCGTGCGGCAGGCGAGTGTGAGGTCGCAGCGCAGATTTCACGACGTGACCGAAGCGCTCCTCGCGCGGAGCCCAGCTGCCCGCGACCAACTGCGGCCCTCGATCGGCGAGCTCCGCGCCGGGTTCGACGCGGCGCTCGGGGTTGGATTCCTCGGCCACCACGGCGTCGCCATCGGGGACGCCGATGGCGATGGCCTCGACGATGTGTTCCTGTGCCAACCGGGCGGCCTCCCCGATCAGCTGTGGCTGCGGCAGTCCGATGGCACCGCGCGCGAGGTCGCGAGCGCATGCGGCCTCGATCTCTTGGACGCGACGACCAGCGCGCTCTTCGTCGACTTCGACAACGACGGTGACCAGGACCTCGTGCGGACCACCGGCGACCACCTGATCGTCTACCGCAATCACGACGGACAGTTCCGCGAGAGTTTTGTGTTCGCTGTCGAGGGCGGCACCGGGCTCGCAGCTGCCGACGTCGATGGTGACCGCCGTGTCGACCTGTTCCTGTGTACGTACGGCTCGCCCTACACCGGGGGAGGCCTGCCGCGGCCCTACCACGACGCGCGCAACGGCACCCGCAATCTGTTGCTGGTGAATCGCACGAGCGAGCCGGACACGCTGGTGTTCGAGGACCTGACCGAGGTCGCGGGAATGGGCGGGCCCGACCAACGTTTCTCGTTCGCCGCGAGCTTCGAGGACTTCGACGGCGACGGGGACCAAGATCTCTACATCGCCAACGACTTCGGCCGCAATCGGCTATGGCGCAACGACGGCACCGCGGCGACACCGCTGCGCTTCGTCGACGTCGCCGAGGAGCTCGGGGTCGAGGACGTCGCGGCGGGCATGGGGGTGAGCTGGGCCGACTTCGACGGCGACGGTACGCCGGACCTCTACGTGTCGAACATGTTCTCGTCGGCGGGCAATCGCATCGCCTTTGACGGGAGCTTCCAGGCCGAGGCCACCGCCGACGAGCTCGCGCAGTACCGCCGTCACGCGGCCGGGAACAGCCTCTTTCTGGGTCGACGGCGCGGCGCACTCGACGAGGCCCCGACCGCTGGATTCGAACACTCCGCTGCCGCGAGCCTCGGCCTCTGGGCCTGGGGCGGTCTCGCGTGTGAGCTCGACGGAGACGGGCGACCGGACCTCTACGTGCCGAACGGCTTCGTGACGGGGACCGAGCCGGACGACTTGTGAAGCTTCTTCTGGCGGCAGGTCGTGTCGCACTCACCTCTCGTCGAGCGCTCCGAGGACCGCACCTCCGGTGGCGTGAGCGACGCTTACACCGCGGGCTGGGCAGCCGTGAATCGCCTCGCGCGCAGCGGCGATTCTTGGAGCGGCCACGAACGCAACGTCGCGTTCTGGAACCTGGGATCCCCGAGCGGCCTCGCTGTCGCCGGCGGGCCGCAGTTCCTCGACGTGGCTGGAGTCCTAGGCCTCGACCACGCGGACGACGGTCGCGCGGCAGCGCGCATCGACCTCGATTTTGATGGCGACGAGGACCTCGTCGTCACTGCGCGCAGCGCGCCGCGTGTGCGTTTCCTCGTCAATCGCCTGGCGGACAGAGCGCAATTCGTGTCGTTGCGACTCGTCGGGACGCGCGCGAATCGTGACGCGCTCGGCGCGGTGGTGCGGGTCACACCGTGGAGCGGCGAGAGCGCGCTTCCGGATGGGCTCGTCCAGCACCGGACACGGCGCGCCGGTGAGGGCTACCTCGCGCAATCGAGCGCGACCATGCGTTTCGGTGTCGGCCCCGATGTGCGCCGCGCGCGGGTCGCCGTGCGTTGGCCGCGAGGCGGCCGCGCAGCGGAGAGCTCGGCACACGGCGGCGCCGAAACGAGCGCAGAAGCGTCCGGCGCGCCCGAATTCGAGGACTTCGGTGTCCTCGATGTCGGGCGAACCTTCACCCTGGTCGAGGGCCGCGGCGCCGCGGTCGAGCGCTCCGAGCCGAGCGCGGTCGTCTTGCCGGATGGGGCGCTCGCAGGGCTGGCTGGGGCCACTGGTGGCGGTCACGGCGCGACAGGCGAGGGTCCGACGGGTGCGCGGCGCATCGTGCTCGCGCGTCCCTTCGCGATCCCGAGCCTCGCCGCTGTGTCGCAGACAGGCCGCGCAGCGCGCCTCTTCGGCGCGACGCCCGCCGGGCCCCGTGGCACGGGCCGCGCGCTGCTCGTTTTGGTCTGGGGCAGTTGGTGCCCACCGTGCATCGCCGAGCTCGCGGCGTTCGAAGCGGAGCGCGAAGCGCTCGCCGTCAAAGGGCTCGACCTGCTCGCGCTCGGCGCCGACGGCGAGGAAGATCATCCGATGGCCGAAACCGCGCTGGCGGCCGCGGGCTGGCGTGGCGCGGCCTTCCGCGCGAGTGACGAGGCGCTCGAGATCCTTGACACGGTGCTCGAGCAGGTGCGCGATCGCCCGACCCGAATGCCGTTGCCGACTGCGTTTCTGTTCGCGCCGGATGGCGCGCTCGCGGTGGTCTATGTGGGCGGCACGGACCCCGCGACGGCGCGAGCAGACCTGCGCCTCGTAGCGGGCCCGGTCGAGCAGCGCGCGGACTTCGCGACGCCTTTCCGCGGCGTGTGGCGGACGCGGCCCGACCATCCGGTCGATGCGCGTCGCCCGGCGCCCGAGGCCCTCGGCGCGCGCCTCGCGGCGCGTGGCCTCGCGGCGGCTGTGCGCGAGCTCGAGCTCGCGCGCGCGACGGTGGAACGCACGGATCGACGCGCGACGTTGCTCGCGTTCGCCCGCGCTCGTTTGCAGCAGGGGCAGCCGGATTCGCTCGCGCTGGCGCTCGGCCACTACGACGAGCTCCTGCAGGACGATCCCGGCGACTTCGACGCCCTGGCCGGCCGCGCGCTCGTTTTGTCCTCGCTCGGGCGCGACTCCGAAGCGCTCGCTGCGTGGCGGGCAGCCGTCGCGGCGCGACCGGCAAGCAGCGAGGCGCGTTTCTCCCTCGGGCTCGCGTTGTACTCGAGCGGGTCGGAGGCCGAAGCCCGTCGCGAGGTCGAGACGCTCCGCGCTGCGGGTGCCACAGGCGACCCGCGCGCCGCGGAGTTCGCCGCGCGGCTGGAAACGCTCCTCGATTCCTCCCAAGGACCTGGTAGGGATGCCCCTTGAGCGAACCGCCGGCCGAGACTCCAGGAACGAAGGGCCGAGCCCACAGCGCAGGTGCTGAGCCGCGCGCTGGGCTCGCGGCACAGGTCGACGGCGAGGCCGGCGATGGCGCCGCGCTCGCCACACGTTTGCGGCGCTTGTCGACGACGGTGACGCGGTTGGTGGAGGGCCAACTCGGCGGGCTCCCCACGCCCGCACGCGGTCGCACCGAGCGGCTCCAGACTCTGGATCCATTCGACCCACGGGAGTCACGAGGACCCGAATCGACTTCGGCCGCGGCGCTGCTCGGCGCCCTCGCCGAGCGCGTGCGCGAGCGGCTCGAGCGAGATCTGTGCCCGCGCACGGCGGGTGGTGCGGACCACCTCGTCGTCGGCATCGTCGGCCCGAACAACGCCGGCAAGTCGGCCCTGTTCAACGCGCTCGTCGGCATCGGCGAGCTCAGCCCCTCGCGCCCGACGGGGGGCGCAACGCGGCGCCTCGTCGGCGCGATCCACCCGGACCTGCGGCGACACCTCGAGCTCGAGCCGACCCTCGCCCGGTTCCCGATGCGGGGGGTCACGCCGAGCGCGCGCGGGTTGCTCGAGGCCCTCGATGAAGCGACGGGCGAGGCCCGCGATCTGGCCGAGCTGCTCCTGGTCGAGACGACGGCGTTGCCGCCTGGCCTGCTCCTGGTCGACACTCCGGACTTCGACAGCGTGCTGCGCACGAACCGCGAGGTCGCGGCGGCGCTCTTGTGCGTGGCGGACGTCGCGATCGCCGTCGTCACGCGCCACACCTACCAGAATCGCGATGTCGTCGAGTTCCTGCGCGAGTGGCTCGCGCACGGGCGCCCGTGGCTCCTCGTCTACAACGAGTCCTTCGACGCCGACGTCACGCGACGTCACGCGGCGACGTTGGCGCACGGTGTCGGGACGCGCCCGTTGGCGGTCTTCGCGGCGCCGCACTCGGCGGCGGTCGCCCGCGGCGAGGCGCCGCTGGAGCCGCGAGCCGTCCCGCTGGGCGCCAGCGAGGGTCTCGAAGGCTTGGCTGGGACCGGGGCGAACGAGGTCGACCTGGCCGTCGCCGCCGATATGCCGCTCGGAGTCTGGCTGCGAGATCGCGGCGAGGCGCGCTCCCTGAAACGCCGGGCCTTGGCCGCGAGCTTGGCGCAGCTCGACGCGGACCTGCTCGACATGCGACGCCTCGCGGCGGAGGTCGCGTCCGAAGCCGAGTCGCTCGTCTCGACGATCGGCGCGCACGCAGCGGCGCTGGGGCACGCGGCGGCCCAGGAGACGATGCCCGCGGTGGTCTTCCTGGACGCGTTCCGACGGGTGCTCGACCAACGGCCGAGCGCCCTGCAGCGGCAGATGCGCAGCGGTTTGCGGTGGACCGGGGAACGAATCGAATCGGGCGCGACTTGGCTGCGAAAGCGGCTCGTGGGCGAGGCCGTCGAGCGCCGCTCGCACGGCGCCTCGGACGCGGCGTTGGCCGAGGGCAACGCCCTCGCCGCGCGCTGGACCACCTTCCACGAGTCGCTCGTGCGCGCGCTGCGTGGCCCGCGCGAGGCGGCTCGCGACGCGGACGGGCCGCTCTACACCGCGCTCGAGCGGGACCTCGAGGAGTCGGCCTCGGTGGGTCTCGCGCGCACACGCGCGGCCGCGGCCACCGATGGGCGCGAGCTCGTCGACTTCGCCCGAACGTGCGAGGAGCTCGTCGTGGCCGAGCTCGACCGCGGGGGTATGGAATGGGCGCTGCAGCTCGGCGTCGACGTGTTGTATCTCCTGCCAGCGTTCGCGGCCGGCGCGGTCATCGTGCACACGGGCGGGCTCGGCGCTGACGTCGCCGTGGCTGGCGGGGGCGCGCTCTCGGCGGTCTTGGCCGAGCGCCTGAGTCGGCTGCTAGGCAGCGGTGTCGCGCGTGAGGCGCGCGCGCGCTGGGCGACACTCCGTGGCGCCGCGCTCGCGGACATGGCCCTGGAGGGCGCGCTCCCTCGCTCGGCGCCGCTTCTCGCGCGGCGGGCGCGTGAGAGGCGCGAGATCGCGCGCGAGCTGGACTCCTGGCGGCGGGAGATGGACGCAGATTCAATGGACGAGGCGCAGCGCGCCCGAGAGGGTCAACGGACAGAACAACACGCAGGGCGATCCGAGCCGCCAACACCGAGAGGAAGCCATGGCTGAGACTTCGAAAGGTTCCCCGGACCCGGCCGGCGCGGCCGGGCCCGACGGCGGACCGAACAGCAGGTCTTCGGCCAACACGGCCCATGGGGCCGTCGAGCGGCGCACGTTGATGCTGCTCGCCGATGGCCTCGAGCGCGACGTGGCGCTCGTCGAGGGGCTCGCGCCGCTCGCGCCCACCGCCGACTTGTTGCGCGGGCTCGCCGCGGACGCGCGCACGCAGCTGGAGCGCTCTCGCACGGCCGCGATCGTCACCCTCGTCGGCTCGACGGGCGCGGGCAAGTCGACGCTGCTGAATGCTCTCGTGGGCCACCCGATCGCCCGCGAGGGGGAAGATCGGCCGACGACGTCCCAGCCGGTCATCTACCGGCCGCGCGACGCGGACCTGCGTGAGTTGCTCGAGGGGCTGCCGGGTGAGGCGCCGCGGGTGATCGACTACGACCCGGAGGTCGGCGGCGCAGCCGGCGAAGCCGATTCGCGCTGGTCCGGCCAAGTCCTGGTCGATGCGCCCGACACCAACAGCGTCGAGACCTTGCACCGCGAGATCGTGGCGGCGCTCGCTGCGCGCTCGGATGTGCTCTTGATCGTCGCGCACCGGCAGTCGGTGGCCGAGCTCTCTTCGGCTCGTTTCGTCGATCTGTTCGCGGGGCGTCGCGGGATGATCTTCGTGTTGAACCGGGCCGATGAGCTCGAGGCCGGCGCGCGCGACGCGCTCGTGGCGCAGATCCGCGAGCTCGCGCGCGAGCGCTTCCATGCGGAACACGCCCCCGTGCTCGCGGTGAGCGCGCGCGCGGCTCAGAAGGACCCGAGCGCGCCGGGCTGGGTGCGCCTCGTCGAGGAGCTCCGTTCGCTCGCGACAGGCGAGGTCGTCGGCAGCGTCCGGCGCCGCAACGCTCTGGGCGCGGTGGGGAGTCTCGCGGATCAGGTGAGCCGAGTCGCGCCGGAGGCTCGACGCCGCCTCGAGCGCGTCGAGACCACGACGAACGAAGGCCTCGCGTCGTTCGTAGAGGACGTCTCGGCGGCGGTCGCGGAGCGCGCACAGCACCGCTCGAACGACCTCGCCGCGATGCTCTGGAACGCCGCGGCGAAGGCCTGGGACGGGCCGGGTGGCTACGCGCTGCGGGCGGGCGGCTTCGCGACGCTGGGGCTCGGCGCGGGCGCTTTGATCGCGCGGCACAACCCGGCGCTGGCCGCGGGGGCCGCGGTCGGCGCGCTCGCTCTGGATCGCGCGCGCGGCGCGTTGCGTGAACACGGGTTCCAGTCGGCATCGCGGCTGTTGCCCGGCGCCGGAGAGGTCGAGGTCTGGCAACACGATTGTCTGTCCGCTGCGCGGCTCGCCGCGGAGGACCTCTTTGTGTCGGAGGGCCAAGACCTCGAGCAGCAGCGCGCTGCGAGCGCCGCCGCGTTGATCCCCGATGCGTCGTTGCTCGGCGCGATCGCGTCGCGCACGGTCGAAGAGGCCTGGGAAGAGCTCGTCGCCGTCGACATGCCCAAGGCCGCGCGCGCCGCGCTGCCGCGCGGCGTGCCGTGGCTCGTCGATTTGCCGATCTATGGCCTCGGCGCGTGGATCGTGTACCGCGCTGGTGTCGGGCTCTACACCGGCGTTTACATCGGCGTCGAGATGCTCGCGACGGCGGCGATCGTATCTGCGGCGTGGTTGTTCTTGTGTCGTACCCTCGTGCGCCGCGGATTGCGCGGACGTGGCGGGCGGCTCCTCGCCGGGGTTCGTGCGCGCATCGACGAGCGCCTCGCGCGGGCCTTGGGTGAGCTCGGCGCCGAGCAGCGGCGGGCCCTCGAGCCGCGCCGGGCGGCGCTCGAGCGGCTGGTGGGGGCGGAGCGGAATTGGCGCGAGCGGTTGCGCGCGTGAGGCCGCTTCGTGGCGCGGGGGGGGGGATGGGCTGGGTTTTGGGGTTGCCAGAGAGTGAGAGAGAGCGTCAGGCGCTCGAACGTCGCTGCGCAGGCGGGACGCGCGGGCAAGCGCAGCGCCAGGCGGCAGACCGCCTGGCACAGCGCTTGCGAGGCGCGGCCCGCTACGCAGCGACTCGCCGCCGGGGAGTGATGCCCCCTGCCCGCCCGCGAAGTCGCGGGCGGGCGGGCAGGGGGCGAAAACATGGGTAGCCCAAAGGGAGGCAGCGGCGCGCGCGAGCAGTCCCGGCGGCGCGGGAGGCGACACGTGCGCGCGGGGGAGAGAGAGATGCGTGGTGAAGGGGTTGGGGTTGGTTCCTGGTTGTGGTGCGTGGCTACGGTTGCTGGCTGCGGTTGCTGGCTGCGGTTACTGGCTACGGTTGCTGGCTGCGGCTGCGGCTGGTGGTTCCGGCTGGTGGTTCCGGCTGGTAGCTGCGGCTGGTAGCTGCGGCTGGTAGCTGCGGCTGGTAGCTGCGGCTGGTAGCTGCGGCTGGTAGCTGCGGCTGG
>Ga0163144_10001678_pt1 | contig 51973 bp, 42 predicted proteins | sample OliLak19BULKMAT1_FD_123175 | JGI IMG/M metagenome (GOLD analysis project Ga0163144, IMG submission 123175) | Freshwater microbial mat bacterial communities from Lake Vanda, McMurdo Dry Valleys, Antarctica - Oligotrophic Lake LV.19.BULKMAT1 | ecosystem: Environmental > Aquatic > Freshwater >... | reverse complement strand
TGGTATCGCAAGCGCACGAACGAGATCAACCAGTGGATCGACCTGTCCAGTTGGATCAACGGTGAGACCGGTGGTTACCTGCGCGTCTGCACCGAGGGTCGTAACTGGTTCGAGACCGACTTCCCCAACTGGCTGAAGGAACCCGCCCCGAAGATTGCCGAGCAGGGTCGCAGCGAAGAGCACGGCAGCTACATTATCGAGGGGCTGGAGACCGGGCGCGTCTATCGCGGGCACTTCAACATTCAGAACGTCAACCACATCACCAACCTACCCAACGGGTGCGTGATCGAGATCCCGGGTTACGTCGACAAGAACGGCGTGAACATGCCGGTCGTGGGTGACCTGCCTCTGGCGACGGCGGCGACGTGCAATGTCACTGCTCGCGTGCAGGAAATGGGTATGGAGGCGGCAGTGCACGGCGACGTGATGCTGCTGAAGCAGGCCATGCTGCATGATCCACTGGTCGGCGCCGTGTGTAATCCGGAAGAGATCTGGCAGATGACCGACGAAATGCTCGTCGCCCAGGCCGAGTGGCTGCCCCAATACGCCGCCAACGGCTCGATCGCGGCCGCCAAGGCCCGGTTGGCCGAGCACGATCGCAACGGCACGCGGGTGAAACTGGTTCAGACCGAAGGCGCTGCGAGGCTTCACACGAAGACGGTCGACGAGATGCTCAAGAACAAAGAAGAGCACCGCCAGATGGCCGCCGCCAGTGATAAGGGGAAGATGACGCGCGATGCTGAGAAGAAGGAACTGGCCAGCGAGTTTGCGCGGTGAGAATCAGGAACCATCGCGCCGGCGACATCACAAACAAATAACGCCAAGAGTCTGACTCTTGGCGTTCTTTGCTGTGGACTCGGCGCTAGCTACCGGTCCGATCAAGCAGACTTCACCGTCGCACGGGATTTTCGGGCCACGCGCGGGCGACCGAACGCGTCGGTTGCGGTCATGACTTTGCTTTGTCGCTTCGGGTTCGTCACCGCGCCAATTGGGATTGGCGATACACCGTTCAGTGGCGCCGCCTTGGCGGCTTCCAGTGCGTGCTCCAATCGCTTCTTGGCATAACCGACGTATTCGTCGCTCTGGTCGATGCCGACGTACTTCCGTCCCGCCAGCGCGGCAGCGACGATCGTCGTGCCACTGCCGTTGAACGGGTCGAGGACGATGTCACCCGGGTTGCTGCTGGCAGCGATGATGCGGTTCAGCACACCGATCGGCATCTGACAGCCATGCCAGCCTTCTCGCTCCTTAAACGTGCCACAGACACGGCTGACGTTCCAAGTCGATTGGTCGGGCGCAAAATACCCCGACTCAGCGGCTTCCTGTGGGCGCAGGTACCACACGTCGTCCGGCAGCTTGCCCTTGGGATTGGCTCGGGCGTCGTTGTACGTCGTCTGACGCGCGCTGGCGACCCGCACTGAATCGGGGTTGAAGGTGAAGTCTTTCTTGTCCTTCGTGAAATACAGGATGTGCGTATGGCTGCGCGCGAACTTGTTCTTGGGCTGCTGGCCGAACGTGTAGTGCCAGATGATCCAGTTGCGCAGGTGGAAACCGACGTCGCGCTTGGCGATGTACGTCAGTTCCGCGGCGAATTCGTCACCGATCGCCAGGTAAAAGCTCCCGCCCGGCTTAAGCGAGCGGTGGACCGCCTTCATCCAGTCGCGGCTGAAGTCGAGGTAGTCCTTGTCGTCGCGCTCGTCGTTGTACCCGTGATAGAGGTACCCAATGTTGAACGGCGGGTCGGCAAAGACCAGGTCGACCCACCCTTCCGGGCCGTCGTTGAGGACTTTGATGCTGTCGCCTTGGATGATCTGGTTAACGTCTGGCATTCCCTTGGCATTATACAGGCTCGGCCTGATCGCGCAAATGCCACCGGGCGCCCGCGACACCGCCGACGTTTTGCCGGACTTGCCTTTAATGGTCTTCAAGCCCTGTTGGAACGCCAATTTGCGGGAATTCATTCGTCGGCCTCAATTTCGCCAAAGAACCCAAACAGGTTGAAATCCGACGGCATCAAGCTGGCTGCAAACGAGCAGAGCGTGATGACAACGAAGAGGATGAACGCGATAGTCAGCATGGTTAAGCCCCTGGTACAAGCGGAGCGCGCGGGTTAGGGAGTAACCCTTCCCGGCCCTATAATCGGCCGTCTGTGGGCTCGTTCATCAACAGTTCTGTGTTGCGGCTGCTGGATGCCAACTTCAACCGCGCCCGCGAGGCGCTGCGGGTGCTGGAAGACTACGTCCGGTTCATCCGCAACGACGCGGCGTTGAGCGAAGAACTGAAAGTTCTCCGCCACGACCTGAAGGCGGCTGTTTCGGAATACGTCAACGAAGCGATCGGACACCGCGACACGCCTGGCGACGTGGGCACGACCATCGCGACGGCCGGTGAGGCTCAGCGGGCAGGTTTGACAGATGTCGTGATCGCCGCGGGCAAACGACTGGGCGAAGCGCTGCGGTCGATTGAAGAGTATCTGAAAACCGTGGATGCCAATGCCGCTGGGCAAGTCGAGGGCATTCGATATCGGTTTTATGCGACCGAACAGAAGGTCGTGCCGACGCTTCCTCTCTCCGCCGCTTGCGGTTTCGCGGACGTGAAGCTTTACGTCCTCATCACCGAAGCCCAATGCAAAATACCCTGGCTCGATGCCGCCCGCGAGGCAATCGCAGGTGGTGCCGACTGCCTGCAACTTCGCGAGAAGGACCTCGAAAGCGGCGAACTGCTCCACCGGGCCAAGGCGTTCGTGGCGTTGTGCAAGTCACACGATGTAATCAGCATTATCAACGACCGCCCTGACATCGCTGCCCTGACGGACGCGGACGGTGTGCATGTCGGCCAAGGCGACCTGCCCATCACCGAAGTCCGCAAGCTTCTCGGCCGAGACAAGATCGTCGGCGTCAGTACGCACAACATCGAACAAGCGCTCACCGCCGAACGTGCCGGCGCGAACTACATTGGGGTCGGCCCGATCTTCCCCAGCAAGACCAAACCGAGAGACTTCCTGCCGGGACTGGGATTTGCCCGCGCGGCTGCGAAGGAAGTTGGCATTCCCACCGTCGCCATAGCGGGGATCACGCTGGCGAATCTAGATGAGGTGGTAGCGACGGGCGGTCAGGCCATTGCAGTCACCGCCGCGGTCGTCGGCGCATCTGACGTCCGCGCAGCGGCGAAGGCCTTCAAGGAGCGATTGGCCTTTTCGGCGGTGGCACGGACATTCTTGTCTGTGTCTCCCCCCGCTCTCCCCCCGTCTCCGCCTCCGGTAGGACAGGCATTCCTGCCTGTCTCTCCCCCTATCCCCAACGAAGCGGCGGCACAGCCCACCATTCAAGACAAACCCAATCCCCTACCCACCGGGGTATCATACACCCGCCGTCACCTACCCCATTGGGATGTCGGCGTCGCAAGCTATTTTCTCACATTCCGCGTCCAGAAGGGCGAACTTAAACCGGCCGAACGCCAGGTCGTCTTCGACCACATTCTTCGAGGCCATAACCGCTTCTATACCCTCTTCGCCGGGGTCGTGATGCCCGATCATGCACACATGCTGATCCAGCCGATGAACGGGTATTCCGTCGCTCGGATTGCGAAGGGAACGAAGGGCGTTTCTGCGCAGCTTGTTAATGAACTACGCGGGACAGTAGGGCAACTCTGGCAGGATGAAACGTTCGACCGGGTCGTGCGCGACCGCGAGGAGTTCGAGGGCAAATTGAGATACGTTACGATGAACCCGGTGAAGCGGGAGTTGGTGAAGGAACCGTCTGAATATCCCTACCTTTATGTAATTACAAATTGAGGAAATCGGGGGGAGAGCAGGGAGAGAGACAGGCAGGAATGCCTGTCCTACAAAATATGCAAGACAGACGTCACGGATGACCGAACCCGCCACCTCCATCCTCGCCCCGCAATCCTTCCTGGCCCACGCGAAGGTTGTCGGCTCGCTCACGCTCGTCAGCCGATTCGTTGGGTTGGCTCGAGAAGTCGTCTCGGGTCACTACCTTGGGACGGGCCTCGTTGCGACAGCGTTCTCGGTCGCGTTTACGATTCCAAACCTGTTTCGCAAGCTCTTTGGGGAAGGTGCGCTGTCGGCAGCGTTCATCCCGCTGTACGCACAAGCCGTGAAGAACGACTTGAAAGAATCGGCGGCAAACTTCGCGGCGGCGAGCGTGAACCTGCTGGCCCTCATCCTCGTGGGCATCACGATCGTCGGGGAATTGATCCTCCTTGGCATTCTACAACTGGATCGGGAAATGCTGCCCGATCGCAGGCTCACACTCCACTTCATCGCGATCATGCTGCCGTACGTCCTGCTGATCTGCGGTGGCGCGTTCCTCGCGGGCATCCTCCAAGTGCACCGACGCTTCGCAGCGCCGGCGGCGGCACCGATCATCCTCAACCTGTGCCACATCGGTGTGCTCGCAATCGGCGCGTGGGTGCTCCAACTCAAGCTTTCTGGCGACGCCGTGACGACGGTGCGCATTCAGACCACGCTCGCTTACTGGCTATCGTTCTTCGTGCTGATCGCGGGCGTACTGCAGGTCGCTGTCCTACTGCCCGGACTACGGGCGTCGGGATTTCGGTTTAACCTGCGGGTCAAGATTTGGACTCCCCAGGTAAAAAAGATGTTGCTGCTATCGGTTCCCGTTGCACTTGGGGCCGGTGTTCTCCAGCTATCGGTCCTGCTCGACCGCGGCATCTCCTACTTCCTAATGCAGACCGTCGATGCGGCCCACCAGCTCGTCACACACTTTACGTTCTTCGGTCACAGCATCAGCTTACCGCTGGAACTCGGTGCCCCGCGACGGCTCGAACTGGCCCAATTCCTTTACCAGTTCCCACTAGGCGTCTTCGCGATCGCGTTGGCGACAGCGATCTTTCCCGGCCTTAGCGCCGACGCGCTGGACAAGGATCGCGGACAGTTCAATCGCGTGCTTCGTCAAGGCGTCGCTGCAAGCATCTGGGAAGGTTTGCCTGCCAGCATCGGATTGATTCTCGTCGCCGAGCCTGCGGCGAGGCTTCTGTTTCAACATGGTCAGATCGGTGAGCACGATGCATTGCTCATCGCCAGTTCCACGCGCTGGTACGCCGGGGCAATCTGGGCGTTTTCATTGCTTCAGATCGTCAACCGAGCCTTCTATGCGATCCACGACACGATGACTCCATTGGTTATGTCGGTCGTCAACATTGTGCTGAACCTCGTCATTGAGATTCCGCTGCTGTGGGTGATGGGGGAAAGCGCGATGGCCGTCGGCACGCTGGTCAGCTTCATGATTCAGGCTGCGGTGATGCTGTGGCTTCTCGATCGACGCCTGGGTGGGCTCGAGTTGCGAACACTTACCGTGCCGGTTCTGAAGATGCTGCTAGCGACCGTGGTAATGGGGGTCGCGTGCTGGGTGCTTATCGAATCGCCACTATATCCTACGGGTAATTCGCGCGGCGTGTGGATCGGCCAACTGATCTCACTGATGGGGCTCGGTGTCGTCGTCTATTGCGGAATGTGTTACCTGCTGGGCATCGAAGCCATGAAACAATTGATGCCACGGCGATTCCGCCGGTAGTTCACTGTTCACGACGTCGCGCGAACGAGCTTCCCGCTGGCCGTCTTCGCCAACGAACTAACGATCCGGAACTCGACGGGTACTTTGAAGCTCGACAGTTCTGCAATGCAATGGGTTCGCAGTCGACTGGAGATTTCCGCCGTATCCGTCGATATTGCACCATTCAGTACGACCTCGGCGACTGGCACCTGCCCAAACTGCGGGTGTGGTTGACCTTTCACGAGCGATTCCTTCACGCCTTCGATCGTGTTGATGACCGCTTCGACCTCTTCTGGGAAAACCTTCATTCCCGCGCACACGACGACGGTCTTGCTGCGGCCAAGCAACGATAGCCTTCCCAACTCGTCGACCCGGCCAAGGTCACCGGTCTTGAAGAAGCCATCTTCCAGGCACTGCTCGCGCGTACGCCAAGGCGACAGGTACGCGTCGAACATCCCTTTCCCGCGAATTATCACTTCACCAACGCCGCTGGGATCTGGGTTGGCAATATGCAGTGCATAGTCCGGCAGGATGTTTCCAACTGTGTTAACACCTCCGGCCTGAGGATCGGTGTTTATGAACGGCAAACCGATCTCAATGATTCCATAGGCTTCGGCCGGTGCGAAACCAAATTTCAGCGTGAACGCCGTCGAGATGTCCGGTGGCATCTTCATCGATGTGCTGACTGCCAACCGAACCTTGTTCAGGTTCTGTCGCGACACCGCGCCTGACATCGCCAGCAGATAGTAGTGCACGGGCGACCCGTAAATGAATGTGATCGGATGCTCGCTGGCAGCGGCGATGATCGAGAACGGAAAATTTCGATTGGCCACGACAATCGTCGCGCCTCGCCGCAGGAACAGCAGGATCGAGACGACGAAGTGATGGCTCATCCCCAGCGTCCAGAGAATGACATCGTCAGCGGTGATTCCGAGCCCGCGATTAGCCGCGTCTGTGCGGTCAATGATCGTTTGATGGGAAAGGACAACCCCCTTGCTGGCTCCGGTGGTTCCGGACGAAAAGCGGATGAACGCGGCGTTGAGGCCGCGGCAATGCTCGGTCAACTCCCCTTTCACATCTCTACGGAACCAGCTAAAGACGTCGGCAATTGCGTCAGGTGGGCGATGCTCGAGCGGGTCAATATTAACGACGGCCAACCGCGGAAGAACGGAGTAAGTCAACAAGCCGCAGACATCGATCCGGTCCATGGTCTCGTGACATTCCGCAGGGGTCAGCGAATCGGCCAGCGGCACCACGGCTGCGCCGCAACCGAGCAGCGCCAACGCGCCGGCGACGTAGTCGATGCCGTCGGCACAGCGAAAGGCCACCCGGTCATCGGGTTTGATCCCAATTTGCATCAGCCGGTCGCGCAGCGCATAAGCACGATCGATCAACTGACCGTAGGTGACGGTCAAATCGCTCTCGATGACCGCCCTTCGGTTCTTGAGCAATCGCGTCTCAGACTGGATGACGTCCAGGATGTTCAAACGGCAGTCCTCTCGCGCCGGTTGGCTGTATAGGTGGCCACGATGACGAGCATGAGCATGGTGAATGCGACGAGATGCGACCCCACGAACCATTGAAGGCGTGAGCCGTCGCCGACCGTTACCCGACCGACGCGCTGGCACAAGTCCGGGACCGCCGGCAGCAACAAGAGCCCGGACCATCCGACCACGTGAAGCTTGTTCATGTGCAAACGCAGCGCGATGTACATCGCCAACAAGCCACCATATGGCCACAGCACCACGGAGGGCAAAATTCCTGCCGCGGCCGCGAGCGAAATGCCCAGTGGGCTGAGGTTCTCGCTCAGCCATTCGCGTGGTGGACGATGCAATGCAAACTTCCGATGCGGCCATGGCATCAGTTGTCTCAGCACGAGTCGCAGATGAATTTTCGAAATGCGCCAGTTGTCGCGCACCGGGTCGAAGCTCGACACGCGCTCGGCGGCGTTTGGATACCACACACGGATGGGCACCGAATCGGCGTTCAGCCCGGCCCACATCGCGCGGGTGATGATCTCCATCTCAAAATTGTAGTGCCGCGCGCCGCAGCGCAGTTGAAGTACGTCCGGCAGTGGATAAGCGCGAAACCCACTCTGCGTATCGCGAACGGCGACACCCGATTCGATGTAGATCCAGAAATCCGAAAAATCCCGGCCAAACGTGCTTCGCTGCGGCATGGTGCCGGTAATTTCACTGCGGTGACCGATCAGGATCGTCGACGGCGCCAGACGAAAGAGAAACCTGGGAATGTCTTCGGGGAAATGCTGGCCATCACCATCGAGAGTAATGACATATCGCCCGCCGCGATCGACGACGTGCTTGAAGGCCGTCAGCAACGCCGCGCCTTTACCCCGATTGACGTCATGGCGGATGACGGTGATCGATAGTGATTTCAGAAGTTCGCGCAGGTCGGCGTCTGTGCTGCCGTCGTCAACGACCAGAACATTTGCGATTTGCGCACGCGCCCGCTGCGCAACATCGGTAATGGTCGCGGCGTTGTTGTAGACGGGAATGGCGCACCAGACGCCGGCAAGATCGATCGACGAAGTTGTCGCGTCGGCAGACGTCATAGCAAGGTGGCGCGCATTCTCTGAGACAAGACCAATGGCGATGGGCGAGTGCCATCGCACAGAAACGGGTATCGCTGGAAGTCGTCAAGGTCGCCGTCAATCGCCAGACACACTGCGGCGTGTTCATCGTTCCAGAGCGCGAGCATCGCCGCGGCCTCACCATCACCGATCAAGTGCGCTGCTTGCTCCATGAGCGTTGACAAGGGTTGGCGTGCTTCGTGCAGGTACATCGACGGACCCTGCAATTCGAGGGCAATCGCAACTTCACCCATCGTGCTGGTCGGAAGTGTATAGATGAACAGGTTCCCACGACCCATCGATCGCCCGCTGGCGACGTAGTCACGAAAATATCGCTCGTTGGCGTGACGTGATCCGTCATCGCCGGCAGCGAGCAGTCCCACTTCAAGCCCACTGGCCCAATTAGCGGTCGAGCGTGCCAACCCCGCAGCAATGACGCAAGAGCGTGCCTCGGCGGTCATGCGCGAGTAGTACTTCACCGGTCGACCGATTAACTTGGCAACGGTGTCCGGTTCTGCAAATGTCGACGCCGATCGCGTCCATGAAGTTGCCGCGACGGGCGTGATAACGCCGCATTGCTCAACCGAAAACCATGCAGCCGATCGAATCACGCCGATGTGCCCAGCAGAACAGCCGTGTTGACGCCACCAAAGCCAGAATTGGTCGACAGTACCAACGATGGTGTACGGGACAGTGCAAATGACGAGGGTCGCGCCCAACCGATCGCGGCATCGTCGGGGGTCGACAAGCCGACCGTCGGGGGCACGATGCCCAATCGCATGGCCTCGGCAGCGACGAGAATCTGCACCAATCCCGCTGCAGCGAGCGTATGACCCACACCACCCTTTACCGAAAAAATCGGTTTGGGATCACCAAACGCGGCGCGGAACGCGACGAGCTCCATGGCGTCGCTGTACAAAGTCGCCGTGCCGTGGGCGGCGATGAATGCCACGTCGGCAGGGCTTCGGCAGGACATGGCGCAGGCCTTGGCAATCGCGCGGGACAGTCCACCGGCATTGCGATCGGGCGCCGTCATATGAACTGCATCGGTCGTGTTGCCCCAACCGACGATCGACGTTTTCGCTGTCGAGGAATCTTCGCCGGGCTTCAGATGCACCCACGCCGCTGCCTCACCAAGTGTGAGGCCACCTCGTTGGGCGTCAAACGGGCGTGCGGGCTCATCGCACAGCGACAACAGGGTCGAAAAGCCGGAGTAGACGAACTCCGATACGGCATCGACGCTGACAACCAGCACACCGGGCGTAAAGCCTTGGCGGATGAATGATGCAGCCCGACTCACAGCAGTGGCGGACGACGCGCATGCGCTGGAAAGGACCAGGGTTGGCCCGAGCAACCCCAGCATCGACCGAACCCGCTCAAGCAGCGCCGCCGGTCGCGCTTCAACGGATAGTTCTGGCTTTTCCTCCAGCACCGATCGCTCGATGTATTCAATCTCACCCACCGTGGTCGCAAGAATCAACATGGTTTGCGGATCGATGTTGTCGATCAGTGGAGCAAGCGATCGCTTGAGCATCGCCATCGCACGGGAGCTGCCGGGTTCTATGCAGACATCTGGCACCAAAGCCATTTGAGTGCTGACGAATCCACGTCCTGCGAATCGATCGGTCGACTTTATGGCGGTGCGCCCACTCAGCAGGCCATTCCACAGAGGTTGCAAACCCCAACCGTAAGCGGTTGCGACATCGGATTGGGCGATCGTCACGTTCATCGCGCCTCCCCCCGTTCCCCGGCTGCCCATCGAGCGCGACAGCGATCGAGCATCGCTGGTGACGCCATCAAGGGAATGCCTTCTTCGTCGACGAACATCTGCACAGTGTATCCCGTCGCAATCAGGCGATGGTCTTCACTTCGGACCTCGTACTCAATGTTCAGCCTGGCCCCATCGCACCAGATGAACTTGCCGATAATCGTCACTTCTTGGCTGAGCTTGGCCGGTGAAAAGTAGTCGACATGCAGTTGAACGATCGGCGACTTGATCTTGTCGCGGTAATAGTCGGCGTATGTCATGTCGCACAACTGCCCGAGCGCTTCGTTGGCCTTTTCAAACAACTTGGCGTATCGACCATGCCACAGAATGCCCATCGGGTCGACGTCACTAAAGTGAATCCGCTGTTTCAACGAGACCACCAGCGGCGCGGGCGCACCTTCTTCTGCCGGAAAGTAGTTGCCCTTCTGTCGACGTGGCATGGGCTGGTTCATACGACTGCACCCGATTCTACCACGACTAGCCCGGCGATCAGAGAGAACTCTGCGGTCCGTTTTCCGTCGGTCGACAACTTGGCTTTGATGGCAAACGTGCCGTCCTGGGCCGGAATAACGCTACCATTGATTTCGACAGCATCGCCGGGCTGAACGGGACTCATCAGTTTTGCGTTTTTCAGCGTGATCAGCCGCAAATCGATCACTTCTTGTCTCACTGCGGCCGCGAGGAGGGTTGCTTGCACCATGCAGAGACCGGGCAGAATAGGGGAGCCCGGAAAATGATCCGGTAGTAGGCTGAAATCGGCGCTGAGCCGCAACGTTGCGCGGAATCCACCATCGCGCGGTTCGACCGTCAGCATGCTGAGAAGTTGCTGGCGGATGGGATTCATGGGTCGATCGATAGCGCGCGATTTTTCACGACGATGCGATAGTGGAACTGCCCGTTCTGCATGACGATGCCACGTGGATAGAGGTGATGGGCTTGCATGGCGTAATCGTAATAGCGGACGCGCCATGTGCTGCCGAGGCCGGCATCGAGGCGTTTTTCCAACAGTACCACCGGGTCACTACCGTACACGTAGACGAGCGTTCCGTCTTTTGTTTTCTCTCGCAGTTCGACTGTGGTTTGGGTCACTGTGCCCTTGCTTGGCGTTGGGGGCACCAGATCAAAATACATGTTGTGCGTGTCCTGAGCAATCGCCTCCAACACGCGCTTGTTTTCCATCAATTGCGGGACGGCCGACCGAATCGAGACGCCATCGCGATCGCCCGCGACGTGGAAGATCTGTACGCCCATGTGGCTCAAACCGAGCAGTTCAAAGGTGCCCGCCGTCCGATCGACCTGCAGCACTCCAAGCACCGCGATCTCATCGCGAAACGGCGCCTTGATCACGACGGTGTCATCAGATGTAAATTTTGCCGCCGGTTTGCCTGCGAACGCATTACGCACCGCTTGCGGATCCCGATTTACGAGAGGGGGTAGCGCCCCTCTTCTAAAGGGTTCCTTTGAGCACCCGAGGGTTATTGTCATCAACATCGCAATTCCCCAGACGGTTCGATTCATGCCACACCCAGCTTTCGCGATCGATCGAGGAGATACCGAACGCCCGGAACGACGACGAACGCCGTCAAATACCCAGCCAACAGGCCCGACGTCATGCTGACACCGACGAGGAACAACGCTGGATGATTCGCGAAGATCAGCGAGCCCGCGCCGATCAGCGTCGTCGCGCTCGACAGGTGCATCGCGGTCATTCCCTGGCCGAGAATTGTCTCGTCATCATCCCAACTGAACACGGCGAAAATGCCATAATCGCTGCAGAGCCCCATGATGACGACAGCGGCGATCACCGTTACAACGCTCAAGGGCAGGGACAACAGAGACAATGTTGTAAGCATCGCCACGACCCCGACGAACGCGGGCAACATGATGAGCAGGGACTTGGTAACGCTGCGTGTCATCGTTATCAGCGAGACAACGATGAAGCAAACAGCGATGCCGATCAACATGCGCGTTTCCGATGACGCTGCCTGAGCAAACGCCTGTCCGAGCGCGCGACGCGAGACAATGTGGACCTCGGGCATGTCAGCGACGGCGGCCCTCACCTTGGCTACGTTTTCAGCGGTGTCGTCAAAGTAGTTGAGCATCTGCCACTGACCATTCGTCTGCGATGTGAACTGATTTTCCACACTGGCGAGAATCTCACGCGATTGCTGCGTGGTGGCAGCAGGGGCACTGGTCACACTTGCGAAGAATGGGTTAAACGCGTCGACCGCGAAGCCGTACGGTTCACCGGCAATGGCAAGATTCGTCCGCAGTGATTCGACACGGTCGGCTGTCCAGAATGATCGCCAACGCGTTTCATTCGCGGCCCGTGTCGCAGCGGACGGCCAGAAGCTACTGATAGAGATGAATTGCCCTTCTGCGAACTGGGGCATGATGCGCTGGTACACCCGGTCATTGGCGTCCTCAGCCGCCTCGCGGGTGCCAGCGGGCACAACGAGCATCGCCATCTCACCCTTGTGACGCGACCAGGTCGTTTGGAAGTCCATTTCCGTTTGCTTGACGGAGTCTGCAACACCGTCGAGACGTGTGACGTTAGGGTCGAACTCGATGTTGCGCGAAACGAACATCCCACCGACGATCAGTAGCCCCACAACACCCACGACTGGCGACATGTGCCGTCCCCACGCGTGCAGTGGCATGCCTCGGCCAAGCGTCAGCAGCTTACCGCCCGGTCGAACGATAATCGGCAAAACAAATGCCGCCGCCGCGACCGAGAGGACTAGTGAGACGGTCGTGAGCCAGCCCAATTGCCGATAGGCGGGCACCCCGGAGAAAACGAACGCGACAAACACACCCGCCGTGGTAAGAAGGCTGATGAGCAGGTGCTTTCGAACCCGCCGCATGTCGGTGCGAGCGTTGATAGCGGTGTACACGAAGATGCCATAATCGATCGCGCTACCGGCCATTGTGGCGCACAGACCCATCACGATCGTCGACAAGTTCGGATAGACCAGCGCGCACAGTCCGATGGCCATCACAATCGTCACCACCGGCAACATGAACACCACCCCGACGCGCCAATCACGGCAGACAAACAGGAACAACAATCCGAATCCAATCGCATCAATGATCCCCGCGCGGGCGATGTCACCCTGCATCACGCTGGCGTTCTGATCGGTGTGAACCTGTGGCGCGATAGCGCGAACCATGACACTCGGTGGAGCAGCGGCGATCAAGGCGCCCAGGTGCGCGACGAGCGACCGCGAATACGCCATGCTCGTTGCAGCCTGTTTCGTTTCGAGAACGACGATCAACTGGCGACCGTCCGGGTGCATCAGGTGACCGTTTTTCACCTCGACGCGATAGCCCATGCCACTGGTGAGTGCCAGCAGGCGACCGAGGACCTGCGTGTTCACGCCCAGCGGATCCTTGCGGATGACGCCGAGGAAAAAGGCCCCTTCCGGTTTTACGAGTTGCAGATAATTCGCACGCATGCGCTTGGCGAGCGCATCGAGTTCCATTGTGCGGGCGATCTGTTGAAGGTCTTTCTCCCCCAGCAGTTGGCCGGCGTGGCCAAGCAGGCCCATGACCTCGTCGACTGCATCTCCTTCGCGCGGTGGCGTGACGATGCGGTTGATGAGCGTCCTGTCGATCCGCTTTTCAACCTCGTTGGCCGCGGCGTAAAGGTCGGCTTCGCTGCCACCTTCCTTCAATTGAAACCACAGGACGGCCCGAGCGGCAAAGCTGGAGTCACGCAGGAACAGGATCGATTTGCGCGCCGCACTGTTTTCGGGAAGGAGGGGCTCCAGTCCGCTATTGACGCGCAAGCGAAGCCAGCCTGCAAGTGACAGCCCCGCGAGCATCAAAACACAGAGGATCAACAGCTTTCTGCGCGCCCGCGACGCCGGCGGCGTTGGGTCGACAGCATCAGCGGTCATGCGGGGGAATCTCCCAAGTCGTCGACGGGACGGGCTCGTTCAGTTTCGGGCCGATAAAATTCAACGTCGTCACGCTGCCACTGGCCTCGCGCACAACCATGCGATTGATGTACGCGTCGCCGGGCCCGAACCCAACGTCGACGTGCTGCAACACTTTCCCCACCATCGTCCCCGGCTTTGGTGTGAAGCCAAGGCTGAGTGGGTTCTCGCTGACAACGCTGACGTCATAGGTCTGCGATAGCGCAGCGTAATCGCCTAGAAACCAAGCCTGAATCTGCTCGGTGATCGCCTTAAACGTCGGGTCGCTGCCCACGTGCATGGTCTTCACCTTGTTCGTGTCCTCATCCCACTGGCGAACTTCGTCCCCATCAACACGGATCGCATAGCGCACCGGCTCGCGCACGTTCCACATCACTCGGTTCGGCTGCTGCAGCGCGAAGGTGCCCTTGATGAGCAGCTTGTGCTTTAACACAGCCAGGTTCTTTTCCTGGATGAATTCCGATTGAACCGTGGTGACTTTTTTTAGTCGCTCCTGCACTTGTTGAAGCAATTCGGGTGAGGCCGGTTTGGCGGGTTGAGAAGTTGGTGCAGTATCTGGTTGTGTGCTTGGCAATTGGGCAAACGTGGTTGGCACAGACAGTAGAAATGCCATTGCGAAGGCGTGCAGAAGTAAGCGCGAACGGCGCGAGAAAGCATTGCCGATTCCTTCCGCCTTTGCGAAAATCGCGTTGTCTTCGAGCCTTCGCGGTTGAATTTTCGTCATGGGATTATCGCCTTTGCCTGCTCATCACTTGGCCGCCATACTTTGATCTGACCGGCTGCAAGAAGCCGTCCATCTTCGTGGTGCACCGTTCCGTCCACAACTCCAAAATCACCGAAGCGCGTGACTTTATGAACGCCGATGCGCAATCGATCACCGACGACCGCTTGGCTTACAATGGTCAAGTCCTTTATGCCGATCAGCAATCCGCGGTGCAGGGGTCGCTCGTCAGCCGACAGGTGGAAGCCATGCGAGGCAGCGAACGATTGGGCGATCATCTCGACGTAGGCGGTCTCATCGAGCCGTCCCATTTCATCGACGAATTGTGAGTCGGCCGGCACGGTGTAACTCGTCCATGCCCGCCGTTCACCGACAGCCACCAACTCGTCGACCATGCGGATCGACCGCCCATGGGGCACCAGACCCGCAATTGGCACGGGAAGTGAAGCAATTTCGGCACTCTCGGCTCGCTCGCAGAGTGGATCACCCGCGAGGTAGTCACCCGTCAACGCGTATGCCGCCCCACGGCTACCGTAGCAGTCGACCGACTGACTGCACGTACGACACGGCTCCTTCACCTTCGTTCGGTAATCACGAATATTCTCAAGCACTTCGCTGAGCGAGAGAATGTCTCGCAGCGTTTCTGTGCGCACCGAGCCCATTGGAATCGGCAGGTCCGCTGACGCGTAAACCATGCCGCACGACGCGATGCGGCAAGCGTACCGATGCCGCATGTTAGACCGCGCCGCATGGGGCGATTCGACCGGCCAGGAAATTCGAAACTCGTCACGATCGATACGAATCAATTCCGTCACCACGTGGGACATCTGCGATGCGGTCAGATCGCCTTCGTCGTACATCTTTGGATGCGCAATATGAAGTTGCGGCTCGACGCTGCTGTTCCGCAGTCGTCGCCAAATCGCCGGAAGTGAACTTATTTGGCGAAAATATAACTGAACGGCCAAACGACGAATGCCGCGCTTCGTCAGACGGGCCAGTGACAGCTCATCCAATTCAACCAATGAGACCGCCACATCGCGGGCCGCGAGTTGCTCGGCCATGGTGTCGTCGATCGCGTCACCGGCCGCATACAGTTCGACATCGAGAGATGAGCGATTGAGTTCGTCGAGCACGTTGACCAAACGAGCATTCAGCGACGTACCGCTATCAACGACGATACAATGGCGTGCGCCAATTTCCTTTGCCTGACGGATGACGTCGCAAATCTCATCGAGCGACAGGACCACCTCGCGTGTCAGGCCCGCCTCGCAGGTGGCGCAATCACAGTGCGCTGCGTTCGACAATTGCAGTTCAAACGACAGAAGCCCCGTGCGTGCAATGCAAGCCACGACGTCTTCGGTTGAAAAAGGGATGGGCCGCGTAAGGATAGAAGTGTCGCCGAGCAGGTTCATGCACGACCCCCGACCTTCGCGACGCTCGGTGCGACGTGTTCTACGGATTCGAGATAGGTCTGAATCGTCTCGCGTACATCGGTCTTTAGCTGAAACGGATTCATCCCGGCATAGTTAGCCTGAGTGATCGCGGGCAGCTTGGTAACGACGACCCGGCCCGGCCGAAGGAACGGCGAGCCACGCGGTGGCATTCGTTCGTTGCCCGCGATGGCCAGTGGCACAACCGGAACGCCCGTTGCCTGCGCTAAGCGGAACGCCGATCCGTGAAACGGCCCGATCCGCCGCGAGCCCGACCGTGTGCCTTCCGGGAACGCCGCAACCGTGCATCCCTCGGCCAACAGTTGCGAACCATCGCGCACAAAGTCCTCGTGCGACATCTCGCGAACCTTCAGATACCCCGCAACGCGCACCAGGCCACCCATGATCGGTACGCGCGCCGGCCAGATGTTGACGACCTGCACCAGCTCCAACGGTAGCAGAGACATCAGAAATCCATCCGATGAAGACCGATGGTTTGCCACAACCACGAACGGTGGTTGCAAGTTCGGTTCGGTATCGACGTAACGCACACGAATCAACGGCCAACTGCACCAAAGTATACCGCGGCCATAATGCGTCAGTGACCGGCGAATCAGCCTGCTCTTACGCCGGCGGTCCCGAGTCACAAGATAGTGGAAGTTAACGTAGAGCGTCGCCAACACACCGAACACCACCGAGTACAACGGCGCGATCGTCCAGAACTGCAGGTTCAGCCAAACGGTCTTCAAGTGAAACGACATCGGCAATCGAATCGCTGACAGGAGTGGTGGCGAAACAGCAGTCGTCACGACTGTCAGGCCTTGTTTTGCTCGGTACGGATCAGGATTAAATAATTGTAGAGATCTTGCAGCGACCGGATCGCCCGCACGCGTTCGTCGTCGCGCACCTGCACGCTGAACCGCTTTTGAATGGCGGCCACGAGGTCGACGATGTCGAGGCTGTCCAGACCCAGGTCACCAAAGATTTGAGCTTCGGGCGTCAGCTTTTCGCGATCGATCTCGAACGAGTCGGCGAACACGTCATTCACGGCCTGAACCAGTTCTGCGTCGGTCATTCCCAGTGTGCCCTTTACGTGCGGTTGCGCGGAATCGATGTAAGTCTAACGGTGACTCAAAGATGAGGCAAATCGACTCACAACTCAATCCCTCAGTCGCCCACGGGTTTCAATTGCCGAACGACACCCCACCCGTATAATCCAACGACGGCGCGGGCCGAGCGTTTCGGAGCATGGAAAGGGTAGATCGTTGGCCGACGAAAAACCGGGAATTGCATTGGTGGTAGGTGGCAGCCGCGGCATTGGCCGGGCCACTGCGGTCCGTTTGGCTAAGGCTGGCTTTGAGATCTGGCTGACCTATCGCAGCAACCACACGGAAGCGCAGGCGACGCAAAGTCAGATTGAATCGCTCGGTCGTCGCTGCGAGTTGCTGGCGTTCGACGTTGCCGACCACGCCGCCGTCGTCGCGGCATTGCAACCGAAGGTCGAAGAGACCGCCCCTGCAGTCGTCGTCTACAACGCCGGCATCACGCGCGACAACCTGATGGTCTGGATGAAGCCGGAGGAATGGACCGACGTCATCCGGACAGATCTCGATGGCTTTTACAACGTCATCAACACGGTTCTGTTCGCCATGATCCGGGCGCGTAAGGGTCGAATTATCGCCGTGTCGTCGGTGTCGGGCGTTGTGGGCCAAGCGGGTCAGGTAAACTATTCGGCCGCCAAGGCGGGATTGATCGGCGCATGCAAGGCGCTGGCCCGCGAGGTGGGCAAGCGAAACATCTGTGTGAATGTTGTGGCCCCGGGATTGATCGAAACGGACATGACAGAGAACCTGCCCAAAGAGCAGATTTTGCCCATGATCCCCTTAGGGCGCATCGGCAAGGTAGACGACGTCGCATCCGTCATCGAATTTCTCTGCCGCGAGCCAAACATGTACATTACGGGCCAGGTCATCGGCATCAACGGTGGGCTCGCGACCTAACGAGCGGCCACCAGCGAGGTCTGCGGTTAATCTGAGATTTCCAGATCGAGGCAGATGAAGACTTACGATTCCATTGTCGTTGGCAGCGGCATCACGGGACTGACCGCGGCGCGCATCCTGTCGCAGCTAGGCAAGAAGGTATTGCTACTGGAAAAGGCTCCGATTCTGGGTGGTTCACTAGCGCGATTCCGTCTGGGTGGCGTGCCGTTCGACGTGGGCTTCCACTTCACGGGCGGCTTCAACGACGACCACAATGGTGTGCTCGACGTTATGCTCTCGCTGCTGGGTGTGCGCGATCAGATTCGACCCCTCTACTTCCCGCGCGACGCGTCGCATCACATGTACTTTCCGGACGCGAAGTTCGACTATTCCATCCCCTGTGGCACCGCGATCGTCCATGAAAAGCTGAAGCGCGATTTTCCGAAACGCGCCGACGGCCTCGACAAATACTTCTCTCGTTTCGACGCCGTCATCAAGGCGACGCCAACGCTGGAAGTCAGTGGGTTTGACGAGTTCCCCCCACCGTTGGAGGACGACCGCATCACGCTGCAGTCCGTGTTGGACGAATACGTGCCCGGCGACCGCATCCTGCAGACGATCCTCGGTGGGCTGTGCATGTGCTACGGTTCGCGGCCGGACGAGGTGTCGTTCTCGACCCACTGCCGCGTAAGCTACGGCCTGCACGAATCACTGGCCCGCACGGAAGAGGGTGGTGACGCGTTCGTCGACGCGCTCGTCGACGTGCTCAGGCAGGACGGTGTTGACATCCGCACGCGTACGACAATCGCGGCGTGCACAGACATCCAGGGCCGCAAGGTCGGCCGGTTCGTTCTCACCGACGGTAGTGAGGTCGTCGCGCAGAACTGCATCTTCACGATTCACCCGAACGCAATTGTCGATGCGCTTCCAAAAGAGAATCTCTCCAAAGCCTTCCGTGACCGGGTGGCCGACTTTGAGACGACCAACGGCTTCTTCACTCTCTACGGAACACTCGACACCGCAATCGCCGGCAACGGACCTGCGACGCTCGCATCGATTCTGCCGGGAACGGATCTGAATGACATGCTGACCTGCCATTCGCCAGAACCCGTCGACGGCCCGATGATGGTGTTGCGCAGCATGGAAAAGAAGCCCAACGGAACGCCCGTTCACACGATGACAGCGTTGGAAGTGGCGTTCACGCAGACAACTGACCGCTGGTTTGATACGAAGCTCAAGCGCCGCCCACCGGAGTATTACGCGTACAAGAACGAGCGAACGAAGTCGGTGATGGATCGCATCGAAGCACACATCCCCGATTGCCGCGGCGCAAAGATCATTGACTCGGCCAGCAGTCTGACATACCGCGATTACCTTTACAGCCCCGACGGTAGCGCCTATGGCATCCGCCAGAAGATCGGGCAATTCAATGTCTCTGGGCGCCTGCCCTTGGCCAACTGCTACGCCGCTGGACAAAGCGCGTTGCTGCCTGGTGTTATCGGAGCGATGACTAGCGCGTTTTTCGTCTGCCGAAGCATTCTGGGTCGCGATTCCTTCCGCGAGTACCTGGCGCCGGGGCTGCACGCGTGATGCAAGATCAGAATTGTTAACCCCGAAGCCGCGAAGACACGAAGCGGTTTTCGATTGACTCGCATCGCTACGTGTCTTCGCGGCTTCGTGGTTAAATCGAATTATGCTCAAACGAGTCGTCATCACCGGTTACGGCGTCGTCACCCCCATCGGCTATTCCGTGCCCGAGATGATGACCAGCCTTGCCGCGGGCGCGTGTGCCACCAAAACGATGCCACCGGAGTGGAATCGGTATGGCAAGTTGCGTTGCCAGGTCGGCGCGACGATCGAGTTGCGCGATGCCAAGGCCATCCCGCGCGAGAAGCGTCGGACAATGAGCCCCATGAGTATCTATGCCGTCCAGGCGTCACAGCAGGCACTCGCCCAAGCCGGCATCGATGGCACGAGCTTGGCGACGAATGATCGAATTGGTTGCGTGATGGGATCGACGACCGGCAGCCCGATCGCGATCACAAACACTTACGAACTGCTGCTAGGGAAGAACGAGTACATGATGCTCGGCGCGTCCGAGTTCTTCCGCTGTGTGTCGCACACCGTGGCCCTGAATGTCGCGCAGTATTACGGCATCAAGGGGATTGTTTCGGCAGCGTCGGCGGCGTGTGCATCGGGGCTGCAATGCGTTGGGGTGGCATACGACCTCATTCGGCTGGGTCGGCAGGATGTCGTCCTGTGTGGGGGGGGTGAAGAGGTTCACGAAACGACGGTTGGCTCGTTCGATATCCTGTACGCCGCTTCCAGCAAGTTCAACGATTCACCCTCGCAAACCCCGCGCCCGTTCGACAAGGATCGCGACGGCCTCGTCGTCGGTGAGGGGTCAGGCGTGATCGTGTTGGAAGACTACGACCACGCCGTGAATCGCGGGGCGAACATATTGGCGGAGGTCGTCGGATATCATACGTGCTCCAACGGCACCCATGTCAGCCAGTCGGACGATGCGTCGATGAAAACCTGCATGCTAACCACCTTGGAGCATGCGGGTCTTAAGCCAGCCGACGTGGGTTACGTCAGCGCCCACGCGACCGGCACCACGCAAGGCGACGCCGCTGAGGCGCGGGCGTTGGGCGCCGTGTTTGGACCGGACGTTCCGGTCAGCAGCTTGAAGGGAAATATGGGTCACACGCTGGGCAGTTCCGGTCCGATCGAATTGGCCGCGACAATCGAGATGATGCGCACGGGCACGATCTACCCGACCCACAACCTGCGCGAGGTCGACGTCGACTGCCGGGGCATTAACCACGTGCAAACGACGACATCGCGTCGCTTTAATGCGTTTCTGAAGAACAGTTTTGCGTTCGGTGGAATTAACTCGGCTATTGCCTGCATCGCGCCGCGTTGATAGCTTTTCGATAAAGACACCTTTTACACGGAGAACGTTCCTATGCGTAATCATTGGCTAATGTCGTGCGCGGTCCTCTTGTCGACGGCTGGCCTTATTGGTTGCAGTTCGGGTGGTGCTGACGGGAGTTCCGCCAAGGCGGACAAGAAGGCTGCCAAGGCCGAGGCAGATAAGGCCGACGCGATTCCGGTCCCTATTCCCGCGACGAGCAAGTTTGCCAAGGTGGAACTGGGCATGAGCCGGGGCGAAGTCGAAGACAAGATCGGTCAACCGAACGAGTTCGCCGGTTACGTGACGGGTAAGGCGTGGAACCCCTTCTACTACGGTGGTGACACCCATCGCATGGCGGCGCGATACAAGGGTGACGGCGTCATCGTCTACGCGCCGCACAGCCGGTATGCTTCGACGTACAAGGTCATCCGCATCGAGTACAACGCCGACGAACCGGGTTACGCCAAGTAAGGATGGTTCGCGACGGTGAGTGCGAACACGTCCTATGACATCGCCGTCCTCGGTGGCGGCCCTGCCGGTGTGGCAGCGGCCGTCACCGCGGCGAGGTCGGGCGCGTCGGTCGTCCTGATCGACCGCGCCAACCGAATCGGGGGATCCGTTACCGCTGCATTGCACCGCTGTTTGTGCGGGCTGTACTCGGACGAGCCCAGGTCCCCTGCTGACACGTTGAACGAAGGCGTCCAGCGTGAAGTGGTCGAACGACTCTTGCGTAAAGCGCCTGCCGACGTCCGGACGAAGTCGTTCGGCAAAGCCTGGGTGCTTGAGTTCCCCAGCGCTGCATACACTGCGGTGCTCGCGGACCTCTGCCGTGATGCGAAGGTAGACATACGGCTCGGAACGGTCGTCGAGCGCGTCAGCGTCGAGAAAGATAGGATCCGTGCCATTGAGACCACGCCGGCGACTGACGCACAGGCCTGCCTGGCGTTTGGATCCGACGTTCTCGCTGCCAAGGCTTTTGTGGACTGTTCGGGAACAGGAGTCCTCCTGTCGCTGGCCAATTCAGCCTTGCCACTCGACGACGTCTCGATGCTGGCTGGCTACAGCATTCGCCTGTCAGGCATTGAAGGGGACCCGGACCTTCTGCGCCTCGGGGTGCCATACTTCCTCACCCAGGCAGTCGATGCAGGTCGCCTCGACCCGCTCGCCCGTTACACCGTGTTTCATCCTGGGCCGGGGCCTGATGAGGGTGTCATCAAATTAGCGATCGATGTCGCTCGACTGACTGCAACCGACGTGACGTCTTTCGCGCGCCAAGTGATGGCGGACCTGAAGGTAAACATTGAAGCATTGGCAAACACCACCATCACCGAGACATCGCCACATGCGATGGTACGAGGCGGTCGAAGACTTTCGGGCAGGTATGTTGTGACCGAAGGCGATGTCCTTAAGCCCGGCCCGCCGAACGCGTACAGCCAAGCGCTCGGTTGGTGGCCCATCGAATGGTGGAGTCCCGATTCCGGTCCCACGTATCAGTTTGCTGACCACGGAGTTCCGTACTACGTTCCGGAAAGCGCGCTTGAGAGCGATCGAATCGACAACCTTTTCGCCGCCGGCATGTGCACCTCGTCGACCCACGGCGCGGCAGCTTCCATTCGCGCCAGTGGCATCTGTCTGGCGACCGGTGATCTTGCCGGGCGATTGGCGGCTCGCAATGTTGGGTTTTGAACGGATCGGCATTTGCCAGTATCATCGGTGGGTTCTTCACGGGCGGACGTAACAGGGCAGATCACAAGGAGTTGTGCAGTGGCCGATGTCAGGCCCACCATCCGGATTGGCGCGTCGCCGACGCGCATCGAGGACGTGTTGGCGATTGCGATGGGCGTAGCTCAGGTTGCGCTCGCCGAATCAATCCAACCGCGCCTCGATGCCAGTGTCGCGCTGCTCGACAAGCTTGTCGCCAAGGGCGCCCAGATCTACGGTGTGACCACCGGCTTCGGCGCGTCGTGCGAGACCAACGTCCCCCCTGCTTTATCCCCTCAGATGGCTGCCAACCTCGTCCGCTTCCATGGCTGCGGCACCGGTCGAATACTCGACGAGACCGAAGCCGCTGCGGTCACCGTGGTTCGGCTGGTGAGCCTGGCGCAGGGCCTCTCCGGTGTCCGACCGATGATACTGCAGCGACTCTGCGATCTGCTCGACCGCCGAATCCTTCCGCAAATCCCGGCCGAGGGATCGGTCGGTGCCAGTGGCGATCTGACTCCGTTGTCGTATATCGCGGCGTTGCTAATTGGTGAACGTGAAGCGACCTTCGAAGGTCGGGTGATGCCGGTCGGTGAGGTGCTGAAACTCGCGGAGCTCGAGCCCATACAACTGCGACCGAAGGAGAGTCTCGCACTAATGAATGGCACGAGCGCGATGACGGGCCTGGCATGTCTTGTCTTCGACCGTTCCAAACGCCTGGCCCGCTGGAGCGCCGCGATCACTGCGATGGCCAGCGACGTCCTGCGCGGCAACCGAGAACATTTTGACGACCGCACATTCCTCGCCAAGCCCCACGCTGGTCAGCGCGCTTGCGCAAGGTGGATCGCCGACGACATTGGCTATAAGAGTGGTGGCACCCAGCACGACGGGCGCATTCAGGATCGCTATTCCGTCCGCTGTGCGCCGCATGTCATCGGTGTGCTGCTCGACGCGCTCCCCTTCTGCCGGCAGATAATCGAGACGGAGATCAACAGTTCAAACGACAATCCCCTGCTCGACTCCGCGACGGGTGACGTGCTGCACGGTGGCAATTTCTATGGTGGCCACGTCTGCATGGCAATGGATCTGCTGAAAACCCAGGTCGCTAACGTTGCCGACCTCATCGACCGGCAAATGGCCCTCGTCTGCAACCCCGCGACCAACAATGGTCTGCCCGCCGACCTTGTCGCCCGCGCGGGCAACGACAACGTCAGTCACCACGGCTTCAAAGCGATGCAGATCACGGCCAGCGCACTCACCGCCGAGGCGTTGAAGCTCACGATGCCCGCCAGCGTTTTTAGCCGAAGCACCGAGTCGCACAACCAGGACAAGGTCAGCATGGGCACGATCGCTGCGCGCGACGCGTTGCGTATCATCGAATTGACCGAGACGACACTGGCCGTGGTGCAACTGGCGATGTGTCAGGCGGTCGACCTGCGCAGCGGTGAAAACTGTCACGTGCGATCGAAGTCCATCCACACCGCGGTTCGGCAGGTTGTTCCAATCAATGATGCCGACCGTCGACAGGATGGCGACATCGGTCAAGTCCTGGCGATGTTCCGCAGCGGCAGATTGCCGATCGGGACGATCGATTTTGCGACCTGAGACAACACCCGTGGCATGGGCGTCTCGCCCATGCGTCTGAAAAAGTAGATCGCGTTATTTCTGACGGGCAACATGTATATGCGGTGACGAAACCAACCAACCCACTGTCGACACGCGGTGAAGGCTGCTATTCGTGATGCAATCATCCGATCCTCCTGTGACCGATCCCGAACCCCATCTCTCGTCGGACCAGATCGACGCCATGCTGAACGCCGGCGTCGCGGCGACCGTAGCCTATGCCCGCGAGCATTCGCCCTACTACCGCGGCACGCTGGTCGACGCAAAGGTCGTCCATGGGGTTGCAGATCTCGCGACGCTGCCACTGACTACCAAGCGGGACGTGTCGCAATTCAACGCCGACTTTTGGTGTGTGGATCAAAAGCGAGTGCTCGACATCGCGACAACGAGTGGGACGACCGGCGTGCCAACGCTCTACCCGTTGACGCGCGGTGATCTCGATCGACTGGGGCGCAACGAGTTTCTCTGCTTCAGTCGGGTCGGGCTCCGACCCAGTGATGTCGTGATCCTTGCGGTCACGATCGACAAGTGCTTCATGGCCGGTCTGGCGTATCTGCAAGGGTTGCGGGCACTCGGCGTGACAGTGGTGCGCGTTGGCGCAGGTTCACCGGCGATGTTGCTCAGCATGATGCAACGCCTCGGCGCCACGGCGGTCGTTTCGGTGCCTTCATTCCTCAAGCGCGTGGCCGCCTACGCCGAGCAGCACGGCATCGATGTCGCCGGTTCGACCGTCACGAAGCTGGTCTGCATCGGTGAACCGGTCCGCGACCCCGACGGCTCGCTGACACCGCTTGGCGCGCACGTCGCGACCGTGTGGGGCGCGCAGGTCTACTCGACCTACGGCATCACCGAACTAGCCAGCTCAATGTGCGAATGCTCGGCGGGTCGTGGTGGACATTTGCATCCGTCGCTCCTTCACATCGAAGTCCTCAACGACGCCGGCCGGCCGGTTGCGGACGGGCTAGTCGGTCAACTGGTTGCGACGACGATCGGCGTTGAAGCCATGCCGCTGATCCGCTTTGCAACAGGTGACATGACCTTCATGACGCGACAACGGTGCGCATGCGGGCTCTGGACGCCGCGTATCGGACCGATTCTGGGGCGCAAAGACCACGCGATGAAACTCAAGGGCACGACCGTCTACCCCGCAGCGGTTCAGCGGGCGCTTGCGGGAATTGAGAGTGTCGTCGACTACGTGATGATCGCGACCTCCTCGTCCGATCTCAGCGATGAACTAGAAGTGGTCGTCAGTTGGCGGGGTGATACGAGCAATGCAATCGACATCATCTGCGAGCGCCTTCGTGGAAACCTCAAGGTCTGCCCGACCGTGCGACTCGCTTCGGCTACTGAGGTGGCGCAGTTGGGCGATTCAAAGGAACAGCGCAAACAGCGCGTCTTCGTCGACAAACGGCAGGACCGCCGCTAATGGTTCGGCCGATCATCATTCTCACGGGGGCTCGTGCCCGGTTGCTAAAGATCGAGTTAGAGCGACCGACCCGTCCGACCCTTATCGCAACCGGTGCGTCATACGGCGATGCCGTTCGTGACGCATTCAACTCTGCCATCTCAGAGGGTTTCACGCACACGATCGTCATCGACACCGACCGCCAATCGACCGCCGTCGATGTGCCTACCTTCCTGAATGCAATCGCCGAGTATCCCACGGCGATCATCAACGGTTCGCGACCGCGCGGGTCTCTGCCATCGAGCGTGCGGATAGCTCGGGGCAATTGTGACGTCTGGACGTGGCTCGAGACCGGCCGCTGGATCACCGACAGCCCACTGGGGTTCCGCGCCTATCCGCTCGACGTAATCCGTGAGTTGTACACCGGGTCGAAGCATCAGGAGTTTGACGTCGAGATTCTGGTGAAGGCAATCTGGACGGGTGTGGATGTCAAAGGTGTCGCACTAACGGCTATTGCGAATGACAAGCCCCAGTTGATGCCATTGGCCGACGTCGGACGGTTTGCCTGGTTGACCACCCGTCTCATGCTGCAACGACTGATGCTGCCGGCGCCGTTGAAGAAGACGATCAACACCAAGGAATTCGCAGCCAGCCCAGTGACGTGGCACGTTGGACGGACACTGCGCGACCTGGCGATGCACCGCGCTCGCAGACCTTTTGCGCTCGCGGTGGCTTGTGCCCTCGGCGCGTTTGCGGGGGTAGCGCCCATTTGGCCCTATCAACTCATCGTCGCTTTACTCATCGCGTCGTTCGCGCGGCTGAGCAAGGGTGGTGTCATTGGGTCGGCCATCGCCGCATCGCTTGGGGTAAAGTGGCTGATTCATGATCGGCTTCTTCCGGCGGACGTCAGTGGTCATTGGACGGGAAGACTGACATTAGCGATCGCAGCGGCGATCCTTGCAGGTGTGACGGCAGGGTTCGCGGCCAAGGCACTGACACGGGCGCCGCGGCGCTCGGCTTGATAGACAACCCACCTTTTCAGATGATCAGACCACCCTTGAGCGTGGTGTGACAAAACAGAACCTGTAATATGGTACGACGCACCCGGTATGACGCACGATCTTTCCAACCCCCGTCGGCCGCGCGTGCTGGTCGTCGATGACGAACCGCGCATTCGGTCCCTGCTTTCCGACGTCATCCCTGACATGGGCTTTGACGTGACCGCAGCGAGGACCGCGGAAGAAGCCATTCGAGCGATGGAGCAATCGCCGGCGGATATCGCGATACTTGACTTGCAACTCCCGGTCATGCAGGGAATGGACCTTTTCAGCCACCTGCGCGAGCGTTGGCCGGGCATGCAGGTGATCGTGATGACGGGTTTCGGCGACCTTGCGACGGCGCGGGCGGCCATTCAGTTGGATGTAGTAGATTTTCTGACAAAACCCTGCCACCTGCGAGACATCGAGGTTGCGCTGGACCGCGCCCGCAGAAGGCTGAGTCGTTCCACGACCAGCGTTGCGTTGACTTCAGCCGAGGGGCAGAACGAATCAAAACCTACAACGCTGGCGGACGTCGAAAAACAGCAGATCTTGGACGCGCTGGCACGTCACAACGGCAATCGCACAAAGACGGCGGTTGAACTAGGAATCAGCAGGCGAACACTGCATTATCGGTTAAGGGAATATGGGATGAAAAGGTGATGAAAGCCGTTGCTGGAAAAAGCAGGCTCACCTGTCGTTGGAAATCACTTGACGTCGCCCGGAGTGCTGGGAGAGGGAGCAGAGGCTTTACCGCATCACCCATACTTTGGCGTTCTCATTCACCGCATCTTCACCGGGGTAAACCTCATCACCACGGACGAGATAGTTGAGTTGCAGCGTTTTGCGGAGGATGATCGGCTTGCCGTCGGTGTTCTTCACTTCAGCACCAGCAGTATCTTTCAGGAACGTGAACTCCCCACTGATGCCCCCGACAAAAATGCTGAAGTTGCCAAGTTCCGCAGCCGGTTCGGCCCAGATCGCAACGCCTTCCTTAGCCTGGTCAGGACCGATGCGCAGGTCGCCACCAATGGCGTACTGGGTCTCGAGAAACTGGTTACGCTCGCGCTGTTTGACGGCATTAAACGCCTGAGGGGGAATCTTGTCGTCACTTCGGATGACCCGGCCGTCGTTTGTCAAAAACTCAAGGATCGGCAGGAACGGGCGCTCCTGATTACTGCTGTTGGTGACGGTGTAGGTGATGTACCAGAACGCCTGCGGGGAACCGCTCGTGGTTTCGACGACGATCCTCTGAGGCTTCCCGTGCTCGAACTTCAGCTCCCACGACTTGGGATAGACGCTGGGAATGGGGAAGGTGCCGGGTCTGGCAACTGTCTCCTGAGCCAATGCCAGGGGTGAGGCCATAAACATCGCGACGGCGGCGACCATCATCAGTTTGGAGGTGACGTTCGAGCGGGACGACGACGCGGGGCGCTTGGCGCGGGAGGCACTATTCATCGCGGGCAACTCCACAGGTGAAGGACGGAACCAAATTTACGACTGGACCGCCGGTGTAGAGAAGTTATTGTGAGAAGGCATGGGGATGCTGTCAAATTTCTTTCGCCCCATGACAGCCGACGGTCAACCGCCTGCGCCACTGGTTTGTCGCGCCGTTCAGCGTCACGAGATTAATTCCGCCGTCAAGCTCATCCTTGGTAATGACGGGCGACTTGCCGGTGACGCGCAAGTTTTAGACTTTCTCAGCTACGCCATCGACCGGGGCATCAACCTCAACGAAACCTGGGTCGCCATCCGTGCAGATCGACTGGCCTGGGCGACACTGCCCGTCATCAACCCCGGACGGACCATGCTGCTGTTGCTGCCCGACACGGCACCTGCCGGCGACCTCGACAGTGTGCAAACTTTGCTCGGCACGGTGTGCGACCATTTTTCCGCACGCGGCATCACGATGACCCAAGCCCTGCTCGACCCGACCGCGAAAGTCGCTAACACGTTATCGGACGTGTGTGGATTCTCGCGACTGGCCGAACTGTTGTACCTGCAAGGCGACGTCCGCCGATCACCCGGGGCGCCGACGGACCTGCGATTGACGGTTTACTCACCCGTCGTTCATGACCAGTTCGCTTCTGCCGTGCTCACCAGCTACGAGGAAAGCCTCGACTGTCCTGCCTTGAACGGCCTGCGATCGATCGGTGACATCATTGTCGGTCACAAGGCAACCGGTCAGTTCGTCTCCGATCTGTGGTTGCTGGCGACGGACAACGCCGGTTCCTCTTTGGGCGTGCTGTTGCTGGCAGTCGTTGGTGAGTCAACAATGGAACTGGTGTATTTGGGTGTCTGCCCAACAGCCAGAGGAAAAGGATTGGGCAAGGCGCTGCTCCGCCACGCGATGGCTATCGCGCGCAGTCGTGGTATGCAGCGGCTGACCTTGGCGGTCGATGCCGCGAACCAACCTGCGCTCGGTCTTTACTACGGCCACGGCATGCATCGTATCTGCTCCAAGGTCGCCATGATGCGCGACCTTCGGCCCCTGCATCTGGTGGCCGACGAGCCCATTCCCGTATGAACCAACAGAAAAGGGGCAGGCGCAATGCCTGCCCCTTCCTATGAACTAAGATTGCTCGATAACTACAGTTTATCGCTCTGCAGATCCAGCCACTTCAACTCGTTCTCGGTGAGCTGAATATCCAACGCAGGAAGGCTTGTGCGCGTTTCGCTAAGTTGGCGCGGGCCGATGAGTGGGAAGGTCGGGAAGGGTTGGCAAAGCACGTACGCCAGCGCGATGTTGATCGGCGCGACCTTCTTCTTCTCGGCCAACGTGAACGCGCGCTTCTGGCGTTCGAAGTTGCCTTCGCTGTACCAGGTGCGGGTCATCTCCTTGTCAGCCGTCTTGTCAGGAGACGCGAGACCCGGCACGAAGAACCCACGGGCCTGGCTGCTCCAGGGCAGCAGGACGATGTCGTTCTTGTGGGCAGTGTGCCAAGCCTGGTAACGGTCGTCGCTGCTGGCGATACAGCCGTCCCAAATGGGGTTGAGCATGCGGGCGAGGCTGAAATTATTGCTGACGGCGACCGGGGCCTGAAGACCGTTTTTCTTAGCGTACGTGACGGCTTCCTCGAAGCGCTCGGGCGTCCAGTTACTGCCGCCCCACACTTTCACGCGACCGGCCTTGATGTGGTCGTTGATGACTGAAACGAACTCACCGACCGGCACCTTCGGGTTGTCACGGTGCATGACGTACAGGTCAGTGTAGGTCGTGCGCAGGCGCTCGAGGCTCTTGGGCAGTTCATGCGCCAAACGCGCGGGGTAGGTGTCGGGGGTGTGCAAGCCTTTGACGATCGTCACGCACTCGTCGCGCACGCCGCGATGTTCCATCCACGCGCCGAGCAGTTGTTCCTGCCGACCCCCACCGTAGATGAAACTGGTGTCGAAGGCGTTGCCGCCCTTTTCGTACCAGTCATCAAATATGACCGTGGCCTGCGGGAAGGTCTGCTGGTTGTCGCAGCCCATGACGAGGCGCGACATCTGCTTGTCAATGCCGGGGATCCGGCCGTACTTCATGTTCGTCTGTGTGTTGCGCTTCAACGGCACGTTGCGAATCGTGGTTTTGGCGAACGTCTCGGGTTTTTCGATGTTGAACGTTAACCCCACCGCTTCGCGCCAACGGTCGAGCGTGCGGATGTTGCCCATCGAGTCATCCCACGTCATCGCAGGTGATGGTGCTTCCTGTTTGCCGGCCAGCACGGCGTTGCCGAAGACGTCGGCCTCGTAGGTGAAACTCGTGACGGTCGCGGGGATGTCGATTTCCTCAGTCTCTTTGCCCTTGGTCACGATGATCTTGCCGTTCTCGGCCTTCTCGCGGTTGGCGACCCATGGGTTGGGCAGGACGATCTTGCCAGCGCTGCCGTAAAGTGTGACGACGTTTTCCTGGTTCATGCTGACGCTCGTCGACAGCTGCGCGACGACATCACCCGGGAACTTCAGGGACGCGATGGCCCACTCGTCGACACCCGTCTCACCAAGATGCGCGGTGCCACTGACGTGCGTTGGCTCGGCGAACGCCTTACCCAGATTGGCGCCGGCGACGAGGCGGGCGATCGACGCGCAGTAGCAACCGACGTCCATAATGCCACCACCACCCATGTCGTTGTTGTAGATGCGGCTGGTGGCGTTGAAACCACCATGCCAACCGAACGACGCGCGGATCATGCGAACTTCACCGATCGCTTTGTCCCGGACCAACTCGACGAGCTTGGCCGTCTGCGGATGGCAGCGGTACATGAAGGCTTCCATCAGCATCATGCCATTGACGCGCGCCGCCTCGATCATCGCCATGGCCTGATACTGGTTCAGCCCGATCGGCTTCTCGACAAGGACGTGCTTCTTGGCTTCCAGCGCCTTGATCGTCCATTCGGCGTGGAGTGGGTGAGGTGGGGAGATATAGACCGCCTGCACCTCCTTGTCGGCCAGCAGTTCCTCATAACTGCCGTAACTGCGCGACGCCTTGAACTCTGCGGCGAACTTATCCGCCTTGGCTTTTTCTCGCGATGAGACCGCCAGCAGTTTGCCGGTCTTGCTCGCTGCCAGATTGCGCGCGAAACAGGACGCGATCGCGCCCGTGCTCAGGATGCCCCAATTGATGGTGTTGCTCATGGTTTGTTCCTCAACGTGTTCCTAATCGACAGTGGACGGATGCCCAATCGACCAGGTGCCTCTCGCCATTCGTTTGTCAGGATTGGTCCGCCAATGCCGTTACGGTACAACCCGCATTGGACGTTTCCATTGGATATTTGGTCGGGGGCATGTCATATTTGGCTAGACCTTATCAATACGTATCGTAGCGTGCCATAGAAGCGTTTTGCCGACCGCGGTCCTTCGGGTCGCTTCCGCTCTCCTTGAGATGACGAAAGTGAAGATGGACGTTAGTTAAAGTTCTACGACGGCAGCCTAATCATGAACGCATCCCCCCCAGCCTCTGAGGTGCTGCTCCCGCGCGACATTTTTCGGCGCGAAATGGTCTATCGCACGCCGTCGACCGGGCGTACCGGGGTTCGCGGGTGTGGATTTCTGGTAAAACCGACGACGGCTGGCTCGTATCGAGATCGAGTGATTGAAGACGAGTACGTCGCGGTGTACGTGTTGCGGGGGTCGGGGACGTTCGTCGACTGGGAGATGAATCGCTGGTCGGTCGACGCCGGTTCTTTCATTCAGATGCCAGCCAAGCGGCGGCACTCGGTGATCCAGGACGACAATGGTCAGTGGGCCGAGTGCTGGCTGACTCTCGACGGTCGGTTTTGCGACGAACTGGGCCGGTTGGGAGCGATCGACCTTTCACGACCGGTGCTGCGGCCGGGCGTGGACCTGGAGCTGATCGGGCGATTCGAACGCATCCTTCACGACCTGACACACGGCCCGGAGACTTCGTTGCCGCAGGTCCTGTCGCGCGCGCACGACGCGCTTAGCTATGCCCATGAGCTCGACGCCCGTCGACGCGCCCCACACCCACACGCCGCGATGATCGATTCGGCGTGCACCGCGCTCGGTCGCGACCTTGCCAAACGGCTCGACATCGAAACACTCGCGACGGCGCACGGATTAAGCTACGAACGCTTCCGCAAGGTCTTCCGCGAACGTGTCGGTGTATCACCCGGCGAATACCGAATCCAACGCCGCATCGATCGGGCACGGGTGCTGATTGCTTATGAACGCATGACTAACGCACAGGCCGCCTACTCGCTGGGTTATCCCGATCCGTTCTCGTTCAGCAAACAGTTCAAGCAAGTCGTCGGCATGAGCCCGAACACATTTCGGCGGACCGTCTGATTCGTTCGCCACGGTGATTCCTTGTCATCCCCCATTGCTCCGACGGACGCGAGTCTCGCGTTCCCATTCGCGTCGCGATAACATGCGCTGCGCGAAAGGTAACTTGGCGGTTGGGTGCGAGAGACGCGGATGATTCTCAATCGATTGCTAGCGCGGTTCGGGCTCGATCCGCAGGCACACCTGTCAGACCAATTCCTCGCCGTCGGTGATCGTTTCCGCAAACCGATCTTCATCGCGATCGTCCTGCTTTACCTCATCGGATTCAACGGCCAATGGCGGCCCGAACCAGACGCGGCACTGTACCTGTCCGTCGGACGGAACATCGCTGAGGGCAAGGGGTACAGCTATCACGGTGAGCCACACCATCTCGCCTACCCGGGTTTGCCCTGGCTGTGGGCGGGTGTGTTCAAGGTTGCGCCGGAACACGCCCTGCTCGTCGCCAACGCGCTGATGCTCCTGATGGGCCTGGCATGCCTGCCCTTGTGCTACAGGCTCTTCTGGCTCTTCACGGGTCGCGCGATGGCCGTCTGGATGACGCTCGGGCTGGCGATCAGCCGGATGTTCTATCGGTACACCTTCGAGCTGCGTTCAGATGTGCCGTTCCTGCTCGGTGTGCTGGCATTCCTCTGCGGCTTTGAAGCGATTGCCTATGCCAGCCGACGGACGGACGGTGACGATGACCAGCCCTATCGTGCCCGCTGGTACGATTGGGCGCTGATGATCGGTGGCCTCGCGATCGTCGTGGTCATGCGGCCGACTATGTGGGCCGTTCTGGGTGCCGCGGCGTTTGCAACGTTGCGCCTGCTGTTCATCCGGCGGACCCTCGGAATCGTTGTCGGGCTGATGCTTGTCATCGCGGTTGTCGTCGGATCGTTCAGCCTTAGAAGCCAATATGAGGAAGCCGTCCTCGCAGCCGCGCAGCAAGGGGAATATATGCTGCGGCTGGTGTTCAACGAGAACCTGCCAGGGCTCTTCGAACCGGCCGCCGCCGAAGCGTTGTTTGGCCTGGACCTCGGGCTTGGGTTGAACACGCTGATGAGCCTTGTTGCGATCGGGGTTGGCTTGTCACTGTTTCGCTATCGATTGATCTGGGGGCTGCTCTACCTGTTTACGATCCTTATCATGCTCGCGGTGCTGCCGCGCGACCGGTACTTCCTGCCAGTGTTGCCCTTGATCGTCTTCGGCTGGTGGAAGTTCCTGGTCTGGATCGAGCGCAAGCTGCCCGACCGCTGGGGGCGATACGCTTTCCTGCTGCTCTTCTTCGTCGGCTCGGCGACCAACGTCGCGAAGATCGCGTCGCAGATCGGTGAACAGCACAACCGACCGTTCTACACGAAGTTTGAACGTGGAAAATGGCTCGATTTCCCCGAGCTGAGCCGGACGATCAACGAGACGGTCCCGCCGAACGGCTGGTTGCTCTCGCCTCCTCGGTTCGACCGCATCTTCACGTTCTACAGCGACCGCAACGTCACGAACCCCACCGAGATCGCGCCGCAGGAGATGCAGGTGCTGGCGAACGTGAAACGGGCCTATGTCCTTAACCCCCAAGACCCTAAAATTGTCGATTGGATAACCGGCAGCGACCTGCGCGTCGGTGACGCGGTCTACACGATCGGTGACGACGTGCGCGGCCGATGGTCGCTGCACCCGATCAACCCGCAACCGGGAACGACCTTCAGCAACGAGGCAGCCAAACCGTGAAGATCAGCATCGTCACCCCGACGCTGAACGGTCTGCCGCTGCTCAAACAGACGGCCGAGTCGATCCTGTCCCAGCAAAGCGAGGACTTCTCGCTTCAATGGCTCGTAGTCGATGGTGGCAGCACCGACGGCACACTCGACTTTCTGCGCTCGCTGCACGACTCACGCGTCACCTGGCAGAGCGGCCCGGACGATGGTCAGGCCGACGCGATCAACAAAGGTCTGGAGCAAGCCGACGGTGACGTCGTCGCGTGGCTGAACTGCGACGACCTCTACACACCCGGCGCACTGGCGACGGTCGCCAGGGCCTTCACACTGCACCGCGAGGCGCAGTGGCTCGTCGGTCGATACCAGATCATCTCGCTTGATGGGCAACCGATCCGCCAGCAAGTCGTCGACTATAAGCGGCGGCGGTTGCAGCAATACTCGCACGCGCAACTGCTGACCGAAAACATGATCCCCCAACCGGCCGTCTTCTGGCGACGCTGTTTTGGTGAACGTGTCGGCCTGCTCGACACGTCTCTTTACTACACGATGGACTACGACCTCTGGCTACGCATGGCCACCGTCGCCCCACCGTTGGTCGTGGATGAAACGCTTGCCCAGTTCCGCCATCATGGCGGAAGCAAGTCAGGTCAAGTGAATCGCCAACAGTTCGACGAACAGTTCACCGTGATGAAACGGTATTGCACGAACCCCCTCCGGCGCGCAATGCACAAACTGCACGTCGAGAAGGTCGTGTGGGCTTATCGAGCGATGCGGTGGATGGGCAAGTGACCGTAATCTGTCGCAGAGCAGAGAACGCGATGGCGAAGGAAGTCGCCAAGAAACGAAAGCCCGGGGACTCATCGCAACATGGGCGGAACTTCATCACGGCCTCTTTCGCGCCATCGCGCCCTCTTGCCCTTCCCTTTTCATTCTGCGTGCGCCTCCAATCTGCTCCCGATGTCTGATGCTTATCCCGCATATGCGCCAATCTCGTCTTGCCCCGATGTGCCGCAGCGTTTACAGTCCAACACGATGCGTCACACCTTGGTGGGGATCGTGCTGCTCCTGCTGCTCTGGCCCTCTACCTTATTAGCTCAGATTCGCGGTGAAGTGCTCAGTGTCGGCTTCGACGCCAAGTATCGGCCCGACTCCTGGACGCCCATGGTCATCAGCCTGCGCACGGCCGGTCTGAACAACGATTTTTACCAACTGCAAGTCATTCAGGACGACCTCGACCGCGATCGGCCGGCATACTCGCGAACGATCTCCGTCGACACGAACCAGCCCGAACAGCGGTTCTGGATGTACTTCATCCCGCAACCGAGTGGTCTTGGTGACCCCAGTGGCGCCTCGACCTCGCTGGACGACCTGCGCAAGCGCATCCGTGTGCAGATTGCGACGACGAAGGGTGTGCCCGTTGGCCAGTTTGCGATGACGCAGGTGCCTGACTCTACGGACGGTGGTGCCGGTGCCGCGCGGACCCGTGGGTTGAAGCTGATCCTCGTCGTCCATGATGGCACGTCTCGCCCGGCGTTTCGGGAGTATGACACGACGATCGGGACGATGGAGGACAGCGCGTTCGTCCTTGTCCAGCCGCGCGACCTGCCGGAAAGCGCGCTGGCGTACGACTCGGTGGACGCCGTCCTGTGGCTGAACGGTGACGCCGCGTTGCTCGGTGAGGCTGGCGCTCGGCGAGGTCAGGCGCTGGACGACTACGTGAAGAACGGTGGGCGGTTGGTTGTCTGCCAACCCGCCGAGCGATCGCGCCTCGAGGCGATCGCCCACATGCTGCCGATCGAGTACACCGCCGGCGCCAGTGGGCTGTATCAGCTTGAGCTGAAGGACTCGAAGGAACTTGAGCCGCTGCACACGCTTGCTCGACCCTCCCCGCGCGTGTCGGACTCGTGGCCGAGCGTGAAGGGCCCCTATCGACTGGCGATCGCCAAGCCCAAAGCGAACGCGATGGTCGAAGAGCAGACCGCCCGGCGCGAGCGCCTCATGATTGACTGGCCCGACGGCACGTCGTCGCCATGGCTCGTGCGCGGCGTGTACGGGCTGGGTGGCGTGACCTGGGTCGCTCAGGACCTCGGTGACCCCGGTCTGACCGCGCGCACCGCGATGAACGGGTGGGCGCACGTGTGGGACACCGTGTTCGGTTGGAACAACGACTCGTACACCGCCGCCGATCGCGTCGACAACCCGGACGATCGCCGGGGATACACCGATGCCCGCGCATCCGCCGACGTCGGTGCCGCGCTCTTGACGGGCATGAAGCACGACAAGCGCGGTACGACGCTCGTGCTGCTGGCGATCGTCTTCTTCATCGTCTATTGGCTCGCGGCCGGTCCGGGCAGTTACTTCGCGCTCATCAACTTCCAAAAGAAGCAGTGGAGCTGGGTCGCGTTCGGTGGCGCCGCGCTGGTCGCGACGCTGTTCACAATGGTCGCCGGTCAGCTTGTGTTGCGCGGTGACCCGGTCGTGAAGCACGTGACGGTCGTTCAGTCGGCACCGAACCAGCCCGCGATCGCGCGGAGTCGAATCGGGCTGTTCGTCCCCGAGAGCGCGCCGATCCCGGTCACGCTCGAGAAGACCTCGCCCAACACACTGAGCTACGTCGCCGCCTACGCCGAACACCCCCTGCATGGCCGTGGCAGTGAAGCGGATCGACCCCCGGTGCAGGAAAGCTACAACGTCCCGGTGCCCGACGACCAAAGTGAGGCTCCGCCGATCGTAAACTTCCCCTATCGCAGCACGCTCAAGAAAGTGCAGACCCAATGGGTCGGTGACCTGCCCGGCCGGATCGACGGTGTCGCGAAGCTGTCTTCCAACCAATTGCGCGGCGCCGAGGGAACGCTGACCAACAGCACGGGTGTCGATCTGAAGGAAGTCTTCATCGCGTTCCGCAACCTCTACGGGAACGAACGCATTCTCTATCGCGAACGCTGGCGCAGCGGCACCACGCTCGACTTCACGCGAGACGTAGGCACTCCACCCTTCTTCGTTTCGCCGCCCGTAGGCGATTACGATCGCACACGTTACGGTGTGCCGCACGATGGCCGGATCGGTGGGCTGCCTATCGTCGACAGCGTTGGCCCTGGCGCCGCGACCGATGGTTGGACCGGTTGGTGGTACGCACGGTTCCGCAACGCGACCAGCAACGCGATGTCGATCGTGCGCATCGAGGACGCCGAAGAATACAACCGGTCTTTCCCGGTGATGTCGCTGTTCGACCTGCTGCCACCCTCGCGCAACCGCGACGCCAACGACTACGGTCGGTTCGAAATCCTGCGACCGGGCGTGCGCAACTTGAACCTCTCGCACATCGTGAAGAACGGGCAGATGCTGGTCCTGGCAATTGCCGACGGTAAACAGCCACTCCCGTACCCCTTCATGGTGGATGGTGACGCCTACGGTGGTGACGGTGACGTGCTGTACCAGTTCGTCGTCCCGCTGGACCGCACGCCCCCCGCGCCCGCGACGACGCAACCTACAACTACACCGGCGGCGCCACCAGCACCCACGGGTGCCGCAGCCACGATGAACTAACCGCAACGGGAACCCGCTATGGCCGCTGTCATCAAAACCGTCAACCTCACGAAGCGATACGGCACGCTCGTCGCGCTGTCGAACCTGAACCTCGAGATCAACGAAGGCGACTGCTTCGGCTTCATCGGGCCCAACGGTGCCGGCAAGTCGACCACGATCAAGATCCTCGCCACGCTGCTCCAACCCACATGGGGCGAAGCGCGCGTGTGCGACCTCGTCGTCGGTTACCAGTCTCGCCAGATCCGCCCACTGATCGGCTACGTTCCCGACTATTTCGGCGCGTACGAAGACATGGTCGTCCAGGAGTACCTCGACTTCTTCGCCGCTGCGTACAACATCAACGGCGCCCAGCGGACGAAGATCGTCAGTGACGTGCTCGAACTGACGGATCTCGGTTACAAGCGTGACGCGCCGGTCGATGGCCTGTCTCGCGGCATGAAGCAACGGCTGAGTATCGCGCGCGTGCTCGTTCATGACCCCAAAGTCCTCCTGCTCGACGAGCCCGCCGGCAACCTCGACCCGCGCGCTCGCATCGAACTGCGCGAGCTGCTCAAGACGCTGCAACGGATGGGCAAGACGATCCTGATCAGCTCGCACATCCTGCCCGAGCTGCAGGACCTTTGTAACATCGTCGGCATCATCGAACAGGGCGAACTGCTCTATAGCGGCCCGTGGACCGAAATCGTCAAGCGCGCCAAAGGCGGCACGATTCTCTACGTCTCGGTCGCCGAGAACCACAAGCAAGCCGAGGCCCTGCTCAGCCAGGACCCCAACATCGAGTCTATCGCCGCCAAGAACGGTCATATGGAGATCTCGCTCAAGGATGGCATCAAGGATTACACGTTCATTCCACATAGGCTCCTTTCGGCTGGTTTCCGACTCACGATGCTGAAGGAAGAGGAAGTGAACTTGGAAACGGCGTTCATGCGGATGACGAAAGGCATTGTGCAGTAATGCACGTTCGATTTTTGTAGGACAGGCATTCCTGCCTGTCTCTCCCCCCATTCTCCTCGGTATTTCGTTGAGGGAAAGACAGACGGGGGGAGATGAAAAGAGACAGGCAGGAATGCCTGCCGTACCGGAAGAAAGCAACGACAGAGACTCATGCTTGGAATCACTGACTACCTCTGGCGACTCATCCCCGCGAACCCGATCCTGCTGCGCGTCATCGAGGCGGGCGGCAAACGGCGGCGGGACCTGTTCATCCGTTGCACGTACTTGGGTCTCCTCATTCTGGTCGTGGTCCTTTCGTTGAACACGCAGGCGACGGAACTGGATGAACTGACGCGCACCAGCCGCGAGGTGTTCGAGCGGATGAGCTTTCTGCAACTGGCGCTCGTCGCGCTGCTGGCACCGATCTTTACCGCTGGCGCGATCACGCAGGAGAAGGACAGCCAGACGTATGACATCCTGCTCGCCACACCGTTGACCAACGGGCAGATCATCCTTGGGTCGCTGCTGTCTCGGTTGTTCTTCATCATTGCCCTGCTGGTCAGTGGAATTCCGATCTTCTCGATCACGCAGATCTTCGGTGGCGTGGCGATCAAGAGCATCACGCAGTCGTTTGCGATCGCGGCGGCGACGGCGTTTGTTACGGGGTCGATGGCGATGGCGATCGCCACCTTCAAAGTCGGCACCCGGCGGACGATCTTCAGCTTCTACTTCTTCATCGTCCTCTACCTCGTCGGGACCGCGCTGCTCGACCAGCTTGACGCGATAAAGGTCACGCTCGCGACCGGTGGGCTTTCGACGACCAGCTGGATGACCGGCCTCAACCCGTTCCTGGCCCTGCAAACCATCTTCGGTCGCGAGCAGTACGCTGCGCCCGCGCTCACCGAACTGCCTGCCGAACTGCAGGCCTGGCCGTTGGGTTGGTACTTGACCAACCCTGCGGGTTTCTACATCACGACGATGTTCGTCCTCAGCTTCCTGCTGGTGACACCGTCCATCATCTTCCTGCGCAAGCTGGCCCAGTCGACGTTGTCGATGCGCTCGTGGGTGCTGCAGAAGCTGCACCTCTCCAAGGGCGCCACAACGCGCAAACCGCGATTCGTGTGGGGCAACCCGATCGCGTGGCGGGAAGCCAAAACCAAGGCATCGGCCGCCCGCGCGACACTCGTGCGGTACGGCTTCATGCTGGGTGGGGTCGCCGGCGCGATCGTGCTGCTGGTCATGTACTCCTCGACGCAGACGCCTGCGATGTCCATAGGGCGCAACAGCTACGACAGCAACTCGGGCACGTTCACGGTCTACACGCCCGACGCCGCCCGCACCTACGAGATCCGCGTCAACGTCCCCGTCGACGTGAAGGTGAACGGCCAGGCCGCGACGCTCGATGCGCTCTATCGCGACTACGAGGTCGACATCACGACCAGTGGTGGCAACGCCAACGTGCTGACGAGCGTGAGTGCGCGTGACATGCCCCGAGCGCTGCCCGTCGGCAAGCTGCAGGAGTACCTGCTGGGCGCGACGATCATCGAGTTCGCGATCATCCTCCTGATCGTCACCAACGCCGCTGCCAGCACGGTGACGCGCGAGAAGGAGGACGGCACGCTCGACCTGTTGCTGACGACCCCGATCACCAGCCGGTACTACATCTGGGGAAAACTGCGCGGGTTGGTCAGCTTCGTGCTGCCCCTGGTCGCGGTGCCGGTTGTGAGCGTGGCATTGTTCATCGTTTACGACGCTTTCCGTGTGTTGTCGGGTGCCGGGCCGGTCGGCTTCCGCTGGACGGTCCTGCCCGAGGCAATCCTGATTCTGCCGGGCATGTTCGTCATCATGTGCGCGTTCGCTGCGATCCTGGGGATGCATATGTCCCTCCGTATGCGCACGACCGTGATGGCCGTCATGGCGAGCGTCGGCATCGTCGCCGGTGTGACGGGCGCGCTGGGCTGGTGCGGTTACACCTTCCTCAGCAGTGGTCGCGGTTCCGACGCCGCCGTCGTCGCGGGCAGTTTCAGTCCGTTCACGTTGCTGGGCATGCTGGTCAACCCCGCTGCCGTCAGCAGCCGGTTCGACCCGGGCACGACGGTCACGTGGGCCAACGAACTGGCCAATGCCCGCATGCTGATCTTCATCGCCAGCTGGGTCGCGATCGGCGCATACACCGCGATCGTCTGGGCGATGTACCAGTCGATGGTCAAGAATTTTGACATGACCATTCGCAGACAGTCGCGATGAGGGATAGCGACCTCCCGAAAGGAAGAGGGACGCGTTCAGACGCCCATCTCGCTAAAAAAAGAAATTCCAGCCCCTCCTTTCCCCGGTTAAAATCACAACCCATTGGCCGGCCGGTGCTTGGCTGTATTCAGGTCTCGGAATCGATCAAAAAAACCGACCCCAAACCGACATAAAAACGACGGGAACCGACATACAAACGACACGAATCGACGGCTTTCCATTCGATCCCAGAGCGTCATAAATCCATTCGTATCATTCCCAACCGCCGTTGTCATCCCGAGGCGATCGGTAGCGACCCGAGGGATCTCGACATGCCGAACCGTTGGACTTTCGAGATCCCTCACGTCGCTACCGCTCCCTTCGCGATGACACATGCGGTGTTTGAGGACGATGCTTCTCATTGTCAAAGAACGTCGCGAATCGGAGGGCGGGACAATGAATCGCCCCCGCGATTCTCGATCAACAGTATCGTACTCTGCAGAACAACTAAATCAACAACAAAGTTCGTGAATTGTTTGGGATTGCAAGTCATGGCCGGCATAGGAATTCTGACGATCGGTCAGATATGAACCCAGACTGTGGGTAATACTCGACGCGCTTGCGACCTCGCAACCACGATCGCTCGGACTCTACGGAAACAAACCCTTCAACCGACTCGCCTCGGCGACCCGGTGGATCGCGATCGTGTACGCCGCCGTGCGGTAGTCGCAGTCGGCTTCGTCGGCCTTGGCATTCACGACGTCGAAGGATTTTTCCATGATCTTCTGCAGCTCGTCCTGCACACGTTTCGCATCCCAGAAGTAATTGTCCAGCCCCTGCACCCACTCGAAATAGCTGACGGTGACACCACCGGCGTTGGCGAGGATGTCGGGCAGGACGGTCACACCGTTGTCGCGCAAAATCTCGTCGGCCTTGGGGGTCGTCGGACCGTTGGCGCCTTCGACGACCGTGTGCGCCTTCACGTGCGGTGCGATCGCCTCGTCGAGGGTGTTCTCCATCGCTGCGGGAATCAGCACGTCACACTCGGTCGTCAACAGTTCCTCGTTGGTGATCGAATCGCTGTCGGGGAAGCCTTCCAGTGTGGCATTCTCCTTGTAGTACGCGCCGGCGGCGAGGATGTCGATGCCACTGTCGTCGTAAATGCCACCATTGCGCTCGCTAATTGCAACGATCGTCGCGCCGCGCTCGGCTAAGATCCTAGCCGCGTTGTATCCGACGTTGCCGAAACCCTGCACCGCAATCTTCACACCGTCGATCGTTTTGCTCTGCGTCGCCAGGAATTTCCGCAACACGTTCATGATGCCACGGCCGGTCGCCTCTTCGCGACCCACACTGCCCCCCACCGCGACCGGTTTGCCGGTCACCACGCCCAGTGCCTGGTAACCGACCATCACGCTGTACGTATCGAGAAACCACGCCATCACCTGCGCATCGGTCCCCGCATCGGGCGCGGGAATATCTTGTTGTGGACCGATGATCGGCAGCACCTCGGTCACATACCTGCGGGTCAGCCGTTCTTTCTCGCCTATTGAGAGTTTCTTGGGATCGCAGACGATGCCCCCCTTCGCCCCGCCATAGGGAAGGTCGACCAGGGCGTTCTTCCACGTCTGCAGCATCGCCAGCGCCATTACTTCTTCGGCGTTCACCGATACGTCGTAGCGCAACCCACCCTTAAACGGCCCCCGCGCGTTGTTGTGCTGCGCCCGATACCCGGTGAAGACCTGGATGCGCCCATCGTCCATCCGCACCGGACACGAGACCGTCAACACCCGCTTCGGGGATGACAGCACCTGTTTCCACGAGACGTCGAGCTTCATCTCGGTAAAGACGCGCTCGAAGTAGACATTGGCGTTCTGCCAGAATCGCGAATGATGATCGTGACGCGGCGCGAGCCGATCGGTTGAGTTGAGCATGCCCGCGACTGTAATCGAGCGGGTTGTAAGGATGAAGCGTACAACTGAACCCCGAACCCTATTTTCCGAATCGAGCGACACCCGTGGAACCCCTGCCGGGCTCGCCGCCCAGCGGAAGGGTTTTCCGAACGGTGTCGACGGCCAAACCCCTGCGCATAAAGCGAGCCCACGCGCGGGGTGTGCGTGGGCTCGCGATGGGTACGACATTTTTAGCGTGGACCGGCGTGATGGCTTGGGAGCACGCTCACGACCGGCCCACGTGGAGGGCTCAACAACAACGATCAGGCCGTCTTACGACGACGAGCCAAAAGCCCCACCGACCCCGCGGCCAGCAGGCCGAGCGTTGTGGGCTCGGGGACGACGCCGACTGTGCCGGAGATGTTGGCGAGGCCGCCGGTCAACGTCTGCACTTGGCCCGAGAAGGTGGCCTGTTGACCATCCTTGATCACGAGGTACACGATCGGGAGCGTGGTCGCGATACCGCTGTTCTGCAGGCCGAACGCGCCCTTGAGAAAGGTTCCTGTGCCGTAATCGCTCGTGCTCGTGTCAACGGGCGTACCCAGGGGATTGGTGCCGTTGTTGTTCTCGCTCGGGGCGGCCACATCGAGCCTGTTCGCAGCAACCGGCAAGAAGTGGCTGTCGTAGTTGGTCGTGCTCGTCCCAGTCGCCGTGGGGGTCGCAGCGATGTTTCCTTCACCGTCGTCGGCGAGCTGCGTCCGTTGGAAGAACGTGCCGAAGAACCCACCGCCGAGGTTCGCCACCGAACCAAAATCGACCGCGGTGATCACGCCGCTGTCTGAGTTTAAGGTCAACGCGTAGCCCGTGTAGCCTGTAAGGGGCACGCTGGCCTGGCTGGGCTGCACGGTGGTGACGCTCACCATAACGGCACCTGTCGCGTTGGCGACCGGAAGAACGGCGACAACCGATAAAACGGCTGCCGCGATGGCATGGACGCTAGACTTCTTCATCTGTCTCTCCTGAAAAAAGGTGGAACCGAAATGCGAAACAATTGGTGAACAAGGTCGGACGTTGGCCCGCACAACGCGTGCGGGCCAACGTAAACGACCACATGTCGTAATCCTCTAGCAGACCGATCGGCGACGGCGAGCCAGCAGGCCCATCCCACCGATGGCCAAGACCGCGAACGTCCCCGGTTCCGGCACGGCGGCCAAAGTGGGGAATAACGCCAAGTCGTGGGCGAACAGCGCGCTCGCCTCGATGGCCGTCAGGCCCAACCCTGACCCGTAGTTGAACGCCAAAGAGCCCAAGTCGGACACGTTGACGATGCCGTCCAGGTTGAAGTCGCCCAGCGACCATTTGGCACCGGTGGACAGGCCGTAGTTGACTGCCAGCGCGCCCAAGTCCGAAACGTTGATGATGCCATCGAACGTCGCGTCGCCGTCGATCAAGCTGAGCCCAAGCGAATCGCGGATCAGCTTGAAGTCACTTGTCCCCGCGACCAGCGTGCTGGTGATGTCACCGGTATCGTTCAGTTCCGCCGACACAAGGTCGTCGTATGTCGAGAGGACATCGGCGAGGCTGGTGTAGTTTTTGCCAACGTTGCGGTCGACATATTGAGCATCGAGCCGGTTGGCCGTGCCGTCGCCGTTCACGTCGAACTTATTGAACTTGAGGGCGTCGGCCGCTCCCTGCGTCAGCAGCGCGCTGGTCACGTACGAATCAAGGGTGCTGTTGAACGTGTCAATGGCGGCGTTCTTGCGCAGTTGACCCGTGCGGACAAGGTTTTCGCGCTTGTTTTGGTTAACGGCCACGACGGTGCTCTGCACACCCGTGTCGACCGTCGCGCCATACAGGAAGTACTTCACGTCGCTTCGCTCGACGGCGGTCGTGGCGAAGGTTCCGTCGTTGGCGTCCACCGCGACGTTGCCATTGGAATTGAAGTCGCTTAGCACGATCAGACCGTCAGAAGTGGAATTATTGGTACCGGTGCTGTTGCTGTTGACCTGTGTGCCGTTGTAGTTGCGGCCGTTGGCATCACCGCTGGCGGGGGTCGCCAGGTAAGTGCTGGGGCTGGCGTAGGCTAACGCCATCGCCGGCACGTCGTTGAGATCGCGGACGGTATCACCGTTGAAGTCACCGGCGAGCACGGTGCGGGTGCTGACGTCAATGGTGCGGTTCGCCACTGCGCCAGAGACGGCATTGTTCGCGCTGGCGAAGATGCGGTACTTGACCGCGTTGGTTCCGCCCGGCGTGGCGATCGCGCCATTCGTTGTCGACGGGTTGCCCCAATTCGTCTGGTCGAACAACACCTGGCCCGACGACGTGGCGCTGTTCAGGTACAGTTGCTTAGGACTCACACCGGGACCGGCACCGTCCGGGTCCACATCGCTCAGGCCTGTGGTATTTCCCGGGGTGATCGGAGTATTATTGGCACTGGCCGTGGTGGCGCTACCGTCGTACGTCTTCTGCACGCGCATCAACTGCTGGGGGATGAACCCGGAACCGACGATGAAGTCGGTGGGGCTGATCTCGGTCCCTGCACCACTGAAGCCGGCGACAGATTTGGTGATGTTGTCGAGGAATTTGCGATGCAGGCCGACCTGAGCGTTGCTCGTCGGTGATCCAGACGACTGGTCGTTCTGATCCCCGGCAATTGGACGATACTCGTTGCCGGCCAGCGCGTCGTTAGCGGTGGGGTTGGCATAGGGTGCGACGGTGATTGCCTGCGAGGCAGACCACATCTCGTAGGTGCCGTCCACGACATTGCGGACGGTCGCCTGTACGGGGCCAGCACCGTTGTTCCAGTCGATCGCCAGAGCCCGCATCGGCGCGCCGGTTGTGTTGGAAACGGACGCGAGCGCTGAGCCATTGGAGTTGTCGCGCGAGTCGCCACCTGACAGGATGCCCACGCCCATGCGTGAAGCGACCGTCGTCGCGCGCACGCCCGAGCTGCCGGAAATCTTGTCCGAGAAACGAGCAGTGGGCCCGATGCGATTCTCGTTTGGATCCTGCGACGTGCTGCCCGTCAGGCTACGGACCGGGTCGGCCTCGTCACCAACGTTGACGGTGATCGTGGTGCCATTGACGTCGGTCGTCGAGTAGCTCGCCAGCGCCCTGCGGTCCCGTTCACCACCGGCCCACGAGGGGTCGAGGCCGAGGTTGTTAGCCCCTTGGTTGCGGGTGCCTGAACCGATTTCGCGGGTGACCGAATTGAAGTTGGCGCCGTTGGCCAGACGACCGGTCGCCTGAAGCCACTTGGCGTCATCCTTCGTGACCGACGCCAGACCCGTGCCTGGGTTGGCCACGAGGTTGAATGGAACCACAGCCAACGATTCATTTCGCAGTTGGGTGGTTGAGGGGTTGATTCCGCCAACCAGTGATGCCGAGTTGCGCAGCTCTTGGAAGTTTGTGCCACCGATCTTGCCGCGACCCAGGCCGTATCCCGCTTGCGTCGGCGTGGCTGACGCGGACTTCGTTCCACTGACCGCAAAGCCTTGTTCAAAGCGGACGTCGGACCAGGCGACCTGCACCAGTGGTTGTCCCGGTGCACCTGTCGTGACGTTGTTTGCGGGGGTTGGGTAGTTCTGTCCGATCGAGCGGCCAGTGTTCGGCGCTCCGACGTTCGAGTTCGGAGCCGTGAAGCGGGAACCGTTCACCCACAGAAACAGGTTTGCGCCCGGGTCACCGGGCAGGATGGGCGTAGGGTTGCTCGTGCGAAGCCCATTGCTGTCGGCCAAGTCGAGAATGCCCTGGATCGAGCCGCTTTCGCGATAGTAGTACAGCAGGTGATCCTGCGTCGCCGTGTCGGGTTCAGAACCCACAAGTGGACTGGTTAAGTTTGAAACGCCGTAATACTTCACGCCAGACATGGGCACCGTGTAGCTGGTGGTTCCAAGCGTGAAGTTCGTGCCGACCGCTAACGGCCCACGGTAGAGCGTCGATGCCGACGGCGAGTTCGCGTTGGTGTTGCCACGGGTGAAGGCACCGAGCGCGGTGGCACCCGACGTCGACACCTTGAACTCTTCGGCGCGACCGATCACCGGCAGCGCCACCGATGCCACTGCCGCCATGACGATGGCTTTGGCACGTAACGACGATTCTTTCCCACTATTCTTCCGCATAACGTTTTCTCCCGAGTATGATCCGCAAGGTGTCCGCAGCTCGAACCGAGTTCGCGAACGGTCCCACTCACATCGATGCGACGGACGACGGTCACGGCGTGACCTTAGCGCCCGGCATCGTGTAGATTTGTGTTAAGGAGCCCCACTGGAACGGGCTCAGCGTCTCTTCGATCGACTTCGTTTCCACATGTCCGTCGAGGTACAGAAAATTGGTCTTCGGAGCATTCTTCTTGTCGTTACCATTTCGGCGACCGTGGTTGCGGCCAATGAACGTCAGCGTGCTGCTGTCGTCACCAACGTTCACGGGATACGGGACCGCCGTCACGCGCTGGTGCGTGTCTTGAGCTGGATTGGTTGCGATGGTTGCAGTGAGGTCGACGCTGGACCCGCCAATCGGGGTGTAACCACTGATCGGACGATGACTTTTAACAACGTTGGGTTGTGCCGAGTCACCAATGAGACGGGCGTCCGGCCAGAACTCGGTGGCTAGAACGACTTCGGACGAACCGCGCACGCGTCCTGCCGATACGTATCGATAGAGTGTGCGCCCGTTGGCCGGACCGTTGTAACCACGGACGGTCGTTGTGAACTTGTTGCGCGGGCTTAACGCTTCGTTAAGCGTGTAAGCGCAACGCGCTACCTGCTCGTCGTAATTGCCAGCGGTCGTATCAGGATCGTTCGCCTGTCCCGGATCGCCTTCACCCGGCTTGGGATTACTTGCCGGCAATCCACCGTTTTCGAGCGAAGCGCAAGAAAACGCGTCCTTTGCTGACGACGATGGAAGAGATCCATAAATGTATGCCGACCAGTGACGGTAACCGTACGTGGGATTTTCGAATGAATCACCCTTGCCGGTCCACCCTGGGGCTGGAATGTAAATGTACGAGGGAGGCAGCACCTGTTTGTTATTAGCGACGTACATCGCGACACCCTGCCCGATCGACCGCAGATTGGCGGCGCACTTGACGGTGCGCGCACTTTCTCTCGCCTTTTGCAGCGCTGGCAGCAAAATGCCGATCAGCAAAGCGATAATTCCAATAACCACCAGTAGTTCGACCAGTGTGAATGCCGAGCGTGTCCGGGACGTGGCCCGGACGAGCGTGTTTCGATCCATGAGACTTGCCTTTCCCCCGGCGCGCAATGACTTCCTGTCACGCCGGCGTGTATGTTTGCGTTCAATTGTGTGATTCCCGTGCTCCCAAGCCGCGGAAGCCTCTGACGAGGCGTGCGGCGTTGCCGGATGGCTAACGTGCCGTAGTGTAGTCGAGCACGTATGGAAAGCGTGACCGGTATGTTAAAAGTTGGTGAAGGCCCCCTGTTCGACTGAAACCTTTCCGCAGTCGTGTCGATGCGACCAGGCCACTGTGACGGTCAATCCGGATTTGCCATGTGACGACCGAATATATATCAGTGACGCCCGTCACTGGCTGGGATCACTAGCGAACGTGCTCTTGGAAAAATGAAAGGGGACTTGAGGAAGATTGCAGCCGGGAGGGTTCGAACCTCCAACCCCCTGATCCGTAGTCTTGCGGTCGGTTTGTCGGTGGGCGTCGGTCAAGGTTGACGGGCGTTGGTTTTTCGGGGACTTTCACCACTCCCGACGTCGGCCAACGTCGGTGCAAGTCGGTCAAAATCGGGGCTCGACGTAGCGCCGGTGTAGCGCCAGGTGGTGACAGATGCCAAACAAAGTGAACTTCACGATCGCCGCTATCGAGGCGACGCCGCCACCCCTCACAGGACGCACCACGCTTCACGATGAGAAGGCGGCGGGCCTCACGATCGTCATCACACCGAAAGACGTGCGGTCGTTCTACCTGTACCGCCGCGGGGCCGACGGCCGCCCGCTGCGGTTCCATCTTGGCACGTACCCACGCATGACGATCGACCAGGCCCGGCGCGCGGTCGCGGTGGCCAACGGGCAGATTGCCGCTGGCGTCGACCCGCGAAAAGCGAAACGGTCGGCAAGGTCCGGCGACACGCTGGGCTCGGCGTGGTCGCACTTCCTTGAGAGTTACGCCAAGGTCCGCAAGCGAAGTTGGCGCGAGGACGAACGCACCTACGACCTGCACCTAGCCCATTGGAAGGCCCGCCGCCTGTCTGACATCACGCAGGGTGACGTTACCGCCCTTCACAACCGCATCGGGAAGCTCAGCGGGCAATACGCGGCAAATCGCGTCTTGGCGCTGCTGTCGACAATTTACAGCAAGTCGATCCAAATCGGTTACGCGGGGAACACCCCCACCCGCGGCGTCGTTCGCTTCGACGAAGAGAAGCGCGAGCGGTTCATGGCGGCCGACGAGCTCCCGAAGTTTTTCAAGGCCCTGCAGGACACGCCCAGCGAGACAATGCGCGATGCGTTCACCTCCCTGATACTCACCGGCGCCCGACGTGGCAACGTGCGGGCCATGCGGTGGGATGAAGTGAACCTGTCGCGGGCCCTATGGACTGTCTCGCGAGACAAGGCAAAGGGTAAGAAACCGCTCAACATCCATCTGCCCGCGTCGCTAGTGGTGTTGCTGCAGGATCGGAAGGACAAGGCAGACGCCGCCGGCATCGAATCGCCCTACGTGTTCCCCGGCACTGGCAAGACAGGCCACGTCATGGAACTCAAAGCGTCGTGGAAATCACTGCTAAAGCGTGCGGGCCTGGACGACCTACGCATCCACGACCTTCGCCGGACTCTCGGCAGTTGGCAGGCGGCCACCGGCGCCAGCTTGCCGATTATCGGTAAGACGCTCGGCCACACGGACGCGGCGACGACACAGGTTTACGCCCGGCTTGACCTTGACCCCGTCCGCGCGTCGGTCGACACGGCAACGAATGCCATGCTTTTGGCCGGGGGATTGGTGAAGGCCGACCCTGTGCAGAATTCTGCACAGGGTAAGGTTTCCCCTCAGCGCAGCCCGAAGGGGAACGCCAAGCCGAAAAAGTGAACTGATGCCCTGCGAAGAACCCCTGCGGCGGGGGCTACGGTCGACTGTGCATTTCTGCCAATGCGTCTTTCACCATCATCAAAAATTCGGGTGGGACTGATAGATATATCCCGTCGTCGGGCTTGACGATGTCCGCGGGGTAAATGAACACGAGCCACTTTAAGACGAGGGCGCACCATTCGTACAAGCCGCATCCGGCGCCGGTCTTCGGATGCCAAGGCATAACGATCCCTGGATCCATCTCGTCATGTTCCTTGCGAGTAGAAATCGCATGGGCAACAAACGGACCGTTCTTAGCCGCGGGGTTTATAGAGATCAGCAGCAGCGGGCGAGGATTAGCCTTGAATACGCCGTTGCGGTCATGGATCGGGGCCCAGACGATCATCCCCTCTTTGAACTTTGAACGCGCCACGCGACGTCCAATCAGTCTTGAGGTTTGCCTAGGGGGGAAAAGTCTTCGTCGTACCATGATTGGGGCGGTCGACTGGCCTCTGCTAGTGCCACCATTTGGTCGTGAGTGAGATGAGCACGCTTCTTCGGCTGAGCCTTCTTGGCGCGCGACCGTTCAACCACGAGGACGACCGGTTCCTCAGAGTACGTTTCAGCGTCGGCAGCGACGTCAATCATGTTCATTTAAGTTTCCTCGGACTGCGGACCCCGAACCTCGATGGTCGTCTGTGCAAACGCCACGCCCGCGTGTAAGGCACTGAAAACATACCGTCCAGCCAGCTTTATTTCAAAGAGTGGTATTTTCACAATCAGCGTATGGGTGTCGAGCGGATTGCTGGTCGGCGGGCTTTTCGCATCGAACCCAAATACTTCTTCGCCATCTGGCGCACTCAACATTAGGTGCAAGTCTTGGTCCTTGTAAACATTAGACCACCTTATGTACGCCACGTGAGGGCCAATAATTGTAGGCAACTGGCGCACCCGTATCCCACCTATCACGCCCTGAAGGGTGTGTTTGTTGCGCAGCGTACTCTGGAAAACGTCGTCGCACAGCAACAGACAGCTGTGCATGGGGGCCTCGATGCTGCCCCGCTTTAGCCTCTTCTTTCGCTTGGCCATGCCGTCATTTTCGGCATAACCGGTGCGTTCCGTCAATCTTGTCCCTAAAGCCTATGTCAACCGCCACCCTTGGCACTACCGGAGACCGCTCTGCCACGTTCGCCCTAGCAGCCCTCAATCAATCGCTTCCGCAGATTTGTGCGGAATCGCTTTTCGATAGCGCTAGGGCCGAAAAACGAACCATGGTTCGCATTGGCAACCGATCCCGAACCTCCCGTAAATTTTACGCGAGGTCGTCCGGTTCTGTTAATTTAACAGGACCGGTCGTGCGTGAGGTCAAAGTGGGTGGGGAACGGGAACAATTGTTCCCGACAGTGCCTTGTACGCTTCTGTCTGCCTGTCCAGTTCGGTCATGACTTCACCGAGCGGGTTAAAGTCGTTGTGTGCCGGTGTTTGGCCCCGCAGGCGGATTTCGTCGAGCGCAAGTAGCTCGCGTTCCATATTCAGCATCACGCGACGAAGGGACACTTCCCCTGCCGATTTTGCTGGCAAGTGGCGCGACTCGATTTCTTCGGCCAGGCTCTTTTGCATCACTTCCCCTTCCCCGGCGGCCTACCCGTCGGACGATCCTTCACCTTTGCCAGGTCGGCGGGCTTGATGACGTACTGAATGCCAACCTTTCCGGCAGGCAGTCGGCCCTGCTTGATGAGAACGAGCACGCGGGACTTACTGATTCCCAGCCTCTTCGCTGCTTCGGATGCGCTAATTTGGTTGGCCACGGCGACAAGTATACCAACTCGCCAATAATTTACAGATTGCACTTGCAAACTATTGGCGGTCGGGTATATTTACTTCGTCGCCCAGCATCGTGCCGAGCAAACAAATGCCCCCGCGGTGCTAGAAACACCCGGGGGCGTGGCCAAGGCTTTCTAAGGAGCCCTGACATGATCGAGCATACCGAAGAATCCCCGTCATTGCATGACCTTCGCGGCGATAGCGCCGTGGTCATCACCCCGCTCATCGACCAGACCCACATTGGGTACTGGCAGAACATCGACGCCATGATGGCAGATGAGCAGGAATACTGCTCGACCCACTGCCACGGCTGCGGTTGTGTCGCCGCCGGTGCCATCGTGGGCGGTGTTCACCACCAGTCCTGCGACAAGTGCCTGCGGGCGGCGTTGGTTGAGGCACTG
>Ga0163144_10001677_pt1 | contig 52003 bp, 63 predicted proteins | sample OliLak19BULKMAT1_FD_123175 | JGI IMG/M metagenome (GOLD analysis project Ga0163144, IMG submission 123175) | Freshwater microbial mat bacterial communities from Lake Vanda, McMurdo Dry Valleys, Antarctica - Oligotrophic Lake LV.19.BULKMAT1 | ecosystem: Environmental > Aquatic > Freshwater >... | reverse complement strand
TGCTGCCATTGCAGCCTTGTGAATGGTCTTAGGCATTAGCACTCCAGTCCCATTGTTCGGCGATCTCATCCCATTGAAGGCCGAGTTCGCGAAGTTGAATGCAAGCGTACAAGCGGCGAACATTGCCGCGCGAGTAGGCCCATGTAGGAATGGTCTCGTTGGAAGCCAACGGCGTCCAGTCATTCGTCGCAATGATCTCGTTGGCAATGAGCACAACATCCGTCGACCTCATGCGTAACGGGATGGTTGATACCACAACTTGTGCGATGCGGTAATAGAGGTCCTCTCGAAACTCTCCGGCAATAATAGCTTGCCTTAAGTTCTTGTTGGTAGCACACACAATGCGAGGCGACACATGAATCTCCTCGGTGCTGCCGACTGGCGTAACCGTTTTGTTCTCTAGCACACGCAGCAACTTAGCTTGCTGGTGCAAAGGCAGATCGCCGATCTCGTCAAGGAATAACGTGCCGCCGTGCGCCGCTTGAAAGAATCCAGCGCGATCGCGCAGTGCACCGGTGAATGATCCCTTGATGTGGCCAAACATCTCGGACTCGAACAGTGAATCCGTGATGCCTGCGCAGTTGACGGAGATGTACTTGGCCATAGTGTGCAACCCGCTAGCATCCAGCGTGTGCCGATGGCCGAGTCGCTTGGCCATAATATCTTTGCCGGTGCCCGACTCACCTGTTATCAGGACCGACATGTTGAGATCACGCACCTGATCAATCAAGCTAAGCTGGCTGAGCGTGAACGGATCGTCCGTGATGTAACTGTTTTCAACGAGTCTGCCGTCCCGTGTCATGCGCGCTCGTGTCTTGAACGCCTCGCTTGCTACTGCATAGGGCAGCTTGTGTCCAGTCTTAATTGTTACGGGCATATGATATGTTTATTTCTCGTCTTCGTCATCGTCGTCATCGCCGTCGTCCTCGTCGGTGATGATACCATCTTGCACTACCTCCTTGGATTCCTTGATGATCTCAGCCTTGTGGCCCTTGCGAATCCCGGTAGCCATAACATCTTCGAGATCTCCCTCGATGCCCGTAAGAATCTTGATGCTGCGCAACTTGGGCAGCAATCGCGGAAGGACATGCTGCACAGGCAGTGTATCCTTGAACATGAGGATGATGTGCGACACATCTGACTGCGTCATGACACGGGCGCACCGCCCGAACGCCTGCAAGAACTCCTCTGCCCAGTAGCAGACAGTGGCGATCAACTCGCGCGGCCGGCCACCCTTGATCTGATTGTCCAGATCGATGCCAGTGCCACCGCTGGCGAACGTGAAGATGCAACCCAGTGTTACATCTTTAAGGAACTTGTCGAGTTCCACCTCACGCTCGAGGTCAGTCTGCTTGTCAAGCTTGTAGTCCTTGAGCATCTCCGTGCGCTCGATCTGCTCAAGCTTAGTCTCGCCGCGCCGCAAGCGAGCCTTGTTGTATGCCCTAGTGCGCGTGAACTTCGCTTTCTCCTTGCGGGTCAGGAAGAAGTAGTCATCTTCGGGAGGCTCACCGAATGCCTCCGTATACTTGAGGATCTCCTCGTCGGCACGGCTAAGAATCTTAGCCATCTCGGCAGTAGTGTAGCACTCCGACTGCTCGATGATCTTCTCGCCGCCCCAGATATAGGACAGCTCTTCGCGTTTCCATCCACGCTTCGCAAGGATGGCGCTCACCGAAGTGACCGTGTCGATGAAGCACACGGCGAGTACGGGCGCGATGCCTCGAGCACGTGCGCGGCACATGTAGTCTGCGTAGACAGGCGCCATCAAGACCTCCGCGCATCGTCGGTAGATAATGAACTGCGACATAGACGTGTCGCCAGCCACGCCGCCAGAGGATTCAACCGCACGGATGTAATCCGCCTCCGCCGCCATGTACTTCTCCTTGGTGGCAGCGCATGGAAAGTCTACCAAGTCTACGCGATTGGTAACCTTATAAGGCAGCTTGTCTTCGGGCGGCTTGACCATATGGATGCCCAAGTAATCATTGTACTTGCGCATTGCAATAGGATCTGCCTGACTTGAATCGCCACCGAAGCGGCCAAGAAACGTAGCCATGTTCTCATCGGTTGCCAATTCGGCAGCGATGTTGAACAGCATCGTGTCATTCAGACACACGGCCGGCGTGGCAGACGTGAAAATATAGAAGCACTTCTTGGCAGCTATGCTAGCCATGATGCCGCGCGCACGCTTGGTGCATTTGGCACTGCGCTTCTTGAGCATGTGACATTCGTCGAACACCACAAGATTCAGTGGCTCGACGAGTGCCGACACAGGGAATGTGAATGCATTCCCGAACATCTCTACTGAGTTAAGCAGTAGCTCGCCAGTCTTCGGATCACGCTTCCACTTGGACGCGTGCTTCTTGGCGGAGAGTGCATTGTAATGGAACACGCCAACCTCTGCGTCCATCTTATCTTGCACGTCACCCGTGCAATGTAGGTCGAAGAAGTTTTCAATCTTCCACCGCGTCGACCAGACGGCAGGCTTCTTGGTAAAGATGCACGCCTTGGGCAAGAGGAAGTTATCCCCGTCGACCGTGCCGCGCCGCTTGAGCCACTCGATGAACGCGCCGAAGACCACAGTCTTGCCGCGGCCAGTGCCCATTGCCACCAGCACGGCCCGCTTGCCGGCCTCGTATGCTGCGATGATTTGGTCCAGCGCTTTCTTCTGCTGCGGGCGCAGTTGAACTTTAGCAAAGGCGACATTGTTCTTCACCACAGTTTCGAGAACTGCGGCCGACTCGATGGCCTTGCTGTCGAACAGCGCCGTGCTGCGCGCGACGGCGCTAGACACGAACCAGTCGAGGCACATCTCCCAGTTCTCACGCTCCCATGGCAGGGAGGTTAGTCCCGCTGAGATTTCGTAGTTGAGTTGGACGCTAAGTCCGGCCCAATCCTTAACCTTTCCCAGAGCAATGCGCCCCTTGGCGCTAGTGCACTGAGCTAGTGCGGTTGCACGGGTGCTATTTGCAATCCGTGTCTTCTCCATTTCTTGTAGGCCCAGTGCCTTCTTCGTTAACGTGATGGGCATGTTAGTCCTTCATCAGGTGTTCGTAGAGGCATGCCTTGTCAACTGGATCCACTGTATGGAACATGACAACACGCATGGCGCGGCATTCCTCCTCCATCACTTTGCAGACTCGGCCTGCATTCGAGACTTTCAAGTTCAGCGGCGCGCGCTTCTTGCTAAGTTGTGCGCGGAACTTCTCGACCATGGCTTCATGTTCGGTATTCTTAGAGTTGTATAACTCCATAAACTTAGCACACCTGACACTCAGTGCTTCGAGCTTGGCGCAAGACTTTGAGTATGCTGCCAACATTTTCTTTGTTTTCTTATTCATTTGATTTATCTTTGTTTGTTTTTCTGTAAGGTGCTGCGACCCACACTTGTCGCAGAAGGTCTTCATCCAGCATGTCGATTAGCACGTCGAAGAGACGCGTCAGATCATAGTTGGCTTTCGAGGCCAGCTTTAGCATGGAGTCGCGCGTCCATGAGATCTTGTAACCGGGCGCCAGAGTGCAGAACTCCGAGGCAACACGCGCCAACCAGTCTGCGCAAATCTTGCGATAGGCCAGCTCTTCCTGCGTGTACTCACGCAACGCATTAGATGCCGCGCGATCTGCGCCCAATCTAGTGCGCAACATGAACGCGCGGTGCCGCGAGCGCTTCCAGTCCGGCGCGCGCCAGAGAATGTAGAACTTATTCTCCGGCCCCGCTACCTGCACATACAAGATGTCAGCATTTGGATCCGCATCTTTGACTGCCAGCGCAAGCGCCGCTGATATTACACGGCACTCACTGCTGTGAAAGTCCGTGATGTGGCGCATTGCCCATGCGCGCGGCTCGTCCAGCGACATGTCGTCGGTGAAGAATAACAGGTCGCCTAATTCATGGGGTGTTAAGGAGATCATATCTGTAATGGTCGTTACAGTTTAAACGGTTTTGTCATAGGCAAAGTTAAGCCCGCTGCCTTGTGAGCAACGGGCTCCGTTTGACTACGCCTTACGCTTGGACTGCTTCGGCAGTCGCGTCGGCGACGGCCTCGACCGGTGCGCGCTTGGCCTTCGCACTGCGAGTCTTGGCCGCCTTCTGGAGGGTCTCCTCGCGAGCCGCGATGGCCCACTTCACGGCCTTCAGCTGGCCGCGGAGGGTGATGAGATACTCGACGAGTGCATCTTCCTCGCGAATGTGACGACCAACCGCGGAACTCACCGCGTCCCAGTCGATGGGCTCGCCGGCACCCATCTGGAGACGGAACTCCAGCAACGGGATGATCTGGTTGTTCAGATCGTTGTGCGCAGCGCGCAGGTCTTCGATGCTGGTCCCGGCCTTCCGGGTGGTGCGCGGCGAAGACAGGTCCTTCGCCATCGCCTCTTCGGACCACTGGGTCTCGCCAATGTTGACGGGGTCGGGCACGTAGGCCCGGTCGCTGGCCGTGGCGAGCCACGGACCAAAGATCCGCTCCGTCAAAACGAGACGGTCAGAATCGTTTTCGCAAGCAGCGATCGCCGCCACCACGAGCGCGAGGACCGAGTCGACCGTTGGAATGGACGCACGGAACAGGGTCTTTGCGGCGGCCGTCTTCGTCACGCCGCCCGACACCGTGGTGTGCTCGGGCGTGTGGTACTCCAGCATGGGGAGCCGCGCCGCGCCGATGCTGATGAACAACGGCTGCCCGTTGTCGTCAAGGACGGGGCTGACCGTCGTCTGAACCTTGTCTTTAACCTTGTTACTCATTTATTTATCTTTTAGTGTTTGTCGGGAATACAACGTCGTGTTGTCTAACCCCTTCAAGCTTGAACACACGCTGAGCTATGTGCGTGCCAAGCCTGTATGGGAGCAGACTACTCTATCAATTACCGCCAGCCAATTGCCCGAGACATTCGGGTGTCAACTCACTTTCATCCAGTATAATGTCGTCTCGCTCACGCACCAGTGCGCTGACACGATCGAACTCCGGGCCGGTGGTGCGGCCCGTGGTTGCGGCAATGCGCAGTGCCGAGTGCATTGCACCCAGTGCGGCGGCCTGCGCTGCACCTACGCGTGGACTCCATTCGTCACTCATTTGGAGCTTCTCCTATAGTTGACACCGCGCGAGCGGCGCGGGCCATCGGTTGTGAGTGGTCGGCCGGCGGCGGCGCGCCGTGCGGCCCACGAGCGCATGGCCTTGGCGACCATTTGATGCGCATCTGTGCGGACTTTGGGCTCCTCGCCCACCCTTGGATCTAAGTACTTCATCTCATTTACTTTCTTTCAAAGCGAACAATCCCATACTCACGACGATAAGTGCGAACTCCTGTGACACTTTGTTCACGATTTCCTCGCTGAATACTGTGACCATAGCGATCAAGTACATGCTGCGGACCGCGATACCGGTTTTTGGAACCGTCTGGGCCTGTGCCTGCTCCAGAATGATGCAGGATCCGATCACGGCGTAACGTAGAGTCCGGCCATCGGTATATTTACCATTGAGAAGTTTTTGGTGAGCATAATTTCTGACCAGCCCAGCCAGTATGACTAACACATATTCTTTTGTCATGTTTCCTTTCTGCTAAGTTCCATTGATAAGTGCTACTTGATAAGTTCCATGCGGCGCGAGCGCGACAGCGCGAAGCAAGCCGCACCACGACTCACGCACGCAGCCCAGACCACACGAACTTTACTTTCCAGTTGTCGCGCGAAGCGCGTCCCAAGTCCACAAGCCTAGCCTTTGACAATTTCAATGACTAGAAGGAGCACACCAAGTACGGTTCCTAAAACTATGGAGACACCTGCCATGAACATGACAAAGATTGTAAAAATATTCATTGGGTCGTTGAGATCGTCTTTCATTTGAGGATAAATTCCCTGATTAGATAAACCGCACCGCCTACGCAAGCGATGACAGTGAGAATGCTAATGCCCCATCCCATAAGCATGATGATCAAAGTGATGATCCATATTGGATCCTTGTTAAAGTTTTTCATATCAGGGTACAGCAAAGAACATGATTGCGGCGCAGAATAAAAGGATCACCCCAATACAGTCTAATGCAATGCGAATATTGTCGTTGTCGTCGTGGTCGTTGTTGTTCATATTGTTATTGTTGGTCACGCCAGATGTCAACACATTTTCTGTTAGGTGGGTTGTTGCACCTGGTCAGGTATTCGATGAATGCCTGACGCTTGTATCCACAGTTATCCGCTACATCCGATTCGACACACCAATCCTCGAAACTCAGAGGATGCTCAACCCATTTGAACGCCTTCTTGTAGAAGCCGTGACCGAGTCGTGAGACAGCTCCGTTGACCAGTACCCACGCGCGTCCTTTGACATGCGTCGTGGCAACATTGTCACCGTAATCCTGCCAGTTGGTGGTAAGCTCATCGATTTCCACCGAGTCTTCATGCGCTATGAGCATGATTGCTTGTTCTTTGTTCATATCAGAATACGTTGTCGATCACCCATGCGATCTCATCAAAGGTTGCACCTGCGTCGTTGAGTGCTGCCAAACTTGTGCAATGCGACACAAACTCAGAGCCTTCTACTGTTAGGTAAACCGTCACCGCCAGTATACCAGAGTAATTCAAGATTTCATTCAGCGGGTTGTCTGTCGCCAACGACCCATCGCGGAGCGCGTTATCTCCGTCAATCCATCCGTTTCTATGGCACAATAACCTCCCCTGCAACTCGGATAACACTCCGAGGCAACAATAAGCGGTGTCTTTGCGCAATGACTTCATGCCTTGCTCGTAGGTGCCACTCCTTAAAGCTGCAATCCACTTGACCTTAATCCACTCCGGCAGCCTTGGACGTTCGTCTGGGAGTAAGTCTCGGATATCCACATTTTTGTATTTCATGTGTTACTTTCTTGCGTTGATCCAAAAAAGAGTATTCTCTTTTGGTGGAAGTCGGGCTGCTGCATAATGCAGCTTACTAACCTGCGTACGCAGGTCATTAGCCTCTCTGACCGCGAGCGCAAGCGCGTCGTAAATTTGCGCAGCAGGTTGCGAAGCGTGGGCAGTATACGCGTAATCCACGGCATTCAGTGCCCTCATTTGGGCGTCGGCGCGGATGACCTTGAGCTTGGCCCGCCAATCGGCGTTCCAAATCAAGCGTTCGACGATGTGTTCCTTTGGAGGGCATTCGCGCCCTGCCAGCGCCGTGGCGACATCCATTCCTGCGAAGTCACCGTCATTCTCAATACCGGTCAATAGTTCACGCGCCACCCAATGGGCGCGTTCCGCTTTGTTGTTTACGTTACTCATGTTTTGTTGTTGTTGTTGTCGTTTTCCACTTCGTGGTCGTTGTAGTTGCTTTCGCCGTTCTCATCACAAGATGTGAGCTCAGCAATTCTCTTTTGAAGATCGTTTTCAATCGCTCGAGCGGCGACGTGTGCGCTGTTATCCTTTTTCACCTGTTCCTCAGTCATGGTTAACATTTCACAGAGGCGTAGGTATTCCGACAGCAGACTGTCGGCACAAGTTTTGAGCTCGGCAATTCTTTTCTGCAAATCGTTTCTCATCCAATTGGAATTGGCGAGCGCGATGTTGGCCTCTCGTGAGTTTTCGCGAGCGTTGACTAAGAGGGCGTAGACGCGCAGGTATTCTACGCTTTCTTTTTGTTCATTCATGTTTGACATATTCTTCTCCTTCTTCCTCTGGGAAGAAGAAGTCAATCTTCTTCCCTCTGTACGTTGCCTTGTAGCACCAACCAAATCCGCTTGTTTGTTTGATTCTAATTATTGACAGTCCAGCCCACAGACCTTCCATGTCAATTTCATCCCATTGCCTGATCCTGTAGAATAGCAGGTCGCAATCCTTCCGTGGACCGGCCTTGTACAGCAGTCCACCGGTCAGTGCCACGTGGCACCCATACTTGGTGCAGATTTTCTCGATTTCGGTGCAAAGTTGCACCGCTTCTTCCTGCGTCCATTGATCTGTCATTTTATTCCTTTCTTTTCAGTGGGTTTTCGAACTCTGCGACCGCATTGTCGTACCAGTCCAACTTTTCAGCATGTTCCGGATAGTACGTGTGGATGAATGCATTGAAAACATCCGCTCGCAAAGGCGGTGCTTTGCGGGCGATAGACTTATAAGCCGCGTCCCATGATGACAAGTGCTTGGACTACTTCCCGTTCTGTCATTGGTTTGTTGGTTTGTTTTTTTTACATGACGGTGTTCCGGAATCCTGAGACCGCCGGAATCTCCATGGGAATCTCTGGGATCACCGGAACCGCCGGAAGATCAAACTCTCCTACAGCGATATAGAACTCGTCCAAGCGTGTTCTAACCTTGGGATGCTCCCGTGCGATGTACGCCCGGAATCCGACCTCGGTTGCCTGCGGTGCAAGCGCCTGAAGCCACGCAATGTTGGTTTCCCAGCTCAAGCCGGGCCAGTCGCGCCCGGTGTCCCAATCCTGCCGCCACGACACAAATTTCGTCTGGTCATTATGCGTGATGGCGAACGTGCAGTTACTCCACGCGCCCTTCTTCTCGCGATCCGTCACCACTGAGTGACACACTTGGGGAATCGATTCCCCACGAAACTGATGGACATTTCCATCAGGAGTCACCAACACCGCGAGCGCCGAGCGCCCACGGCTTCCTTGCTGATTGTTCCACGTGCTGATTTTTGAGGGCATTTTGTTCCTTTCCTATCTGCCCTCAAACTTGAGAGCAGACTTGAAAGGACGCAAAAAGACCGCGCACTTAGTTAAAGTGCGCGGCTGTGATTTGCCAGTTCTTGACTTTGAGAGTCAAGGTGCGCGAGCCAACCGACTTGGCGGCTCGCCGACTGACAGGCTTCGTAATCTGTACGAAGCCCCTGACCGTCACGCTACGTTCAAGGTTGAACGTAGCGTGACGGCCGATTGACGCGCTTGCCCTAAGACGGGCAAGCACTTCATGGCCTGTCATTTCGTATCCTTTCCCAAGCACTTAGCATATGGCTAAGTGCTTGAGAAAGAACGCGCTGGGGTAGATTTGATGCGCTTAAAGGGGAAAGCCAGTCTTGCAAGCCTTAGCTTGCATTTCTGATTTCATCCGGGCGAATAGCATATTGTCTGCGTTGCCCGAAGTACTTCGGCTTTTCCTCTTGGCGCGTTGCCCAGAGTTTCCGCTTGCACCTTGTCAGGGTGAATTTCTAAAGCGCGACTAGAACCGGAGACTTTGCGTTGTCGCGCCGTGAATGGATTTCCTTCTATGCCCGCCCTTTCAGGCGGGTTAGAATGTTGGGTTTAAAACCCGCGGATCCAATCTTGAATCCGAATTGCCAACGCTGACTCGGAGTCTAACCGAATCCGGTCGATCTCTCCGCCGGTCTCTTTGGCAACCTTGCCAAAGAGGGTGACTGTGGCCTGAATGGCCATCGGGACCGAATCTTCTCCGGAGCTCTTCGCCCCTTTCAGGGACGATTTCCGCTCTCCTGCTTTGCTTTTCTGGCTTGTAGAAAGCGTTCCCGACTCTGCGCACCGACTAGCAGCCTTTGCCAGTGTACTACGCAAGGCATCGATTGCCTTCACCACTTGAACACTGGTTGCGTCATCTTTCTGTCCAACTAGCAGAGCCGTTTCCGTTTGGAAACGGGGCAGAGCCTGCCGGGCACGGACTTCCGCGCTCGCCAGAACTTCTGCCGCGGCCGTGGTTTCTTCTGCCGTGGTTTCTTCCGTGTTTTTGCTCATGATTTTTTTTTCCTTGTTCTATGTCCGCGCTCCCGACATGGGAACGCTAGGCATAGAAGGAAATCCATTCACCTACTTCGGAATTGTTCGGCCGAAAAGTATCTTGCTACGAAAGCAAGGCATCATTTCCGACTTCCGATTCCTAGATTTCAATGATCGGTTGCGAGCCGTTATTGCGGCTCGTAGAAGTCAGCATCCTTTGATTGCTAACCTCCGATCTTGTCCGTGGGAGTCACGGCACTAGGTACCTTCTGGTACCTTCTCAAAGTCCCGCATGGGGACCTTGAGAAGGGGCCAGTCCCCTTTGTTTACCTGATTTCGTGAATGGTTTTCCGAAGTGCGTCAATCACGTCTTCCAGTTGGTCGGATTCTTCCGTCACCATGTAACACTTTGCCTTGTCTAGCAACGCAATGGCTTCGTTTAGGAGACGCAGGGTCTCCTTTACATCTTCGGCCACGTTGGCCGTTACCGTTTCGTTAGTGTTGATCTTCATTGCACCTATAGGTTAGCAGATCCTGCCAAGGGACGCAACCCTTTCTTTGAACTATTTTCAGAAGGCACTCCTTTGGGCACCCCAAGCTATTGATTACCAAGGGTTTAAGGGGAAAAGATTTTTTCCCTTGGTTTGCCGCTTGGTCGAAGATTCTAGGGTATAGGTTCAAAGTTTGGATATAGGTTGAATTATATAAGTATTTTTTAATCTATATGTCGTTTCCAATTGATATATTAATGTATACTAATATGCCTATATATATATATTTATTTACTTATATAAACATACCTATATAAATATAACATACCTATACTTATATATAAACACACTTATACCTATATATAATTCAATTCTATATAACCTAAGTCGTTAAGTCCCTATTGAACGTTCAATTTGAATCATTCCTGTCATTTCTGTCGGGAGAGAACAAGGGTGGCGAGGGATGGGATGGCGAGGGTAGGCTTGGCGAGAGGCTTGTGATGACGGAGCCCCAGAAACGAAGTGCGAAATACAACTAGACATTCTCTTAAATTTTTAAATTTTTGAAATTTTAGAAACTCTATAAACTAATTGACAACCATCCAAAGGCACACTCTCTGCAACCAACGAATCATGTCATCAGGCTACGATCAAGTTCTGGCACTATCTCGGAGCGACCCTTCTCTTTCGGCGGAGGACATTGCGGCGGGTTTAGACTTATCAGTGCAATCTGTGCGCGTGATGCTGGGCGTGCCGGGCGTTGAAGACTTGCCGGCCATTCTTCTCGAAATGAAGCACATCGCTTTTGGGAAAGAGAATGCGGTCAAAACGCGCATGAGTGCCCTTACGTGGTTGGTGGACGAAGTAAAAGGTCGCAATGATGCGCGGGCGCGGACGCGCGAAATCAATGCGCTGGCGTCTTTGCAATTAATTGCGGCGCTGGAATGTGCGCAAAATGCGGTGCCCAAAATCATTCGCCACAAGCTTGCACTGAATGTAACTCCTTCGACCGATGCCTAAACTTACTGAAGAGCAGCTCAATGCTTTGCGGGTGCGCGCGGCGCTGGAATCTACCCACGCTTCGGCGGCAATCGATCCGGCGTTCGATGGCGTGGACACTGGCTTTGGTGCCGAGTTTCCCAAATCTGTACCCGCTTCTCCAGGGCTTAAGACGCGGGCCGGCGCTGCCGCGCCGGAAGACAGGGAACCCGAGGGGGCGGACCGCCCGGCGCCGTCGCGGTCCTCTAAATTCTCATGGCCCGCGAATCCTAAGACCTTTGACTTTCCGACACCTTTGGTGTTGTTCAAAACTTACAATCCACATCTTAAGCCCTACGAATGGCAGCAAGAGGAACAGCATCGCATGGGCGGTGATTTGAATTTGGAAGGCCTGCCGCGCAGCGAGTGGCAGGATCCGACGAAAGAGAATCCATTCATTTACAATCTGGTGGCGGCCAACTCTTCGGGTAAGGATACTTACATCATTACGCCGACAGTAGTTTGGTTCATGATGCGCTACCTGCGTTCGCGCGTAGTCATCACGTCGGAGTCGCATATCCAGCTTAAGGAGCACACCTTCAAGCCTATCTCAACTCTGTGCGAAACAATCAATGCGTTGCACGAGGATGATGTATTTGACATAAAAGAATTCTCAATCAAGTGCAATTACACGGGCAGTGAATTGCGGGCATTCTGTACGGACGAGCCATCAAAGGTTGAAGGCTATCACCCATTCTATGAAGTCCCTGAATCGAAGATGATGGTGGTAATCGGTGAAGCTAAGTCTATTAAAGATACGCTGTACGAAGCTTTCTCGCGCTTCTATGGTTACTCTCATTGGTTGCAGGTATCTTCTCCCGGCGCGCGGTGCGGTCAGTTCTACAAGTCTGTAGAGCGTTCTTCGTTTACCAAGTGCGAACTGGGCACTCCTTTCTCGCGCCGTGTCACTGCGTTTGAGTGTCCCAACATTTCGCCCGCGGCGATCGAGCAAACTAGGCTGAACCACGGCGAGAACTCTGCGCCCTATCGCACAGGCATTTTGGCGGAGTTCTACGAATCCGCAGAAGAGGTCATCATTCCGGGTGAGAGATTGGATTACATTCCGCCGCCGGCGAAAACAATGGGACAGCGCCCGGCCGGTGGGCTCGACGTTGGATTGGGCGTTGATCTATCCGAGTTCTGGATTGTTCATGGCAATGAGCCCTTGTACCACGCAGTCATTACTACATCTTCTCCTAACAAGTTGCACGCTTGGATTGTCAAGCAACTCTTGATCGGCAAGTCAAATTTCAAGTGCGAGTACGAAGATGTCTCAGGTGATATGGGCGGAATCGGTGCGCCAATTTTGCGGCGCGTGCAAGAAGCTGGCTATCCTATACGCGGAGTTAACAACCAATCGGCGGCTTTCAACACTGAGAATTACGCGAACATAGGCGCTGAGATGTACTTCCGAGTTGGCCGAATGATTGAGCTGGGTAAAATTATTCCGCCACACAAGTTTGAATGCTACGATCGCTGGAAGAAGCAAATTACCACGCGTAAGTTCTTCACCAATGAGAAGCAGAAGCTTCAACTGGAAGACAAAAAGAAGGCGAAAGGTCGCCTAGGATTTTCACCAGACTGCGCCGACGCTTACGTTCTGGCTTACTCTATCTACGATCTTTCCGAAATGCTCGCCGAAAACAATGTAAGCGAAGGCTCAAAGGAGGAACGTATGGCGCACTTCGTGCAAGATTACGAGAATCGAGCTTTCGATAATTACAAAGAGCCCGAACACTTTGATCCGATGGTCGAGCGCAAACTAATCGTTAGTGGATTTTACAACCTGATTTACAAATGATTGCTGAACTTAAGTCCATGCTTGAAGGTCTCAACACCGAAGAGCTGAAAGAAGTAAACGAAATCGTCACGGATTTAATCGCCATCGACGACGAGCGAGAAGTTTCCGATGACGAAACTACGGAAACCAAAGCACCCGGATATGAGATGATTCCGTTCGAAACAGAGGAAGACTAATGAATCTACTCCACAAGTCAACTTTCCAGACAGAGTTCAACAAGCTGCACGCCGATCACACGACTTTCGTAAGCTTGGTTGAAAGCAATCGCCGCGTGCGCAAGAACGACATTGATGTCGAAGCAATGCGCAAGTCTGGCAAACTGCAGCCGGGCCAGACTTTCGTGGGCGTGCGAGTTATTGACCAGAACATCTCGCGCGAAGTACCCACTTACTTGCAGTTCATTTCAGGTTCGCGCCGCATGGGGCTTTTTCAGCCTGTGGTGAAATCTGATCTTCCTGTTGATATTCTGGAAGAAGCTGTCACGACAGTTCTCAAGTATCCAGATTGGGAAGTTGACTACATCCGGTGGGTCGACGGCGGTTTGTTGCACGGTGCCGACTTTGTGGAAGTCGTATACGATACCACGAAACCCGGGCACGTTGCGGTAAATCACATCGGCGCCGACAATTTGCTCTACTCGCGAAATGGCGAATCAATTGAGCAATCACCCATCGTGGCGCGCGCATACTCAATGTCGATCGTGGACATTGATGGCTATGTTGCTGCGCAGACGTTTACTGAGATTGAAGCTATCGAGGCACTCAAAGCTCACGTCGCGTCTATGTGCAGCGGCGGGTCGGCGGCGTTCGCCACCATACATCACTGCTTGTTCAAGGTTGCAGGAGTTGTCCAAGCGGTGTGGTATTCAAAGGATGTCAACGAACCTTTGTCGCAGCCCATCGGATTTGTCAACGGTCGCGGAAAGAAAGTTACTTCACAAGTAGTGGATCCTGCTGGCGGAATGGGACTTGTCGAGCAGGTAGAATTCGAAGAGCAGCATGAGTTTGAGTATCCTTATGTTCAGTTCTCGCCTTCGATTACCGAAGAGCGCAAGATGTCCGAGCAAACTGGACACGCTGCAAAGGCATTCTACATTCAAGATGCCCTGAGCGTTCTGACTTCCGCCGGCATCAATGGATCTTACGCCGCGTCGATGACCCAATGGGCGCCGGCCGAAGGTTCGTACACTGCCGGCGGCGTCGCCAAGCAAACTGACATGACGATCTCGCCCAATAAAGTTTGGGATCGTCCTATGAAAGCTTGGGCGGCGCCGTGGCCCGATGCCATGTTGTTCCGCGCATTGGATCATCTTGACACCGGAAACTCTGCGGCAAACAATCAGATCTCCTGGGCAGTCAACAATCGACAGGATTCGCGCAAGACGGCAACCGAGGTCAACTCGGCTAACCAGACGATGTCGCAAATCAATAGCGTCTCCGTATTGTATTTGTCTATCCCAATGCGTAAGATCGTAACCAAAGCTTACGAGATTATTAAGTCCGCCGTGTGGCGCGGAACATTGAAGCTGGACATCAACCCGGCGCTGCTTGACGCCACGTACATTATCCAATCGGCCGGCGCCGTAGATTATGTGCAGCGCCAAGAACGCATTGCCGCAATGCAACAAGATTGGGCAATCATTTCTACTACGCCGGCCGCCCAAGTGTTCTTGGCAGACTATCTGCGCGAACGCTATCCGGCGCACTCTGACAGGTACATTGCGGCGATGATGCAGACTCCTGACTTGCAACTGATTCAGCAACTTGGCGCAGTTGTTGCGCAGTCCGTTACTGATGAAACTGGACAACTGAGACCTGAATGGCAACCACATGAGCAACAACTTGGACAGCTCAAGCAGGCCGTCGATCAGCGTATCGCGGCCGCTCAAGGAGGCGTGGCTCCAGCGCCCGGAGACGCAGCAAATCCTCCAACGCCTCAGTGAGCAGAACGCAGGCTTACTTCAAGCTTTGCAGACCGCGGCGATCGATCCGTCAAAGGACGATCGCTTCGTAAGAGTTTTATCAATCCAACAAGCAACACTAACTAAAGCGATAGAAAGCATCAGTCATGTCTAATGATACAATTAGGATTCCGCTCCCGGTCGAAACAAGCGGACCGGTAGGTATTAATTCCGCCGGCCGCAGATCATCTCCCGGCGCGCAAGCGGCAGCGCCGCAGGCGCCTGCCGTGACGCCCGCGCCACCCGCCGCGTCCCCTGCCGTCCCTGCCCCGACGAACCTCACGTCCCAAGTTGTTGTCCCGGCGCCGAAGGCGCCCGCGCCGCAGGCGCCTAAGCAACAAGCTCAGTCAACTTCAATGAAGGTTGGGCCGGATGGTAAGCTTACCCCAGCTGATCCATTCTCCCAGCCCAAGCCTGTTGCCAAGGAGCCTGTCGCCAAGGAGCCAGATCCGGGAAATGAGGAGATCAAGTTTGATGAGTCGGATGATGACTTTCCTGACACGCATGACGACATTGCGAAGAAGGCTGCCGACGAACCTGTTGAGGCCGAGGTCGCACCTGATGTTGTACCTGAAGTCGAGGCACCAAACCCAGCGTTCGGACAGCCGGCCGGGCGCGACTACTCCGTGTTTGATCCGGAGGATGTTGAAGTTCTTAAGAAGCTTCCCAATGCACAGTTCGACAAAGTTAAAGCTATTGCGCTCGACCGCAAAGCTAAGACTGCTGAGATTGCAGAACTCAAGGCTCGGCCAACAGGTCCTGAGCATTTGTATGAGCATCCTGAAAGCTATGTGCTGCATCCTAAGTTTGGCCAACTTCTAGCCAAGTCTGAAGAGTGCCGGCAACTCGAAGCCTTCTATGAGCGCCAGATTCTGGCCGCCGCCGAAGCCAACGACATCCAATTCCTTGACAGCAATAACAATATCCAGACGTTGAAGAATGAGGATGGTCGCGTCAATGTTCAAGCTCAGTTGTATTTGCAGAAGCAGTACAACAGTGCTGTATCCGAAGGTCAGCAGGTCAATCATATGACCCGTCAGTTTCAAGCCGAACATCAGGCAGCCACCAGTGCGGTCCATACGCAGCTCGACGAAGCTGAGAAGAAGTTCTTTCCCACGTTCGATGAGAAGACTCTTACGGAGGCTGAGCGTCAGATCTATGAGCAGTCATTCTCGCTAGCTCCTGAAGTGTTGCGCCATACGCAACAGACTCGCATGTTGTCCAAAGCTCGTTTGGAGTATTTTAAACTTGCTGCTGCAAGCCAAGTGGAGATCAACGCATTGAAGTCCAAGCTTGCGGCACTGACCACAAAGCCCGGCGCCCCTGCACTGCGCGTGGCCAAACCGACGACCGCGGGTGATGAGCTTATTAAGTTTCAGGAAGACGACGACGATTGATTGGCATACTTCCAGCAAAAATAGTCCTAGAGTAAGTATTCTGCGAGTCTCTCGCAGACCAGCAATAGCCACCTATGGTGATATTGCGGTGAACCTCAAAAGTTCCCGTAATTAATCCATCGGTGGTTTTTTTTTTATTTCCACCGATAAGTTTCAACTAATATGCCTACTACGATCGGACTCACGCCTCCAACGGACGTCAACTATTCTGTTCAGGACACCGCAGCGTTTGCTCGGCTTCCTGTTCAGATGGCTTATCAGGAGAAGAGCACCTACGAGTATGTCTCCACCTGGGGGACTATGTTCTCCTCCCTCAAGTTCAAGCAGAACAATGGCGACATCATCATCGGTGTGATGCCCCAGTCCTCGCCTGTCACTTCGCAGACCCATCGCCCCAACAACATCACTGAGGTTGCGAAGATCAACACGTACCGCAATCGTGAGCTGCAGAATCAGGCGCGTGTCAAGCGGCACAAGTACATGTCTCAGCAGATTCACTGGCTGCCTGATTTCCGGGACTTCCGCAAGAACATCATGTTCCAGATGAAGGATCTCGCTACGCAGATTGCCATCTGCAACGACTTCTTCATTCGCGATCAGTTGTTCAATCTTGCTCGCCACGTCTACATCGTGGGCCGCGGCGGTTCCGCCGATTCGGCATATGATGAGTCTGTGCCGTTTGGTGATCCCAGCGATCCCACCGCCAGTGTCAAGGATACTAACTGGATGGCAGCCAAGATCCAGGAGCTCGGCACGGGTACGCTGGACTTTCGCACCATCTGTGCGATTCGTGATCTTGCCCAGAACAGTCTGGGTATTGCGCCCAGCGACGGCTGGAAGAAGGGCAACCCAGGCGACAATGAGTTGGTCAAAGGTAAGTGGATTCTCGCGGGCGACAATGAGTTGCTCACTCGCCTGACCTACGATCCGACGGTCAATGCCGTTCGGCCCCTTGCGATGAATCTGCTCAACAGCCGATTCTCTGGAGCCATCTCGGATAACATCGTCTTCCGCTCTACGCCGTACCCCGAGCGTTACAACGAAGATGGTACGATGCCTGACATTCAGGTCGAGCAGGAGTACAATGCCGCGAACTACTCCGGTGATAAGGGTTACATCACCCGTTTCACTGAAGCGTACCGCAAGGCTCCTGTCAGTGTTGCTTACCTGATTGGTTGGAATCCGATTCAGACCATTGACGTTGGACCTCCTCCTGCCAGCTTCACCGGCCAAGGCTCCACGGCAAACAAATTCAATGCGTTGAACTGGAATGGTCAGGTTCAGGCTACGCGGAATTTCCTGATCAAGGATTCCGCTGGCAATGTGGAAGCCAACACGTGGGACGAGCTGATCAAGTTGATCGCTTCCACCGTTCACGGCGTTATGCCTGCGAACCCTTACAACGTGATTCCTATCATCTATCGCCGCGATCCGAACTCCGCGCTCAGCTGGTAATCCTCCAAGTCAATCAACTTAATTCTATGAAGTACTTCTTTGTATTGTTTCTCGCGCTGTTTGCGCTCACTTCGACCGCCGTTGCCCAGACCATGGCGAGTGCGAATCTCGCCGTTACGAATAACGTCATCAGTTCCGACCCTGGGCAGCTGGTTTATTTGCAGCTCACTGACACCTCTGGTGCGGCTAACACGTTTATCGTGTACGATTCGGATTCGAGTTCGACGACCAATCGAGTTAAGCCCTCTTTCCAGCGGCGCACGTTCTACACGACCAATGAAGTCTCCAGCGTCACCAACGCTTTGGGTCGCATTGAGTCCATTACTAACACGGTTCGCGCTTCTGTCGTCACGACTGTTGCATCTGCCACCTTGGAGATGAAACGTCTATACACTGTCACCGTTCCGGCGAACTCCACTGTTGTGTGGGAACCTACTCGCTCGGCTGGCTATACCTTCGGCTTTGTGATCAGGGCACTCGGTACTGGTAGTTATAACGCTACCTACATCCCCAATAACTAAGCGATCAAACAAGAGCTTACAGGCAACTGTAAGCTTCCTTTGGTTTCTTGGTTCATTAATACTTAATCATATGACTGGCTATAAATTTCTACAGATCGCCAAGGCTCTGGCTTCCAGGATCTTGTCCCTTGAGCAGCGCGCTCCAAACAACAAGAGTCGTGTGGCATTTAGTCCGACTGATGTTATTGCCGCCGGCGAAGAGGTCACCATCGGTGTGACTGTCCCCGGTCTCGTGACCGGCGATTGCATGGTGTTGTCGCGTCCTGTTTTTGCCACCCCAATTCTGACTGCCATTGGTTTTTCTAGTGCAGGAAATGCAACTGTTATTGTTTCCAACGCTCATGCTAGCAATTCTGTCACTTTGTCCGGTGTTTTCCACATCCATGTAATCCGCTAAACCATTATGCTTGCTGCATCAGATCCTCTTGATGCTGCTGCAAATATAGCAGCGTCTTCTATTGCTACACAGGTTTGGTTTCTAGGGTTGGTCGTCTTTCTGGTTGGTTGCTATTTCCTGAAAATGGTTAGAGAGGACTCTATTGAGTTGCGTAAGGAAATCAGGGAGCAATCAGCTAAGCGAGAACAGTCTATGCAACATTTGAGTGAGGTTGTGGAAGCTAACACTTCCGCCATGCGCCATAACTCAGAGGTGCTTTCCGAGAGTAGATATCAACTAAAGCGTAGTCAAGAGACGCTGGACAAATTTTCAAAATGAGTCGTACAACATTTGCGGTCCCACAAGTTTCAGGCGGCGGAGGTGGCGGAGGCGGCCCGCACACGCATATCCCGTCAGAGGTAGGGCTCGGCAACGTGGACAACACGGCGGACGCAGATAAGCCGGTGTCTACGGCGCAAGCCGCAGCATTTCCACGATTTGATGCCGCTCAGTCTCCGACATCTGCGCAGGAAATAGTAGTGCGCAGAAACATTGGACATAGCCGGCAATGGACCGTTGCGGGATTGGCAGCGCTTTCCAATTCGGATTCGGCTGGATTGGCCATGATATGGTGCTCTGATTGCATCACGAGCAACCTGAACGCGGTGTACGGATTTGGTGATTATGTCACATGGAATCCGCGCAGGAATCAATGGATCACACTCACTGACAGTGTTTTAATCACAACGGACTTCTTGCTGTACACGCTTGAAATCTGCCGAAGGAATTACGGCGCGCTAACCAGTCCGTTCATTACGACTACTGGCGAGACGTCGCAGAACGTCAGCGGGCTGACTGGTTGGGTTACGGGCGGTGCTTTGCTGGACAGTCTGGCCAGCGCAGCGGAGCCCATGAATACTAGGAACATGCAAGTAACTGCGCTTAACTCGGCAGCGAGGGCGGTTCCGTTCTTCCGGTCAAATGCGTCATTTGGCACGGCCCAGCAGCGCGCTATGGGTACTGTGCTGTCTCGAGTCTCCAATTCAGCGGCAAATTCAACAGCAACCGATCAATGGCAGTGGAGAGTCGGGATCGAAAGTTATCAAGCCACTGCCGTTGCGAATCTTCAGGCTGACATGATCAGCCTAGTCATGGACGACTACAATTCCCTTGGGCTTGGAATCAATAACTCCAACCTGTGGGCAGTTGTCCGAGCCAGTTCGACTTTGATTTCGGCAGTCGACACCGGCACTGCTGCGACTGGCCATGGTTTCATGATTGCTACATGGGAGCCGCTTGGTGCCGCCGCTGGTTATGGGCGCGCTCGCGTGGCTACTGCGGGCAATTACGGGGCAAGCTTAGTGACCCATGTAAACGAACTGGTCACACTCTCGGGAACGTCGCAATTGCAGCCAGTGCATTGCGGTGTGAAAAACCTTGGGACAGCGACCAGGGTGGCGAACCGAAAATGGTTCCGAGGCGTTACCTTCACCACAACCGACACTGCCGGAACCCAATCAGTATCATGATTCTCGCGAAACTGCTAAACGGATGGCCTGACCGTATCACGTCCAAGGATCACGTTGGATCCGTCCCGGACGGATTCATCACGTTTGTTGACATCGCCGACATGGACAAGTGGAAGGCGTTAAACCCTGCGCTTGTCCCTCCGGTCAAGGTACCTCCGGAGCCTGTGCCGAGTGAGGTCCCACTTTGGACGTTCCGCGCCGTGCTTACTGCCATGGGTCTTGATGAGGGAGTGGACCAATACATTGCGCTGCTCGATCAACCAAAGCGAACGCATCTGAAAGTGTACTGGGCGCACGGCCAAATCATCGGTCGAAAACATGAGCTGTCTGGATCTGTTAGATTGAACGACATTGAGTTGGATGGTGTGTTTCGGCAGGCGGCAGAACTTAGCAAGGCGTTGTGACGGCTTACACATTCACAAAAGTTTCAGTCGACTCGCGGATCACTGCGCTTGAACAGCGCAGTGTCGGCGTTGATCTCGGTGGCGTCACATCGATCGTCGCCGGCAGTGGCATTACCATCGATCAGGACACTGGCGCTGTTACCATCACAGCCCTTGGCGCGGTAACTCAGACTCTTTCTACGCTTACGCAAAGTGGTGCGACGATTGGTCAAATTGCGCAATGGGATGGAACTGCTTGGGTGCCAGTGACACTGGCTATCGGAATTCCATCCGATTTCCTTGGTGGTCTTATCTTTAACTTCGCTGCATCGGAGCGCACCGTTACTGATGCAGTCACCGTTACATCCAGTGACAATGCCAAGTGGATCAACGGTGATAAGATCTCCGATTTCACGATTACAATCCCGGGCTCAGGGCTTCCGGTGGGATTCAGTTTTGCTCTCTATCAGATGGGCGCTGGCAAGATCACCGTTGTGGGTATCGGTGGAGCGACGGTGGTGAACCGACAGGGCGCGACGAAAACCACAGGCGCATATGCCGTCGCAACCATCAAACGTATTGGATTGACATCCGACTACGTGCTGGCAGGAGACGTCCAATGATTGCACTCCTTCCGCCGTTGATGGGAATTTTGGCAGGCCCGCGGATTGCCGGAACGACCATTCCGACGGGGCCTGATGGTCAGCTTACGTTCGACTACTCGGATGAATCAGGCGGCCCGACCACGGGATCATTTTTCACATTCACTTACGCAGATGAAACCGGGGGTCCGGTTCCAGACATCGTTTAACAATTATTATTTATGGCTTGGGATGTTTACAGATCGACAGACGCGAGCGCGCCGGTATGGAACGGGACGGCGGCATCTTCAATCACGGTGCTCGACGCCGTATTGGTGAACGGATACGGAGCCAAGGCCGCCGCTGGATGGACCAAGGCGTTCAGTGGAGCAAGCAAGGCCGCGTACCGTAATGGTGCAGCGTCTATCGCCCGCACGTACCTTCGCGTCCAAGATGACGGTCCGGGTGCTGGAGGTGCCCGTGAGTCACGCGTCGTCCTTTATAAAACTATGACGGATGTGGACACTGGCACGTTGCCGGTGCCGACCGTTGCCCAGTTTGCGAACGGACTGTTCATTCGCAAGTCTACCACTGCGGACTCTACTGCGCGCCCGTGGATGATCTTGGCCGACGACAAGACGTGCATCATCGTCATTCAAACCGGGGACCTCGTTGCGGGTGTGACTTACGGATCAGCATGTTACTTCGGAGACATCTTTAGCTATCTGACGGCCGACGCCATGGGTGCGTTCATCTCGGCGCGGGAGGTCGAGAACTCTGTGCAAACCGCTGAAAGGCTGTTCAATTTCTCCACTGTACTTCCTGGGTCTTGGAGTAGCGGTTACATTAGCGGGACGCATCTAGGCGTCTATGACCCACGAGCGTTGAATGCAATCATTCCAGGGCTGGCCACTTCATCGCAGACTGTGTTCAGTGGACCAATGGCATACCCTAACCCAACGGACGGCATGATCTGGGTCCTCGGCCCTCACGTACTGAGGGACACAGGGAATGTATTGCGCGGACATCTGAGGGGTATCAACACAATCCCCGTCAATACGGCTTCGATTCCAACATACGCAGAGTTCGACCAAGTCAACGGCACTGGCGACTTGTCGGGTAAAACCTTCATTTGCCACAGGGTTACCAACATCAACACGGGCACCGTAGCTAGCACTGGGCTTGGCGCGTTTGAAACCTCGGCTGTCCCTTTCTCCGTCTAGCCTATGTCCATCGCCTACAATGCAGTCGGGCCATTGGGCAGGTTCCGGACTCCGTTCAACACGCAGTCAGGCACAGGCGGATCGTTCCGCCGACCAACCACGCCATTCGGCGGGATTCGTGTTATGTCTTCGATGGACGGACCGCTTGCCGGTATGTGCTCCGGCACCGTGGACTTTGCCGTTGGCGATCCGACGCCAAGCTTTCGATTGCCAGCCGGCGGCAGCAAAGCGTTCCGGCTCAAGATCGACAACGGAACCAAGTTTGTCTCGGCCCGACTGCTTCAGACAAACGTCGCGAGATTGCCTCCAATCATGCGGGTAACCCGAAATCAGCGCATCGGGATTGCGTCCGACGTCATCGTCACCGCGTCTTCAAGCGCCGGGTGGGTGACGGTCACCACTGGCCCGCTCACGGTGACGGCCAAGGGCGCGATCTGGATCATCTTTACGAATCCAAACACCCTCATGGATGTTACAGTGTACATCGACAACGTACAAGTTATCTAATACTCACAAGATCATGAGCATACAAGACGAGAACAAACCAGAAGCCGACGAGAAACCTGCTGATTCATCTGTTAAGCTGTTTAACATTGATGTCTCAGTCAGAGCGTTGCTCGCCATTATGCTCACGCTTACGGTTTGTTTCATGCACCTGTACAGCATCGAAGTGAAAGAACCGCTCTACACCCTGTCTACTATGGCCATAGGTTTGTACTTCGGCCAAAAGAAGGGTGGATAAGGTACAATCAATGCTACGAACAAGGCGACCTAACAAGTCGCCTTATTTTATGCACAAATCTTTACTCCTTGTTATTGCGCTGTTAGCTGGATGCGCTTCATTCAACACCAAGCAGGTAGACGAAAGGAAGTTAGATGACGGATCGTACACCAAGATCTCCACGATTGCCACGAGTCGCACGTTCTTCTCGAGTAAGTCGGATCTCGCGAAGTTCAAAGCAATCCAAACCGAAGGCTCCCAGTCCGCCAGCGTCGGAAACCTTGGTCAAAGCGCCACCGGAACCAACATTGTCCAAGCCCTCCAAGCCATCGACAACATCCTCGGCAAAGTGCGATGAGAGTTTACTGTAGGCCCGGTACAGTTGATCAAGAAGTCTTTGGATCAGTCTTTACCCAGAATGAGTACAACTTGCCAGATTACGTAGGGTCTACTGTAATTGACGTTGGATCACATATAGGCAGCTTCGCGCTTGCAGTTCTAAAGCGCGGGGCACCTTTGGTTATCTGTTATGAGCCTGAGGTTGAAAACTTCAAAGTTCTCCAAAGGAATCTAGATTCTTTTGTTAAATCTGGCAGAGCTATTCTACACAATGTGGCCGTGGGCCTGACCTCTGGTAAGGGCAAGTTCATTGCAAGTTCGTGTAAATCTAACACTGGTGGCGGTGTCGTAATCAGGGATTTTGGGAAGGTCAAAATCGTTTCAGCTAAGTCCGTGTTCGCAGAACATAAGAATTTCCTGCTTAAGCTGGACTGCGAAGGTGCGGAGCACGAAATCTTGCGTGAACCTTCAGCACTGAAAGCATTATCAATCTACGGTGAGTATCATGGTACTACCCCGCTTCCTACGCTGGCTGGATTTCGTTTGATTACGATAGCTCACGAACCCGTACAAGGTTATTTTTTGTATGAGGCAAAACCTTGTGTTACCTTTGATTATCCATTTGATTATGTAACAGATGCTTCAGGTTATGCCTACGTCGCACGCGGAGTTAATGCCTCTTTAACGCCAAGGCTTGTTAAAGGTAATGCTACACTAGGTTTGGCTCCGGCCAATATTAGGCTCGGTGCACACATCAGGTTAACCACATGGGAATCTTCCGAGATTTCTAGCTTGGTCAATGTTGAACCTTCCTCAGTCTTAGTTGTTCCGTGTGAACACAATGCGGATGTGTTCAGACGCGCTGGATGGTTCAAACCAATCGAAGTGTTGCCGCAATGGGGCAGCGGTTCATACAGTCACATGCCGGCAGCTAGGCCGTTCAAGTTTATTTGCGTGGCTAGAGACAACGGTGTTCCGACGCGAAAAGGAATTGGTGAACTAATCAAGTGGTTCACGGAAGCTTTTCCAACTGAATCCGATGTTAGCCTTACGATTAAACAATCTATTCACTGTGTAAGGCGTTACACCTATGACAAGCGCATTACTATCATTCACGAAGACTTCGATCGTGCAAAGTACTTTGCGTTACTTGCTGAGCATCATTGCGGCATTTTTCTTTCGGGCGCGGAAGCTTGGAACTTTCCACTGTGTGAACTCATGGCTGCTGGTCGCCCCTCCATTTGCATTCCCTACGGCGGTCCGGCGGACTTTACTAGTCAACAAACATCCTGGCTTCTACCTCATAAGCTTATACAGTCGCCAAAGGAAGTTTATAATGGTGTGGGTAAGGTAGCTTTTCCATGCAAACGCGGTACGATTCAAGCAATGCGTGAGGCATATTCGGATCAGATTCTCTTGGCTGAGAAAGCTGCGGCTTCTGCGCGTAACGCGCAAAGTTACACTGAGGCAAGATTTGCTGCAAGACTTCGACAAATCGTAGATAAATATGGCTAAGCCTTACGGACTACTATTCAAAAGCTCCACGATGCTCGCGCCTCGTGGGGCTATTAAGGCTTGCGCGGCCAAGCGTAAGAATCAGACGCTGCTTATTCCGGCTTTCTCTTATGCCTATCCCTCTGGTGCGGGTGCTTCGCAGATCGTGGCAATTTACACTGTGCCCATCGCAACGCATTGGACTATTCGTTATCCTTTGGCTAGATCTTACAGCACATTTGCAGCCGTATTGCGCTGGGTAGTCAGTGGTGTTACGTTTCGCGTAAAGCTTTGGCAGGGCACCACGGAAATCTTGCCTTTGCCTGTCTATGTTGGCGAGACAGTTCCGGCTGGAACTGTAATTGAAATCTGGACCAACGCTTCTAATCCCTCTACACTTTCCTCCGATTGGACAATTCCAATCGGTATCATGGAACAGCCGACTACGTCGTGCGACGTAACTGGCTCTCAGATTTCCCCTGTAGTTTGTGTGCCTCCATTTGTTTACACAGACTTCGCAACGATGATAACTACCTGCGCCTCTTAATATGCCTACAGCTGAAGAAAAATCTTTCGATACGGGTGCCGATTTGACGCCCACGCTTGGCGCACATGCGGCGCTAATTGAGCAAGCCATTGAGCTTGCACTTCCGAGTTCGTATCGCGGAATGGTGATCTACTCCGAGACCACACCCGCCTCGACTGGACAGCCTTCTGGTTATGCCACTAACTGGTACCAGTGGCACCGGCGCTGTCTGTGGTTTAAGCCTTCCACTGGCGAGATCTTTCAATTCAATGGCACTACTTGGGCGCTTGGTGTTGCCAAGCCCGGCACTGGCACAATTATCAACGCGATGATTGCTGACGGCACGATTCAGATTGCCAAGCTTTCCACGGCAGGCAGCACTCCGCTGCAAGTTTTGCAGGTTAACACACCGGGTACTGGATTTCAGTTTGCCACGCTGGCCAATGCTCTGGCCAATGCTTCCGTTGCCACGAACAAGCTGATCAGTGGTTTGGTTGGTAGTAAGTATCTCGCGTCGAATGGTACTACGGTTACGTGGGAAATTCTTGACTCTGCCACGCTTCTTGCGCTGTTCGGCACTAACGAGATTCCTCCTGACTATCTCACGAGGGGTTCAGCTAATCAGGTCCTTACCACTAATGCTGCCGGGACTGCTGTCATTTGGGCCGCGCCGACTAGTGCGATTGCGGATTATAGTTTGGCCCTGCAAAAGGTTGCCAAAGTAGTCGGAGATACCGGGAAGTACTTGCAGTATGATGCAACGGGTGAGTTGAAAGCTGTGACGTTGGCTATTCCGACACCTGTTGGGACATCGTTTGCAAATGCGAGTGAGGTTGAGGCTGGAACTGAGACGGCAAAAGCTATTGCTCCGGCTAATGTTCGCAGTATCGCAGGTTTGGTCAAAGCGTCGGCCAGTGTTGCAATTAATGTCAATGTCAGCGGCGTTACCATAGCGACACTTACGGCTGGATTTAATATCGCGTCAGTGTCGGTTGTTGGTAATGCTGCTCGCTTGACATTTACTACTGCTATGCTGACAGCTACCTATGCTTGTTTGCCTCATGTAGGAGCCGGAGGTTCTATTGTAACTGAGCCTATCGTGACCAAAACTACAACGTATGTGGACATATACGCAACCAGCTCGGGATCTACAGGGCCTTGGGATTTCAACGTCATAATCATTTAATATGCTCCGCGATCTACTAGCAGAACTTTCAGAGGCTACTTCAATTTCGAGTAGCTCCGCCGGCAATCGTGCTCAGCTGCTGCGTTATATCAATCGCGCGGCGTATGAGTTCTATTCGACTGCCGATCTTCCTTCGTCGCTTTGGGAGCAATCTTTTGAGATTCACGAACAGCAGCAGCAGATCTCTTTGCCTTGGTACATTGATCAGGTGCGCGCCGTCAGGCGTGCAGATTCGCGCTCGCGCAGTAAGATGGAGAGTTTGGCCGTAAGGTATCACACCGATCGCTGGCAGCAGCCCTACAATACCTTGCGCATCACTGCGCGCCGTGCGTTGCACACGCCGCTTGCGCTCGAATCCCAGCTTACCGCTACCATTGCCGTCGCGCAAGTGGTTCCATTCTCTGTTACAATCACGGGGCAAACGCCGTCGGCGTCCAGTATTTCTGAGACGCTTACGTTTCTTGCAGGTGAGTTGACTAAAACTACCGTTGCACAGTTTGCCAAAGATGAGCCGATCGGCGTAGAGGCAATTTCCAAGGATGCCATTACTACGTGTGATGTATCCGTGACAGATGGTTCTGGCACTGAAGTGTCTTTGATTCCCGCGCGCCTCATGCGTGCGAGTCACATTGTGCTCATGGCCAATGACTATTCGATTGGTACCTATATCAACACTGACAGCGAGATTGAGGTTTTGTACAAGCGTGTGTTCACGCCAATGTTTTATGACACAGATGAGTTTTGCTTCCCTGCGCTCGAAACAGCAATTCTTTGGAAGGCTCGCGCCTACGGGCACTCGATGGCGAAGGACGAGGAGGCGCGACTCCAATCGATGGCTGCCGAGGCGAAAGCGAACAGCGTGGCGGCCGACGTATTGGCGAACGCTGCGGCCGAAGTGATAACTATTATGACCCTGGATAAGATGCCGGGCGAGTATGCATTCCTGTCAAGCGGTTACAAAGAAAACTTCGAGAACTCACGTGTATGGTAATCAAATCGAAGACTAACTTTCTCGGAGGCATTCAAACTCAGTTCTCTTCGGAGAAGTCTGATTTTGATAACACGTTTCAATTGCTGACGAATGCTCGTGTGCGATTGAATGTAGTTGAGCCTGTGCGCTCGCCTCTGCGTCTAACTTTTCCGGCCGGGACGATCCAAAACTTGTCAGCATTCGATTCAAATCTCCTAATCTTTGTCGAAGGCGAACCTTGGTATCGTCCCGCGTCCGGAACATCTTGGACACGCGCCGTCGGTGGAAGCCTCTCTCCTACCGCAGAGCGTGTAAGGGTTGAAGCAATTCCGGGAAGTTCTGTAAATTTCAAGCGTGTCCTGTCAAACGCATCTTTGAATTTCAGTTCACCTGTCGGCTCGACCCGGTCGGCGGTTATCTGTACAGACGGCATCTCTCAGCCGCTTGTTATCTTTCCTGATGGCTCGGTGCGTGCCACGAATAATTGGTCTGAGTGGACGCCAACTAATCGTGAGTATGTTCCGGTTTGCGATCTGCCTAAGATGATTGGCAGTAAGCTGTATGTTGCCATTAAGGATTCAGATGGCAGGCTTACTCAGATTGCGCATTCGGTGTCCGGTCGGCCGCTGGATTTTGTCCTGCTGGTAAATGATGCCGGCGACAAGGCAGGCAGCACTGAACCTGAATTTGGGGCGCCCGCGCTCCGGTTCCACACAGGCTATGATCCAATCACTGCGATCGTGCAACCTGCCGCGGCCGACGGAGCATTTTTGGTTACTTCTGCCAAAGCTTCCACGCTAGTTATTCCTGTCTTTGACATCCTGATCGCAGGTGAACCTGTGCACACTCGTCAACCTTTGTTTGACGTGGGCGCCTTTGGTCCCGAATCTATCACTGACATCAACGGTGACACGGCCGTGGTGTATCCCGGCGGTATTCGCACCTACAATGGTGTGCAGCAGTTGAAGTTTCAAGGCCGCAACTCACCACTCAACAAGCAGATCCAGAATCTTACAACCAATGGACTGCAAACCACTGGTGCGACCTGTCAATTTGACAACTACACCGGATTTGCGGTAGACACCAAGTATGGACCCGGTGTTGTTTGGTGGGATCAAACACTTGAAGTGTTTGTCGCAGTGGACATCTGGCCCGGTGTGAGCAAAATCGTAGAGTTTGCCACAGTTATCTCCGCAACTGTCAACGAACTCTACTTCCGCACAGACGATGGCTTCCTGTTCAAGGCTTTTGCTGGCGACTATGGTGAGCAGCAGATAACTTTACAGGATGTAACACTTACAGATGCCGATGTCTTGACCAGTGTGCGCGGCGTGTCGATCGCAATGTTGAATGGCGACACGGCAGGTCACATCACGGTAGACATCTATGCAGATCGCAAATTGATCTCGTCGCAAACCGAATTACTCAAGGCCGCCAACGTCGTCGAGGATCCGTCTGCGCGGCCAATTACTCCGGGCACTTTGGTTCCCGACGCTACGACGCTGAACTTTACTTTCGGTGTTCCCGAACGCGCATATCGCACCACGCCTGTCATTCGTTGGTCGGGTTCCGCTAGACTTTCGACAATCAGATTTGAAGTGGAAACTTACCCCGGCGTAAGCAATGAAGGATCGTCCTACGGTTCAGGCGAGACTATCGATCCATTGAAGATTTTGTTCTTCGCAGATGACGGTGTGGTGAATACAAATCGCACACTTGTGAATATGGCGATGCGCGCCGAACGTAATGTAGACGCTTACGTGGGCGCAGGCGATCACATTTACAACTCGGGCACGCAGGCCGAACTTGACTTGCGATTCAAAGCTTACTGGAATACAGAGAAGCTTGCCGGTAAGTTGTATGCCGCACCGGGTAATCATGACCTAGATACCAGTGATGGTGCGCCATTCTTTCAGTATGTCCGCCAAACGCCAGAGCGTTATTCAACTGTAATGCTTGATGCGCACACGGAGATCTTTCTGTTCAACACGGGTATTAAAACCAGTGGCGCCCAGACAGATCCGCGCAATTCGGACGGTGCGACATATCTTGAGTCATCCCAAGCTAGGGAATTGTTGGCCGATCTGCGCGCCTCTACCGCACGCAACAAGATTGTAGTCTGGCATCATCCGCCCTATACTTCATCGGCGGCCTATTATCCGGGCATTACCACAATGCAACCGCTTACTGAAGCGATTGCCGACGCCGGAGCGTCTGCGCTGGTTTGCGGTCACGCGCACCTGTACGAACGACTTAACAAGCATCTGCCAATCTTTATTGTGGGATCTGGCGGTCAAGCATTACACTCCATTAGCACGGTCCTAGCAGATGGATCAATGAAACAAATTGCTGAATATGGCTATCTCAGAGTCGCTGCTGGACCCCTTCGGTGTACATGGGAATTCGTTAATTCAGGAGGTACAGTACGAGATCGTTACCTCACCTAAGGCGCTGATCGAAGGTTGTGTGGCGTTTATCAAAGCTAATGATAAGAAAGCTTACAATCAGCTCAACGATGTACAACTTAAAGCGCACCTGATAGAGGCATCTTTTTCAGGGCAGATCAGATTCATTTACAGTGCACCTCCGTTTGCGATAACAAGTGTCGCAACGTGGGAAGTCAGGCACGAAGATCGGGCAGTTCATCTAATTGGAATTGTCGGAACAAAAGATTTTATGTACATAATGCTTAATGAGTGGAAGGATAAGTATCCGTTCTATGCGTTGAGCTATTATCGTAATGGAGTTCTAAAGCGTAGGCACAACCAACAAAATTTTAACCAGAACTAATATGGGAGGAGGACCAGAATACAAGGGCTCAGGGGAGACAACGGACGATATGATGCAGGCGTGGGCTAAGCACATGCCTGAGCTAACTCGTATCATGGGACAGAACATTCTGCCTATGGAGCGTTCGCAGTTGGATGCTCAGCGAGAGATTGCGCCCGGTCAGGCGAAGCTTAGCTATGATCTCTCCGATGAGTTCATGCCCAAGTTTACTAGACTTGGCATCGATCAAAATAGGCAGCAAGCGCAAGGGCAAGCTGAGAGCGATCTCAGTCTCATGTCGGGCACTGGGCGGGATCTTGCGCGCGAGACTCTGCTTACTCAAAAGGAACTTGATCCTGAGTTCTTCAAATCGCGTGAGCAGTCAGGCGATGCGCTCACCAAGTTGTTTGCGTCACTCGATAGTCCAACCACTGGCTTGTCTGGCGCCGAACGCGAAGAGACTACGCGCTCGCTGGCGCGCGACAATTTCTCGCGCGGCAATGCCGACGCCACGCAGCAGTCCACACTTGAGGCTGCGATGAAAATGGGCAGCGCAGGCCAAGCGCGCAAGCAACAGAAGCAGAACGCAATTGGCCAAGCCGTAGGCAGTGCGGCCGGAGCGATGCCTGCATTCCGCACTGGGATCGATGCGTTACAATTGACCACTGGCCGCGCCTCGCAGCCCAACGCAGGGCTTGGGCAGTTTGGCGGCGTGACCGGAGTGGGCGATAAGACCATGGGAATGGGTGGCCAGCTCTTGCAGCAAGCTGGTACTTTTGCAGGCAACAAGCAGAACAATCTGGCTACGAAGAAGAGCTTCATTGATAACTTTAGTCAGGTCATGGGATCTCTGCCAAGTTGCTGTTGGACTTTCCGTGAGTTCACTGAAAAGTTCCCGGACGGTTTGCCTTGGTACATTCGTGCGTCACGCGATGCGCACTACACGCCTGCGCGCTACGAAGGGTATCGACAGTTTTCCTGCGTTATGGTACCCTTGATGCAGAAGTCAAGAGTCATTAGAAAGCTTGTAGATCTTACATTCGTAGATCCCATGACGCGTCACGCGGCTTGGCTTGCAAAGCTCAACACATACGGATGGGTGTTCCATCCGCTACAAAAATTATGGCTTGGCTTTTTCAGTTTGCTAGGTTCACGCAATGGCGAACCTGTCGAGGGGCTCAATTAAGGTTGGGCTTCGGTAAATCCCTAGAGTTCTGGTATATGCCGGCGCGCACTGAAGTGCCGGCACACACTCACGGATTTTCCAGTTGGTTTGTGTTGCTTGCCGGCTACGGTGCCACTGTGCACTGTGCCGGTAAAACCATTTCTTGGCGCATGTTCCGCGTGCACAAAGTGCCGGCACATGCTCCGCATTGGTTAAGCACGGTTAAACCTTTGATTTTCGTATCATTTCAGTCACATGATGATACACCTGTTAGTGCATCGGAAGACTTTATTCACGTATGAGTGCTCAGTATTCAAAACGAAAACAGGCTCCAGTTGAAAATCAGCCTAGCTGGGAGCAAATTTTTAACTGGATGTCGACCAATGGTGGCCAGCAGTCGGCGCAAACTCTTGCCCAAGCGCAAAAGATTGCGTTTGATTCAAAGCCCCAGCAGCGTGCGGACATGGGCGGCCTTGCATCGTTGGCGATGGGTAGTCCGGCGGCGGCCGCTGGCCCGCGCACCATGCAGCAAGCCGAAGGTGTTGTCGATGGAGCTTCACGTATTAAGATCGGTAACCCTGCAAGGGGCAACATCGATGTCCCATCGTTTCTTAGGCCTCGTGTGAATGAGGCTTCGTTGGCAACCCTTGCCAGCGATCCTATGGCCAATGTTGACAAGTACAAGACTGCCGGTTGGTGGCGCACGTTTCTGGGTGACCAGTCCAATGCGCTGAACAATGCGCGATCTGGAGCCCGGGAGAGTAATATGATGCAGCAAGGTCTTCAAGCTGCCGATCATGGCAGAGCAATGGAGCTTGCTACAAGCAATAATGCTGCTCGATTGGCACAAGTGCGTGAAGAAGTTAAAGGTCGCGTGGACACAGCTGATCTTGACCGAACGCAGGCATTGAATATTGCCACTCAGACCGATGCGACGAACAGGCAACGCAATGAGTTTCTTAATAAGCTTGGTCAAGAGAGGAATGACAATCAAGGCCGACGTATTGATGATCAGGGCCAACGTATTGATGATCAACGCGATTTTGAACAGGGGAGGCTTGACATTTATGGCCTGCCTATTAATGGTACAAGTGGCCGTGGTGGTGGCCGTGGCGCGGCTAGTGGTGATGGCAGTATTGGAAATATCCCAGGTGTAAGGTTTAATCCTAATGGCACTATCACACGGGTGAATCCTGACACGGGCGCGGTGACTACCGAACATATCACGGATCTCACGCAACCTGCAAATCCTGCCGCGGCCGGAGATCCTGACGGAGTCAGGAGAGACGTTGAGGCAGCTACACAAGCTGGACTTACACAAGAGCCCGAAGGTAATGCCTTTCAGGGAGGTGTTAGGGGCATTAAAAGTTTGATCTCTGCCATGGCTGAACAGCAATTCGGAGGCCCTGTTAACAGCATCCGAAAGGTATACGACAAGAACGTACAGCCATTTGTAGACCAGTTGAAGCTTGATGATCAGAATGCAAAGATGTCGGAAAACCATGAGTTGCGTGAGAAGTACATTCTGAATAAGCGATCGAAGAAGAAGAAGGCTAGTGCCAACTAACCTCACAAATAATCATGATTACACCACAACAAAAGTATAAGATCCTTGTTGACAACGGCTACGATCCATCGAAGAACTGGATCGACGACGAGGGCAATGTCATCGACTCGCCGCAGGATGGCAGTACGATGGCGGGAATCAAAGCTGCCGCGTACAATATTCCCAGCACTGTCATGGGTGTCGCGGGCGCAGGACTCGGCGCACTTGGCGCTGGCTTGGTGACGGCGCCTAGCGGACCCGGAGCTGTGGCGGGTGCCATCACTGGCTCTGTTGCAGGCGGTGCAGGTGGCGGTTGGATTGGAGATAAGATCGAAGAGGCTTTGTATCCTAAGTCGTGGCAGCTTGGGCAAGAGGCGCGGCAGGTTCGCAATCCAACGGCGTCAACCGTTGGCGAGGTTGGTTCGTCGCTTGCGCTTATGCGCCCCAGCGTTGGAGTCACCAAAGATGCGCTCGCTGGTTTGCGCTCACTTACTTCTGGCGCCGGTACGTTCGGCATGCGCCCGGCGCAGTCGGCCGCGTTTAACAATATCGTCATTGGCGGAGGTCTTGGCGCCGGCACCGACATGGCGCGCGGTGGCGACGTGCAGTCTGTTTTGACCTCGGCGCTTCTTGGCGCAGCGCAGCACCAGCCCACGCGGCTGGGCGCGCGGTTGCCCGGAATTACACGGCATGTCAGGGACACTCCGCTGGATAGCGCAGTCAATCCTGCCGATCTAAATGCACCGCCTCCTCAGGCGCCTGCGGAACCTGCTGGTATTTCTCCGGAAGCAACTGCCGCCAATGAGGCATTGCTTAGGCGATTTGTGCTTGACAAGCAGGCGGCCAAGCTGCGTGAAGATATCGCACGTCGGACCGAGAACGATCTTGCAGAAGCGCGCAGGCTTGGTGTAATGGAAGGTATGGCTAAGCGCGGGCCGACTGGCGAAGTTATGCCCGAAGGCACAATGCCGCCTGCCTTTGATCAAGTTAACAACATGCCGCCTCGTGCGCGCGTGGTTGAGAATTTGGTTGAAAGTGCCGAGTCTGGCGAGCAATTCACCATTCGCGGCGAGCAACCTTTTGCGGATCAATCGGGCGCGCCCATGCACGGTGCGTTTGAACCCACTGGAACTTTCGAACGCGGAGTTCCTACGCAGTCTGGCTTTGCCGCAGATGGTTCCAGAATTCCTAGGGATCTGCGCACAGTTGAGCAACGTGTTGCCGGCACTAGACCGTTTGACAATACGCCAGATCAGCGGCCTGCGCAAAATCTGCGCCCGCCGCAAGAGGCTCCCTCAGTTGAGCGGCCTCCTGTGATTCCTGACGAAAGCTCTCCGGGGCATCTGGATGCAACCCGCAATTTGAAGTCTTCCAGCAATTGGAATAAGTGGTGGGCTGACAACGCTAGCGAGAACTTTCGTTCGCTGATGCGCTTCGGCACGCCGCGCAATGAGAGTGGCGCGCAGGTCGCGGGTCGCACGGATGTCAAACGTGTTGGCAATAATGCACGCAACATTGATGTGGCAACCGATGCGTACACCGATACTGCGCCGCACGAGCTGACGCACGCACTGATCCTGGATGTTCTGGATCACGGAAACTATGGTGAGCAGCGCAAGATGCGCTCGCTGTTGCAGGCTGCAAATGTGCCGGAAGAGCAGTTTGTGCAGGGAGTTGGCGAGGATGTAGTCAAGCGTTTCTTGGACAAGACCACTGATTCTTGGCGAGATGACTTCGGCTCGTTCATGCGCTATAAGATGGGCCGGGCGTCGGCACAGGATGCTCGGCGCATCATGTCAAACGTCATGTTGCGCGGCGGTGGATCCAGCAAGATTGTCGACAAGTTTAACGCGCGCCCGCCCGCGCGGCCGGAACAGGGAGAAGAGCGAACCGACGATCCGGTGCCAGCGGCACCGGACGGTTCGACTCGCCTCGAAGCCACGACGCCAGAGCAACCCGCACAGGCGGATACTATCGTTCCCGAGGCTGTCCCCGCGGCGGAGCCGCCAGAGCGAAAAGCTTTGCCTATTGCAGAAGAGAAAGCTCCATCCGTTGCGGAAGAGGAAGCTCCAGTTAGAGTAGGGGAGCCAGATCCATACTTTTACCCTGATGTGGAGCCATTCAGTGTGGGCAAAAAGTTAGCCAAGCCCGCCGCCGCAGAGCGCAAGTTGCTTGGCCATGAGCCACTGAATCGCAGCGAGCCCGATCGCGGTGGTGACTTGCAGCGTGCTCGTGAAGAGCTTGCTCAAGTTAAACGTGAGCGCGATGATCTGCTTAAGTATAGTGGTGAGTCAATTCCTGCCAATGCACGTATTGCCAAGGCTAACAAAGCTGCCGCAGCCGAATCTCCGGCAGACTTGGAGAATCGCCGCATTGAGGCAAAGCTCGCCGGCGAAGAGCGCCCCAAATACCAAGAGTTTGGACCCAATCGCTCTGACAAAACCTATGGCGATTTGCCTGAAGCACCTTCGCGTATCAGCACTTCTGTGTTTGAATCGGCCACTCAAGCTGCTGCGCGTTCTTCTAATCCTACCGTGCGCTACGTCGGCGATAAGCTTTCCGAGCTTTTCCCTGCGCAGCGCGCAATGCAAGGTAAGTACCGCACGTTGCCTGACACATTTGAGAAGCTCAACACCAAGGATCGTGATGTCCTGAATCGAATCATGGTCGACGAGGATTTCAATTCAGTCTCTGGAGCGGCCACCGTTCCGGCGCGTTTGCGTGGGGCGTACAATGATGTACGCGTTACGTTGAAGCAAATGCGCGTCGATCAGCTTGCCGCCAATCATCCTCGCGAAGATGGCTCCATGCCCAGGATGGATCCGTTTTACTTCCCCAATGTGATCGATCCTTCTGTGCGCAAGACGCTTAACAGTGAGATCGACTCGCCACGCTATAAGGCATTGCGCGATGAGTTCATTGATTACAACACGCGTTCGCTCATGCGTTCGCGCAAGCTGACCAAAACTGTTGCTGAAGGTGAGGCGACGCAATTGTTTGAGCGCTATGTGACGGACATCGGGCGCACGGCAGTTGACGACAAGTTCAACTTCGGCTCAGTTGGATTGCCCTCCGGATCCAAGTTGCCCGGACACTGGATGCACTCTGACGTTGTGGCGGCGATGAATCAGTATGTGCGCAGTTGGTCTAAGTCGCGCACGTTCTTTGATACGATCCGCTCTGACGATCGCGCCATGACTGCTCTGGGCCAGTCGGAGTATTTCACCAAGGGCAAATCCACACCCGTGACATTCAAGGATGTTCCAGTCGCAGGTGATGACAATATCAAGTTCTTGTTGAACGAGGCTTCTGGCGTCGGTGCGCAGAAGCAGGATACTATTACGAGATCTGTTGGCCGATTGGCTTCCACGTTGTGGCTGGCCAATCCTATCACACGTATGGTTGACGTTGCCACTAGCCCTTTCAAGGCTCTTGGTTATGTTAAGCCTACGCAGATTGCCGGATTGATCGGCAATCTTAGGAACCTTAATTCGTCAATCAGTCGCGCGCACGACACTGGTTGGGTTAAGTCTGGCGGCAACACTGTTGTTGGCGAAGTCCTTGGCGCGGGCGAGTCATTTACAAATTGGCTGGACAAAACTTCCCGCACGATTACCAAGTACACCGGCTCCGAGAAGCTTGAGCATCTTGGGCGCGGGCTGGCGCAGAACAGCGGAGAGTATATCTTCCGTGTTAACAATGCGTTGGCTCTTGCGGGCGACGTGAAGTCCACGGCTTTCCTCGATCGCGTTGCATCTAATTGGCGCAAGTTGCCCGAGGCTGAAATGGGAACACGCATCGGTCAGCTGTTTCAGGGTAAGTATGATGCGACCAACTTGCCTAAATGGCTCAGCGATTCGCCGGCGGCGCCGTTCTTCTCGCTGTCGCGTTGGAACATTGAGCAGTGGAATAACTTCCGAGAGTTCGCAATTAAGCCTGCGCGCACCGGAAACTACGCACCGCTGATCACGATGATTGTGTCGGGCATGATTGGCGGCGTTGCCGTGAAAGAGATTCGCGAATCGATGAGCGGTCGCAAGTCTCGGATTGCTAACATTGACGAGATGCTCGCCGCGCCGGAAGGTTCGGCTAAGTATCAAGAAGGTGTGCGCTATCTCGGTAATCTTGCGCAACTCACAGGTACGGGCGGCATCATGATGGAGATTGGTAACATGGCCCTTCAAGTTGCAGCCAAGGACAAACCGCAAACGCCTACGATGCCAGCCTATGAGCTTGGGTCCGAGGTTATTCCGCGCGCAATCGCGGCGGCCAGAGCTATCGCAGAGGGCCAAGATCCGCTGACTGTGGTTTCGGCATTTGCCAATGATCTGGCTGACGGGCAGGTTAGCTTCGCACGTTTCGTGAAGGGTGTGGGAGGTCGTACAGGTTTACTCGAAGGTGCTGGCGAGGATCTGAAAGACGCCAACTCGCGCCGTGACCTGCGTGTTAGCAAGCGTTTGCGCGATCAGGATATTCGTGAGGCGCCTGACATGCCTATTGATTACAGCAAGGCAGAGGAGCGCGACATGGAGCGCACACGCAAAAAGCCTGAGATGATGGAAAAGGCTAGTGAGTTGAAGTCCAAGATCCGCAAGATGCCTAACAGTGGTGATCGCACAAAGGCATTTGCAAGCGCGGCCGCAAGCCGGATAAGCTATGTGCCATCCAAGGATAATGATCCTAAGGAGTTCAGGGATCACATGAAGTTTGTAGAAGCTACGCAAGGCAAAGATAGTGTGAAAGCTTTGCGTGAGCGCTACTTGCGCGATCTGGTGTTGGCCGAGAGACGCCGAGCGTACTTCAAACAATAAGTAAATCGACATAAAAAAAAGCCCACCATAAGGTGGGCTTCGTTTTATCTACTCTATTCCTTGTTTCGTTTGCTTGCTACCAAAACTACCCAAGCTCCAATGACCACTCCGATCAGTGGAAGCAGTGCAATCACTGCGTAGCGCAGTGTGACGGACAATGATAGTTCAGTCATTTTGTGGGCAAAAGGCGCGGATCTTGATTTAGCATTGAGCCGTGCCCCCAAAGTCCCGTTGAACCGGGTGTATTTAAAAAGGGATTGGTTGTACCTGAACTGCCTGGCGACGACGGCCCCGGCGGCTCTTGATGTAAAAGGCCCGTTGTAGAAATTACAGGTTTCAAAACAATCCCTGCCGCACAAGTTGCATAACCGATCAAGTCTACCCAACTGTCTTGATGTGTTGGGATATTTTGAGTGCGTGCAAGTTTGAACAGGATCATCAACGATCCTACATCCAAGGCAGTAACTGGCACGCCAAGATACACTGACCAATACTTGGCGATGCTTGTGAAGTTATCTTCCGCGTCGCCGTAAGTTAAATTGCGATCAGTGCACACGCACTGCTCAGCTTGACGTAAGAGCTCCTTACGCCTTTGCGCGTTGTTATTTGATAGTACTTTACTCATGATTTATATTGCTGTGAATGTTTCTTCCTTTTGACTGATCCCGCCTGACAGTATCAAGTATTGAAGCACCTCGTCGAGTTGCTTCAGTGTTACTGCACCGTAGTACGCTTTTGCAATCTCTGCCTGTGTTTTTGATCCTTCACGTGACAACCACTTATTAAGTTCGCGGGCCACGATAGCCAACTCATTGATGTCCGTCTGGTCGTACGCGAAGTGCCGGAATAGCTCGTACGATTGAAGCTTGGTAATGGCTTGCTCTAATGTGCTGGCTGCGATCGGCGTGCGCAACCGCTCTTCCGGATCACCTTCTGCAAAGTGCATTGCAATCGCATACTTCTGCCACTGAGGTGATTTGTTGGCATTGTATGATTGCAGCGACTTGTGATTATTCACGTTGCGCTTGGCCAAGTTCATCCAAGTCTGCTCGCCGAGAATCTTGGCTTCGCTGGAGAATGTTAGTTTACCGCATACCTTGCTCAACCTTTCCACATGATTGCATAGTTTCAATCCGGCTTCTAATTCCTCAGGCAAGAAGTCTCGAACCAAGAATTGCTCGAACTCGTTCTTGTCTGCGTAAATGATTATGATGCGACGATCGAAGCCTGTGCCCATGATGTCGCATCGTTGTAGCTTCTTCATATCTTGCGGCGTTGTGCCCGCCAGAAAGTTAAGCAGCGGATGGCTGAGTGGCTTGTGGCCGCGGCTTAATGTGTCGCGGTCAAAATCTACGCCACTCCACATCGAGCAGAAGAACTTAACAGCGTTGTTAGCTTCTACATGGAAGAAGCTCATTAGCTCGTCTAGCTCCAAACGCAAACTCGCATACATGTAGGGCATTACAACAGTGCCATTCATGTAGCGAGTGCTTCTGGTCGAATCTGCCAGACGATGAATCAGTGCCTCATAAGATCCAGAGTCCGGACCTTTGGTAATGAATGGACGCGTTGGATTCTTTGGATCGACAAGAGAATCTAGGACATGCTCGGCGGCACCGGTTGCCAAGCCTTTGCCGACGCCCGCGTCTGCGCAAAATAGTATGTATTGATTCGGATACACTGTGCCACCGCCGGCGCCCAGCCATACACGGCGCTCAAGTGCGGCGCCTATCGTGTAGTAAAATGCTGCATCAAGAAATTGCCGCGGTGCATGAAGTCGTTTTGTGTAGAGTTTCCATAGATCCAAGTTACTCATTACTCGTAGAAAGGAGAGCCACGATTGTATCACCCTCTGCGAATTCCGCAGAGACGATGCGCATGCCGATGTAAATGTCACCGGGCTTTAGTCCCAATGAATTGAGAGCTAGCTCGGCGTTGCTGGAAACTAAGAGTCCATTGGGCTTCAATCCGTAACGCGCAATGAAGGCGTAGTAGTCGGTAGTGATGGACAGCTTAATTCGTTGGTTACTCATTGGATGCCTTGATCCACTCATTAGAGTCCCTCATACCAGTTGGATTGGTGTCAGCATCGTATGCTCCCCAATTCGAGCCAATCTGTACTTCTGAGTTCATGGTGAATTCGCAATCGTGGCCTTGAAGTTTTACCCTCATAGCGTTCTGCATGAAAGCAGCTGCCGTGCTTGCATCTTCGCAAGTTACCATTACGGCGGCCGAATCATGCTTGTTGGAGCACGTGGCATATCCCGCTACGCGTGCGCGACGAATGGCTTGATGGGTTATGCAACCCACCGTGGACTGCGGGCGCCAAGAGATTGCCTCGCGAACATAAGAATCAGTAAGCTCGCGTGTAAACAATCTTGTGTAGCCGAAGTGGTTGACAAGCTTTCGCTCGCGTCTAAGTGTAGTTTCAACACTGTCCTGCCAAGCAACTACTTCCGGAAACAAACGCTTGAACATATCCAGAAATGCACGACATTCTGCAATGGACAATACAAGCTTGCCCTTTGATTGCTTTATGTTTGCATTACGGAATGTGATTGGACCCATCTTGTAAGAAGATCCGTGTGCCGTCCGCTTGCCAATGTCGTAAGGCTTGCCCGACTTTTTGATGCGCTTGTGCAACTCGGCCCAGTTTGGCAGCTTAGTAAACTCTGCCACTTCTTCGTTCAAGAACGGAGAGTCGGCGGCCAGACCAAAATAGGATGCAAAGATTTGCATCGCTAGGTAAGTGTGCGGCTTGACTCCGTTTTCAAACAGAGCACGATAACGCCCCGGCGCGGAGTCATAAGCTACAATCAAAGCTTCGGCGCCGCTTTGATCTGCTTGCACTATGACGTGGCCGGCCGGGGCTTCCAGATGATCCAGAGTTTCTTTGTCCGGATTTTGTAGATTAAGTCCGTAGGTATTGAAGTACTGCGTCGCGCTGAGGCGGAAGCTGCGTGTGCCAGCTTGCTTGTAACATGTGATGGCCCTTAATCTATTAGTGTGCATTAGTCCCTTTCTGACATTGGGATACACCAGCGGCACAGTCCGTCGAACATATCGTGCTGATAGCGCGAGCGAAGACAACCTGTGCAGGTAACCTTCCCGTCGCCGTGGTTGTCCAGATCCTTCTGCGTTACACCCGGAGGTAGATTGTCATCTCCTCCGAACAAACTCATTTGCTCATTCATAATGCTTAGTGAAGATTGCTCCCTCAGCTTCCGTGTCGCGCAGGTCTGATGCCTTGTTTGTGAAGTGAGTTGGGTAGCGAAGTTGGAGCTTTTCGATGTTGAGATCGCAGATGGCCTCAAGCGAAGTGTTTGCCAATGCTGCATAAACTCGCAACCAGCCAAGAAGATCTGAGCAGCCAATGGAGTAAGGACACCTATCGTGTACCTTACCGTAAATGTATTCACGCTTTACTGCGTCACACAAATGGCTGACAATGTACGTCAGATTACCTTCGTCCACTGTAAAGTGTTCGCTGATTGGCTGATCCATTGAGCTCTCAGGGTAGTTGATCGAGTCGCACAACAGTGCGGTGAACCACGCAACATCACCAATCTCCTCAATACGATTTGATTTCGTGATACTGTGGAGTACTTCGTTGATCTCGGATGCGAGACCCAGCACCGCGTGCAACCTGCGCTCCTTATTGTCTTTGAGTTTGATCTCAGTGCGCAGTGCGAGTTTAATGTATTCGTTGAATTTCATTTAGATTTCTTTGGATTGCTTTAACTTGACTACCTCTGCTTTGAGTGCATGGATGCGTTGGCCCATTGAGACTGCGTGTGAACCGGCGTTGGTGAGTTTGGCTTTTAGTTCCATAATTTCCTCATGTCGTTCGTTAGCGATTCGGACCATTGAAACAAGGTCTGTGGGGTGTGTGTTTAGCTCAGCTTCCAATGACGCTATAGCCCTAGTGGCAGTTTCATTGCTTATTCTCAGGTTGCGGCTGTAATCGGACAACTTGACAAGTTTCGTCCGCAGCTTTTGCATAGCCCCTAGGTGGCACCTAGTTCCGTAGACATCTATAACGGTCGCTCCCTTGCGCATGGTCGACCCGCAACTGAAGAGAATTTGACCCACAATACTCATTCCGGCGCTTCCACACTCAGGGCATTTCATTTGCCCCTCCTAGCGATGCGTCGCCAGAGGATGACGCAGATCATAGTTAGGAGGGCGAGGCCGCAGTACCACATTGGGTCAGGTGTCATGGATGTCATAGGGAGTTTAGGAGTTCCTGTTTGGTGAGGTAAACAATATCGGTTACATGGAAATCAAGTGACGGAAAAGCTACTTGGCGTTGTGTGTAGCGCACACTTGTGGCTTTGTCTTGTGTGAGTACAATGCACACTTGATATAGTTTGCACTCTACCGGGACATTGTTTGACATCAGCCAAGTGCGAATGCCTGGGAGAAACTCTTGTTCGATTGTCATAGGGAGTTAGTAAGTTTATTTGGTTTTAACACGTTCACTGGGTTGCACCGCCCGGATGGCAGTTCGCCAGTCACGCGGTTCTTTGAGATGTTTAATAAAGCCAAGACGTGAATACTTCAAGGTGCTGGGCTTAGTAAATCCCCAGCAATACCCAAGCGGTTTAGGCCGACGAGCGTACCAGTAACATCTGCCGTAAAGGATGTCCACGGCGATGAATCTAGCCTGCTTCGGTAGGTTTTTGAATGGCTTCTGCCATCGCTCAAGTTTACTCATCGCTTTGCCTCCGGTGAGAACAGCATCACTCGAACATCAGGCAATTCCACAAACGCCCACTCAATGCGAGGAAGCACGTCGCCCCAATCCAATCCGCCGTTGCCACAACCGAGTGCCGGAATGGCGATGGAGCGGATGTTCAACTGCTTCACGGTTGCCACCAAATCCTTGAGTCCAGCCTCAATTTCATCCAACCGACTAACCGCGCGCCAGTGACGCTTGGTCGGGAAATTGATTATCCAGTGCGGGTAGCCGAACAGTGGCCCACCTAGGTAAAACACCTGCATCTTGCCAAGCTTCACCTCGCCTGCTTTGCACACCATCTTGTAGGCGTGGAACATCTGAGGGTAAGCCTGCTTGAATTGCAGTGCGATGCCTGCGCCCATGACGCCCACGCAGTTCACTGCGTTTACTTGCGCATCCACACGCGCCTCCAGTAAGTTACCTTTAGTTAGTTCAATCATATTACAACGTAGTGTGCGCCGGGATGACTTCAGTGCGGCAAGCTTCGCCCACCAGCGGAAACTGAGCCTTGAAAATGGAGGCAACTCGCGTTGCCACTTCGCGATGTTCCAGCTGCGTACCTTCGGCCAGACGCTGTGCAAGATAGTGGATCCACGATCTCACTGAGCCTGTCATGTAAATGCGAGTAGAGGTGCACAAAGGCAGCACCATTCGAGCGCACTCTAGCGCAACACCATCTCGCAAAAGGGATGCGTACAAGCTAAAGCAACTAGCCAGTTGTTCGCGAACTTTAGCGTTAAGTTCCATGGCGTCGGCGTGCTGCCTGTCAAGGCTACCTTGCCTGTTGGTTGAGCCCTTCTCACGCAACTGAACCTTTTCGAAGAAGTCATCATTGGTCTTGCCATAGTAGCCTTCCCACAGCTTATCACTACTGCTGTACCTTTGGCTGAACTCTTGGAACGTGAAGCTACGGTGCCGCAAGATTTGCGTACCGATGGCGCGTGAGGTTTCAATCTCGACAGTCATTGAGACTGACTCGAAGATTGACCAATGGCCTTTGCGAATGCAGTAACCAAGCAGGCGCGCCGAGGTTTCAAAGTTGTTTTGGTTGGCCGGATTAGACACTCGCGCAATGTGCACGATAAGTTCTTCCGCCGTCTTTGGCCCTGTGTCCGACGGGCAAGGTTGCGTTACCGAGATAAGTCTTACGTTCATAATTTGTTTGTTAACTTTCCTTGGATACGTTGTCGAAGTGATGTTCGATCTCTACCTCAACGGCATCAATGTCAACCGGATCTTTGTCGCAATTGAACCATTCGTCCTTATAATCATTATTCCTGTAACCAAGAAACCTGATGTACTGGTATACTACAACCATCTTCTCATTGTAACTGTCGTTCTTTCGCCAGCTAGCTTTTTGAGCTTCGGTCAACTGCAAGACAGGATCATTTGTGTCTATGTATTCGTAATTCATGTTGCCTTCTCCTTAACCACCAACTTGTGGTAGCTAAGCGGAAGGCCCGCCGCAGCGGGTTCGCCTATTGTGAGATCTACTCCTGACCCGGAGAGATCAAATGCTTTCGGTTGTCGTAGGTCTTGACGATATCGCCCAGTGCGAAGGTGTAATTGTGGACGACATCACCTTCGCCCGGGGTGAAGAGGTACAACTCAATCTGGCACTTATCAAGGCAGACTGAAAGCTGACCGCCATCGAATCCGTATACATCAATCCCTCCATCGCAGTCTTCATGATCTCCAAGCTCTGGGATGTTAAGATTGTACTGAGCGTTGAGTGCCAAGCGTGCAGCTTCGCAGATGTTAACCTCCGTGGGTTTCAGGTTAGCCACAGCTGCTTTGGGCTTCTTAATTTTGGATGCAAACCCGTCGATGTCTTCCTCCTTGACAATGTATTTCCAGTTTTCCAACCTCGTAATTGCCTCTTCATCCCACACAAGCATCCTGTTGTTATCAGCTTGTACGTACTCATCATGGAGTTCGATCATAAAGACCCCCCACTGCCTGGTTGTAATGATTGAGCACACTCCACGATCGGACAGCTTGGATGCCATGTACATTATACGGCCCGATCTGTTGATGCTGAGGGCTGTGTCAGTATCGGAACATCCGTCATGACGGATTACCACACCTTCGAGAGCAATAACATTCAGGATGTCACTTGCTTTAACTGTTATCATTTGTTTTTTCCTTCTGGTTCACAAGTCGAGACCGATGTACACAGGATTCAAAGGAACACCTGCGGTTGATAGTGAAAGATATTTAACCTTGATGCGCATAGGGTAATCCTTGATGAACTCCTGTCGCTCCGGGATATTGAAGCCTGAACCTACAGAGAACTTAACACCGTTCTCCATGCGGCACAACAATCCGCCCAGCATACCGTGCATCAGGGAATTAGGATCCGCAAGCTCCGCGCCAATGACATCCACTTCCATGTCGCGCCACGATTTCAGCTTCCTGATGTTGCCATTGACGCCGGGTATGTAGACACCATTCAAGAAACGGTAGATGTAACCGTCGGTGTTGCCTGTCGTGACATTGTCTAGATCATCTAAATTGTACACGCCCGACTCCCTCACCTGACTGTACCGAAACTTGTAGGGAATCATCCTACTCTTGTCGGGTGCGTCGAAGGCAACGTAGTTTAACTTGAGCGCATCGGGCGCCATCTCGTCGCGCTCATGGTTCAACATGCCGCAAATAACTTGCAACGGAATATCGTCAGCCCAGATCTCACCATCTAGATCGAGGCGCGTTTTCTCCAGTGCGGCATAGATAAGCGGAATCAGGTGCTGCTTGAATGCAATCCCACGCTTAGAGTACAGTGTCTGCGACGCCGAATCCCAGCGTGCGAAGACACCGTTAAGTTTGGGGCGGCACTCCCAACCGGAAGTGACAGGCTCGGCGAAGACCTCGCACGGCCGCGAGATAGACGCAGCAATGGCTGCATTGCGTGTTTGTTTCATCGCTCGTTGAGTTGAGTGTATGGTTTATAATTGATGGACGATAGTCGCTTGGAATTTTCCTTGATCTCAAGCAGCACTTGCAAAGCCACATTCTTAGGATGTGTGATCAGTAACTTGTACAACGTAGTAGCATCCGTCGCCGGCGCGCCGCTGTCGGTAAGCGTAGGAGGTTTGTATTTGAGTTTGTCGTACAACCAAATCTGTACCTGCTTGCCGGAGTTAGGATTGAAATCACTGACACCAACTAGCAAGCGCATGATGCGTTCAAGCTGCTGGGCGGCGACAGACAAGCGCTTCCGATGATGCGCCAACCTGCGATCATTGATGTAGAACCCGAGCAAGCCAGTGAAAAGATAATCAGGGATGCTATCGCAAACTGATTGGGCGCTGGCACTCAAGGGCAACATCATCTTGTGAACCTCGCGCAATGCGTACACATCACGCGCATTGTACACCAGCAAAGTCTGCTGCTGCTTGTGGTTGTGAGGACAGAATGTGCCAGCCTCATCCTTGTGATAAGGTAGATTGGTAAGCGCTTGAATCACATGGGCCAAAGACTTGTCAGCCTCGGGAAACATGCGATGCCAGATAAGCATGGTATCGTGTATCTTATCTCCGTGCGCCAAGCCATGGAACATTGCCAAGAATGGCAAGTCGAACGCGGCGTTGTGGATCACAACTGTGTAGCGTTTGAGCGCTCGCACCAGCCAGACCATGCTGTCCAGTGCGTCGGGTTGCAACTCTCCTTTGTAATTGTAGATCGTAATGGAGAACACCGCGCCTTCGTCAAACCCTACAGTAATGCACTGCAATGTATTGGTAGGCGGGTGTGTCTCAATGTCTAGGTAAAGATACGTTGAGTTTGGAAACCCACAATTTACCAACGACTCCATCCGCATGCTAAACGGACGATGCTTCTGTATGGGCGCAATCAGTTTCTCAGTGTGGATCTGTATCCAGAAGCGATAATTAATACGCTGAGTGGTTGCGCCATCTTTGGCCGAACCTGCATCGTCCTCGTCGGGTTCGCTGTCTTCAACCCCGGTGAACAACTCGTCAATCTTGCGCACGTCTACGGCGTCTTGCGGATGGTAAGAGCACACGTAAGTTACATTGCCACGCTCAATCACCACACCCACATCGCGTTCAGTGAATCCGCACAGCGCCCAAGCTTTGGGTCCGGCCAGAACACAATGACTAACCTGCGGTATAGGCATGTCGGACCAAGACACAGTGTGCGTAATGCTAAGCTCTAGCGATATGTCTTCAAGAAAGACTTGAGCAGGTCCTGAGAATGCCTTGTTAACTAAATCATAACGCGACCTATGTCCTAAAACATAATGTACATTCATATTGAAAAGAGAAAGGCGCGAGCCCTTGTGGAGCTCGCGCCTCATACTGTCTGTGTCTTGCTGGCTTAGGCCAGACCGGCGGCCTCGGCGGAGATCGCACGCGGGCGGTTGGCATCGGCGAACCTAATGCCATACCCGATGACGATCTTCTGGCCGTTGACGATCTCCGGCTCGTAGGTCCCGGGCTGGTTCTTGTAACGCTCCTCGGCTTTGAGCGAGACGTTCATCAGAACCATACCTTGCAAGTCAGCAGCGGCCCCAATGGCCAGCTCGGTGCTGTCAACTTCTGCCGGCAGCTCATCGCCCAGCAGGGTCTCGATCTCCTTGACCCATCGGTTGTCGTTCTCCGAAGCCACGATGTAGTGGTCGAACTTGCGTCCTTGAGTGCGGACGAGCTTTCCCTCGACAGGAACCTCTTTGGGAGAGAGGATCTCCAGCTTCAGAACGATCATGTCTGCGCCCGTGCGCTTGGACTTCTGGGCTTTGGCTTCCACAATAGCCACGTTGTAATACTCCTGCGGAATACCGCAGCTATTGTCAGGCAGTGCTGCTTTACGGATGAGTCCCATTTTGTTTTGTTTTGTTTTGTTTTGTTTTGAATTCCAGTCACTTAACGTGCTTGGAAATTACCTAGTGAGTGTTTCATGGAGGAAAACACAAGGCCTTGCAACCTCCGCCACTCCCGTTCTGGCGTACCCCATTCGTAGATCTCCTACGAAATCATAGCTCACTAGTCGCTGGCTTTCAGGGCTCAGCAAAATTGGCAGTACATTACTGATCCCTATTTATGTAATGTACTGTTATCCGTATCACAAGATACAGAGCTAACGGCCCATCCGACCGCTCGCAAAATAGGTAAGCTGCCTACGTGCCATGAATTACACGCAAGTGACGCGGCAGAATGTTATGCTCTGCGCGATACTTGGCCGCCGTGCGCCGGGCGATGCACATGCCGCGGGAGTTCAATACTGCAACCAAGGCTTCATCCGAGTAAGGATTCTTCTTGTCCTCGCCCGCGATGATCTCCACCAGCATCAACTTGACTGAGCGATTCGACGTGTCGACTCCGCTCGCGTTCGCCACACCGCATGAGAAGAAGTAACGCAACTCAAGAACTCCATGCGGTGTGCTCATGTACTTACCGGAAACCGCACGGCTCACGGTGGTCTCGTGCACGCCGACGGCATCGGCAACTTGCGACATGGTCAGCGGTAGTAATTCAAGGACGTTGCCACTTGCAAAGAAATTATGTTGCCGCCGTACAATTTCAGTTGCCACGCGGAGAATTGTATTCTGTCGCTGATGAATACTACGGATGAAGAACTTACCCGCTCTGATCTTCTCGCGAATGTAGTCACGCGTCGTCGCGTCGGTCGCCGCATGAGTTACCAAGCGCGCGACGCCACTGCTTATGCGCAGATTGGGTAAGTAATCCGAGCGTTGGTGAACTTCCATGACACCAGCGACGGCAACGACATCAAGCTCTGGCGTCACAACTGAGCTGTCAGCGTTGTAGAATTGCGCCGCCGGATAGGGATTTAACTTGGCAATCCACGCGCACGCATCGCACACCTCGTCATAATCCAGACCAAGAATCTCCGCAATTGTATTAAACTTGCGCTTACTTAATAACTCAAAGTGCCAATCCAAGATAGACAGCGCTAACGTGTTGGGATTTGCATGGCGCATCGTTTGAATCCTCAATGATTCGCGCAAGCTACGTGCGCCAATGCCCGGCGGTTCAAGCACCATCTGCATGCTCACGATGAAATGTTCAGTGAACAAATCTGATGGGACATTCAAGTACCCGCGCTCATCAATGTTCTGTGTAAATACCATTGCCTCGTCTCGAGCGTCGTATGTCAGATTGAGCATACCTTGAACCTGCTGCTCAAGTTCCTCTTGCAAAGTGTGCGGTGCCTTGGCCGAGTCAAGCATGAATTGCCTGCGCTCCTCGTCGGCATCCGATGAAGTGTTCAGTGAGCCTAGCGATTGTGAATCGTACAGGTCGCGGTCAAGTTCTAATAAGCTGCGCAACTCCTTGTCGAAGTCAGAGTCTTCGGCCGCAGGTTCCTTCGCCGGGTCGTACTGCACATCCAACGGCGGCTCGTGCGGATCGGCCATGGCGGCCTCCATATCTTCGCGAGTCTCGCGCGCCTCCACAGATTCCTCGACATCGCTGACCGACTCGAGCAGTGGATTGCTTTCTAACTCTTTCGAGACTAACGCGCGCAACTCCAGTACGGGTGCCGCAAGGACCGCCAGCGACTGTTGAAGTTGCGGCGACAAGACTAACGTCTGCCCTAATTTTTGTGTCAATGCTGTATTCATAATTTACTTTCTTAGTTGCAAACTACAGCCTACCCGCAGATAGGCTGCATGTCTGTAACTAAACCTTAGCCTCAGACTTTTCAATGAGCTTGAGAAGCCCGTTCATATCGGACGGAATTTGAAGCGCCTCCGTCACACCGCGCGGGATCTTAGCCTGCGACTTCCCATCCGATTGCAGCACGAAGAAGTATTGGTTCCGCTTGCCGGGCTCGGAAACAATCTTGATGTAGACCGCGTAGGCAAATGCTGCCTCGACCTTGCCCTCCATCTCGCGACCCATCACAGATGCGCGCTTGATCACCACGCCTGATGTGTTGCCCGTCGACTCCATCGTAAGCAACTCCGGCACTGCCAGCACAATCCAGCGCACACGTGAAGAGCGCGCGGCTTTGAGGAACTTGACAATGGCAGTCGTGTTCAGCTTATACGCTTCGTAACCCGCAGCCTTAGACTTGCAATCCTCATTTGCAGTGATGCCGTAGTCCGTGAACGAGTCAACGACTGCAATCTCAAACTTCGGATTGCTCTCCACGTGGCGCATGATGGCCAAGCAGTTCTCGCCGGACGTTGCCTTGAAGTAACAGTCTTCGGGGATCTTGTGCTGCCAATCAAATCCCTTAAGCTCAGTATCGATGAACGCAATCTTGCCGCTGGCCCAGTCAAGATTCTCAAGCGATGTGGTTTTGCCATGGCCGCTCTCGGCCACGACAATGATGTTTGCCACTGGCCTTGCACCAGTCTTTGCACTGAGTGGCAGCAGAAAGATTCCGTGCGAGGCAGGTTGTGGTGAGGCGGCGACGGCTGGCATCGCGGTCGCCATCATGTTGGCGCCGGCCGCCGACAATTCCGTGTCAGCGGGCCCCGTTGTTTTTCTAGATAAGAATGACATATCAATATTAATTTGTTCTGTTCAAAGGATCGTACCTGCCTTGGGTTAGCAGGTCAAATTCTGCCGTCCGTTCCATGACTGACTCGGCAAAGCAGACCTTCTTGTACTCGCAGTACTGACACGCATTGCATAGCATGCCGTTAGCGTTAGGCCTGTCTAAGGTGAAGCTCTCTACCATGCGAGGCAGCATAGCTGCCAGCGCTTTTTCGTACGTCCCGAATTGGTAGTCAGTCATGTACCGCTTCTTGTCAAGGTACCACCTAGGATCGGTACCATTGACTTGAATGATGCACACCTGAGATGAGAACTTACCTTCCCGCACGTCGTTGTACAGGTTCAGCGGTAGCATCGCTGCGCCAAACTTCCACAAGACCCACATGTAGAACTTGAACTGCGACTCGTGCGCGTACTTATCCAGTGCCGACTTCATCGCAACGTAGTGCGTCGACTTATAGTCAATGATGCGCACGCCTCCCTCGCCGTAGCCTACGTGATCCATCGTACCGCACAATACGATCTGAATCACTTCGCCATTGATTACAGTGCGCAGCCAAGGCTGCGAGAACTTAGCCTCCAGCAGCATTTCGCCGTCCACTTCGATGGCCGGCGGCAGCACGACAGAAGTTCGGCGCGCGGTGGCGGCGACGAGAGTCTTGACGGGCACGTTCGGGTAATCTTTACGCGCGGCCATGAGCGCCTCAAGGTGGTCGCCGGCGTTGCGTGTGTAAGTCTCTGCATATTTGTGCAGCGCAGACCCGATGTCCGGAATGGAGGTGTCACCCTTGTCACCGTGATACCCTCGCACTGTTAGCGAATACTTGAGATCGCAATCCAGTAGCTTGAGTGACGACGCGTTCACGAGTAAGAATCGTGAACCGGGTAAGATCTGTGGCTCGTATTCGAATGTCATAGTTTTTCTTTCTCTGCTTTTGCTTCTGCTTCCAACCTAGTTTTCTGACGCGCACGTACTAATGCCAACAGTGCTTCGTCCGATATCACTTTATCTGCGCGTTCGATCAAAGCTTCAACGGCACTGGCGGTTACTGTCGGTCGTGTATGTGGGAAATATGGTGCGAGGATCTTGCGAAGATCCGCATCCGACAGCTGCGCTGCGTCGGCCGGATACTCTAGCAACTCCTCTATAGTGGATGGGATTTTACCAAGGACTTTCATCTGACCCTCCTACTCTTTCGCTATCCCAGATAACCCTAAGGTTCTGAGCATCTTGTACGATGTGGATAATGCCGCGGTACTCTCTCGCCTGATCGGCGAACCAAGTGAAATCGTCGGGCGAGTAATCGCCCGGGATGTCTAGGTACTCGCCGGCATCGTGTGGCTTTGTGATCCAGTGCACAAACAATTGCTTGGCGTTGTAGTCGTGACCTGTTGCCTTGCCCAAGGCACTCACAGTGGTGTCCGCAATGACTGACAATCTGTTGCGCGGTGCAACATAGATAATGACATCACCTTTCACCAATTTGAATGTCATCATCTCAGTAAGTGTGATGAGATCCGCTGGATAGTTATTCAGGTTGTCTCGAACGTACGACCGCGCACGGTACAAATAAATCTGCATGGACCTAGGCGTAACCATAAAGGTCTCACCCGAGATAAGCATTGGCTTCTGCTTGTTCGCGCGCCATCGCGCCGCCAGTCGCGTCAGTGCCGCGGCATCGCGTGCGTTGTAGCCGTTGTGTCCGGCGGCGCTGATAGAATGTGCTGCCATTGCAGCCTTGTGAATGGTCTTAGGCATTAGCACTCCAGTCCCATTGTTCGGCGATCTCATCCCATTGAAGGCCGAGTTCGCGAAGTTGAATGCAAGCGTACAAGCGGCGAACAT
>Ga0163144_10001676_pt1 | contig 52005 bp, 43 predicted proteins | sample OliLak19BULKMAT1_FD_123175 | JGI IMG/M metagenome (GOLD analysis project Ga0163144, IMG submission 123175) | Freshwater microbial mat bacterial communities from Lake Vanda, McMurdo Dry Valleys, Antarctica - Oligotrophic Lake LV.19.BULKMAT1 | ecosystem: Environmental > Aquatic > Freshwater >... | reverse complement strand
TGAGTGAGTGAGTGAGTGAGTGAGTGAGTGAGTGAGTGAGTGAGTGAGTGAGTGAGTGAGTGAGTGAGTGAGTGAGTGAGTGAGTGAGTGAGTGAGTGAGTGAGTGAGTGAGTGAGTGAGAATGCCAACGTGTACAAGAAGCAGAATGGGGCCACTAAGAGTGACGAGTGCGGTTGGTAAAAAGAGTGCGAGGCGAGCAGAGAGACTGGCAGGTGCCTCGCGGGCCGGGAGATGGAAGCCGGCGGGGAGCGCGCTCCCCGCAAATATTATTTTGTTATTGACGCGATTTGCCGGACATTTTTTTGCTTCTCGGCATCCCTTTTTAATTTGCGATTCTACGGGCGTAATAGCTTCTATAAAGCACGATTACGAAACCTTTCTTTTGTTTTGGTGTTTTGTCGACGAGCGCACGTCTGAGTTGCGAGCAAGCCCATTAAAAATCCCGGGTGTATAAGCCTTCTAAAGGAGTACCCCATGAAGCAGCACCCTCTCGACGACCAAGCAGCCGAAATCATTCAGCGGTATCGGAGTGAAGAAAAGAAACTTATTTCTATTTTGCAGCAGATCGAAGCGCAGCTTGTTTTTAGAGAACTCGGATACACCTCGATGTACCAGTACTGCTTGGAGCGGCATAAGATTTCAGAGAGCAGAGCTTATGAACTGATTTATGTTTCGCGAAAATGCACGGAAGTGCCGCAGTTAAAAGCTGCGATTGAAACAGGCACTGTTAGCATTTCGGCCGCGAAACGGATCGGGAGTGTCGTCACTCAAGAGAATGCAGCGCTTTGGATCACTCAAGCCGCAACTCTGAAACAAAAAGATCTGGAGAGAGTTGTCGCCACTGCTAATCCGAAAGAAGCTGTGAAGGAACGGGTAAAACCGGTTGCAGAGAACCGCTCCATGCTGGTGGTGGGAATTAGTTCAGACCTGGAGAAGAAATTAGAACGGGTGAAAGAATTAGTGGCTCAGAGCACTGCTAAGCCATGCAACTTGGAACTGGCCCTGGAGCAAATGGCGGCTCTGTTCTTAGAGAGAAAAGATCCTGTGCAACGGGCAGAGCGCATCACGAAAGAAAGATCAGCTGCGGCAATCAAACCCAAATCAACATGTCTGAGTAAAGTTGCCAGCCCTCGCAAAAAGCCTGCACCCGCAGTGGCCAGGCAAACCCGCTCCCCCATCCCCGCAGCTATTCGTCATCAGGTCATGCTGCGCGATCGAGGGGAATGCCAGGGGAAAACCCCGCAAGGCAATCGCTGCGGGTGCCGGCAATGCAACGACATTCACCATCTCCAGCCCGTCTCGCTGGGCGGTTCCAACAGTCCAGACAATCTACTCACTCTCTGCCGCAGTCACCACCAGCAGGCCCATGCGATGTGAAAGCCACCCACGCGCTGAAGGCGCACATTTTTTTGGAGATATGGGTTTTGAAATTCGAGGTGGAGCGGAAGATTGCATAGGTTTTAGGCAGCCGTGACCAATCTGGGCAGGCCAAGGTGGGTTTTTTGTGCCTGAACCCACCTGCAAGTATCCCCTCTCAAATGGCACTCCTATCTATTGGAATAGAGGCCCATTTTTTGGACCGTTCCAACGGCCCATCGCTTGCACATTATAAGGGTAAGGAGTTGAGCCTAATAATGATAAAAAGACTGGAAAATCCAGGCTTTACAGCACTATTCATCGTGGCCACGGTGATGGCTTTGTTGTGCTATCCGCAGACAGCCCAGGCCGTAGAAACTTCAAAAGACCAGCCCCACTCCACTGAAGCAACCGAAGCAAAAGGCGCAGATGCCGAAGTGATTCGCTCGAGTTTTGAATCGTTGCCGGTTCCTGTTCTCTCCGAAGTCGCGAAATCGCTCGCGCGTTCCAAAACCGATTTAAGCAAAGAAGATTTCGCAAAAATCGTCGATGAAGCATTGAAGAAAGCGGAAGAAAAACCTTCTGAGAGTTCAAAGGAAGCCGCTGAAAAATTGAAAAAAGCTTTTGAAGATCAGCGCACTCAATTAGGAGCCGAGACTGGTTCGGAATTTGGTGCAGCCGCTGCGGAAGAATTAGCACGAAGAATTAAGGATAAAGACGAAGAGAAACCTTCGGACGAGACCAAGCCCGGCGATAAGCCGACGCAAACTGCTGAAAAGCCCAAGGATGAAAAGAAAAAAGAAATCGATCCTTTTGAGAGCCTTCGTAAACAAATCGAAGACGTTGCTCAGAAATTAGAGAAAGAAAAAGAAGAAGCGCTGAAGAAGGCCGATAAAGGCCGCAGCTTAAATCCTGCCGATTTAGCAAAAGCTCTCGGCGGCGGCAAAGGTAAAGGCGAAGGCGAAGGCGGCGGAAGTGGCAGCGGCGATCCTGGTGGCGGATCGGGCGGCGGCTCTCCTTCTCCACAGTCGTCGAATGATTCTGGTGAGGAGCAACCCAAGCCCCAAGAAAATTCTTCGGCTGGCGAAAAATTGCGAAATTTAGCAGACCTCTTATCTCAGTCTAATTCGGATTCCTCCGAGTCAGATTCGAGCGATTCTGAAGATTCTAAGGAAGAATCCAGCAAGTCTTCCGAAGCCGCTAAATCAAAGATTGCCGAAATTATGGATAAGGTTGCGGAGTCGGATGCCAAGGCAGCCGAAGCCAAAGCTGCAACGGAAACCGAAACTCCAAAAGATGTCGCTGCAACGCAGCCGCAGCCTCCGGAACAATTTGGACCTCCAGTTCCTACGTTGCCTGCAAAATCCAGTTTACCGACGATTCCAAGCGGCCCAAGTGCTGCTGCTAACGCCGCAAATGATGCGAACAATTCTCCAGGCGGACAAGGTTTCACGGGCGGTGGCGGAGTGGGTGGTGCTAGTGGCTCAGGCGGCAATGGCTTTACCGATACAATCTTCAACGGCCCTAGTTACCAAGGTGGTGGAGAGTCCGGCGGAAAAATCACCTACAAGTATTCCCGCACTGGCTCTGAAACCTACGGCAGCTCCAGCGGTGGCACGAGCAGCGAATCTTCTTCCGAAGGCTCGGGTTATCCATCTAGCTCAAAAGGTTTTGTCTCGACTGCTTCAGTCGGAATGTGGCCAACAAGCAGTGAAGAATCTGCACCGGCGCACACTGAAGGCGGCAACGGCAGCCAATTTTCTTTTGTCAGCTCAATGGTTGGAGGCATGTGCTCCACCGGCTCACTCAATTGCAAATCAACTTTGGAGAAACAACCATGAAAACCACAACGAAGATCGTAATGCTGATTGTGTTTAGCTTGCAAAGCATTGGTGCTTGGGCAGAAGAAGCGCCTCCTCCAGCGGCTCCTGTGCCGACGCAAACCACGCCGACTGTGCCTACTGTGATTCCAACGCAGACTCAGAGCGGATTTTTCTCCAACCCAAATACGGTCACGAACACGCTGCCAATCGACAACGTTAGTGGCCGCGAACAAAAAGCTAATAGTGCTACTGGCACTGGAAACTCTGGCCAAGGTGCTGCAATCGGAGCAGGCATCGCGCTCATGAGTGCTTCTGCCGCAGCATTTGCCGCATTGAATATCCCTCTTGGCGTTACACTAGCGACGATGGGAGCGATTGAGTTTGCTCAAGCTGGAGCAACTGGGCAAACCGCCGGCGCCAACAACGCGCAGGAAAATACTTTACGTTACGACGACAATGCACCTGGCGCGCAATCGAGCACTTACAATCCAAACGCTGTTGCGAACGCGATTAATAGCAATCCAGCAATTCCTGCTGCGTTAAGCAATATGGGAGTGAACCCAGAAGAGTTTGTGAATGGAATTGCGAATGGCGAGTACACGACTCCAGAGCAAGTGCTCTCGGCTATCGGCCAAGAGGGTAACTTCACTGCCTCTGAAGTGGCTGCGATGGGAAATTTCGAAAACGTGAATCTAGGCGCTATCATGGGCGAAGAAGAAGGCAACGCTGCCTCTTCTGTACTAGGAATGGAAGAATCAAGTCGCTCGGTTGCTGCTGCTAGCGCGAATGGCGGCAAGAATGGTGAATCGGGAACGTTCTCGACGACTGCAGGCACGGGCAACGGCGGCGGCGCAGCGGGCGCTCACGGAGCCGGAGCAAATGGCAAAAACGGATCTGCAGTATTGGGTGCTTCGGGCGAAGCAGCAGGATCGTTTGCTGGAGCCAACGGCATGTTTGGTAATGGCCGCGATGTCGCAGGTTTTGGTGCTGGTTTAGCAGGCTTGGATAGAATGCAATTGAAGGATATGGGAATCTTAAAGCCACACGGCAAGACGACGATCTTTCAAATCGCGACTCGCAATTTCAAAAGCTTCAATTCCTGGAGAAAGAGCAAAAAGATTGCGAAGAGCGAACCGACTTTTGTTCGCCGAACTATCGCAACTGCGATTTCTTTAAAGTAACTGCCGGGCGGTGCGCTAATTGAGTGCGCACTGCTTGCTCGACGACATCCTGGGTAACTTGCCAGCTGGTCATCGCAGCTAATAGCGCAAAACTGCCCATTACGGCGGCTTCAAAGCGGCTAAGGCCAAATTGCTCACGAAGAGCCACGAATCCTAACAAAGCTCCCCACGCAATCACGGCCCAACCGGCATAACCAGCGTACTGGTGGTAATCGGTAAAGTGGCGCATCGTGTAGCCAGCTAAAATCACAGTCGCAACAATCGAAAGACGTCGGAATAAAACGCGGCGAGAAGATTGTTGTCCGAACAATCCACCTACCAACCAAATCACCCAAGCGCCAAAAGTTGCAGCAGCTAGTAATAGGGTCAGGCGAGCAGCAGTCAAGATTCCGAGAGCCAATCCGAAGGAAAGGCCCATGTGGCCGGCTAGCAAATCAGCCATCATGCGGTGAGAATTTTGGCTCGAACCAACATGCGTCTCGACGACAGCAAGGGTCAAAAACGTGGCTAAAATCAGCCAATGGTTTCTTGACCACTGAAGCTGGTTAAAAAAAGTTCCTGGGCTTGTAACGATCCGTAAACCTTGTCTCATAGCAAATCCTCCCGGCACGGCGCACGAATGGCGGCGCTGTCCGCACACCTAACTGCAATGGCATGCCAAGCGGTCTTCCGCACAAGGGCGGCAAATTCACTGTCAAAAAGTTCGACACGGGGCCTAGAACTGTCTCCGCAAAATGCCGATAAGGTAAGAGACTCACTGTCTACAGTCGGTACAAGCGTGGCTACAGTCGACAAAAAGCATGCTTGAAACTGGAAATGGGTCCTATGATTTCAGGTACTTAAGCGGGGTGGCTTGTGCACGCTCTTTGCATTCTTAAATGGGTAGAACGCATTATTGAAACGACAGCATCGGAGTCTGCATGTACGGCCGAAACAAAAATCTAATCCAAGGCTTACTCGCACTTACTGTTTTCGTCGCAGGGTGCACGGACAACCGCCCCAAGACGGTTAAACAAGGCCCGAATCTCTCGACGTTACCCGTCACATCTTCGAGCATAGTTTTCGTCTCGGATCGCCAATTTAACGGCGCCGCGACCGTCGTTCAACAAATGCAAATCAAAGGCGCCTCGCTCTATATGACCGGTCGGCCATTTGGTTTTACTCGCTGGGAAGTCTCGCCAAACCCAGAAAGCCCTTCTAAGACTTTTGCTATCGCGGACAATATCCCTGCGTACACCGCCGCCACTACGAACCAAGGCGCTTGGATTCCTGATTACTATGCTCGCGGCGCACTCGAGATCTTTGGCAGCATCGCCTACATGAGCGGCAACGTCGGGTTGTCGATGGCAAACATCACGAATTCGTTTCCAGCAGAAATGGGTCGTAAACAAGGTGCTGTGAATGGCAATACTGTTCAAGCCGATGATGCTTACGCTTACGAAGCGATGGTCCAGAACCCTAACCGCTCGGTCTATTACGGATTTCGCAAACAAGATTACGTCTACACCGTCGATAGCTCGACGGTTGCTTTAGCGTTGATTCGCCGTGAAGCCTACGGTGCAGCCGGACAAGCAGTTTGCTGCGTAACCGGCGCTACAGTGTTCAACAATCGCATTTACGTTTCATTCGGCGATCGCATGGTGATGTTTGATATGGCGAACGACGGTAGATTGATTCCAGCTGGCTCTTATACGGAGCTCCATGCTGCAAACGTAGTGTCGACTCCTAAGTATCTCTACGTTCAACATGAGCCCATCGCGAATCCTGCCGGTGGAAATTTCTCCACACGCCCTCGCGGTATTTATGTCTTCGATGCGGCAGGCAATGCCGTGGATAGAATCGATACCGGTGTAAACCTGCTCCGGATGGCGGTTTCCTGGAATGATGGTCACGTTTACGCGAACGTCGACAATCAGGCCGTAAGGATTTACCGTATTCAGTGGAATGCCACTGCCGCGCAATAAAAGTTTTCTCTGCTCACTCCTTTTTGCATCTCTTCTTTGCCATTCCTTGTCTGCCACACCTACTCGTTTTGAAGTGAAGGACGTTGGTTTTCGCAATCTAGTCTATTTCGTTTCCGAAGCTCCGCTGGAAACAGTCGTGGGCCAAACCAATTTTGTGACTGGCTGGCTCGAATTGGATCCGGGCAATCTTAAAGAAGGCATCAAAGGCACGTTTGAAGTCGATGTGCGGACTTTTGAAACCGGGATGCCAGCGCGCAATGCGAAGGTGAGAGATCTTTTCTTGGGCGCAACTAAGCAACCTATCGCCGTTTTTACCTTTAATCGTTTTGCGCAAGTCTCTGCTCCGGTTTTAAAACCGGGCATGACAGTAACGGGTAAGGTTGAGGGCACGCTTTCTGCCAATCAAGTCGAGACTCGGTTGATTCTTCCTGTGCGGCTTACGTTTTGGAAAGACGGTCCGATGGTGAAAAAAAAGGGACTGACGGGAAATCTGATTCAGGTGAGAAGTGAGTTTCCGTTGAGACTCGGCGATTTTAAAGTCGGAGTTCCGACCCAGTTCCAGGGCTTGATTGATCCCGAGGCAAAGTTTTCAGCGCATTTCTTTGGAGCGGATCGCTTGCCTGCTTCCACTACGCCGTAGTGGAAAAAACGTCGGAAAATAATATTACAAGAAAAACGTAAACGACGCGCTTGTTCTAAAGACGCCAAACCGCAGATCAGGCCGTGGGGTGTAGCGCATCAGCCAGTCGTAAGCGATGTTCATTCCCACTCGCACGGACCAAGGCCGAACGTAGAAGTCATATCCAAACCCCGCGGATAGCCTTTGGGTGTCCATACTCGGCGACGAGCCAAACTCCACCCACGGAGTAAGGTAGTGGTAACGCCAAATCACCATGTGCGGTTCTATCAGCAGGCTAAAAGTAGAAAACCGCCGCACCGATGAATCAGGGGAGATGGTGAGCGCCGAGTAATTGGCGAGAATATCGACGCGAAAAAGATAAGGCCGGCCCAACCAGCCATACCCGTCGCCAAAAATCCGGAACCCTGCGCCGGCGCGAGCGTTTGCCATCGTGGCCGCTGGGTCGCTGCTATGGATGGATGCCATTCCGAAGCCGCGCAAGATATAGCGATTGCGATACACGAGTGAGATGTCTGCAGCGATGTACTCGTTGCTGTAGGAAAGCTGGCGCTTATTGGTAAAGCGTAAGTATCCTAATTCGCCGCGCGGCTCGAGCACCCAAGCGGGCAGAAAATCGTGTTTTACGATGGAGCGTCCTTCCATCGTTTGAAATTTATTGGCGGCACCCTCAAAAGTTTTGCCCTGGTTAAAAAGATTGATTCTATAGGTGTACTCGCCGCGCGGAATGGAATTTAGCCCTAGCTCGCGCCAATCGACGTAGGAAGGCGGGAAGCCGTAGCGTTTCAGTCGGCTAATAATTTTTGCATTTTCGTCGCGGATTTCTATCTCCCAAGCGTCGTAAACTTCTTCGCGCTTGGGTGGGGCGTAGACGCGAAACGTGAGCTCCGCGTGTTTCAGCGCATCGAGATCCACGATGCTGGCTGGATGGTTCGCAGAGTAGAGTTGTGCAAAAGCGGAGTGCTCAAAGCGGGTGTAAAAACTTTTACCGATTTCGACTACGCCGGCTTTAGTTTGGATCTTGTAGCTAAAAGTACTGGGTAGCTTTAGCCAGAAATTAACGAGACGAAAGAGAACGAGTTTGCCTTGGCCATCTGAAATACGAAATTGAAACACAGTGGGCTTCAGACGCAGCGGAACGCGGATACTAAACTCGCGTTTTTCTTCGTCGGGCAGAATGAACTGATTTTCGAACATCAGTTCGTGGCCAGCTTTGATCTTGCCCATGAAATAGACGTAGGGCAGCTCGTTCTGGCTCAAATAGAGAAAGCGCGCGCTGTTCGGGCTCCATTCAATTAAACCTTCTGGCAGCGGATCGAGTTCGCTGAATTCCAGAAATTCAGGCGCGGGAAGAATTTCTTGTTCGGAGCTCTGAGAGCTGCCGATATCTTCGAATTCTTTGGATTCAGAAAGAGCAGGGTTTAGCGACGGATCGAGCTCTTTGGATTTTGCATCCTGCGCTTCGGACTGCGGGATTAACTGGTTGAGATCGGGAGCGGCTGCCGCTGCCGCAACGGAGAAGCTGAATAGGACGTTCCAAACGATGGTTTTTTGGAAGAGGCCCATGGGATATAGAAATTTTATCATGCTACCCGGTTGAAACCCATGCTCAATCAAGGTTAGGAATATCAGTTAAATGCGCATCGCTATCGCTGTTTTTCATTTCCTCTTACTCCGCCTCAATCCCGAATTAGCGCATGGCGTCGGGAAGATGGCTCTGCGTTTTTGGCAATGTCGTCTGAAATTCGCAAAAAGCATTTTCAAACGCGGCCGGGTGATTGTGCTGCGGGGTGCGCCGCAGCTGACTTTGCGTGGTCGGGTGGGACTCGCTGCAGGTTTTGATAAAAACGCAGAGATGTTTCCGGGGCTGCTTGCGATGGGTTTTGGATTTATCGAGGTGGGAACCGTTACGCCTAAGCCGCAGCCGGGAAATCCCAAGCCACGCGTTTGGCGCGTGGATGGGCAAGGCCTTATTAACCACTTGGGATTTAATAGCAGTGGCCTCGATGTATTTTGCGCAAATTTGGAGAAATACCGCGCGTTGATTCCCACTGGTTGCTTGCTTGCAAATATTGGCAAAAACAAAGCAACTCCCGACGATAACGCAATTGATGATTACCGCACCTGCTTTGAACGGTTGGTCGGTAAGGTAGATGGCTTCGTCGTCAATCTGAGTAGTCCCAACACGCCGGGTCTGCGTAGCCTGCAAAGCAAAGAATTCTTAATCTCCTTAGCGCAAATCGCGCCACAGGGTCAGCCCATTTTTGTGAAGTTGGCTCCGGATTTAGACGACCAAGCGCTGGGTGAATTGTGTGCGTTTATTCGCGGCGAGAAAGCTTTTTGCGGAGTGGTGGTGACCAACACGTCGAGAAAAATCGCAGAAGAAACATTCAAACGATCGGCAGGCGGGTACTCCGGTCCGCAGCTATTCGCTCGCTCTCTAGAATGCGTCCGCCTCGCCCGCACTCACTTAGGAACCGAAAAAATCTTAATCGGCGTAGGCGGCATCGACAGCCCCGCACGTGCGCAGCAAATGCTAGAAGCCGGCGCCGATCTCCTAGAGATCTACACCTCATTCGTCTACAAAGGCCCGCAGCTCGCCCATAGCCTGAACCAAATCTCCTAATCCCGTCATTGCGCCCCGCTTTAGAGACGGAGCGAAGCAATCCCCCCGCTATCGGCAAGAGCGATGGATAGGGAGAAATTACATGCGGCCTCTTTTGCAATGGTAACGCCCGGGACGCCTGGGTTTCTTTAGTTTCTAGTGGTTTGTCTCGCGCTAAGACCGCGGAAGCGAGACTGCGACTTCGAATGATTTTTTCGCCCGCGGTATTCCCGTGCGGGACCATTGCAAAAGAGGCCGCATGTAATTTATCCAAACCTCGTTCTTGTCGAGGGAGAGGATTGCTTCGCTCCGTCTCAAAAAGCGGGGCGCAACGACTGGGGTTAGTTAATTAGTTGTTTGAATTCGGTTTCGGAGATTGTTTTGACGCCTAGTTCTTGGGCTTTATCAAATTTCGATCCGGGATCTTCGCCTAGTAAGAGGTAGCTAGTTTTCTTGCTGACGCTGGATGTGACTTTGCCGCCGTTGCTGCGGATGAGATCTTCCGCGTCTTCGCGCGAGAGGGTTGGTAACGTGCCGGTTATCACAAACGTGTTGCCCTTGAGTTTTTGGCTGCCGCCGCCGTTCACTATTGCCGCTGCTGGGCGTACGCCTTTTTTTAGTAGCCGCTTAATTTCGTCGGTGTTGGCTTTGTTTTGCGTGAATTCGTGAATGCTGACTGCGATACGTTCGCCGACTTCTTCGACGTTTAGCAGTTCTTCTTGGCTCGCTGTCAGGAACTTATCCAGGTCACCAAAATGCACGGCCAGCAATTCTGCTGTTCGCTCGCCGACAAAACGAATTCCCATTGAATAGATAAAACGCTCTAGCGTCGTTTCCTTGCTGCGGGTGATCGAATCGATCATTTTTTCGGCCGAGCGCTGGCCTTGGCGTTCGACCTTCAAGAGTGCGGGTACATCGAGATCGTAGATATCTGAGAAATGGTGAATGAGTTTTTGCTCCATAAAGAGCTCAATCCACTTATCGCCTAGGCCTTCAATGTTCATCGCGCGCTTGGAAGCAAAATGCTTCAGGCGTTCGGCGATCTGTGCCGGGCAAGCGATGTTGATGCAGCGATGTGCCGATTCGCCCTCAGGGCGAACTATTTTCTTGCCGCACGAAGGGCATTTGGTCGGGAACACCACGGGATTCTCTTTGCCCGAGCGCTTCTCCGTCACCACGCTCTGCACGTCAGGAATAACATCGCCCGCGCGTTTCACGACGACCGTGTCGCCAATCTTTAGGTCTAAGGCTTCGACTTGATCTTGATTGTGCAGGCCTGCGCGTTTCACTTCCACGCCGCCAATCGCCACGGGATCCAATACCGCTACCGGGGTAATCACACCCGTGCGGCCTACTTGGAAAATCACATCGCGCAAAATCGTATTGCCTTCCATTGCGGCAAACTTGTAGGCCGTGGCCCAACGCGGTGAGCGCGCTACAAAACCCAGCTCGCGTTGCAGCGCGAACGAATCCACCTTGATCACAATGCCGTCGATTTCGTAGGGCAGATCATTGCGGTCGCGTTCCATGTTTTGGTAAAACGTCGCGACTTCCGCTTCGCTCTTTAACAGACGAGAGAGGGGGTTGGTCTTTAAACCCCAGTCTCGCAATAGGCCCAAGAGTTCCCAGTGCGATTCAATCTCCATGCCTTCAATCGTGCCAGCGCCGTGGCAAAAGAGATCTAATTTGCGTTCAGAAGTGATGCGCGGATCTAATTGGCGAATACTACCTGCTGCTGCGTTTCGCGGGTTTGCAAAGGGTGGCTCACCGTCTGCTACGCGATGTTGATTGAGCTGCAGAAAATCTTCTTTTAACAACAAAATCTCAGCGCGGATTTCTAAAAGCTCCGGCACTGTGCCGCGCAACTTCAAGGGGACCGAGCGAATTGTTCGCACATTGAGTGTTACATCTTCACCCACCACACCATCGCCGCGGGTAGCGGCAACAGTGAGCAGGCCCTTTTCATAGACTAGTTCCACAGCAAGGCCATCGAACTTTGGCTCTGCAACCATGCTCACATCGCCTCTAGAGCCCTCTTTCCACCGTCTAAAAAACTCGGCAAACTCCTCTTCGTTGTAGCAATTCTGCAAGCCCAACATCGGCTCGCGGTGTTTGTGTTTGGCGAATTTTTTTAGAGCCATGCCACCCACTTTTTGTGTGGGGGAGTGCGGCGATAAAAACTGTGGGTATTTCTGCTCTAGGGCGGTGAGTTCTTTAAATAGCTTGTCATATTGCTCGTCAGAAATCGTTGGACGGTCCAGTACGTAGTACTGGTAGTTGTGCATCCAGAGTTCTTCAATAAGTTGCTCAACACGGAGCTGTTCAATGCGTTTTTTGGTGTCGCTCGCCATGGAGATTGCTTCGTCGCTCCGTTCCTCGCAACGACCGAACTAGTTGCGGCAAGGAGAGAGTAAGCGAGGCTCGCGCATCTGTAAAACTCTGAGCGCCGCTTCCCAAACGATATTTCCCGACATTTTGGATTTCCCAAAACGGCGGTTCTCGAAAGTGATTGGCACTTCGACGATACGGTAGCCCTTGCGATGGGCGCGGTATTTCAATTCAACTTGAAACGCGTATCCCTTAGAACGTAAGTGCATGCCGTCAATTGCATGTAGAGCCTCTGCTCTCCATGCGTTAAAGCCGCCGGTTAATTCTAAGTAGGGCAGTCCCAGGATGGCGCGGGCGTAAATGTTTCCACCGCGGCTAATGAATTGTCTGACCCAGTTCCAACCGACAATGCGTCCACCTGGCACGTAGCGCGATCCCACGACGACATCTGCATCTGTAATCGCGGCGAGATAAATCGGCAGCATGCGTGGCTCGTGCGAGAAATCCGCGTCCATTTCTACGAGCATGTCGTAGCCATGGTCGATTCCCCATTGGAACCCGGCTCCATAGGCCGCAGCCAAACCGTCTTTTTTAGGGCGGCTCAAAAGGTGAACTCGAGAATCGGTGAGCTGTTTGGATTTCACCACTCCAGCGGTGCCGTCAGGAGAGTTATCGTCGACTACCAACACGTCAAAGGCAGGTGCCTCGCGTGCGACCGTCTCTAATAGTAGTCCGATGTTTTCCACCTCGTTATACGTCGGGACGATAACGAGGGGCTTACTGATAGGTTTCCGATTTCTTTCCAAAAGACTTCCTTAAAACGCGAGCGGTGTGTACGGCAATCCATGAGCCGACGCGACACCTTCATATACCAATTTGCCTTGATAGGTATTGAAGCCTTTGCGGATAGGCTCATTTTGAGCAGCTGCCCGCTCAGGCCCTTGTCCGGCAATCATCAATGCGTAGCGCAATGTCATGTTGGTCAAAGCAAAAGTAGATGTACGAGCCACTGCGCCTGGCATGTTGGTTACGCAGTAATGCACTACGTTTTCCTCGATAAAAACCGGCTCTTCATGCGAAGTCGGTCTGCAGGTTTCAACGCAACCGCCCTGGTCGACCGCGATGTCGACTACAACGCTGCCTGGATTCATGTGGCGAATCATTTCGCGCGTGACCAGTTTTGGGGCTTTCGCTCCAGGAACCAGCACGGCTCCGACCACGAGATCGGCTTTGGAAACACTCTCGGCAATGTTGTCGTGGTTCGACATCAGGGTAATGACTCGTCCGTCGATTACATCTTCTAAGTATTCCAAACGGTGCGTATCAAGATCGAGAATCGTGACGATAGCGCCCATACCAGCCGCTACGCGAGCAGCGTTCGAGCCGGCAACTCCGCCACCGATTACAACGACACGACCCGGGATTACTCCAGGGACGCCGCCTAATAAAATGCCACGGCCTGTTTTGGTTTCAGACCAGCTGCTTTGGAGGTAGAACGCGCCGACTTGTGCCGACATCCGTCCTGCAACTTCGCTCATGGGGCGAAGCAACGGCAAAGAGCCGTCTTTTTCCTGGATCGTTTCGTACGCAATCCCAGTAACGCCCTTTTCCATTAATTCTTCAGTGAGTTTTTTCTCAGCTGCTAAGTGGAGGTACGTGTAAAGAATTTGTCCGCGGCGCATGTGGCGGAATTCGGAAGTGAGAGGCTCTTTTACTTTGATTACCATCTCTGCAGACCAAGCGTCTGAATCCGTTGCGACCATCTTCGCACCTGCTGCTTCAAAAGCAGCATCCGGAATTCCGCTGCCGAGACCAGCGCCCTTTTGTACGAGCACTTCGTGGCCTGCGGTTTTAAAAGCTCTGACTCCGCTGGGAACCATGCCTACGCGATTTTCACGATTCTTAATTTCCTTTGAAACTCCGATGATCACTTTTTTGCTCCTGGGCTAACAGCGCCCGGTAGAATAATTTCCAAAATATCGTTGGCGTCGATCTCTACTCGACCCTTTTCGTCTGACTGAAAAACTACTTTGCCTCGCAGCTTCCCGCCCGAATAGCGGACCCAAGAATCCTCGAAAACGCCATTGTAGTAACGACCCATCTTGTCGACAACCTTACATTTTGTCTTTGATTCCAGGCCCTTATCTATTTTCTCGAGGAGAGGGAACATCTTAGGGCAAGGGTATAACACGCCCGGTGCGAGCCGAAAAGCAGCGGTAGGGACTGGTTGTAATGCAATGCGGTAGAGGTGGTTCTACCAGTAGGTGTCGCTGGGAACCGAGCCAGGAAAAGGGAATGCGGGTGTGAAGACGTCGGGCAATTGAATCTGAGTCGTAAAGCGCTGCCCGTCTTTTTGGATTTCAAAACCAAAAGTCTTTTGCTTCTCGCCGGCGCCTTCTATGTTGGCCAGGAAGTCGTGTACTTCCATTTCAAACACCACGTTTTCGATTGGCTCACCCAGAGTTTTCTCATGCATAAGAAAAGCTTTGCGAGTTGCTAAGCAAATCAGTCCTGAAGCAGGATCACTTTCTAAAACTTCTACATCTTCAACCCAAATTCCAGATTGGCAGCGTGCGAGGAGATCGGGCTCCGTCTCTGACCAATGCAAAGCTACGTTCCAGAAAGCAGGTACCGGCAAGTGACGGAAATTTTGTCGACGAGAGTGGCCCGTTTCAGGGACTTGCATTTCTCCCGCTGTTCGACGGTTGCAGGCCAAGCCTCGAGGTTTGCCGTTTTTTAAGACGATCAATTGCGCAACTGCGCTGCCCTCCGCATCGACTGCCGGCCCCGCCGTTTGTGGCATATCCGTGAGGGTAAATCCCCAGCGCACCGGGAAGCTGAGTTTTTGTAGTAGCGATTGTTCTTTTAAAAATAAGTCGGCTTCAAAAGCGCGCACAAAGGGCAGGGCGATTTTTGCCAGTGCTTGCGACGACCAAAATACCGGGAGTTCTCCCTTCGGTGCGGGCCAAGTAGAGAGGCGGCCGGCACTTTTTTTAACTGCTTCGCTCAACCAAAATTCATTCTTCAAACCGTCGACAAAAGCATCGGGATCTAAGCCTGAGCGTTCCCATTCATAGGTACGCGACTGCGCGCCTTCTTGTTCGATTTTCCAACGGGCTTGCGCGCGCACGGATTTGCGGCTGCCAGAAGTCCAACCAGTCGGCTCGCGCGTGACCCAAAAGTTACAGATCTCTTCTTCAAACCAAAGTCCGCAGCTTGCTGCAGGTGCAAACGCTGCGCGTGCCACGTGCAAAATGGTTACGCAGTGAGGGGCGAGTAATTGGGCGCTGCCGTTACTTGGTTTGGAGGCGGCTACTTTAGCCGGCGGGATGGCGGCAGATGCCGAATCGTCTTTTAAGGGTTTTCCCGCAATCAGTTTGAGAACGCTCTCGGTGTCCAAGAGATTGGAGCAAAAATGAAAGGACGTTTCGCCCTTACGGCAGTAAATCGACAGCCCGCGATCCTGTAGGCTCCGCCCGTGGTGCACGCGATCCCAAATATCAAGTTGGTGCGTGGTGCGCGATTCCGCGTAGAGTTCGATGTCGTCAGCACCCAGTGCGCGCAGCGCTTGAAACACGCGTTCAAGATCCAACTGATTTAGGTCAGATTGCATAGCGGATTCGTCCAAAGATTCCTCCTGGGATAAATCGATTCGGTAATTCTGGTGAAGCGTTGAAAATGACGAGAAAACATTGGCTTAACGCGGCGTCTCAGACTGAGTCGCGTACCGCCATTTCTGAATGATTCTAACACAAGCAAGTGCGCTATAAAAACGCGGCTTACGGAGTTAAAAAACCAAGAATACAGAGAGAACAATAAAGGAGAATTCCCACTGCAAACGCGAAAACTCCGACTGCGTAGAGAATGCAGACGGCCCTCTGGTAAGGCGGAATTTCTGCAAACGAAGCTTGCACTCCCGCGCGGCGCATTTTGTTTTGGTAGAGCGATGGGAAGGCGATGCACACTCCCAGATGAAAGCTGTGCGCACATTGTAGCAGTAAGGGGCTGGGCCGAAACGGTAGTTGTATATTTACCGTTGGTACAATCGTCCCCTGAAAACGCGGCAAGAGTTGGCGACGCAACCAGAGAGTGATCAGCATTAGCAAAGCGCAGAGCGTCCCAAGCGCGAATTCCCAAATGCGTGACGGTTTGGATTCCCACCAAAACTCAAATTGAGTAGCGATACTGATCGAGCCAAAACTAAACACGCCTAAGTTTCGCAGGAGGTTGATATAAGCCAGTACGCCGACAATGCAGAATACATAGAGCGCCAAACGCTCCAGGTGAAAAAATGCATTTCCCAAAATGCGAGCAGCGAAAAACAGGCGAGGGCCGAGTCGTTCTGCAAAATTGAAGTTCTCTACCTTGGCGATATCGTTGTACCGATCGGGCTTAGCCACCATCAGCACATAGTGCCTGGCCCGATCGCCTTTAAAGCTTGGTAAGTCGCTGGTCCAATAAAGATGCGGCCGGGCTTTTTCTAACAAGTGTCGAAAAAGCGGATCCAATTTTACGGCGACTTTTTTACCGACGGTCATCAACAGGATCAGTAGGGCCAGTGCTAAAACCGCAAGTGCGATGACCAAGTAGATCAACACAAAGCCCAGGCCCGGTGTGTGTCGAAACAGATTATCGAGTAGGTCTTTATACGCTGTCATTGAAACGCCTTTTCGCTGCTGTCTAATTGTTGCTTCGCTTCGCTTCGCTCGCAACGACCTAGTTGATGGGGAGTGGGTGGCTGCTCTCATATAATTTGTTAGCACCGTAATCGACGCCTGCATCAATCAGTGCGCCCGATCCCCAACTCGTCAAACCGTAAACCGCTACAAAACAAACCAGCCCACCCGGGCCCGTTGTAAAAGTGAGAATACCGCAAACGCCCGCGGCAACCGGAGCGGCGGCATACCTACTCACCACTTGTTTGCCGACGAACTTGGTCGTTTCTGCGCCGATGGTGTAATTGCGTTTATCGCTATCCCAGTCCTGCGCCACATTATAACCGGCAATCCCCAAGTCCAAACCTATGCCGGCAATTTTGCCGCCTTTTTTTAATTTGCCGGCGAGCTCTTTGTTGTCCTCGATGATTTTTGTAAACGCCATGTAACCAGACGACTGGGTTTGAGCGACGACAACGTTGCCGCCCATTTGAAACGCGCGCGCTTGGTCGGGGATTAAGCGTATCGTATTGTTGGACATCCGCGCGTAGCGAACTTGTTGAGAAACCGATCGCACCAACTCGCCTTCGAAAGAACTAAAACTATGCGGCGATACTTGTAATAAATTTCCAAAAGCTCCACCGGCGGCCTGGTCGTATCCCGACGCTGCAGCTTTTGCCCAACGGATCATGTGTTTGGGAATTTTTGTAAATCCCGACGCCGTTGGTTGAAATGCAGGGCCGAGCGAGCCAGCTAGGCTACTCGGACTCATGCCCATGGTAGCTAGCGTTGGGCACTGCATGTCGTTCTGCATTTCATAATTAATCAACGAGAGCGCTTCAAAATTGTTCCACAGCAACTCTTGCTCGTCCGGAGAAATACTGCGCGCTTGTTGTCCCGCCGCTTCCAGATCGGCTGCAAGCATGTCGGGGGAAGTGGGCAGTAAGTCGGTCTCTAAAAACAGCAGCTGCCCCGGATAAATCCTGTCGCCGGATTCGCCGAGATGACGATTGGCGTGAAGAATCCCTTGGACCTTGTGGGCTGCTGCGCCGTTACTCTGACATCCCAAAACATCGCGGGCGATTTTCCAAAGGTTGTCTCCCGATTTCACCACATAGAGCGCATAACTAGGTTGCATTGCTTTTCCTCCGGCGCACCAAAGCGCTAAATAAAGTTCCGGTGCCTTCCTTCTTACAAAGCAATCTGCATGCCGTGCGATTTACGCTCGAATATTAGTTAGATAGCTGCCGTTTGTGATTCAGTTTTGAAACTGGTCAATCAGGCTTGATACAGAGCGCCAGGCATTAGTGCGGCGCATCAAGATCTAGCTCTACAAACCCGCTATACTTAGAGGAGTCCTCTCTCCTTTTAATCACCGTCCCTACAATCCCCTAAGGATCGTTCATGAGATTTCTCCCTCTTTTGCTATGTCTATTTCTTTTGAATGCCTGCGCCTTTCTCCCGGGTGCGAAGAATGACCGAGACGGTGATTTAGCGGAATCCAGCGACACCGATTCGGAATGGGCTAAGCGCCAAGAGAGTGCTGCTATTCGCGCGATGAATGAATTGCGTTCGAGAAAGAAAAACGGGCGAAATCTGCCCAAAGCTGGCAAAGAAGTGGCTTGGGACGAAGAGATTCGTGAGAAACATATTGAGAAAACAGTAAAGAACGAGCAAGACACCGTGGATCGGATGCCGACCGCTATCCTGCGTCTGCCCCGTAAAGATGCAGAGCAAATCGAAGACGATGAACCGGCGCCTGAATTTTTGAGCAAGCCGGCACTGGGTGATTCAGAGCATGCGGCGATGGTGTTCTATCGACAAGGATTAAATCACTTCGACAACCGACGCTGGGATGCCGCGCTCACGGCGTTTACCAAATTTCTGCAAGAAGCACCGGATCATATTTACTCCGATCGGGCAGCCTATTGGATTTCGCATTGCCACTACTTAGCGGGCGATCACGGATTAGCGATCTATACTTCGAACCAATTTGAATCTCGGTTTCCTCACAGTCAGCGCTTGCCCGAAATGATTTACTATCGAGCGCTCTCGCATTTGGAGTTAGGGCAGTACGAAGAAGCTGTGCCCGAATTTAGGTCGCTACTAGAGAAATTCCCAGCCAATACCCTTGCAAATGATGCTTCTAAGAAGCTGGCTGAAATCCAAGTGCAAAAAGAAGTGGTGTCGCCATGAAGAAACTATTGCTAAGTGTTTTTATTCTGCTGATTGGTTCCCAGGCGAGTGCGGAAGAGCTCACCGTGTTTAAGCGCAAATACAAATATTATCTAGATCCCCTTCGCGCAGAAGAAATCTTGAGCGGCATCTCGCTCAATCCTCGCTACACGAAAGATGCCTGGCTCGAGAAAATCGGCAAAAAGCGTAACGAACAGTACAAAGTGAACCGTGGCGATTCGTTATGGGCGATTTCATCGAAGAGTTTGGGAGATCCTTGGTTGTGGAGAAAACTCTGGCAAGAAAATCCAGAAGTCGCCAACCCACATGAACTTTCGATTGGGCAGCTGCTGTCCTATTACCGTCCAGAGCTAGAGCCCGAGCCGCTTTATATTCCGGTCATTACGTTAAAGCCGGCCGGCCATGGCGCTGCGACTGACCTGGATTCTGATTCAATCGCGGGCCGCGATGTGCGCAATTTGCTGCATCTTGATTTTTTTGTCGCCGACGAATCGCAAATTTTGGGTGAGGTCACTGGAGCTTTTACGCGGGCGGAAGGCCTGAATCTGACCGACGAGCTGTACCTTCGCATGGATGAAATGGAAACCATCAAAGTTGGAGATAAGTTTACAGTCATTCGTTACGATCGCGAAGTGAGAGACACGACTTTGCCTTCGAAGCCATACTTGGGACGGTTGGTACGGGCAGTGGCGGATGTTGTCGTTCTCGGCATCGGCGAGAAGCTGGTGAAAGTCGAAGCGGAGCGAGAATTCAATGAAGTTCGCCGCGGTGACAAGGTTGTCAGTTTTATGAAACCCATCGAGATGAACGCCTTTTTCAATCCGCCTGAAGATATGCGGATCCGCGTGCTGGGTGGCGAGAACAAGGAAATGAAAATGTTTATCGAGGGCCACGTTGTTATCTTGAACAAGGGCCTCGACGATGGAATTAAAGACGGTCAAGTTTTCAAAGGCGTACGCGACAAAGATCCGCTCACTGAGAGTGATGCGGACGTTGAGCCGGATCAAAAAGGCGAAGTCACCGTTGTGTGGACTTCCAAAACTGCGAGCATGGGCTACGTCGCGAAAACCAAGATGCCGGTACTAATCGGCGATACATTGCTCGCAAATCAGCTCTTTCCGAATCCTCCTCCTAGACCAAAAAGAGAAGTGCAAACGCTTCTCCTTCAATAACGCTCCCCTAACTGCGTTGACCGGCACCGTCGATTTTATTTGGATAGGTGCATGATCCAATCTGTTTCTGCTGGTCAACTACCGACGCTTATTTCTCAAACCGACGGCTTTCCGCATTCCCTGTTTTTACGAGGGCAGGCGGCGGCGTTGCAGCAGCCATTGATTTCAGTGGTTGGTACGCGCAATCCGACTACTTACGGCTTAAGAGCCTGCTCCTATTTTGTACGCGAACTAACAGAGCGAGGTTTTGGCATTGTGAGCGGTCTTGCTGTTGGAATCGACGCCGCTGCTCACCGCGCGTGTCTTGACAGTAACGGCATCACCGTAGCTGTCTTGGCGCACGGCTTGGACACTACGTATCCACGGCAGAATCTGGCGCTGGCGGATCGCATCGTTCAATCGGGTGGCGCAGTTGTGAGCGAGTTTCCGGAAGGGGTACGGCCGCTTAAAAATCATTTTCCCAGGCGCAATCGGATCATTTCAGCACTTGGGATCGCGACGTTGATCGTCGAAGCCTCTAAGCGCAGCGGCTCGTTGATTACTGCGCACTTGGCGGTGAATCAGGGCAGGGATGTGTTTGTTGTTCCGGGTCCTTTTCAATGCGATAGCTTTGCCGGCAGTCACGCATTGATTCGTGAAGGCGCAAAACTTGTAGATTCGGTAGAAGAAATTTTAAGTGACCTTCCGCTTGCACCGCCGTCACTCTTTGGCGGAGACGCAACACCACCACAAGTCTGGAGTGAGAACGATTTTTGGAAGCAAGTGTTTGCGGATCTGGGAGGGCGCGCGACGTTGCTTGATTTGATGGAGCTTACAGGAAAATCAATGCATGAGGTTTTATCGGCGATAGACACGGCGCAGAGATTGCGTCAGGTGGAGTGCGTCGGAATTCAAACCTGGATTTGGCTGACGTGAAGACCCAAAAGAAATTTAAACTTGCCAACACGATCGGGAATGAGAAAAATGAAGTTGTGGAGATTTCGGCCACACGATCTAAACAAGCTCAATAAAACGTAATCACAAAAGCAGACACACCATTTGAGAGATAAAGTACTCAATATCTTGGGTCTACTGTCTCAATCCCTAGCGCGGGATAAAGATTTGTTTTATGACGCGCAAGAGATTTGGGACGATCTCACTCAACGAGGATTCTCGGAGAATGAGATTGAAACCGCTCTCGCTCAAATTGAGCGAATGTCTCTCGACATCCCCGGGCCTTTCTGGAGTGATTCGCTGCCAGCTTATCGAGCGTACACACAAAGCGAGATGACAAGACTCACGCCTAGAGTTCGTGGGTACCTCTGGAAGCTGAAGTGTCGCGGCATTATCGATCACGCTTTAGAAGACGAGATCGTGCAAAAGGCAATGAATCTGGAAGATCCCGCAGGTCTTAAAGAAATTAAGACCGTGGCGGCTCTTACCATCTTTGGTTATGAACACCGGATGGATCCCGGTGTTCTCGCCAACGCCTGTTACGACGCGCAGCTAAACTAAATCACTCTCAGACTTTGCTTATATATAAGGAAGAGGAGAAGTGAGGAGACCCGTCTTGGGCCTCCCCACCGCCTTAACCTTAGTATCTGCTTACGACTTAGCCTTGCAGCAATTTCAACGCTAAACGAGGCGTTTCATTCGCTTGCATCAACACAGAGACTCCAGCATTTCGTAGAATCGTCTCTTTGGTAAGCTCGGTCGTTTCAACTGCCATATCCGCGTCACGAATCCGCGATTTAGCAGTGAGTAAATTCTCACGGTAGATACCTTGGGAATTTAACGTGGTTTGTAAACGGTTCTGAGAAGAACCGATTTTTGCGCGGAGCTCGTTCACTTGAATAATCGCTGCATCCATCTGCTCCAGCACGTTTTGTGCGTTTTCTTTCGTTAGAACGTCAACACCGTCGACGCCTAAACCAGCAGCGCGCAAGTCAGTATTTCCTGGATCGAAAGTAATCCGATCGCGAGTAGGATCGTTTCGTACGCCCACTTGGAACTCGAGTTTTACTTGCTCACCAGCAAGCAATTCGCGGTCCATATACGTCGTAGTACGAGCGACCCGAGTAATTTCATCTCGTAGCTCCATGACTTCGTTGTTCAACATCTTGCGCTCACGATCACCATAAGTGTCGTTCGCGGCTTGCATGGCTAGTTCGCGCATACGAATAAGCATGTTGCTGATTTCAGTGGTTTCGCCTTCGAACACTTGAATCAGCGACACGCCGTCTTGTGCGTTTCGCATAGCTACGTTTAAGGAACGGACAGTGGCGTTCATGTTGTCAGAAATCGCCAATCCTGCCGGATCGTCCGAAGCGTTGACGATGCGGTTACCCGTCGCCAAGCGCTCAATGGTTTTATGCAATCTGCGCTCTGTGTTTCCCAACTCACGTTGAGACGTCAGAGCGAGTTGGTTAGTTTGAATGGTTAAGGCCATATACCCCTCGCTGGTTAATTCACCTCTTTTCCTTGGTGTCAGAGAGTTCGAGAACTTTTTCTCTCACTCGCTGCCGCAATTCTTCGCGGGAAGTTTGTTAGTGTCCAAGAAGACCAAGCAACCTTGCTTGGTAATTTTCTTGAACACCAGGACTCTCGTCCGCTGCATACGCTCGCTTAACAGAAAAACACTTGTGCTTTGCGTTACTTAGGATGCGGTGTGCACGAATATGTGTGTCACGCCTTGAATGTGAAAAAAATGTGTAATGAGCGTTAAGCAATCGTGACGCGCGCAACACACTTATAAACGCAGTTTGCACTGATTTAAAAAAACTGAAAGTTAACGCGAGGAGTTGCTAAAAATTCCGAGTATTTATCGCGATGTGTCTTCGAGTTAAACAGAATGTAAAAAGCACTTAATTATTAACTAAGCAGTTCCGAAATGAATACAGATGGAGAGAAAGGGAAAATTCCGTGTGCAGTTGTGCGTCTTGATGTTGACGCTCGCATTACAAAGCGCATACGGGGGGGACTTCCTGGAGATAGATATTTCCTCTGCATCTAGCCAACGAGCAGCTGATTTAGGTTCCGCGGTCGAATTGATTTCGAGAGCGGGAGTGAATGCAAGCCAGGTAATTGGTTTTGGGATTGGGCGGTCGTCGGTCTCGCTCCTATTAGAAGGGTCTTTTACCTTCAATCAGTTCTCTGGCGAGAACCTAAATGTAATCGAGCCCAATGCAGCAGGGTACGGCGGTGGATTAGGGTTTCAGTTTGGCAGACGGACGTTGGTATTGCGGATGATGGGTGGAATAAGAAATTCGTATATCGTCACCCAGCCTGCAGCGAACACATTTACAATGACACCAATCATGTCGCCGCAGGTTTGGGGGTCGCTCAAATGGATCCCGCTAGAAGGAAGAGGACACGAGTTGGGACTTGGAGCCTTAGGCGCTTACCAACTTTCGGGAAGTGATGCCACGAGTGGCGCGAGTCTTGCCAGCGCCACGAGTATCGGAGCGGAAGTCTTTTTGGATTTCAGCAGGGGCAAATTTCCGATGGCACTTTTTGGAAATATTATTAGTACGACGATTCAATCGTCAGCCGGGAATCAAACAAACTTAGTTTTTGGTGGGGGACTGAGGTTTGGCGCTTCAGTTTCAAAACCAGACAGATCAGATAGGTAAAAAGAGGAACCAATGAAAACAATCCTACGATTGGCGTTATTGCTAGGGTTATCGACGGTCATCGGAGTTCAGTTTGTGGGTTGCGGATCCACAAACGGCGGTGGCTCCACAACGTCCACGGGAACGGTTGATATCCGAAAAATCGTTTCGACCGGGGAGAGTTTAACTTTTAACAACTTAACCGGTGGTGTGAACGACTTAAGAAAAAACCCGGTAACGCAGCTGCCAGCCATTGCGTACTACGATAAGAACGCACCGATTTCCGGTATGACGGCAGTCGGCGGCCTTAAATACGCCTACATGGGAACAGACGGCAGCTGGGTAGTCGAAGTGGTCGACGCCAACCACGGTACGGTTGCCTGCGGTACTGCGCTTTCGTTCTGTCTTGGCGCGCCAAACGTTGCCAACGGTAACACCGCCAACATTATCAAGTTGGCTTTTAAGAGCGATGGTACGCCAGCCATCGCTTATGTCTTCGGCCCATCCGTCGGCGGTGCCGGTAACAAACAAATTCGATACGCCGAACGCAGTTCTTCTGGTGTCTGGACAACAAGCGTTGCTTTCGCTAGTCCCACAACGGTCGCCGTCACAAACGTCGCCATTGCAGCTACCGTGGATCCGATAAAGGGCGTGACGTTGAATTTCGATTCATCCAATCGGCCGCACATCACTTTTGGACTGTATACACAGACAATCACCAATAGCAGCTTACAGTACCTGTTTCGGGATGCGGGCGGAACTTGGAACAACAACACTATCCTTGCAGCTATCGTCAGCGGTGCGGGTACCATTGCCGCGATCGGCACGGGATTAAATCAAGGTGGAGCCGTAATGTGCCCCACCACTGACTCACTAGTAGGGACAACGCACCTTACCGATGCTGCTGGTGGTGTCGGCAACCCGGTTTATTTCCGTTGCACGGCAGTTGGCACAAATGGCGGATGCACCACCTGGTCTACTCAAGACATGATCATTGGTTGCACCGGCGCTACTTCGTGCTTTGCTTCTCAAATGACCACGGCCACGAACGGTGGCCAGCGAACCGATATCGTCCTGGATCCTACGAACAACCGACCAGTAATTGGAGTCTACACCGTCACGACTCCCGCCACTTCATTGCTCACGTTAGCACTGCCCAATGCGTGTGGCGTTGCTCAGCCTACCGCGGCAGCAAGCTGGGGTAACCCAGTGGTCGTCGGCGGCGCGAGCCAAGGTGTCAACGGATTCCGCTTGGCGGCGTCTAGTACCAACTACTTCTTGAGCTATCTTACTTTGACCACCAACGCGATGTTGAGCATTTTCAACGCAGGTACCTGGTTAGCTACGGGTCACTTAGTTGAAACAGTCACAGTCGCAGGTGAAGGCGTCGGTCTTGATTACGACTCCACGAATGACATGCTCTACACATCTTACGCAGGCTTGCCTGGTGCCGCAGCGGGCGCATTTGGTAACGACATAAAAGTTGGATACGCGCGGCCTTCTGACTTGGTCAGTGCGGGTGCCACCGGTACTTTGCCAATCGATATCGTCGATACTTTGGTGACTGCATTTCCTTCGACCGCAGTGCCGATGTTGGCCGCGGCCAAAGCTGCAAACGGAACTATCGGGTACGCATACTTCTATCAAGATGCTACGGCTGCTTCTTCAAAGCTTTATTATGGAGTGCGGAGTGGCACGACCACGAATCCAGTGTTCTCCCAGCGTACTGTCACGAACTACGCAAACGGTGCAGCGTCACCCCAATTCGTCGGTTCGTATCCATCGCTGGCGTACGATTCGGGAAGCAATCCCATTCTAGCGTTTTACAACGGCATTGCCGCGCAGACGCAATTGATCGTGGCGCGGTCTTCAAATGGCGGAAACTCGTTTAGTTTGACAATTGTCGACGATATTTCCACCGACGTTGGTCAGTTTGCCGCAGTTGCGACGTCAGGCACTTCAATCGGAATTGCTTACTATGACGTAACGAACACCGGATTAAAATTCGCTCGCTACACACCGGGCAGCGGCTGGCGCCGATTCTCAGTGGATGGATTGGCGGGTACTGGTTCTTGCGGTAACGCTGCGGATAATGCGGGTAGGTATGCACGCCTTGCGTTCACAGCAGCTGGAACTCCAGTTATCGCGTATCAGAGCAACGGTGTGACGTTGAAGATGGCGTACGCAACGGAATCACTTAGTAGCAATACTTACACCTGGGTTTGCGGCGTAGCGGATGCTTCGGCCGCGCAACGGGGTGAAGGAATTGATCTAGTGCTTGATTCGAATGATATCCCGCACGTTGTGCATTTCGATGCGACGGCCGGGAACATTCGGTACACGACTTGCGCTTCTGCCGCTGCAACTTGTATTGCTGCGGGTCCGCTGACGTTCACTTCCTCCATCATCGGAGCAAGCGGAACGACTTCGACCATCGTGACCCGTCCTACACTTCAGCGGAAATCGGATGGCACTTTATACTCCGCCTTCTACTCGGCGGCTTACCAAGCGCTCGTCTTGGCTTCGTTGACGCCCGGAGCTTCAGCGTGGCAGGCAGAATACCTGGATCAGGTGTCTAGCGGTTCGTCGTTTATCTCGGCAGCAGGGCAGTACGGCCAATTGTTGTTAAACGATTCCGGATACCCGCTGGCTTTCTACCGCTCAAACGAGAACTGGTTAAAATACTTCTCTCGCGAGCCTAATTAACTGGGTATTTGGGTGGTTTTATAAGTTTATGCCCGTCGCGGAAAATCTTCCGCGGCGGGTTTTTTTTGTGGCATAGTCCTCCACCGAGATGACCATGCCTAAAATCTTTTGCAATTTTATCGTCGTATTTCTCCTTGCACAGACCGCCAGTTTTGCAGCCAAGCAGCGTTGCGCACCAGGTTCCCTCGAGGCTCTCTTTGTCCGCAATGCCACCGACACAGCTGCCACCGAAAACCTCGGCGAAATCTCCCCCGATTTTCTTATTCACCACCTAGTCGCGACCCACGTGCAGAGCTTCCGTTCCAACGATTCCGGAGTCGGTCGTGCAACTCTACGCAAATTCGATCCGTCGTGGATTTTCCACCCGCGGTTCGCCACCGAATTAGAGATGATCTTGGAACGCTTCACCGAAGGCGCCACCGATCACAATTACGATCCCGTTCATTTTTTAAAATGGTTAGGCGATTGGGAACAGGTCTACGTGAAAGCCGGCCTTGGGGTGTCAGGCCATTGGAATAACGTGGGTAAAGACGGCATCACCGGCAAGAAACGCTTTGTACGACAAATCATGTTGAGATTAGCAATTCGCATGCAGGGCTACCACTTTGCACTCGCAGCCCCTGTCTTATGGAGATGGCAAAGCGAAGAAAAGAATTTTATAAATTTCTTCTCCGCCGAAATCCCCTTTGCCTTCGGCAACACAGATAATTTTCAAACTGCCTACGATAAATTCTTTCGCTCCAATCACGGTCGCTACATCACCGCGCCTAGGGGAGGGGCAGTTCACCCCTTAACCGAACTCTATGCGGCCTTGCGCCAAAGCGGAAAATCCTTCCGCCGCACCTGGCACCCATGGGTAATCGCGTGGCGCCAAAACCGCATCCAAACGCAAAAAATCGACGATTGGATCGACGGCATTCAATATTGGCAAGAACAACACTTACCTCTAGTCCCCCTCTTTGTTATCGACGATTCGGGCCGCACCGATTGGAGCAGGGCCGTAGACTCCATTGCAAGCTGGGACAAGCTCTCCGACTTCATCCGCGACCTAAACGCAAAATTAAAATCGTTAGGAATGCCCCAAGTCGAAGTAGGAGTCGGCGTAAAACGCGGCACCCGCACAACCGATCTCCAGTGGCGCCAAGAACTATTAGTCCAAGCAGCCCTTTACCAAATCCGCACCCACTGGTTCGATCACCAATACGTCGAAATGACCGTCGGCGATCCACAAGAAGATATCCTCTCAAATCCATACTCAATCTCAGCGACAGATCCTCTATGGACCCAAGCCCGACTAACAATCCACCAACTAAACGAAATCATCTACCGGCGCCTAATCGAGCCACCTCTTAACTAACACCACTCGTTGCGAGCGAGGCGAAGCAATCCCACCCACTCTCGACAAGAGCGAGGGCTCGGACAAATTACATGCGTCCTCTTTGCACTGCTCCCGAACGGGAATACCGCGGGCAACAAAACGCTCGAAGCCACAGGTCCCACCTCCGCGGTCTTAGCGCGAGAAAAACAAATAGAAATTGACCGCCCTCAGGCGTCCCGTTCGGGAGCAGTGCAAAGAGGACGCATGTAATTTCTCCCAATCCATCCCTCTTGCCGACAGCGGGTGGGATTGCTTCGCCTCGCTCGCAACGACTGGGCCGCGCAAATTAAAAATCCCCGTGGCTCGATGAGCCGCGGGGACTTTCGTCTTAAATTTTGGCGCCTTTTCAGGGCGTGTTATTTTTTAGGCTTTTTGGCTTTTTTGCCGGCGGCCTTTTTCGCCGTTTTGCCGGCTGTCAGTTTTACGACGTTCGATGCCATCGAGTTTGTCAGTGGCGTCGTTGCCGTAGCCGATACTGGCGCGATTGCGGCATGCGGGACGGGTTTCAATCCTTCCCAATATGCCTTGGGCGCCTGGCCGTTCGTATTTTGATATTGGTTTGTGTTGGTTTGTGCGGCCACTTGGCCCTTGTGACTTTTTACTCTCATTCCGTGCATACGTTCCTCAATTAGATGTTTGGTTAGTTGAGTTAGAGTAGCAGCAAAAAAACGAGGAATTTTGCTGCTACCTAAGTATGCGGAACTGCTAATAAAAGGCGCTGCAGCTAAGTGCTGATTCCGGCTATGGCAAAGCCGCCGGTTTATCCAGTTTTGGCGTGGCAACCGCTGCGGTTTTCGTCTGCTCCATGAGCGGTACGAGTTTGCAATTGCGGTCATAAATTACGACCGGCACTGCATCCGAAATCGGTGGCGTGGTGTCGCGTCCTGGGCTGAATCGCAGTGAATAGCTGTCGGTCGCTTTTTCTGCGAAATCGACCTCTAAACGAGGAGCGGTGCTCGACGATGCCGTTGCAGCCGGTCCGGTAAGCGTCTCCTTCGCCTTCGAGGTGCTCACTGCGGGTGCCGAGGTAACTTGCGAAGAGTTGAGATTAAGCTTCAAAGACCAACGCGGTTGCTCCCCTTCTTTAGTGTTGGAAACTAACAATTGGCTCGCTGCCGATTCTGCGGGGAACTGCCCCGAGCCATCCACAGCAGGAAGCTGAAAGTTCTTTCCCGATGCGGGGTAAATTACGTTTTCCAAAAAACATTTTGCGTCGACTTGGACTTGGAACTGGCCTTTTTCGACGTTAAACACGGGGGCTTCCAATGCCACCAACCGTTGTCCAGCCGCCTTTGCGTCTTTTGGACGGCGATCTTCGCCGGTCAAATAGAGCAGGTAGCCGCTGCCTTTATCAAACTTCGAGCGAACGAGAAACAGTCCGTCGAGAGGAACATCATTCACTTGCTTTGCCGTGTCGTTAAAGACATCTCCGCGCGACAAGAACAGTTCTACTTTGAGAGGCATTTTGTCGAAATGCCGTTCGTAAATGTTTTGCTCGGAAACAGTCGGCTGGTCTTGTTCTCCACCAGCACTGGTGTTGTAGAGCGATGTCACTGCCGCCTTGATGATGTCCGTATTACCCCATTCGATTAAGACCGAAGTATCGATTGCAGGCGCGAAGTTTGCTTCCGCCGTTTCTTCTCCTTCTTTTTTTGGCGCAGCTTCTTTGGAGATGCCTTTGCTGAGCAGCAGCCAAGTCATCGGAGCCTTTTTGTCGCCGGCGGCATCGATCAATTCTTGGACTTTTTTAAACTCGTTCAACGAGAACTGCTTGGTTCCAGCTGTATCTAACTGCAGTCCGGATTTGCGCAGTGCTGTGAGAAATTCTTCTTTATCGAGGATTAAATCGGCTGGGGTCACGGCCTTTTTGCCGTCGACAGCTTCACGCTTTAGTTTTACCGGTGAGCCGCCAGAAAGGACGAAGAAGTTTTTATCGCTAAACTGCGAAGAACGGTGGAGCGATACAAAGGAATTTTCAAACTTCGCTACCAATTCATCAGGCGTGACGTTCTTGCCTTTATTCACCCGAAAAATCGACGCGGAAGTGACCATCAAGCTGCCAGGTGTTTGAACCCAGTCACTGTTGTCCACAAGGCCAAAAATGGTCGCGAGTATAATTAGTCCCTTCATACGTCCCTCTTTCTATTCGTTCTCTAAAACTCGTTTAATCCGTAAATTCAGCACTTCGTCTCGTCGCTCTAGCGCGATTTGACTGGTTGCTCGGTACTGCTTGAGCAAAAGATCCTGTGCGGTTTGCGAGAGCGCGCTTTTCTCCTTTAGCGTCTTCTCCATCTGCGAAACTTCGTGGCTGATGTTATTGCACTCAGCGATCTCGTCATTTTCCAAAAGAATCGAAAGCAATTGTTTCATTTCTGATTTTTCAATTTGGGTGCGACCTTCGCTGATAAATGCCCGGTGCACCGCTCCAACGAACACTTGCACATTATCGGGTCTGACGTCGGTAACGGTCTGTAACAAGGCTGCCAAAAATGCATACGCGCGGTCCTTTTCAGAGAGACGTTTGAAACCTTCACGAGCTACTTCGATGTTTTTCGTAGAAGGGTTGTAGCGAACGACCAAAAAGACATTGATTTTCGAGGTCTCAGAATGCTTCACCGTCTCGTCGGTAAGGCTTTCTTTTGGGAAAGTAACGACGTGGTTCTTAGCAAGGAGCTTGTCGAGTAATTTGCCAAAGCCAGAGTAGGATTTATCCAGAGCTTCCTTTGCCGAATTAAACTCCGCCAAGTTTTTGGCGACGTAATCGGTGGCGGAAATCATCGGTTTCTCGGACGGCGAGTCGGCTCGCATTACTACGCCCGGTCGTAGAAGGTCTTGTAACGGAACTGGCGCGGTGGATGTGGTGGCAGGAGCTTCTGTCTTTGCCGCGCCTTCAAAATAGCAACGCGTGTGGCGGTTCAACAGTAGCTGTAGCTGTCTGCGATCCGCGCCAGTGAAGCGCACAGGCTCTCCGCGTTCGAGATAGAAGAACTCGATAAGAAGTTTTGTATCCGGCTGGCCTTTTTCTTTGATGACGAGGCCGTCTTTTGCCGATATCGCAAGCGAGCGATCTTCGCCGGATTCGGACGTAGAGAACTCAATCAACCAATCGACTAACTTCTTTACCGACTGTTCATAACCCGGGTCGGCAATCGCTTGCCAAAGTTGCCCGGCTTTTATCTTTGCTTCATCGGTCTCTGGTACGTAGAGACCAAAAAACACATCGCGCTTTCGGTAGCTAACAAAGGTTTCAATGCGCGCACGTTGCGCGTTTGCTTTAGCCTGCTCGAGAAACGTAGCGAGCATCTTCGCCTGCTCTGCCTTGCCTGGGATGGATCTGGAATTGGGAGTTGAGCCCGGAACTCGAAATTCAATCTCTAGAATCTTACCGTCGTAAGAAATGTCATTTCCCACAAACTCCACGTTCGGAACAGTCTCCCCTGTGATCAAACTAGCCATGGCCTTAGTGATGTTCTCCGACAGGTTCGGATCGCTGATTGCTTCGCGCTGACCCGAGGCCCCGCGAAAAAACACGGCGCTGGTCAGGCCAGCATTATTTGGAATGATATTGATATAGGAAAGCTTTTGCGCGTCGTAAGTCTGACGAGCCGATTCAACCAAGGCAGGCGGTTGGAAAATATTGCTGGGATAGGCCTCCGCACCAAACGCGGAGCGCACAACCATTCCGATAGCGACGATAGTGCCGGTAAATTGAGTCCCCATAGTCGTCCTCATTCAGGTACCGGCCCCCAAACAAGACTGCCCCAATTGCCATGTTCAGTTCCAAGGAACACAACGGAGTCGGGTGATTCAGTAGAAACCAAAAATCCGCCTGGTGCCGCGCGCATCGAGGCTTTTCCCATTACAGCCGAGAGTGCAGGAATGCGCGTTAACTCCGCACCCGCTGTAGTCGATGGGTAATAAAACACAAAGGGGAATTCCCAAGACGAAGCGGCTCCTGCCTCGCGACCGATAAAGCCGTGATTGAGCGGCACTAGGTCAGCTGGCGCCCGAATGCCAAATTTGCTGCTTGGAACTTTGTCCCAACGTGCAGCAGGGTAGTTTGACGAAGTAGGCGAGCCCAATGCAAATTCGGAAGCTTCGGTTTTCTTCTCCGTCGATATAACTCTCACTTGGCCTTGCAACTGGTCGTTGCCCTTGTAAGCCATGAGCAGCGCGCCGTTCGGCATTGCGCGTACTTGAGAAAACCGGGTTTTGATTTGATGATTCTTCAACACCAGAGGAGCAGGCAACTTAGGTTCTGAATCTCCCATATTAAATACATCCAAGAAAGTAACTGGGGACTCGTCCGTGTTTAGGACGGTAGTCAGTACCATGAGTGAATCGGCGAACGGCGCAAACTGGAAGCCAATGTTTGCTGGATCCCGCGGATTAAAAACCGCCTGGGATTTCATTGAATCGATCAGAAATGCAATGCGGGCGCTAGGCAAGGAACCAGCGGGGGCTTCGGGAAATCCCCCCCACGCTGTGAGTACCTTATTTTTCTGGGTGAAATCTGTGAACTGAATGAGCTTGTCGACGTACGTCGCCGCTTGCTTGTCCTTCTCTTCGTCTTTTGCATCCGTTTTTTCAGCAGCGGCAACCCGTGCATGTATGACGAGCGCTTGCGCCAGCGAGAAGATGTCCTCTACGCAAGGCAAATCAGCGACGAGGACTTCAGCGCCGCGTTTCTTCAAGGGCTGAGCATAAAGGTTTTTAGCGCCGCAGTTGAGCGGTTCGCTCGGCGTTGTTTTTGCCGAATAAATTAAGTAGTCGCCGTAAATTGTTGGGAAGAGCGGAGTAACAGTAGGAGCGGAGCGCGAAACTTCTGCCATTTTCCAAGAGGCTCCCGTTAGCCATTCTAATTCAGCAGCCGCGGAAGCAAATTGCCAATTTTGTGCGGTGGGAGCCGGTTTGCTGTCGGCGTCAGCCGGTGCGATCCAGAAACCTAGATGTAAAAACAGCCCAATCACGGAGCTCAAAACCGTAGCGCGCATTTAGCAATCCCACCCTTTCCAACAGGCGTGTAAAGCGTCGGAGAAGAGGCAAACTGACTCCTCTCCGACGAATAATAGAAACTTAAGTTCCGACTATGGGCGAGGAGCCGAGCGGAATCTCAGATTTGCATTTGGATCGTTGCGGGTTCCGCGACGAGGTGCCGATTGCAAGAGATCCGTTTGGTCGTTGCCATCATAACGGCTGGTCGATGCTGCTGGAGCAGCCGGTGCTTCTGGAGCATCTGGAGCATCTGGCGACTTTGCAGTTGGAGCAGTTGTTGGGCCGTAACCTGGGTAGTAGTAATCGCGAACGTTGCAAACACGTCCGTAACTATCAATGTTGTACAGACGGTATCCAACAGTTTGGTAACCGGCAGTTTGGTAGCCGCAGACAGGTGCCGGATTGTAGCAACCTTTTACGCGCACTTTGCGGCAACCTGCTTCAGCAGAAGTAGCGCCGAGACCAAGAACAAGAACACCTAAAGCTAAGAAAGCTTGCTTAAGGGACATAATTTATCTCCTTCGATAATTTTCGCAATCAACAGTTAGCATCCACAACGAGGTGCAAAATTGACAAAGATGTAAAACAACTTGAGCAACCACGCCAAGTACCTCGTTTGGCAGATACACGCATTCTTGATTCGCCTAGTCAAATTGTTTTGCGATTTTGCTTTCAGTGTTTTGTAACAAAACCGAAATACGCGAAAGCCAATACCTGCGCGGAATTTCAGGGTTATCTGTTGATTTCCTGTCGTTGCAACAGTATTGCGAATCTCTAATCATCGGCTGGAGTGGAAGTATGAATTCGTCGCGCAAAAAATCGTTCTCGTTTTCGAAGGTGTTTGTTTTGGGAGCGATGTTGCTCTCGGCACTAGGAATTGCCCAAGAAGTAAAAAAGCCCGGAATTGTTTTCCGACCAGGAAATGAGAACACTTCTGCAAAATCTTTGGAAACAGTTTTAAAAGATCTGCACCGCTGGTCGGTGACTAATCGCGCAACTTCAAAAGATGATTTGCCGCAGACCATTTACGAAGTTCCCGTGCTTGTTTCCAAATCTACCGAAGAATCGACGATAAAAGAGACTGTTCTTCAATTGACAGGGCCTGACGGCAACCTCGTAAAACTTCCGTCCTACGCATTTCGTCTCAATGGCAAAGACGACATTGACGATACAACTTACGATCGCATCACGCGAAATGTTGCTTCCGTTTGGCGCGGAACGCCCGGCGCAGATTTGTTTTTAGATGAAAATGACGTGCTTTATTTCGATGAAAAGAAACTCACGATTGTTTTTGGCGAGGACGACGAAGCTGGATCAGAAGTCGCTCGTCCGTTCTTAGAAGAGTCGCAACCAAAGTTATACAAGCAGTTTTTAAGCCATTTCAAAAAGGTTACTTTTGCAGCCCAGGAAGAAAATTTGGCCAGTGTTGAGTTCGATGGCTGGTCTGGCAATACAGAAGAAAAAACGAAATTCTATTTCGGCGTGAAATATTTCGACAACGTCTTGTTAAGCCAACAGACAGAATTCCAACTTCAAGGAGATATCGCGCGCCTCATCGCGGGTGAGGACGCTTCTTCTCTTAAGGTCGACGAGTCCAACGGCAATATCAGTGCCGCCGGCAAGACTCTAAAAATTCGATTCTTCTATATTACGAAGGATCCAGTCTCTCTCTTACCTCTTAAGGTAGAGCGCGAGATGCTCGATAAGCTTCGCCGCCACGCCAAATACGTCTTGGTTACCAAGCGGGCTCAAGAAGTGCTGCGCAAAACCCAGATCGCGGAAGGGGGCAAGTACCTCACGGAAGCGGAGACTCTTTTTGCTTCTAAGACCGAAGATAAATCCAAACGTCTAAAGGAATTGGCCGGAGCGCTTGAAAAAGCTGGCAAGGGCGAAACGATTCTAAAAAAGTACACCAAAGGTGAAGCAGAAGTCGGGCAAAAGCTCGCTCGCATTACCGCTCTGCGTGCCGACATCAATACTGCTATTGATGCCAACACTTTCCCGTTGGTGATGGAGACCAACACCTCTTGCCGCGCGTTCAAATTGCGCCAAGAGAGCCGAACCCTCTTCAGCCTTAGTCACGTTTCCGAATCAGGAGAAACTAAAACAGCAGCTTTACTCTCGCAGGCTCCGATTTGGATTGAGTGCAGTGGCAATGACGCTGTCGTTTACGCCAAGTGGCGCGAACCACGAGAAGGCGACAAGCCTGCGGTTACCTTAGACACACCGTTGGCTGCTGGCTCAAGTCTAACCAAAGAGACGCTAGCGCAAGCAACAGAGCCAGTGCTCTTGCTGTTCCGATCAGGGGCGCTTGTGATCGCAAAAGCCGCGGTTTCGGATGAAGGCTTTGCTTCTGCCAGTTTTGTCGACGTAGGACCTGGCATTGCGGGTGTGCGGGTATTGCCCGAAGCTAATCAGTACCACCAATATGAATTCCCACTGGACGGAAGTTTCTTCCGCACTCGTTTGAAATCGGATTCGAAGAGCACGGAATTCTCTTTCTTCTTAATGGACGATAACTCGGTGCAAATCGTGCAAAACCAATCGGATCGCGAAGCACTCAAGGCTACGGTCAAAGGCTTTGATGTCCGCACGGCAAGTCCCGGATCCAAATCTCTCGTCTTTAAAGCGACCTCCGTGGTTGCGGGCGAAGACGTGACAGTGGAACCAAAAGCCAAGGTCACTGAAGGCGGTACGGGCGGAACAGTTTACTTACTGAATCAAGGCAAGATTGCCCCAATTGCCGAAGACACAGCGGAGAAAGTGTATTCGTCTGTACGGTTTGATGAAGCGACTCAAAAGTTCCAATTGCGATTGGAAGGAAACGAAGCCAGCTTCCAAGAAATTGCATTGGAAGGCGCGCTGTTGCGCCGCCGACTCACCTTGCCGGCTGGTTGCGATAAAACGTTCCGGGTCATCGTAACGGAAGACGGCACCACGTCGCTGTACAGCGTCGATGCTCAGAATCAGGAATTGGAACTAGCGCAAGTGAAGGGCCTGGGCGACGTGGCTTGCTCGGCAAGCAGCATTGCCTTCCGCGCTAGCTCGATGACAGCGCAAGAAAGCCGCTTAACATGGGCGCCAGCGCAAGGCGTACCGGCCCTCTCTGAAGCCGAAGTGGCTTCTGGTGCTGGGAGAGTGCTGATTACCATCGCGGGTAAATCCGTGGTTGGAGCGTTGCCGATGCCAAACGATGTTGACGCATTGCTCTCGGCTGTCGACGAGAGTGCGGGGTTTGTGCTGACTCTGAAGTGGAATGGAGAGTTGTCGTCGAAGATTGCTCCGAATGGAACGTGGACCGGCTCGCGCTGGTACGGTTCGCTCACCGACTCTAAGCACTCGTTGCTCTCGATAGGAAATGAGGGCGATAGCTCGTCTTGCTTGTTGTTCTACGACAAGAGACCAGTCGCATTCTTAAAGGGCGTGCGCTCAGCTGCAGCCTTGAAGGAAGTTGCATCGATTGTCGCCAACGAAGTGAAAATGTCGACGGCCGTATCCGAAGCCTCTTTGCAGAAGAGTGTGTTGGCAGTTGCTGGAGTGAAGGGCGATACGATTTCTGGAAATGGTCTGCTGTTCTCATTCTTAAACGGCAACTTGGTCGCAGTTGAAGGCGCGCTGAATGCGAAAGAAAGCGGCGGAGTAGATTCTGTTGCTCTGGTTGGGAAAAAAGATCAAGTTTGGCGCCACGTCCGATTCCAGGACAAAAAAGATTACAGCGTCTTGGTCGACATGGAAGGGCAGAACCCAGATCCACGTCCTTCTGGAGAAAAAAAGCCCATCGAATGGAGAAGCGCACCTAGAGCGGAGAAGAAGTAAACGTGAGGTGGGATTTGCTCGCTCGAGCATTCATACTGCTGATTGGATTGGTCGCCGTGGGCTTAGCTCCTGCACTGGCCTTTGCTGCCGTGGAGCCAGTGGCGAAACAGATCCGGCTTTGGGAAGAAGATCAGCAAAAGCGCATGCTCAAGGATTACCGTACGCGCCTTGCGCAATTCTCCGAAGACTTGGTGCAAACTCAGAAATGGTTTGCCGACGAGAGCAGGGCGGCTACTGCACTACCTGCAATCCTCGCTTCTCCCGACAAAGTCGCAACCTATCTTGAAAACGAACGCCGACGCCGCGTGCGTTTTATTTCTGATCAAGTTCAGTCTATCGGCAAATGCCTTGCCGATGGTTTAGCCGGTGTTGTGAGGGATGCAGAGCAAATGCGTCTCGACGGCAAATCACCGGGTGAAGCGAGTCCGTTGAGTTGTGCTGTAACACGCGATCGGGATCCTAAGGAACGAGAACGAAGAGCCAATTTGATCTCTCTGTCGTCGATGGGAGAAACGGCCCGCGAGATTGAAGCCGCGGAAAGGGCAGAGGCGCAGAAAGCGGCTGCTGCCAAAGAAGCTGCGCGCCAAGCTGCCGAGAAAACGGCCGCTGAAAAAGCTGCCAAGGAGAAAGCAGCTCTAGAGGCTGTGGAAAAGAAGGCGGCGACGCCGCCTAAACCTGGAGTAGCCCAACCCGCGGCCCCTCAGCCAGCAGCGCCTGCACCTGCGAGTTCAACCGTTCCCGCCAAACCGACGAGTGCTCCGGCGGCGCGACCGCCAGTACGTGAAGGCGGCAGACCTCGACGCTTTGGTTCCGCCGCCGTTACTCCACCGAGTATGCAAACAGATTTACTGCACTCAGCGCCACCACGACCCGGGAGCGGTTATCCCGTTCCGGATACAGCTAGCGATCGTCTGGATGCGAACCCCGCAGCTCCACGGCCTCCGGTTGAAGCACAGACACCTGCGCCGGCACCTACACCTGCGCAAGCCGCTGCGGAGCCGCAGTCCATTCCGTTTCAAAATTTTAAGAACCGCAGGATGCTCTCGGGCTTTAAGGCAAACGGCCAGATTCAAGGTGAAAAATCGCAGTGGGATCAGGCGATGCGCGATCGCGTGCAGAAGTATATTCGAGATCCGCAAACTGCAGACATGTCTGTCGGCGATAAAGGCGAGCTTTATTACAAGGGACAGCTCCTTACTTATGAGCTGTGGTTTGAAGAAGCCCCCGGCGCAAATAGCTATGTACTCAATGCGGCGCTAGCAGCAGAGCACACTGCTTGGATTACCGCCATGCTGGAAGGGCGTTCGATCAAACGCAAACGGCAGCGATTCGCAAATCAGTTGGAGGCCATCACAGGCGAGACCGAACTTATTCCGGAAGCCAAACCATTTGTGTTCCAAGCGGCTGCCGATAACACCCCCAAGCCACAAGACCTGCAAGTAGTGGATCGATTCGGTCGAAATTTACTGGTGCGTGGACTGCAGATTCTCGATTGGGACGGCTACGTTGCGAATCCGGCCGTCGAAATGGTTTTTAAATTAAACCAAAACGTGCGCGGCTATCTAAACGTCGCTTTAGTTGTACGGAATAGTCTCTTCTACTTCGATGGGCCGTGCCACATCGGGGAAAAAAGCTCGATTAAATATTTTAGTCTCAGCAATCAAAAGTCGGAGCGCTCGGCTTTTATCTCGGTCTTCCCCGATCGCAATGACCGCTCTGAAGATTACGAATTTGAATTGTACGTTTGGGATAGCGGCACGGCGATCGACCCACGCGCGCCGAGCAGTATTCCAGAAGGCGCCAGGCGGTTGGCTTTCCCGATTCAGGTCGTCGATAAGGACATTGTCAGCTCCGATATTGCGCCGCCTATTTTGACGCCGGTTTCTAGCTGGCCGTTTGCAGGGCCGCCCGCGCATAAGGCGTCGCTCCGTCCTGGTTTTCCATTTGCACAATCGGAATTCGATTTGCCAAAAACCTCGCCTTACACCATCAACTTGGATTTTAGTCAGGACACGACGGGGTTCTTTAGCGAGGCCAGTGACGAGGCTAGACAGCGGCGGGAAGTGTTTCGCACTGCTGCTATGGATTGGTCGCACCTGATTGCAGAAATGGGATTTGATCGCGTTCCCGCAAACCGCGAATCGACGTCGCTTATCAATAATTCCAGGAAGGACAATCAAGAAAAGCACACGGTAAATAACGCTTATTCTTTTGATGGGTTTCTACTCTATGTGAAAGGCTCGCCTGCTCGAGTGGATCCAAATTCTCTGGGCGGTGCGACGGGTGAGCTGACTCATACCAAAAATGGACGCCGCACCGGTTTAAATCTTTCGGGAGAAGTGTTGGTCGAGGGCGTGCACCGCGCCAAGGAGTTTATCACGGACCTGAGTGACGAGTCTTGGTGGCGTATTGAGTACTCCGCCAGTTCTATGATTGATCTCTACTCGCTGGCGCTGCATGAAATTGGTCACGCGCTTTTTGCGGGTACCAAGTATGAGAACTTTGAAAAATGGTTTGCTCAACCGCCTATCGATCGCGCGGCTTTCCGCGATTTTAACGACGAGATGCTGCCGGACGATGGATTGAAATACTACGTTGCGCGCGCGTGGGATCCTACGGACTACCAGGCGAATTCTGTTTTAATCGATAGCAAATTCCATCTCTCTGCCGACGTCGATCGCGAGAGTATGCGCGGCGCTTTTGGCGCGATTCGCGGAATTATGCCGCACCACCGTTGGTTGCTAACGAAGTTGGATCTGCTGCTGCTTAAAGTAACGGGCTATTCATTGAAACCAGAGTCGGCGCGCGAGTTTCCGCTGTGGGAACGGGCAACTTTGCCGGCCGGCACACGAGGCATTTCCTACGACTACGCTTTTGCTGTCGCCGGAGGCATCCCTGAATATTACTTCGATGTGGAAGAGGGGCGCTTGCCGAGGGGAATGGCTTTAGATTCCTACACGGGAAAAATCTCTGGCACTCCGCAGGAAAGCGGACAATTTCATCTAGTGGTCCGATTCCGCGATAGCAGTAATCAGATTTACGGTTTCCAGCGTCAGTATCTGGCGCTTTCTATTCTCTAAGAACTATTTTTTGGATGGCTGAGTTCCCGGCAGTTTGGACTTAACCGGCAGCCCTGCTTTGAACGCCTGAATATCGTCGGCAAAATTCTTGTACATTTGATTTTGTGGGTACTGCTTGTTCAATGCAAGCGCGTGCTCTTCTAACTCTGGCGAAATTGAAGAGCCATCGCGTTGGTGTAAACCAAATTGTGCGACAGCGTAATTAAACCGAGCGTCTGCTTCTTTGTTTACAAAGTACTCGCGGTTTTCGCCGGATTCCCCAGCACGAGCCGCTTGCTCCTGCGCAATTTGATATGCCGTGCGCATCTCGGGGATAGCAGCTGCGTAGTTGCCCTGCTGCATGTGCGTATCGCCGAGGCGAACATGGCCATCGACACTGCCGGTGTTCGCAGCGTCCTGATAGGCTTTGAGCGCGCCGGGCATATTGCCGCGGGTTTGCTCCAAGTCGCCCAGGGCTAATTGCGCAGCATCCGACGCTGGGTTGGAGGCCGCGTGTTCTTGAATCATTTTTGCAGCGCGATCGCGCACGTCGTTTTCAGGCGACGTCGTCGCGAGGCCCATGATCGAATCTAAAACTTCTTTATCTGGCTCGCCTTTGCCGTTGCCTGCTTGGCGTGCGGTATCGAGTGATTGCTCTAAATAATTAAGAGCCATGCCTTCATCATGCATGGTTTCTAGATAAAATTTAGCGATGTCTTGGCGCAATTGTGGGTTCGTCGGATCGGCCTCTGCCGCTTGGACTAGCGCATCACGAGCGGCGTCCATCTTGCCTTGTTTTACTAATTTCTTGGCCTGTTCTTGGGGTGTGAGCGCCCGACCGGGGGACGCATTTGCTTTTTGCGGAGCACGCGCTGTCAAATCTACCGAGGCACTGGCCGCAATGGGCCTATCTAGGGCAACGGTTTCTTCCGCAACTGCTCCTGCAGAGGCATGCGTGTTTCGCTCTTCTGAAACGCTTTTTTTGGAGTCCGCACTTCCTGCGGGAAAGAGGCCGGCCATCCAATAGCCCAGGAACATTCCGAGGGCTAACCAGGTAAATCTTGAGCGTGCCGGCATCTGAAACTCCATTGATAGAGACAGGGGGGTGATACCTGAACTGGGGGAGGGGGATCAAGTCGGGATTGGGAACCCTAGCCGGGGGATCCGCTTCCGCCAAGGGTTTGAAACGGACTTATCCTTTAATAGTAATAACTTATTACAATTTTGATCACCTTCACTTCGTTGACGATAATGTCAGATAATGTTTTCGTTCTCGTATTAATTACGGGAGGTAATTATGAAAAACATCATGGGCGCACTTTTAGTGCTTCCGTTAGTAATCACAGCGACCGCAATGGGTGGGGATGTCTTCACTGATGGCGATCAAGTCCTAGGAAATGCATCGAAAGCAAAGCCAGCTGCTTTGGTCGAGCGTTTCAATCCAGAAACCGGAGAGCGTAAACTGTTTGACGCTTCGGCTCTGAGCAAACTCGAAGATAAATCTGAGAGTGCGCTTGCAGAACTGATCAGCAAAAACGGCGACAAGCTGAAGGAAATGTCTGTAGCTGCCAGTGCAGCTGCAGCAAAAGATAAGCCAACAACCGCTTGGTGCGGTCGTTATAGCTATTACTACGTGCCGTATGTTTACAACACGTACTACTACTATGACTACTATGCGCCTCGCTATTACACGTACTACTACACCACGTACACAACGTGGACGTACACGTACTACAACAACTACTACTACACGTACTATCGTTGGTAGCGAGTTGCTGAGGGGTTCAAATTTGTTAGCCGCTTACGGTTAGCAAAAAGATTTCTCCGTGAGAGCTGCCCGAAAGGGCGGCTCTTTCGATGTTCTAAAGGTGAGGTTTTTAAGTGTTTAAGGTGCTCTGGATCGTAGTTTTGGTCTTCAGTTCCCTGTCGTACGGCGATATCAAACTGCCCGAACCTCTCGTCTATTCGCCAAAGGGTCTCGAGTCTTTGCGAAAACTTTACGAAGTAATCGCTGAATACTCCTCACCGGAGCGGCTTTCCGAGGTGAAGGTGGCGGTTCTCGATGAAGGATTTGGCGGAGTCGCCGCTGCTGATATTCATAAGTACCTCCCGGCTAATACTAAGATTTTTGATCTCAAAGACAGCACGATGCCGGGCATCAGTCCGATGGGTGATAGCATCCACGGCTTGCACATGGCGCAAATTGTTTGGGCGATGTCGGGCTTGAGCAAAAGCGGTCCGCAGTTTGGACTCTTTAACGTCAACGGTCCCGACAACCAGATTGCCGCGATCAAAGCGCTCCTCGATTGGGGGGCACATATTGTCGTACAATCCGCGAATTTTGAAATGTTCGGTAACATGAACGGAACGGGCTGGATCAATGAACACGTCGAGCACGCAAAATCCAAAGGTGTGATTTGGCTCAATACCGTCGGCAATTACCGCGATCTCGTTTACAACGGCGCGGTGGCCATGGATGCGCGCAATGAATTTGTCACGTTTGCCAACGGCGAAAAGTTTCTGCGTTTCCGCAACAAGGTCGCGTTGAACAAAATCAAAATTATTCTCAATTGGAACAGTTACTCTGTGGGTAACACGCTGTTTGCTCGGCCGCGCGGTACAGACAAAGATCTGGATCTTTTCGTCGGCTTGGACGGAGATGTCGACGGTCAGGGCGATCAACGGTGGAAAGCGGTTTCCACAGATCGCCAGGTTGTTGGGCTTGGCGAGAAATCCAAACCAGAAGAAACACTCTACGCACGCGAAGTCGCGTTTCTAACTGCCGACGTCAATCCCAAGAAGGATTATTTGATTGCTGTGAAACGCCGCGGGGGTGAATTCACCTCCAGTCACGACAAGCTGCGAGTCACGGTTTACCCGCAAAGTTTGGACAAGCGCACTTTTGAAAATCCGGTGACCAAAGAGAAAGAAATACTCTTCTCCTTTGAAAGCGCGACTAAGGGCTTTGAAGTGATGACGCCAGGCGATGGCGTGGGAATTACGGTCGGATCGGCCGGAGCGAATTCCTCGATGGGACCGACGCTCGATTTTCGTGGCAAGCCCGAAATTCTCACACTCAATAACGACGTATTATTTTCTGACATGACTGTGTTTGAGGGCGAGTCCGCTTCGAACGCGATTATCGGCGGAGTGGTGGCTTTATTGAAGGGTACGGAATTTGGGTTGAAGCAAGAGCACTTGCTGCAGTTTAGAACTCACCTGCCCAATAAATCGCTGGAAAAAGCCGGCTGGAAAGCCTTCCCGTCATTTGATGGGGATTACGGCATCTCCAGTTACCTCCTTGATTTCATGAAAGCAGAGGAGATGCGGTTCCAGGGTACAAATGCGAACACTAAGCAAATTGGGCTGCTGACGCACACGACTGGCTTTAAAGACTTCAAGAAGACGCTGCTGGAAGCCGGTTACGACTTTAAAAAAGAACGCATCTTCGTGGCCGCCAAAAAAAAGGGTACGAGCTACGACGCTGCGCTGTTTAAATCGAAAATCGACAATTTTAAGCATCCGATGGAGTCCGACTTGGCGAAGTACGTCACGGGCGAATTCTACGAGCTGGTGGAAGTGAAGATGAATCCCAAGCCTTTTGTCGGCACATTGAAAGACGGTACAGACAATTCCCCGCGGTTTTGGAAGACGCCCACGGTCGCAGAGCTGCGTAAGGCAGTTCGAGGATATTAGGAGTCATTATGAAGTGCATGGTGAGATGGATGAAGTACGGTGTCCTAGCCAGCGCTTCGCTGCTGGGGCTTACCGTTGCGGTGCCCGCGCTGTCGCGCGAGGGAGCGCGGCTAGAGATGAGATTTGTTTCCGTTGTCCAACGGTATTTTGGTGTTAACTCAAACTACGTTGGCAATTCGGGTTTATCGTCGGTGCGAGTGGCTATTCTGGCCAATGGTTTTGGGGAGCTGGCAGACGATCCAACCGCCGCTGAATTTTATTTACCTGCAAAGCCAGAGATCATCACTTGGGAAGATAAGAACGCCAAGGGGCTCGATTCCAATGACCTGACAGGTCTGCGCGCTGCTATCGCGATATCGTCGATAAACGGTGCAACAGAAACAAACTCTCCGCAGATCCGTCTCTACAACGCTAATAGTCTAAAGGGCTTTGATCTTTCCTTCCGCGATGCTGCTGATTGGAACGCGGACGTGATTGTTACCTATAGAAACTACGAGTCGTTTGGAAATTTCAACCAAACCGGTGGCATCACGCGCCTGCCCGAATTGCTCGCTCGAGATAGGGAAATGCTCTGGGTGCATAGCCCGGGACTTTATCGAGGATTGGTGCGGCACGGGCCCTTGGGTGGAGCCGGTGCAGAAGCCAAGGTTTACGGTTCGCTGAAGGGGAAGTTTATTTCCACTCAGTCAAACGGCTATCCATTTCTGCGCTTTAAGGCGAATGCGAGTCTGAAGAAAACTAAAATTACTTTAAGCTGGAATGCCTTCCCGCCTTATTTGGATTTTACGGGCACGGACAAGGATCTGGATTTGGTGGTCTATAAAGGCGACAAGGATGGACGGCCGGTTGAAGAATTAGCTCGTTCCTCTCGTCGTCAAACTGCCACTCCAGCTGAAAAAAATGAGTCCCCGATTCCGATGGAGGACGTGACTCTCGAAAATTTGGCGCCGTCTGAGAATGCCTACTTGATCGGTATTATTCATTCGGGCGGAACTCTCACCACCGATGACCGCTTCCACGTCGTCATCGAGCCGCCAAGTCGCACTCCTTTTACCGATAACAGCGACGACCTAGCCAAAGACGAAACTAAGACAGAGGAAAAAGAAGCTAAGGAACTCTATCCCCTAGACTTCGTCGACGCCTCCACCGTGAGTAATCTCTTGGTACCTTCGGACAATCCCGAAGCTTTTGTAGTGGGCGATTTCTCGCCGTATAGCTCCATTGGTCCGGTGCTACCGAATCCCGAAGGCGTCTCGGTGCCGCGGCCGCAGTTGATCTTGGACCGAGCCGATTTGTATTTCACCGATTCTGAAGCGCTCACTGGTCCAGATTCAGCTGCTACGATTTATGCCGCGTTAGCTGTGGCTATGAAGGCCAGAGCCAGCGAACTGAAACCTCGCCACCACACCAAATGGTTGGGGGTTCTGAAAAAAGCGGGTTGGGAGGTTGATACGCCTTATTTCACCCCTAAAGAACGTGAAAAGGCGATGCAGGCGAAAGGTTGGCAGACGACCGAAAAAGAGAAAGATTCTTTTTACCAAGCGTATCGTGATTTTCAGCGAGTCGCGTTTCCAAAATTACGAGGAAGAGGCCTAGCCGTTTCGTACGCCAATACGGATTATCACCCGCGCATTGGCGTTGGGGCGATGCCCTTGGATTTGCCAGCGTTTAACTCACTCTCCGAGGCCGATAAGAAAGCACACGAAGGCGGAAAGTTTTACCTCTATATCTCTGGCAAAGAGAAGGACGCCGTTCTTAAAGCGTGGGTGGGAACTAAAAAACCTTGGGATGTTCTTGGCGGCAGCGCCACGGATTATTTTGAAGTCGTAGAGATTTCTTCTCCAGTGTTGGATTACTCTTCGATCTACGCAACCTCGAAGCGTTTCCTGTTGCCCACTGCGTTTCAGATAGAAAAGCTTAAGGTAGATTAAGAATTCCGAAATCAAAAGAACCAGTGAAAAGCGAAATAGCGAGTTTGCTCACAGGGCGTTATCTGCAAGCAAACTCGCTTTTCGTTCACACTGAGCTTTTGGCTCGAGCGCGGTGGTTCAGGAGACTTGTCTTTTGATGTGAGTGAAATTGCTTCACTCCCATCTCGAGACTATTTCTGACCAACTTACCCCTGGAAAAGGTAACTCTTAAGAAAAAATCTTAAGTCTTACCGAAGCAATTGGAGTGCCAATTGCGGGGCTTGGTTGGCCTGCGAAAGGACAGATACACCTGCTTGGCGCAGAATGGAGTCACGAGTTAAGTTCGTGGTTTCTTCTGCGACGTCCGCATCTTTAATACGACTTTTCGCGGTCGTCAGGTTCTCCCTGTAAATTCCCTGCGCATTATAGGTCACTTGCAAACGGTTTTGAGTAGAACCGACGCGTGCTCGTAGTTCGTTGACCTGAATAATAGCATTATCCAAGGCTTCCAAACCATCTTGAGCATCTGTACGATCCGACACATCGATGTCTTCAACACCGAGGCCGCTAGCAGTGAGATCCGAACTACCAGGATCAAAGACGATTCGATCTTTCTCTTCGTCGTTGCCTGTGCCGACTTGGAACTCGAGTCGGACTTCTTCACCGGCAAGCAGTTCGCGATCGAGATAAGAGGTCGTGCGAGCAATCCGAGTAATCTCGGACTTCAACTCTTTCACTTCCTGGTTTAGCATCGATCGTTCTCTGTCACCGACTGTATCGGAAGCACTTTGCATGCTCAGCTCCCGTACACGGATCAACATGTTGCTGATCTCGTTTGTGCCGCCTTCGAAAACCTGAATCAATGAAACTGCATCTTGCGAGTTTCGCATCGCTTGTCCGAGTGATCGGACGGTGGCATTCATGTTGTCGGAGATCGCGAGACCTGCCGGATCATCTGCTGCCACTACGATACGGGAACCCGTTGCTAGTTTTTGAATAGTTCTAGCGTTACGGGCTTCCACTTGTTCCAGGGCTCTCTGGGCGTTGAGCGCCAGATGGTTAGTCTGAATAGTGAACGACATTTACTTGAGTCCTCCTTGAGCAGATTGCCGTCCCAGCATGGGAAGGGGGTTGCCGCCCCCGGTGATCCATCACCATGCGGGATACTCAGCCCGCATACAGTTGTCGCTCTGCCGCTTACGCGGCGCAGCAATTCCTGCTGTTATGCTTTTCGACTCACTGCGTAATTACTTTAGAAGAAATTATACAGCGCGTTATACTCGAGGTAACCGGTTGGATTTCTAGAGGTTCTCTTTTTTAAAAAAGTGCGAGTTGATGCGGTGCATTCATTGCCACGCCGATTTCAGGGCTCTACGATGGGCGAATGAAAAAACAAGTTTTCTGCACAATTGTCCTTTTAAGCAGTTGGTTTGCGACGCCGGCGCGTGCGGCGGATGGAGTCTATCTAGGCATGCAGGGCGGTCACGTCGGGCTTTCTGGCGGAACGTTTCAATCCGGTCTCGGGTTTGGTGGAGACCTGGGTTTTGTCGTCGGGCCGGTAGTGGACTTAGTTTTTAAATCGCAATTTAGTTCTCACGATGGCGGCGGTGGCATGACCCTGTGGAGCAACACGCTGTCGGCGGATTTTCATGTCGGCAATTTTTATGACGTCGATATCGCGCTAGGTGTTGGACCCGGCCTTTATAGATTTGGTTCTGTGTCGCGCTTTGGATTGCACGGAGAATTGAACACAGACGTTGCTGTCGGCGACGGCTGGCGTGCAGGTCTCAGCTGGCGATACCACGGCATCATGGGCGGCACGGTAAATCGCGAAGGCAGCTATTGGAGCGTGATGGCTCGCGTGGGCTACTTGTTTGAGATGTAAATTATGGCAAAGATTAAATCTGAAATGGCGGGCACTGTGCTCGAGATCAAAGTAAAAGTCGGCGACACGGTTGCAAAGGGCCAAGAAGTCGCTGTGGTGGAATCCATGAAAATGGAAGTTCCGCTGCAAGCCGATGCTGCTGGCAAAGTTACAAAAATCCTAAAAAATGCCGGCGACTTTTTGAACGAGGGCGAAGTTCTTATCGAACTCGCCTAAGCTATCGTCTACAACCCTTATGGGTAAAACATGCACCTGACGGATGTTACGTTACGCGACGGGCTTCAATTCGAAAAAACGACGCTGACGACGGAACAGAAATTTGCTCTGTTCGAAAAAATCGCCGTTTGTGGCTTTGAACGAATCGAAGTCACAAGTTTCGTACACCCCAAGTGGGTTCCCCAATTAGCAGATGCAGAATCACTCAGCACCCGTGTATTTGCTTCGCCACTCGCAAAAAACTGCGAGCTAATGGCTTTTGTTCCCAACGAAAAAGGCTTAGACCGGCTCGTGAAATTTAGTTACGCTTGGGCCAGCGCTTTCGTGGCGGTGAGCAATAGCTTCAATCAGAAGAACGTGAATTCCACGCGCGAAGAGAGTCTCGAAGGTTTGAAGAAAACTGCCGAACGTTGCCGCGCCGAAGGTCGAAAGCTCCGCATCTACATTTCAACTGTGTTTGGCTGTCCCTACGAAGGCCTTATCTCCGCTGATGAAGTGCAAAGCGTTGCCAAGACAGTCGCTAGTTTTAAGCCAGATGAAATCGCACTGGGCGATACGATTGGAGTCGCAACTCCGGCGCAAGTGCGCGAGGTACTGGACCTACTTGCTAAGTTTTGGCCCGTGCAAAAGACGGCACTCCACCTGCACAACACCTACGGTATGGCGCTGGCGGCTGCGGATGTGGGTTATGGCTTAGGCATTCGCGCTTTTGACGGCGCGCTCGGCGGCACAGGCGGCTGTCCTTATGCAAAGGGCGCGAGCGGGAATCTTGCGATTGAAGAATTGGACTACCTTGCTCATCGTCAGGGCTGGCGTCCGAAATTCCCGACGACAGAGTTGAAGCAAGCACTAGCCGCTTTGAAAGCAACGGGGATTGAACCGAAAAGCCAGTTGGCAGCGATTATTGCCAAGGGCGGGAATTGGTTTGGGGAGAACAACAGTGGCTAAGCATTTTGGTACAGCAGTTCTAGTTAAACGCGAAGGGTCGATGGCGATTGCAACGTTGAATCGCCCCGACAAACTAAACGCAATCAATCGCGATATGCTCGAGGAATTGACTGCGTTTCTCGACGTTATTCAAACCGATAAGACCGTGCGTTCGATCATCATCACCGCTGCGGGCGATAAGGCTTTTTGTGTTGGCGCAGATTTAAAGGAACGCCAAGCGATGACGGAGAAAGATATTCTCCAGCGCTTTGATCAAGTGCACAAACTTTACATGCGGCTGGAAACTTTGCGTGTACCGGTGATTGCGGCAGTGAATGGGGCAGCATTGGGCGGCGGATTAGAGCTCGCACTGGCTTGTGATTTTCGCATCCTGGCGAATAGTGCCATGGTGGGTTTACCGGAAGTGAGTCTTGCAATTATTCCTGGCAACGGCGGCACGCAGCGACTCGCGCGTATCGTTGGTATGTCTAAAGCGCTTGAATGGGTTTTATTTGCCAAGCGGCTTAATGCAAAAGAAGCGCTGGATGCAGGCCTGGTAACGCAAACTGCCGACGCTGCGGACTGCTTGCCCAACGCCAAAGCGATGGCCGAAGCTCTCCAAGAAATGGGACCGCTTGCTCTGGGTGCTGCAAAAAAAGCGATTCGACAAGGCATGGAGCTGCCCATGCAAAAGGCGCTGGAGTTAGAAACCGAGTGCTACAAATCTCTGATTAGTTCGAAAGACAGAAAAGAAGGAATCGTCGCATTCCTCAACAAAAAGAAACCGATTTACACGGGCGAGTGAGTGGATATGGAAGATATTTCCAAGCTTCAAGAGAAACTGCGTTCTGGCGGAGACGCCAAGTACCACGAGAAAAATAAAGAAGCGGGCAAGCTGTTCGCTCGCAAACGCATCGAACTGCTGATTGACCGGGACAGTTTTATCGAAGACGGGCTCTTTGCGAATTGTATGAACGAAGGCCTGCCTGCCGATGGAGTCGTGACGGGACTCGGGATGGTGGAAGGTCGCAAAGTTGCAATCATGGCTAATGATTCGACTGTCAAAGCCGGATCTTGGGGCGCTCGCACCGTAGAGAAAATTCTGCGCCTTCAGGAAACCGCGCAGCAGTTGCAGATTCCGGTCTTTTATCTGGTCGACAGCGCGGGTGCTCGCATCACCGATCAAATTGAAATGTTCCCCGGACGACGAGGGGCAGGGCGGATCTTTTACAATGAAGCGCGTCTGTCTGGAAAAATTCCGCAGATTTGCCTGTTGTTTGGTCCATCGGCCGCAGGCGGTGCCTATATTCCCGCATTTTGCGATTTACTGATCATGGTCGACGGCAACGCCAGCATGTACTTGGGTTCTCCTCGCATGGCAGAATCGGTGATTGGCGAAAAAGTAACGCTCGAAGAAATGGGCGGCGCGCGCATGCATTGTACCGACAGCGGTGTCGGCGATATCTTGGTGAGCGATGAGCCGGCTGCTATCGAGCAAGCTAAGAAATATCTCCGGTTTGTTCCTCAGAACGAAAAAGAAGCCCCACCAAAAGTAAAAGCCATTGCGCCCGCAACGTCGTGTGCTGCGCTCAAGGATAAAGTTCCGCAGCAGGACAACAAGGCCTACAACATGCGCGAAGTATTAGAAGCAGTGGTCGATGCGGGAAGCATGTTTGAACTAAAGGAACTCTACGCCAAGGAAGTCATCACAGTTTTAGCGCGTATCGACGGTAGCCCTGTAGGAATTCTCGCGAATCAGCCAATGGTGAAGGGCGGAGTGCTTTTTGTGAATTCGTCGGACAAAGCGGCGCGGTTTATCCAGCTTTGCAGCGCTTGGGGAATTCCGATTTTGTTTTTATCCGATGTGCCGGGATTCATGATTGGCTCGAAGATCGAAAAAGAAGGCATGATCCGCGCTGGCGCGAAATTGATCTACGCGCTTAGTAACGCACGCGTACCCAAGATTCAGCTGATTGTGCGCAAAGCTTTTGGCGCAGGCCTCTACGCGATGTCGGGTCCCGCTTTTGGCAGCGATTGTATTCTAGCGTTGCCCACGGCGCAGGTAGCCGTGATGGGCCCTGAGCCCGCGATTAACGCCGTCTATTTTAATAAAATGGCTGAAATGAAGCCTGAGGAAAAGGCAGCTTTCTTGAAAGAGAAAACAGCCGAGTATCAAAAAGAGATCAATATATTGCGCATCGCAGGAGAGCTTATCGTCGATGCGATGATCGATTTTTCTCAAATTCGGGACGAATTGGTAAAAAGATTACGTTTTTATGAGCGTCCCAAAGAAGCAATGAGTGCTCCTGGCATCATGCCGATGTAAACTACGGGTAATGGCGCCTTCTTTAAAAATGATATTACAGACAACCGGCATCGGCAGCGTGCCTTTTGAAGACATGGACGAGGCGATAGCGCATTCGCTCAAGTATACCGTGCCTTTTCTGCCCGAACTAAAATCGTCGGAAAATTTTCTAGCCCGCACCCAGGCGCTACTGTCAAAAATGCGTCTGCCGCCGGAGTTGGCTCCCTGGTTAAGTGCTTTGGAAAAAAGCGAGAAACACCCAGCTCACGTCAAAGTGCAACTTGCGGGACCAGTGACGTATCGCAAACATTGCGAAGCGCAAGGAATCACTCTTTCTGCTAATTGGTTGAAGGATCACGTGGCTGCATCTCTGGTGCTGTCAAAAGCTGTATCCGCGCGGAACTCCGCCGAAGTGGTTTTCTTTTGGGATGAACCGACTCTTAGCAGCAAAACTCCCGATGCAGACTGGCGCATTTTAAAGGATGCGATGGAAATCGCTTCTCAATCGGGATTGCCGGTTTCTCTCCATGCGTGTGGCAAGCTCCCATTGCCGCGGGTATTAGCTTTGGAGCCTAAGTACTTATCCTTAGATTTTGGTCTGCTGCCGGCGGCACACGCGGCAGTCAGCAGTGATATTGCGGGTTTCATAAAACGCGGTGGTCGATTGGTATTGGGCATTGCTCCCGACATCGAAGAATTAGAACCGCAGCTCACCGACTTCGTCCGTGAAATTGCCAAATACACCCAAGAAACCTGGGTGTCTTCAGCCTGTGGTCTCTGGGGTTGGGACCTCAGCGCTGCTCGGTCATTACCTGAAATGCTCCGCTCGTGGTGTGACTTAGCCGAACGAGGCCTTGCTTAAAAAGCTCAGTATCCCCCTAGTTCACTGCTTTACTTGAGACATGTTGATTGCTGTTTTTGCTTGTCCCAAAAAAACAAAATAAAAATCTTATTCCGCTGAATAGGCATGGTCGTGAGCCTTACGCGGATCGAGTTAGGGCAAGCACAAAAAAAAGCGTGTGAACGGTGGCGGGGGCTGTGCAGGTTGGGTTAGTGCGAGAGCGGGAAGGTTTTGGTTAGACCTGCCTTGTTAGAGAGTCTGATGGGGAGGGTTGGTATGGACCGGGTGGTAAGGGTGGTGGCGGTGGTTTAGGGATTGTGCGTTTAAGTGGAGTGGGAAGGCGCGGGAGGAGTTGAGCGAAGCGAGGGCTTGGGTGGCTCGCTGCGGGCGGGGAGCGCGCTCCCCTAAAATATTATTTTGTTATTGACGCGATTTGCCGAACATTTTTTCGCTTCCCTGCATCCCTTTTTAATTTCCGACTCTACGGGCGTAATAGCTTCTATAAAGCACGATTACGGAACCATTCTTTTGTTTTGGTGTTTTGTCGACGAGCGCACGTCTGAGCTGCGAGCAGGCCCATTAAAAATCCCGGGTGTATAAGCCTTCTAAAGGAGTACCCCATGAAGCAGCACCCTCTTGATGACCAAGCAGCCGAAATCATTCAGCGCTATCGCAGTGAAGAAAAGAAACTTATTTCTGTTTTGCAGCAGATCGAAGCGCAGTTTGTTTTTAGAGAGCTTGGGTACACGTCGATGTACCAGTAC